>Ga0207797_1000984_pt1 | contig 21174 bp, 14 predicted proteins | sample PRCRCaboRojoPR_6_FD_187275 | JGI IMG/M metagenome (GOLD analysis project Ga0207797, IMG submission 187275) | Marine sediment microbial community from Cabo Rojo, Puerto Rico - PR CR 10% Liquid 1 (SPAdes) | ecosystem: Environmental > Aquatic > Marine > Coastal > Sediment | place: Cabo Rojo, Puerto...
GGCCTGCGAAGGCTCTGTCGCGCTGGGTGCCGACGCTTTCGTGCGCGACCAGCTGCCGCGGGGTCGGCCCATGTCACAAGAGCGGGTCTACGATGGCGTAGCACGTCGCCGGCAGGAGGCGCTGGCGCCCTTTAGGACCAGGCCAATAGCTTGTGCTCAACCAGTGCTCCCCTCAAGCTAGGATTGATCCGTTCTTCGACCCGCTCGCGTAACGCAGCAGCGGTTTCATCCCCAAATCGCTCCTTGACGACGCCGTACTGCGTCGCCAGGAACGCCCGATAGATCTCAGCCAGTTCTTCAGTGCTTAGGGCTGGATCCGTCTGATCCTCAATCCGGCTGGCCACAAATCGGACCGGTAGGTCCTGGCATTGCTGGTTGACCTCTTGTTCACAGGTGAAGTCGTTAGGAGACTCCCGGTAGGGGATCGTCGCCCGGCACATCAGCTCCGCGAATTCTCGGAACACCCGCCGCAAACAGATCTTACGCCGGTCGCCCGGACGAACCAGGCCCACGGTACAGAGGCCATAGAGGCTCTTACTCGCCTCGAATTCTGTGAGGTTGCATAGCCTGGCCACGTCGGAGACGTCTCTAAGGCCGTCCAATGCCTCAAACACCTGCTCTTCGACGTCGGTCAGCGTCAGTTCGTGGGCCTCTAACGGCCCGTCGCGATGCTCGAACACGGTCTCGGCTGAGGGAACGACCTGTTGGATAGTCGACCAGTTGTCCACCCACCTCGCACCGGCCAAGATGAGATCATAGGCGCTCATGTCGAGGACCATACAACCCTCTTGTGGCTTCATCCGCTGATCGAGGGTAAAGGCTCCTTCTTGCCAACGGAACAGGTCGTAGATGTCCTTGAGAACCTGCTCCGGATCCTTCACCTCACCATAGGGGCGGTGGGAGGTTGCGCAGACGGGATTTCCTTCGTGAAAGGAGATGGTTCGCGTGTGCGTATCGTCCCTCACCGACAGCGTGCCGCTGTGCTTCCCCGACGCCACGAGCTTGATCAGATTGGGAAGGTGGAACTCGTGTAGATTGCCCGAGAGCTGCATGAGTCCACCGTACGCGCCGCCCTCTTCCTCTCCGTCCTGCAGGTGCTTGATGATGCTTCCCAGCCATTGCCTCTCAACTCGGGTGCACGACGCCGAGTGCTCTAGAATGGCTACGCGCAGGGCTTTTCCTGATGAACGCTCCTCTTCTATGAGACGGTCCAGTTTGGAATGGTGCTGCTGGAGAAAGGCCATTCGCTGTCTCAACAGCCCCAACGCGCGCTCGCGTGGGAGTCTGTTCAACAGGAAGATTCCCAAGTCGTACTCGAACTGAACTGGTTCTTGGGAGGCCAGGACGTTCTCCATGCCGCGGAAGAAGTGCTCTCGGCCCTTCTCCGTCACGCGGTAGACGCTTTTCTCTCCTCGACTGCCAGAGTGAGTCTCAGAGACGAGGCCCTCGCGGTGCAGCTTGTTGAGTGAGTAGTAGATGGCAGCTGTGCTGATGTCAAACCAGCTGCCCACGCTCTCATCTCTTATGTGCCGGCCGATCTCATAACCATGCATAGGACGGTCCAATAGCAAGCCCAGGACCAGAATGTCGTTATTGGTTAGCATGTCTTGACACGATTGGCAATAGGAGTACCATGTACACGGACGCAGTAGACTCGAAGTTCCTCCGCAACGATCCCTTGAACTGGACCTTCGATCCCGCTCGAGACAAGCTCAGTGTGGTTATCGAATCTAGACCCAGCACAGTGGGCTGACTGGGCATCGGTAAGGGTCCAGTATAGCACGAATGACTGCTCTGACAAGCCTTGGTCAATCCTGAGCTTGACACCTGAACTACTACATGCTAGAATTCCAGCCGGTCCTATAAACGTCAACTATTCAGTCCTGAATACCGGCGGCTGGCTAGCTTTTCAGGAGGCACAGATGACAGAGAAGGACGTCTCCCGGCGCCATTTTATGGGTTTGGCCTTGGCTGGCGGGGTGACTGCCGGGCTCGGTGTCAAACTCGCCCGGTTATCGGAATCAGAACAGAACCAACAACTGGCCCAGGTGACGAAGGCCAAGTATGCACTGGTGATAGACACCACGAAGTGCACGGGCTGCAAGGCCTGCGTGGAGGCTTGCAATCTGCGGAACGACTTGCCTGAGGGTCAGAGCTACATCCATGGCAGGGTCAAGGGAGATGAACACCTGACGTGGTTCCTCATGGTTCAGTGCCAGCACTGCGCCAATCCTCCGTGTGCAACTGTTTGCCCGACGGACGTCACATACGTCCGTGATGACGGTGTGGTGCTGATCGATGAGGAGCGATGCGTGGGCTGCAAGTATTGCGTGTACGCTTGCCCCTACGATGCCCGCGTATTTGACGAAGAGCGAGGCGTTGCCGACAAGTGCTGGCTGTGCCTGGACTGGGTTCTGGCTGGAGGTGAACCTGCCTGTGTTCAAGCGTGCATTCCTGGTGCCCGCACCTTCGGGAGGCTTGACGATCCTGACAGCGAAGTGAGTAGGCTCATCGCCTCTGGCCGGGCGAAGCGTTTGCACCCCGACTTTGGCACGGATCCTGGCGTATTGGCCTACGTCATTGACGACCCGGTCGAATCGGAGTAGCAGCCACGTAGCAGGTTGGAAAGCGAGGTACGGGAATGCACCATGAATGGGGTTGGCTGGCTGCGATCTACTTGTTCCTGGGCGGCTTGGGATCTGGGGCTCTTGCCTACGCTGCGCTCTTCGAGCTGACTGGCAGGCGATATGAAGGAGAAAGGTGCCCCGACATATGCCCGGTCACTTTGGTGGGTGCGACAACTTCCGGCCCTCTTGTTGCAGTCGGCGTCATACTCCTGATCTTCGAGCTGGGTGCCGGTCTGCGTGATCCATTGCGGATCCCACTGATGTACACCCATGCGTCATCCGTGATGACCTGGGGGGTTTGGCTGCTTACCCTGTTCATCCCGGTCGCCTTTCTCTATGGACTCCTGGAGATCATGCACGTCTATCCGAATGTCCAGGACTGGACGATTCGGCGGGTTGGTGCCTTGCGGCACCTCTCCCTCAAGAGGGTCAAACGGATTGTAGCGGCAGTCGGTGGCGTTCTTGCCCTGAGCGTAGCCACGTACACTGGCGTCCTGATAAGCGCTGTTGGGCCAGCTGTGCCTTTCTGGTCCACCCCGCTCTTGCCTTTTCTTCCTCTGCCCACTCTACCTGTGCTCTTTTTGATCTCTGCATTGTCCACTGGCGAGGCGCTTACTGTGGATCTGGCGGCCACGATTCTGACGCGCGGGCAGGCTCCGCGCGGTCGACGCGAGCATTTTATCCATCTGGGACTCATAACCGGTGAGGCTGTGCTCGTGGGGCAATTGCTGGCGCACGCCTTCCTGGAGGGTGGCGCCGCAGCAACGAGCGCGCGCGACATCCTGGTTGGTCCCCATAGTGTTGTCTTCTGGGTTTTCATCATGGTTCTGGCCTTTGCAGTCCCTTTCGTCGGCCATGTGTATGCGGCGGGTCGGGGGCGGCACCAGCCCTCGACAGGCTTGGTATCAGGGGTCAGCCTCATCATATCGGGCTTGTTTCTGCGCTACCTGATCATCGTCAGCGGTATCCACGCGTTCCTGTAGGAGGTCGATATGCTTCCTTCCAATTGGCCAGATTGGATCCTTATCCCCATTATGCTGGGGCTGACGGTGGTGTTGACCGTCATCGGGCTGGTTCTGGAGCCAGCAGCGGAAGCAATTGCGCCGAGGCCGGAGCCAACGTCTCAGGAGGGTGGGTTCCCCACCCCGCTGCCCTACGCCGCCCCGATGTCAAGTAGCTGCGCTGAGTGTCACACTGACGAGACAGCCCTCCGAGGCAGTGGCGCCTCGGCAGAAGCTTTAGACCGGTTGCTCATCAGACCTGAGAGACATACCGACGCTATGGCTCTGCATGCTAGATTGGGGTGTGTCACCTGCCACGGTGGAACTGGAGGAACACAGGACGTCGGGGCTGCGCATCAGGATTTGGTCACTAATCCCAGCCATCCTACGACGGCCGGTGCGTACTGTCTGCCATGCCACCATGACCTGCGGGTTGAGATACCGGAGCATAACATTCGTACGCCCCATGACCGGATCCTGTGGGGTATACACGAGGATGAGGAGGTCTGCAGCTGTAGCAACTGCCACGGGCCAGTGGCCCACGGTGAGGAGCCGATTCGCACGCACGAGTTCCTTGGCGGTTATTGCATCGATTGTCACCAGGAACAGAACGTACCAGCTGAGCGCCTGAGGTGTTCTGGCTGCCACATTGGCCCTCACGATGTCTCCGACGCCATGGACTGTGAGACGTGCCACGTCTCAACTGAGCTCTGGTCCAGGGTGGAACTCGCGATCCACCCGGTGGATCTAACGGGCCAACACGCCGAGCTAGAGTGCTTCCAGTGTCACTTCAAGCCCGATTTCCGCCATATCTCTGGCTTCGTGTGCAACGATTGTCACGCCAAGCCCCACGCCTTTGGGGGTGAGAATTGCTCACAGTGCCACGCTGGAAGTGAAGGTTGGTCACAGATCGAAACGGGTGAGGGCGGTTTCGATCACGAAGCGGTCTGGGAAGAGTATCGGTTGCACCAAGACGTGGATTGCCAAGGGTGTCACTTCGCTGGCTATGAGCTGTCGACGGAATGCAGCAGCTGTCACGATCTGGGCGGAGCCGATGCGGCGGAGCCGGTCCCGACGGCTGAAGCGTCACCGACCCCGGAGCCGACCGCCGAGCCAGAACCGGGGGCTGACGAGTTTGCGCTTCTGTCGGAGCAGATTACGGCGAGGCTTGCCGAGTGGAAGCCCGTCATCACGGCGGACGCGCTCTACGAGAACCTGAACGACGGGAATGAGGAGAACGATCCCTTCATCCTGAGCGTTCGCTCCCGAGAGCATTACGAACTGGGGCACATCCCGGGGGCTTACAACATCCCCTGGCGCGAGATCGCCAACCCGGAGAACCTGTCCAGGCTCCCCACGGACAGGCAGATCGTGGTCTACTGCTATACCGGTCACACTGGCCAGGTAGCGGCCACCGTCCTCAACGTGCTTGGTTACGACGTCATCAATCTCAAGTTTGGGATGATGGGCTGGACCGACGACGCCGAGGTGCTGGTCACCGATCCCTTCGCTGGCGCCGCTGGCTACCCGGTGGAGACCGAGGCCAATGAGCTGACCGAGACGTATGAGGTCCCCACCCTGGCGACGGGGGAGACCGACGCACTAGCGATCGCTCAAGCTCGCGCCCAGGCCTTCCTCGCCGACTGGAAGCCTGTCATCAGCGCTGAGGCGCTCTTTGAGAACCTCAACGATGGCGACGAAGCCAATGATCCCTTCCTCCTCAGCGTCCGGTCTGCTGAGCACTACGCCGTGGGACACGTCGCCGGGGCCTACAATATCCCCTGGCGTGAGGTGGCCAAGCTGGATAACCTGACTTATCTCCCAACAGACAAGCAGATCGTGGACTACTGCTACACGGGTCACACCGGCCAGGTCGCTGCCACGGTTCTGGGCCTGATGGGGTACGACGTCACCAACCTCAAGTTCGGCATGATGGCCTGGACGGACGACGCCGAGGTGTTGGCTACCGAGCCGTTCGCCGCACCCGCTGGTTACCCCGTGGAGACTGACGTCAATGAGCTCCCCGGCGCCGAGGCGGGCGAGGCAGGGGATGAGTTCGTTGCTCTGGCCGAGCACATCGACGCCCGATTGGCTGAGTGGAAGCCCGTTATCACGGCGGACGCGCTCTACGAGAACCTGAACGACGGGAATGAGGAGAACGATCCCTTCATCCTGAGCGTTCGCTCGCGCGAGCATTATGAGCTGGGCCACGTCCCCGGGGCCTACAATATCCCCTGGCGTGAAATCGCCAGCGATGACAATCTGGCCTACCTGCCTACGGACAGGCAGATCGTGGTCTACTGCTACACGGGCCACACCGGGCAGGTTGCTGCTACGGTTCTCAACGTGCTCGGCTACGACGTCATCAACCTTAAGTTCGGGATGATGGGCTGGACCGACGACGCCGAGGTGCTGGTCACCGATCCCTTCGCTGGTCCTGCCGGCTACCCGGTCGAGACGGAAGCCAACGAGTTGACGGAGACTTATGAGACGCCTATGCTGGAGACTGGCGAGAGCGACCCGATTGCCATCGCCCAGGCCCGAGCTCAGGCGATGTTGGGCGACTGGAAGCCCGTCATCAGCGTCGACGCGCTCTACGAGAATCTGATCGATGGGGACGAGTCGAACGATCCCTTTATCCTTAGCGTCCGTTCTCGCGAGCACTACGATATCGGTCACGTGGGCGGTGCCTACAACGTACCCTGGCGTGAGGTGGCGAAGCTCGCTAACTTGCAGAGCTTACCCGCCGATAGGGCTCTGGTAGACTACTGCTACACCGGTCACACTGGGCAGGTGGCAGCCACGGTCCTGGGCCTCTTGGGGTACGACGTCACCAACCTCAAGTTCGGTATGATGGCCTGGACGGACGACCCCGAGGTCATGGCCACTGATCTTTTCAGCGCGTCTGCCGGCTATCCGGTGGAGACTGCGCCCAACGATCTTGGGTAGCCTGGCGCTGCGGCAGGCCCAGGCTCGCATAGCCCGGGCTTGCTGTCAGCCCGAATCTTGCCGTTTCCGAGGAGGGTCTATGAGGAGAACCAGTCTGCTGGCAACACTGGTCGTGATCGTCGGAGCAGCTTTGGCAGCTGGTTGTGTCGCTCGTCCTGAGGTCACGCCGGGAGCACCGCCGCCGACTCCGGCGGTCAGGGCTGGCTCCACTGAGCAAGAGGGAGAGGACGATACTGCGTCCGGGCTTGCCTCTCGTTTCCCCCTACCAGCGTCGGCGGCCGACGAAGAAGAGGTCGAATACGACGACAGCCAGTGCATCGACTGCCACACCGATCAGCAGGCCGTCCAGGCCTTGGCTGAGGAGCCGGAGGAGGAAGAGGAGCTTTCCGAAGGCGAGGGGTGAGGAGGGGAGTTGCCTCCGTTGGAGGCATGGGAGAAGGTCTTCGTCGAGGAGTCGTTCCTGGCCAGCTACCACGCCCGCTTTGGCTGTATCGCCTGTCACGGTGGGACAGGGGGAACGGATCAGATGGATGTCGCTCACGAGAACTTGGTCCGTGATCCACATCCAACTAACTCGGAGACATGTCAGCTGTGTCACAAGGATATCTCTGAGGCCCACGTCGACAGCCTGCACTGGGACTTAGAGGGGTACATGACTGTTCTCTCCGCGCGGAGCGACGAAGAGGATTGGGACCAACTGATGGTTGCCTACGACAACCACTGCACCGAGTGTCATGTCTCGTGTGGTCAGTGCCACATCAGCCGCCCTGCCGTCAACGACGGCGGTTTGCTGGATGGACACAAGCCGAAGAAGCAACCTCCGATGAACGACACCTGCACCGGCTGTCACGGCAGCCGCATCAACGATGAGTACAAGGGGATGAATGAGATGGAGGAAGGCGGGCGGTATCCAGCCGACGTCCACTACAATCCCGGGGGCATGTCGTGCTTCGCCTGTCACACCGAGGAGGAGATGCATGGCACGGAGGGGGACTTCAACCATCGCTACGACGGCGAGGCGAATCCCTCGTGCACCCAGCTCGGTTGCCACACGGTCTCCGCTGAGGACGACGTCGAACAGCACGATGAGACCCATCTGGCCAAGCTGAGCTGTCAGGCTTGTCATTCCGTGGCCTACAAGCACTGCTACAACTGTCACGTTCAGCAGACTGAGGACGGACGGCCGTTCTACAGAGTCGATCCATCACAGATGGCGTTCAAGATCGGCCATAACCCGCGTCAGAGCCCGGAGCGGCCTTGGGAGTACGTCCCACTGCGCCACGTTCCCGTTGCCCGGGACTCCTTCGCCTACTACGGCGAGGACTTGTTGTCCAACTTCGATAGCTTGCCTACCTGGGCCTACGCAACGCCCCACACCATCCAGCGGATCACGCCGCAGAACAGCTCCTGTGACAGTTGTCACGGCAACCCGGACGTCTTCCTCACCGAGGATGACGTCTTGGAGGATGAGATGGAGGCGAACCGCTCCGTCATCGTGCGGGACGTCCCGGCGTTGCCGTAGCTCATCCTGAGCGGCTGCATGGTCAAGACATAAGAGCCCCCAACCTCACGCAGAGGTCGGGGGCTTGTCCATTCAGCGCCTAACTAACAGGTATCGTCCTCGCCGGTGTCGTGCTGTGGTGGCATAGAGATAGGTTCTCTCGCCAGCGATGATGATGTCGGCGTGTCCGATGCCCCAGTGATCCCCGACGTCGACGATCACGGGATTCCCCGGAAACGTCTCCCACGGCCCATCGATGGTCGGCCCCACGCTGCGTGCCAGCCCCAGCCCGAACTGGTCCTCTCGCACGTACCGCTTGCTGGGTCCCCTTGTGCCCTCGTACATCATGTAATAGCGGTTTCCCACCTGTACCACGTCGGCCGAGGAGATGGTGCGAAAGTCGAAGAAAGGATTCGCGGCGCTTCCCGCTGCTCCCACGGGCCCGTAGGTTGGGCTTCCGCTGAACAGAGGATTCGAGGCGCACGGTCGGAGCGTCGCTATGCCAGCGTGTTTGTTGCCGACGAAGCATCCCATGTGCCCTGGGGCCCGTCCCAGGCCCACGAAAACGTAGAGTGTGTCGCCCTCGATGTAGAGCCCCGGTGGCGCCCCCGCCAGACAATCGTAGATGGGGCTCGTGTGGGGATGACTCCCGATCCGTTCAGCGGCCGTGCACGGCCGCTGTGTCTCATACCAGATGCCCGTGCCGGGTATCTGGGCTTCACCGGACCAATGGACGCCGTCCTCAGATCGGCGCAAGAAGGTACCCGCACCCCACTCGTAGACCATTGTGCCGCCCGTCTCATCGAAGAAGACACGTGGGTACTGCTGCTGCTGAACGTGATCCACGTCGGAGCAGGGGCAGCGCACACAGGGAAAGAGGCACACCGGTCTCTCTAGCCTGAAGTGACGGCCTCCGTCGGAGCTCTTCCACAGGGTGACACAGCCTGGAAACGGCACCGACTTGCCACAGCGATCCTTAATGCCCTCCGTTGCCTCGCTGGCGTGCGCGTAAGACCAATACTCTCCGCCCCACCGTACCGTGTCTGAACCTTCGGCTGGTAAGCCGGTGTCCACCGTCTCGATGACCCAGCGTGCTTCACCAACCCAGAGATCCTCCAATGTCGCTGGTTCCCAGTTGGGAGACAGGGTGGGAGCGAAATATGGCCCCGGACTGCTTCGCGATGATGTTTGAGCTGTCACGGCTGTCGGCGTTGGGTTCCAAAGCGGTATCGGAAGAGGTGTCTCCGTCGGCGTGCGAGTTGGCCCGGGCGTCCGGGTCGGTCGGGGCGTAGGGCTCAGCGTTGCCGTCCACGTCGGTGGAAACCGGACCGTTCCGCTGGTGGTCATTGGCGTTAGCGTCGCTGCAGGCGCGGCAGCTGGGGGGAGATGTGTGATCCACCGCCTCACCGCCTGCCCCAGAGCGAGCAGCAGCAGCACGTTCATCAGGCCCAGGAGTGCGACCAAGACCTGCCGTCGTCTGCTCATACCAGAAGCGGGCATGGGCTTCCGAGTCTCAGTTATCCTGAGCCGTCAGGGGCAGGTAGCTGCTGGAGCGGTGCGGGAGGAGGCCTACGGGGCTCTGTTCAATGACTAGCGGCGCCTCTCCGCCGCTCACAGCGATCGACAGGCGTCTCGGCAGCCACCCGGGCGGTGCTAGAGGCCATCCCTCCGGCTCAACGAGAATGGTGTATCCACCAACCTTCAGTGTCGCCGTCATGTTCCAGGTCTGACCGCAGCTTGGGGGCAGGACAGCGGAACCAGCCCCATCGAGGAGCTGGAATGTCACGTTGTCAAGGGGCTGCTCATCCGGTTCGGAGTCCCAGGCTCCGTTGCCGTTCTCGTCTCCGAAGACAGGCCCTACGCTCAAGGCCACCTCGCGGTTCAGTTGGAGTCGCGTGCAGCGCTCGTCGTCGGACCAGGGACCAATGTTCCCTGCCTTGTCCCATGCTCGAGCGCGAAAGCAGTAGAGCGTAGCGTCCGTGCCGCTCCTGTAGGCAGCCGACCAGGTGTTCTCTGTCTCCGCAAGTCCGAGCCAATTTGACCACTCGCCACCGGAGCCCTCCCGCATCTGTAGCTCGACACCCCAGACACCGGCCGATGCGTCGCTTGCGCTCCAGGAAACGGCGATTGTATTGGAGTAGGTCGTCGCGGGCAGCGGGTCCAACACGACCGCGCTGGGGGCTACGGTGTCCTCTTCGATGATCAGGTAGGGTTCACCCCCGATGATGTAATCGTCAGGATTGGTCACCAGGTTGGCGGTCGCCCCGGGGAGGTCGATCTCGTATCTGCCGTCCGTGGCTTCGAGGGTCTGAGCGATGCCGCGCTGATCGACCCGCGTGGCCGTTGGCAGGGTTGCCACGTAGTCGAAGTGCTGCGTCTGCGGCCTCTCGTTCCACAAAACGCTGATCTTTCCCTCGGGTGTTCCCCACAAGGTCACCCGACGCACACCGCTGCTATAGGTCCAGTTCGTCACCATGGTAGGACTCATCAGGTGGGTTCTTGCCACCTGGTAGGCCACGTAGCTCGGTCGATACGACCGATCGTTCCTCATCAGACCGAAGTACTCTCTCTTCATATCTTCGTCGTTGGCGCGGAAGAAGAAGTACCGTTCAACCCCAGATGCCCAGGCATTGGCGTAGGACTGGACGACGTAGGCGGCGGCTTCCTCCTCTCTGGCGGCCATATCGTACTTCACCGGATAGGGGTCGACTGTCGCATCGTCCCATACCATCACCCCTGTCTCTGTCAGCCAGATCGGACGATCCGGCACGTACTGCTTCATGCGCGATCGTATCAGGTTGATCGTGTCATAGACTGTGGAGCTTCGGCTGTACAGATGGACGGACATGGCGTCGAAGTAGAAGTTATTGGCCGGGGCGCTGGCGTCATCGTTGAGAATGTCGAGGACCCGTTCGAAGTAGGTCTGATCCGCCCAGTATAGCAGGCCAGCGTAAAGCACGGTGCAGTCCGGGCAGGTGTCCTTCGTTGCTTGATAGCCCACCTTGAGGAGTTGAGCGTAGTCCGCCTCGCTCCCTGTCCAGAAGTAGTTCCAGGCCCCGTCGTCTACCTCGTTCCAGATCTCCCAGTGTTTCACTGGTCTGGTGAAGCGTGCCGGGTCGCTGTAGCGGGAGACGATGGTGTGAACGTATCGTCCCCAGTAGTTGATCGGGTCTCCGTCGGACGTCGTCCAATCGTGCCACTCTTCGTAGAGACCCCGCGGCGGCGACGAGGCTGAAGACGACGGTGCCTGCGGAGCCAGCAGGGAGGGCGCGTACCAATCGGATGGTCTCTCCTCCGGGCTTGAGAGAGGTTGCCCGTGCTGGCGCCCCGTGCTCGCCCACGAAGGTGTCCACAGCAGAATCCCTACTACGTTCATGCCCGCGTCGCCCATGTCCTCGACCAACTCGTCGTGCCCGTCGAACTGCCATGCGCTATCTTCTTTTTCGATATTCGGCCAGCTGAAGTCGAATCGATCCCAACGCGATCCGGCACGTCTTGCCAACGGCAGATACGGACGGTCTGGGTCTCCCGGGTAATAGGAGAAACATATCCCCCCTCGCTCGTCCGTCTCCTCCACCGGTGGCAGGGGCGTGACGTGCACACCGTCCGCCGCGCTGGCACTGAGCAGCGAGCTGAGCAAGAGAAAGAAGGTACCGACAGATAGGATCATGCGTAAGCTATGGTTCATCGTCAGGGTCCTCCACCACTGATCTGCATCGGAGCAACACAGAGTCATTCTACCACGATCGGTGAATCGGAGATAGCCTGGCTTCCAGGCAGTCTCTCACCCTGCCCTGACTTTGCATATCCACGAAACGAGACTTGGATCTGATGGGTCGTCGTGTAGTTGACAGGAGGTGATCGTCGGCTAAAATGGGATGGTAGGCGTTTGGTTGTTTGAGTGGTTTGGTGGTTGGGTGTGATGAAATTGCTACACGAAATGCAGTCTGATGATCAACCCTGGTTGCCTTGGCTGACCGGTGGGCTTCTCGTGCTCACCTTGGTCACCTTCCTTCTCGCTACCCCCGTTTCCCTCCTCAGAAAGGCTGATCTGGTAGGGTACGCTGTCTGTCATCAGATTGAGTCACACTCCTTCGCCGTCGGCGGATCCCACCTGCCCCTATGTGCTCGCTGCACCGGGACCTTTCTTGGGGCCTTGGTGGGCCTCTTCGGGCAGGCTGTTGTCCTTCGCCGTCGCAAGGCTTCGGCGCTGCCGCCCGTCCCTGTCCTGGCTGTTCTGATTGGTTTCACCCTCCTCTGGGCCGCGGATGGCCTGAACTCATATCTCGCCCTCCTGGTCGGTTACCATATCTATGAGCCCACCAACGCACTCCGCTTGATCACGGGCTCGCTGAATGGTTTGACGATGAGCGCCCTGATCTATCCCATCTTCAACGTCAGTCTCTGGCGGGTGCCAGACGATCGCCCCGCCATCCGCGATCTGCGTGACCTGGGCCTCTTGCTCTTGATGGAGGCCGCTCTGGTAGGTATCGTGCTCTCGCGCCAGCCGTTTCTCCTCTACCCCTTGGCGCTCCTCAGCGCCGGTGCTGTGCTCACGCTGCTGTCCAGCGTCAACACCGTCATTGCGCTGATCATCACCGGACGCGACAACAGCGCAGACACCTGGCGTCAAGCGCTCGTCCCCATCGCGTTAGGCCTGCTTCTCGGCCTTCTCCAGGTCGGACTCATAGACCTTGTGCGATACGTCCTCACCGGCACACTGGACGGTATCCCGGAGCTGCGGTAGAAGTTGCCTCCTCGGCGTTTAGATGATATAGTGTACTGAACAGCACCAAGCTCCTTATCTCTCCTACGCCCGGGGCGGGCGTGAGAGAATCGAGTCTCATCGACCACACAGTCTCAGATCGCCTGGGTGGCCTCATCCAGAACTCGTAGCTGTTAGGCAACGCCGTGACGCCACAATCACGCAACCATACACCATACAGTAGAGGAGGAACCAGCAATGAACGTCGGTGAAGCCGTCAGGTTCGCCTTTGAGGACGATCAATGGATCGGCAAGCTCCTCGTGGGCGCAGTCATCTCCCTCATTCCCCTCTTCGGCGGGGCAGCCCTCACTGGATACGCCATTGCCGTCCTGCGAAACGTCGAGGCGGGCAGTCAGCACCCCCTCCCGACCTGGGACAGGCTCGGGGAGTACTTCGTCGACGGCCTCTTGTTCTGGGTCGCCACGTTGATCTACTCGATTCCCTTTCTCATCCTCATCTGTCCCATCACCTTGGTCTGGATCCTCCCCGCCGCCGCGGGCGATAACCAGGACCTGACCTCCATCCTGACCGGCATAGCAGGGCTCGTCAGCGCAGGTCTCGGATGTCTCAGTCTTCTTTACGCGCTGGTCCTCTGGGTTCTGACGCCCGTCCTTCAGATTCGATTTGCGGAGGCCGGCACGCTGGGCGCCTGCCTGCGCTTTGGAGAGGTCTTCCGGTTCCTCTTTGACCACATCGGCTCCGTGATCATCGCCCAGCTTCTCGTCTGGGCGGCGGCCTTCGTCGTCAGCACCGTTCTGAGCGGCGTCATCGGGGTCTTAAGTCTCGTTCCCATCTGTGGGTGGGTGGTGGGCGCTCTCCTCGGGGTGCTCATGGTGCCCGTCGGGGTCTGGTTGGTGGTCTTCGCCGCGCATCTCTATGGGCAGATTGGCCGTGAGGCTGGCGCTGCCCCAGTTTTCGTGTGAGGCATCTGTGACGGCGCAAGCTTTCCTCAGTCTCGCCACCGCCTTCGGCTTGGCCACGGCAGCGGGCCTCAACGCCTATATCCCTCTCTTCATCGTCGCGCTCCTCTCCCGCGTCTCGTCGCTCGTCACCCTCAACGAGCCCTATGGTGCGTTGAGCAGCTGGTGGGTGATCGGCACCCTGGCTGTGCTGATGGTCATCGAGATCCTGGTGGACAAGATACCCGCTGTAGACACAGCTAACGACGTCATCCACACCTTCATCCGGCCTGCGGCTGGTGCCATTCTCTTCGCAGCATCCACTAACGCGATCGGCCTCCACCCCGTCCTCGCCGCTCTCTGTGGCGTCCTTCTGGCTGGAGGCGTCCATGCTGCCAAGACCGGTGGGCGCCCCGTGGTCACCGCCACCACCGCCGGGGTCGGCAATCCTGTTGTGAGCACCCTCGAGGACCTGATCTCTTTCGTAACCTCCTTGTTGGCCGTCGTTGCCCCGTACGTGGTGCTGGCTCTGATCTTGACTGGCTTCTCCTTGTTCGCCTGGTGGTACCGAAGACGGCGACGCCCCTCTCGACTGGACGACCACGCACCCCGGTCCTAGGGAACGCGGACATGCTCTGTTGATGTCGTCAGGTTGTCTGCAGTGGGTATTGAAATGCGCGGCGAAATCGTGTATAATGGGGATAGGGTACGTTCTGGCCACGCTTACTTATACGTAGGAGGCTCCTATGCGAAGGGTACTCGTTGCTGTGGTTATCGCCCTGTTCCTGGTCGTCCTCGCCTCTTCATCGGCTCACGCCAGGCCAAATGAATGGCACACCATCGCCTACCACACTGTCAGGCCAGGGGAGACGCTCTCCTCCATCGGCCGCCTCTACGGCGTCTCGCCAATGGCCATCGCCTCGTACAATGGGATCGTCAACCCCAACCTCATCTATCCCTGGCAGGTCCTGGCGATCCCCAACGCCTACGGCCACTGGTGGGGCCCGTGGTATCCCTACCACCCGCCCTACTGGCCGGGGTACCCGTACGGCTGCACGTGCCGCTACCACCACACGGTGGCGGGCGGCGAGAATCTCTACCGCATCTCGCTCCACTACGGCGTCAGTATGTGGCACATCGCCCAGTGCAACGGCATCTCCAACTTGAACTACGTCCAACTTGGTCAGACCCTCTGCATCCCCTAGCGTCCGCTTCCTCTTCTTGTAGGCGCCCGGCCACGACGTCGTGGCCGGGCGCCTACGCTGGTCGGACTCTCGAGCCCTGATCATCCCTCTGGCAAGGAATGTCTATGCGTTGCCTAAAATCACCTACCCTCGCCCCAAGCGCTATCGTCCTGAGCGTGTTGAGCGGTCTGCTGTCTCTCGCGTTGCTGGTAACCGCCATGCTGAACGTCACCCAGGCTGGACCGACGCCCGACGTGACGCCCACAACCTTCTGGTATCTCCCCCTCGTCATCAGCGATCCATCCTGCCCGATCACCTCTACGAACGTGTACGAGAGCGGAACAGCATACCAGTACGATCTCGATGACCCGGTGCGCCCCGCACACGACCACGCCGACAAGAACATCGAGCTGCGTGGCTATGCCCCGGCGACCGACCCCGGCCTCCAGCACGAGCTGATCGACTACGGATGTGACGACGAGGACGCCCCACAGCTGGCCACCCTCTTCCGACCACACCGCGTGCCTCCATTGACTACGCTCTATCAGGTCAATCAGTGGAGCTGGGCTGACTCCCCCGACCCTGGAGCCCCAGCTGGTCCCATCGCCAATCCACCGGTGACCGCCCTCGGCCTTGAGACCATCCCTGGAGAGGTCCTCCAGGTTCCCGAGTCCGGCTACGAGATCGGCGGTGGCATGGAGGTCATCGTTCTCTTCGCCGACGAGGACACCGTGGCGCTCCGATATGCTCGTGAGGACTCAGCAGGAGCTCCTGGGTACGTCCTCCATATCGATGAGATCTGCACCGATCCCAGCCTACTCAGTCTATATCGCCAGCTAGACGACCCAGGTGGGCCGCGCTACGTCTACCAGTCTCCCGAAGAACGGCCGTACGTCTACCCTCTCCCCAACCTATCAGCCGGCTACCCCATTGGCACGGCAGCGACGACAGAGACCGTGGTAGCCGTTGTCGACACCGGTGTCTTCCAGGACCCGCGCTCCCTCGCCGAGTGGTGGCGAATTCGACCCGGTCTTGAGGTCCTCGGTGTCGAGCCAGGCGATAATGACTATGCGAAGCAATGGCCCCTGGAGATAGTAGACGCCCCCAAGGGATGGGCCATCTCTACCGGGGAGGAGATCGTCATCGCCGTCATCGATACCGGCGTCGATCTCGATCATCCGGACCTGGAGGGGAAGCTCCTGGTCGATCTGGGCAAGAGCTTCATCGATCAGGCTCCCACCCCCGACGACGACCATGGCCACGGCACCCACGTGGCAGGCATCGCAGCAGCAGCCACCGATAACAGTCTCGGTATCGCTGGCGTCGGTTGGGACGCTTCAATCCTGCCGCTGAAGGTTCTCGACAGGACAGGAGAGGGGACCTTCGTGGATGTGGCCGCGGCCATCGACTATGCCGCTGACCTTGGGGTTGACGTCATCAACTTGAGCTTGGGCCCCGAGTCGGGTCACTCAATGGCGTGCGATCAGTTCCTCCAGAGGGAGATCGACGAAGCCTACGCCGCCGGCGCCGTCATTGTCGCCGCCGCTGGGAACAACGGCGGGAGGATCGAGATCCCACCCGCGAACTGCGACCACGTTCTGGGGGTCGCAGCCACGACCCGGGAGGACACGCTCCCCTCCTACTCCGCCTCCGGCCCTCACGTCAGCGTGGCGGCTCCCGGCGGGACGTACGACTGCTACACCTGCGCCATCTACAGCACCCTAAGGGGCGGCAGCTACGGCTGGCTCGCGGGCACGTCTATGGCCACGCCTCACGTCTCCGGCTTGGCTGCCTTGATCCTCGAGCGTTACCCCGGCTACACGCCTGACCAGGTCGCTTCGGCCATCCTCGACAACGCCCTCGATATGGGGGAGTCGGGCTATGATGAGAACTACGGCTGCGGTCGCATCGACGCCTATGCAGCCCTCTCGGCCGGCGCCCACGGACCTGACCCACACTGCCTGGAGGGCGTCGCATGGACCGAGCAACGGACGGGGGCCAGGGCTGCCGATGCCCCCCACGCTCGCTTCGCGCCGGGCGAGATCCTCGTCGAGCTGCGCCCGGGTTCGAGCGCAGCGGCTTTCTCTCAACGGTATCAGCTCGGCGGAATCCGGCTCAGTGACGTCAGGATGGAGCATCTACCCGCCCTCGATGTCTGGCGTCTCCACATCCCTCCGGGCCGCGAGCGTGCTATCCTGGCCTTACTCCAGGCCGACCCGGCTGTGCTCCACGCCCAGCTGAACTACCTCGTCGTCGTCCAGTAGGGCCTGGCGGCGTTCTCCATCCCGACGGCCTGCTGTACCGCGGTTTCCTCGCCCCCTACCCTGACCAGCGGCAGGTAGGCGGTCCAGGGCTGGATCACCAACCAGGTCGGCCTTTCCCAGCGGTTACCCGCCCCGTCGTCGATGAAGGTCACCCCGTACTGGGTCTCCCGTCCAGTCCCAGGCAGCGTCTCGAGCCGGAACCTCAGCGTCGCTTTCTCACCTCCGCTCAACGGGCCGGACCAGAAGAGCGCCATCCCCCGCTTTTCCACCCCACCGTGGCTCGCCCACACCGAGCCCTCCGAGACGACGACCTGCCCCGGCGGATAGATGAGGGCCGTGACCGTCTCTGCCTCCGCAGGCCCGCTGTTACGAAGAGTCACCGTACACGTCGACGGCTTACCCGGTCGCACCACCGAGGGCATACACCCGAAGGTCGACCGCGACAGCTCCGGGGCGTTGACGCCGAGAGCCGCGTTCCGCTCGAAGGTGATCTGATGGCCTTCCAGGTGGAGCTCGGCCGTGTTGACCATCTGGGCGGCAACGGTCTCGCTCAACACGCGAGCCCGATAGCTGAAGCTTACCCTCTCGTTCGGCTGCACCGTCCCTCGCCAGGAGAGCCGATCGGTAGCCAGGTCGTAACGTCCAGGACCGAGGAGGGACCCAGGCTCGACAGCCAGCCCCGTGGGCAGCGTATTCGACACCGAGGAGGTCACCGTTTCCGCGCCGTCGTTGTGTAAGGAGAGTGTGTAGGTAACCGTCGCACCAGGTGTGACGCTCCTCGGCTCTACGTCAAACGTAGATCGGCCCAGCCAGGAGAGCCATCCTACCGCTTGCCGAGCCGTCGACGCCTGTGCCTCCTCCGGCAGCGCCTCGAAGGGGAAGGCGAAGAACAGCGTGGCACGCTTCCCCTCACGCCGCGTCAGCGCCACGCCGCGCTGGTCCTGATCTCGGAACGCCACGCCAACGCCGTGGGCTGGCACGACGCCATCGGACCAGTTCTGGTAACCACGTGGGTAGGTGAGTGACCAAGGTCCGAAGCCGGTCCCCACCGGATGGTCGCTGACCCCCTCGACCTGCGTCGGGGTGATGTCCTCGGTGTAGGTCAGCACCCCCAGGTAGCGCTGGGCGAACGGATCGTCGTGGTGATGGTAAAGAAAATCCTGCGCCGACAGCATCAGCCTTCCGCCGTCGTCCAGATACGCTCGCAGCGTCGCCTCCTCTTCCTCAGTCACGGGCGCGTACCAGTCATACCCTGTCCACCAGACGACGACTGGATACCGTCCCAGTGTCTCCTCTCTGGGCCCAGGGCCGTGTCCCCCTCGTGGCTTCGCGGTCTCCCATACGTCATACCGAAATCCCGCTCTCGACATAGCTTCCCTGTACGTCGCCTGCTGGTCATACCATCGATCGTCGTCCACCAACAGGATCGGCGCTGGCGTCTTCGACGTTAGCGTGGCACGGGCTATCACCGTCGATGACAGCGAGGATCGGGCAGTCAACGTCACCGTGTCACGTTGATCCGGGGCCGCCGTCGGCGGGATGGTCACGCTCACCGTGACCGTGGCCGACGCACAGGGCGAGAGCGCGATCGACGCATCGCTAAGTGTCGTGGGCCAAGAGGCCCCCTCCAGCTTCAGGCTCACGCGGTCGCTGTCCCCTCCCTGGCCGACGTGGCGAAGTCGAACCGTGTGGGTGACGGGATAGCCCGCCCGGCCGATGCTCAACTGTGCCTCGGGGCGCAGCTCGAGACCCGCGCGAGGAGGTGAGGTCATCAGCCACGCCAAGGAGCGTTCCATCACCTCCTGGCGGGCAGGGCGTTCGTTGATGGCCTCAAACCCAAACGGCAGATAGAGAGCCCGGTAATCCAGACAAGTGCCCACCCGCACGCCGCCACACCCGTCACCCTCGTAGGTCAACACCGGGACTGCCCCGTCGCTGTCGACGACCGCTATCACGTCTGGGTGATCCTGATTGTCTGCACCGCCGGGACCGGTGATGGTGATCGTCTGCCCGGAGAGGATGTCGTTCTCTTCACCCACCAGCACCCTCGATGGAGCGTTATCGTCGACGAATCGTACCTTCAAGTAGTCATAGTAATAGGGGCTCCACCCATAGCCAGTCCCACCCCCATCCCAGAAACCCACGTCCTGCCCGGACAGGAACAGCCGTCCGCCCTGCTCCAGGTAGCTGCCCAGTGCACCTCCGGCACCGATATAGCCGGGTGCATCTCGCGGCGCGCTCCACACCACGACGTCGTAGGGCATCAGATCTGCAGCCACGGGGACGTCATCCTCCAAGCTTCGGACAGGCCACTCGTCATAGGCGTAGCGCAGTTCCTCCAGAGCCTGGCGAAAGTAGGTGATCTCACTGTCGTAGTACCACCCCCCGCTGTCGATCAGCAGGATTGAGGGGCCGCGTGGCAGGATCAGATCGACGGTGGTCGTCTCCCCAGCCGTGATGGCAGCCGTCGCGGTCACCACACGATGGCCGATTCGACGAGCCCGCACGACGTAGTCGCCAACGGGTAGCTGGAACGTCGGCGAATAGGCCGTGCTTTCGCGAGGCGTCCCCAACACCTTGACGGTCGCCGTCATCGGCTCTCCACTGATCTCGTCGAACATCCCCACCCGCAGATCCCCGCTCGGTTTCGGCTCGAGAATGAAGTCTCTCGTCGTCGTGGTGTCCGTCATGACTGACAGCCCCCATGCGACTTCGGAAACGTGGCCAAAGGCCGATGCCCTCACGTCGTAGATCCCCGGGACGACCGCCAACCGGTAGAGGCCGTCGCCGCCGGTGACCGTACTACCTCCCCCCCCGCCGCGTGACGTGGCGGTCACCACCGCTCCCGCCACCGGACCAAGGGCTTCAGGGTCGGCATCTGATGGGCTGGTTACTCTACCGCTGATGAAGCCTGGCTGTGTCAACGCGGTCACGGCAGCGAAGGCGTCGACCCGCCCCCACCCTGAGTCGTTGTTTGGAATGGCCTGACCCAGGGGTACAGCGGTGCTGGTGATCAGGTGCATTGTCTCGCTGATGCTCAACGTGGAGCTTACCGAACGCAGCATCGCCGCCACGCCGGAGACGTGGGGAGCCGCCATAGACGTGCCATCCATCGGCGCATAGGCCCCTCCCGGCGTGCTGGAACGCACCTCTACGCCCGGGGCCACCACGTGGGGCCGTGTCTCACCCCAGGGGGAGGGCCCTCGGGACGAGAAGCGAGCGACGTTCCCATACGGATCGACGGCGCCCACCGCAAAGGCCTCCGGCAGGGAGGCCGGCGAGCTCACCGATCCTCCATCGGGTCCTTCGTTGCCAGTGGAGAAGACCGGGAGAACGCCCGCTGCGCGAAGCGCCCGCAGATCATCCTGAAACGTCGTCAAATAGGCATTCTCGTTCCCCCAGGAGCAGTTGACCAGGTCCGGTGCCCTGGAGGGATCCCCGTCCGGCGCGAGTAGCCACTGAAAGCCGGCGTGGATCCACGAATCAAAACCGTAGCCCTGACTGTTCAGAACCCTCACAGCGATCCACTGGGCACCAGGAGCGACGCCGATACCATCCTCGCCCACTATGGTCCCCATCGTGTGGCTGCCATGGCCGTGTCCATCCACCGGATAGAGGGCACCGCTCCCCGTGGCGTCGAACCAGCTGTGAGCGTGATCCGACGGGCCACGGAGGTGGTAACCCCGGTAGTTCCTCCGCAGCGACGGGTGGAACCAATCCACCCCCGTGTCCATCCCGGCCACGACCGCGCCGGTGCCCGAGACCTGTAACGTCTGCCAGACCTCGTCGGCGCGGATCTCGGAGACGTTCCACGCCACCGACGCACCCTCTTCCGCTCGCCTAGCACCCTGCCGAGACGCGGTTTCGGGCTCACCGATCCGGGATCCAGAGCCGGGACTGTCGGGCTGGACCCACTGACGCCAGTGATCGATATCGATGCTGGCCACGCTCGGGTGGCGGGCCAGAGCTCGCACCACCGACGG
>Ga0207797_1000985_pt1 | contig 21166 bp, 18 predicted proteins | sample PRCRCaboRojoPR_6_FD_187275 | JGI IMG/M metagenome (GOLD analysis project Ga0207797, IMG submission 187275) | Marine sediment microbial community from Cabo Rojo, Puerto Rico - PR CR 10% Liquid 1 (SPAdes) | ecosystem: Environmental > Aquatic > Marine > Coastal > Sediment | place: Cabo Rojo, Puerto...
GGATCGGCGAGCGACGGCCCGCCGCTGAGCGCCGACGCATGCCCGGAGCCGAGACGGGAGAGGGGGGCATAGTGCGTGGTGGCCATGTCCGACAGATCCTGAGCGACAAGGCTGTCGGCCGACCACACCGGAAAGGAACGCCGGTGCGGAGCCACGTTTTCCCAGCGCCATTGCCGGAGATCCGGGCCGTAGCGTTCGGCAAGCGACTCGACCGCTTGCACGAAAGCACGTCGGTGATAGTACGGTGCGAAGAACGTCGGGTCGTCGCCCGTTGGACGCGATCCGGTGAGCGTGCGATACTGCCGCATCCACGCCGCAAACACAGCCGCCCCGATGCTGGAGCGGTCGAAGGTCGCGTTCCAGTTGCGCAGGTAGGTCAGTGCATCGCGCAGCAGCATCGGCGTTGAGGCGTCGCGCAGGGGGGCCAGGGACGGAAGCGCGGCAGACAGGATCTGGGCGGCCCACGTGCTGGAGTCGCTGACCGACCAGGGGGCGGGGGCGGGCTGTGTCGTTTCGCGCAGACGCGCCCGCAGGCTTCGGGCTTGCTCCCGCGCCCAGTGCGACCGACCCACGAGCACCCCGCCCGCGACCGTTTCCACGACCGCCGGCGTGCCAATCACGCGCCACGCGCCCGAGCGGTCCACCGAGAGTCCGGTGCCGCTGAAGAGGCGAAACGTGTCGGTCGAAAGCGACGACCGGTCGTGGGTTGGCTCCATCTGCGCCATCCACACCGACGCGTCCGTGGTGGCACCGAGACCGCGCCACGTAAGGCTCCATACCGAGTCGGTGGAGGCTGGTATTGCGTCGGTCAGAAGCAGCGACGGACCGGCCCGTTGAACGCGGATCAACTGCTCGCGGCCGCTCTGCGTTTCGATCCGCTCATGACGCTGCGACATGGAGGACGCGTCCACGCCGCGACGTTCCAGCGTGGCCTTGCTGGTGGGCAGAAGGGCCCACGCCTCCCCGCTCCCCGCACCGCTGAGCGTGATGGGGGAGCCGGGAAGAGTCGCTACCGTGGTGGGCGGCGCGTTCGGAGGGGCAACGATCAGTTCCTGAACCGTCGGCAGGGCACTGGCCCCGGTCACGAAGCGGTGGAGGAGCACGCGCCGCTCGGGATCGGGCGAGGGCGGAACCGGGACCGTCCACGCTATGCTTCGGTCAAACCCGTGCAGGTGCAGCCACTGGCGGAGGCGCGCATCGGCGTGGACGAACGCTTGGACGGCGGACGAGGCCTCGTCTGGGGCCGAGAGCGCCGAGGTGCCCAGCCATGCAAAGAGGCGCTCGACAGCCAGCGAGTGCCAGGGCTTCCACGGTGGGGGGGATTTATCCAGCAGCGCCAGTTCGGCCTGCCGCTGCACGCGGCGCGACGCCAGGGCCGCGTTCATGCCGCGCGCGTAGGCCTGCAAGCGCGACCGCTCGGCCGAAGGAAGCTGCTCGTAAGCGGCGCGGGCTCCGTGCGCCAGCCCGAGGCGGCGGACGTGAGCATCCAGCGGAACGAGCCCCTCCCCGAACCAGCGCGCCAGGTGGCCGAGGGCCGTCTGGCGCCACAGCACGGCCGGCCAGGCGCGGTTTTGACCGTGGGCATAGCCGATCGCCGCCCACTGGTCCACAGCCGACTCGGCACGAATGGTGGCGGCATCTCCGTCGCCCCAGCGGATGGTCGTCGAGTCGGAAAGGGTTGCGATGCGGACGCTGGCCGGACGCGCCGGAGCCCGGTAGACAAGCTGCCACACCAGTCCCGCCGCGGCCGCCACAAACAGCACGAAGAGTGCGGCGCGAACAAGGCGGGACACGAGCGAACGCGAAGGCAGGTGCCGGAAGAAGCGAGGGTCCGATCTCTACGCGGCGTCCCGCGATGCGATCCACGCGGTGAAGTCCTCAAGCGGCTTTGCGTTCAGGCACATGGCGGGGGAGAGCCAGCCCTTGCGCGCCACCGCCACCCCCCAGCGGACGTACGCCAGTTCGGCGGCGGCGTGGGCGTCGGGGTTGATCGCGATCAGCACGTCCTGGTTCACGGCGCGCCGGATCCAGCGCCAGTCGAGGTCCAAGCGGTAGGGATTGGCATTGAGCTCGATGGCAACGTCTTCCTCGGCGCAGGCTTGGATGACACGCTCATGGTCCAGCGGATAGCCTTCGCGCTGCAGCAGGAGGCGTCCCGTGGGATGGCCGAGGATGCGCGTGTGCGGATTCCGGACGGCCCGGATGATTCGTTCGGTGGCTTCTGCCTCGGTCATCCCGAACTTGGTATGGACGCTGGCGACGACGAAATCGAAAGAGGCGAGCAGACCGTCGTCGTAATCCAGCGCGCCGTTGCCGAGGATGTCGCTCTCGATGCCCCGGAAGATGCGAAACGGAGGACCATCGTCCGCCGCAAACTCCGCGTTCAGGGCGTCGATCTCGTCCCACTGCCGCTTTACCTCCTCCGGGGAGAGTCCCCCCGCTACCTGAAGCGATTGGCTGTGGTCGCAGATGCCGAAGTAGGACAGGCCCATGTCCCGCGCCGTTTCGGCCATGGTACGCAGGCTGTGCGCTCCATCGCTGTAGGTCGAGTGGTTGTGGAGCGAGCCGTGGAGGTCCTCGACGGCGACGAGCGACGGGAGGGCATCGGCCGCGGCCGCCTCCAACTCGCCGTCATTCTCTCTCACCTCCGGCGGAATCGGGGCGAGCCCTGCGGCATCGAACAGGTCGTCTTCCTCGGCGTGCGGACCGGGGGCCCCAACCCGATCCTCGAAAGCAGCACGATGCGCGTCGGACCCCGTGGTGCGCCACCAAGCGGTCCCGAAACGATCCAGGTCGGTGAGGTGAACGGTGAGGGGCAGGCCGTCGCGGAGGGAGGTCGTGAGCGTATCGGCGTTGCGGTCCACCTCGCCCGGCAGCAGCGCATCGAGGCAGGCGTGGAGTGCGTCGACATCCCGCGTGCTCACGAGAAGGTCGGCGCGGTCGACGGTTTCCAGGCGGCGGCGGAGGGGGCCGGTGACCGCGGCTCGGTCGGTGCTCTCGGCCTCCCGCACGTGTTCGAGCACGGGCTCCAGCGCGGCCACGGCGTCGGCGTATCGGCGCTGCTTGTCGTAAGCGCGCAGGCGCTCCACGTTCTCCAGAATGTTGGCCTGCGTTTTCGCGCCAAACCCACTCAGGCTCGTGATGGCGTCCTCGCGCGCTGCTCGTTCCAGCTCGTCGAGCGAGGTGATGTCGAGCTCCTTCCACAGGGCGCGCACCTTCTTCGTGCCCAGCCCGTTGACGCGCATCAGGTCGAGCAGTCCGGGCGGGACGGCGTTCTGCAGTTCGTCGCGCTGATCGAAGGAACCAGTGCGCAGCAGGTCGGCCACGTGTTCGGCCATGGCGTCGCCGATGCCGCTTACCTCGGTGAGGGTGCCGTCCGCCAGGCGCTCGTCGGCCGGCCTCTCGAGGCCCCGAATGGACCGGGCCGCCCGGTTGAAGGCATTGGCACGATAGGGATTGCCGCCGGTCAGTTCGATCAGGTCCGCGGTTTCGCGGAGGGCGCGGGCGATGTCTTTGTTCGTCATGCAGTGCGTCGGGCAGAAAGGTGAAGCGGAGGCGCAAGGAACGAGGGCTGAAGCCCCAGCCAGATGAAAAATAGGCGACACGGGCTCCGATGACAACGTGCACCGTGCGGAGGTCCTGCCAATCTTGGAGGCAGACTCGGCGGTCGGGCGGCTCAGTTCCCCCCGAAAGCCACGGGCAGAGCGCCGCGGATCCTCTCTGGTGGTGATCAGGTTACAAGCCTTGTTGCGTTCTTCCCAAAGGATACCCCACGCCGCGCTCGTGATGCGCCCCTCCCTTCGTTCGGTCGGTGGAGCCGTTGTCCTGATTCTCGTTGGGATTGCGATGGGGTGGGGACTGGAGTCTTCTGGGGTCGTGGATCGCGTGCCGGATGCCCTGCGCAACGTGACCCGGGCCCAAAGTCTCATTCAGGATCATTACGTCGAGACGGTGGCGCCCGAGTCCCTCGCCGGCAGTGCCATTCAGGGCATGCTGTCGCACCTCGATCCGCACTCCGTGTACATCCCGCCGACGCGCATGGACGACATTCAGGAGTCGTTCCGGGCCTCCTTCGAGGGCATCGGCATTTCGTACGAGAAGATCGGCGGTCCCGATGACCGGGACACCATCGCTGTGGTGACGGTCCAGCCCGGCGGCCCGAGCGCGAAGGCGGGTTTGAAGCCGGGCGACCGGATTATTGCCGTCAACGGAACGACGGCCGTCGGGTGGACGCACGAAACCATTCGCTCCCGTTTGAAAGGACCAGAAGGCTCGCAGGTTGCGGTGACGCTGCGTCGGCCGGGCGTCGCCGATCCCCTGACCACCCGCATCACCCGAGACGACGTGCCGCTCCACACGGTTGACGCGGCGGTGATGCTGGCCGACAGCACCGGATACATTCAGCTCAACCGCTTTGCCCGCACTACCCACCAGGAGATCGTGCGGGCCTTAAGCCGGCTGGACGAACGTGGCATGCAGCGCCTCATCCTCGACCTGCGCGGGAACGCGGGCGGCTACATGCGGATGGCCGAACGCCTGAGCGACGAATTTCTCGTTGAGGGCCAGGTGATCGTCTCCTCGCGCAGCCGCCATCGCGACTACAACGAGACCGTGCGCGCCACCGACGAGGGCCTGTATGAGGACCGCCCGTTGGTCGTCTTGGTGGATGAACATTCGGCCTCGGCGAGCGAGATCGTAGCCGGGGCCCTGCAGGACCACGACCGCGCACTGATCGTCGGGCGCCGGACGTTCGGCAAAGGGCTCGTACAGCGACAGTATGATTTGGGAGATCGCAGCGGGCTCCGCGTCACCGTCGCCCGGTTCTACACGCCCTCCGGTCGCCTCATCCAGACGCCCTACCGCGACGATCGGGCGTCCTACTACGAACGGAAAGCCGCCCTTCTCGAGAGAGACCCCGCAGCAGCGCTCGACTCGCTCGTGCGGCATGCCCCCGACTCGCTTCGCCACCACACCGACGGCGGCCGTGTTGTGCTGGGCGGGGGCGGCATCATGCCCGATCGGATCGTTCCACGGGATGGTACCGGGCGCGACTTCCGGCAGGCTGTCCAGCAACAGGGAGTGGTTCACGACTTTGCGCGCCGCTGGGTCGATGCCCGCGTGCGCCGCCTCACCGCTCGATGGGAGGGCAAGGAGGACGCGTTCATCGCTCACTTTTCGCTTCCCGCCGGGACGTACGCCTCGTTTCTGCAGTTCGCAGCGCAACAGGGCGTGCCCCTCGGAACGGTTCATGTAACGAGCCCGTCTGCACCATCCACCAATACGGCCGCCGAAACCCAACGCGATGCGACCGATAGGTTCTCGCGCCGGGCGGTCGAAGAGGCGCGTCCAGTCGTCAAAACCCTGATCAAGAGCAACATCGGACGTCGATTGTTCGGATCCGACGCATGGTATCGCATCCGCATGCCGGTCGACCCGGCCGTGGTGGCGGCCCTCCGGCACGAGAAGGCCGCCCGGCAGCTCGCGATGCAGTACCCCGTTTCTCCCACCCCGAACCGCATGGCAGCCGACCGCACCGCTCGCGCGCTTCGTTTGCACCCGAGGTAAGATTTTTACATCCTTGCGGCGGCCTTTCCTGGACATTGGGGAGACCGATCCGAAACATGTAGGAAGATTTTGACAAGCTGATTCGGGCCGTGTATACTGTTTGGACGTGGGGATTCACCGCACATTTGCAGGATCCCGACGGTTGGCACGAAGGCGCATTGGTGACGGCCCCGGCGAACGGCCCGAGCGTACGGGCTGTTGCAGCGGCCCCCCACGGAGTGCGTGCATTCTCACGCCTTCCCCCCTTGCTCGCTCTGTTTTCACTCTGTAACTGATCCCACTGAGGACAAGCCACCCATGACGATTCTCAATAAGCTCACGGTTTTTTTGCTGATGCTGCCGCAACAGGGCGGGAGCGGCACAATCAACGCTCTCGTCGAGCGCTTCAACGAAGGCGGCGAGTGGATGTGGCCGGTGCTCATCTGCCTGATCATCGGTCTGGCGATTGCCTTTGAGCGCATCATCTCGCTCAACCGTGCCGACATCAACACACAGGCGTTTTTGCAGCGCGTGAAGCAGGCCCTCGATGAGGGCGGCATCCCGGCGGCCGAGGAGGAGTGCGCCAGCACGCGAGGCCCGGTGGCCTCGGTGTTCCAGGCGGGACTGCTCCGCGCCGACGAAGGCATCGAAGCTGTCGAGAAGGCCGTGGTCTCCTACGGATCGATCGAGATGAGCTTTCTTGAGCGCGGTCTCGTTTGGCTCTCCCTCTTCATTAGTGTCGCGCCGATGCTCGGCTTCCTCGGCACCGTGATTGGCATGATCGAGGCGTTCGACGCCATCGAAAACGCCGGCGACATCTCGCCCCGCCTCGTGGCCGGTGGAATTAAGATCGCGCTGCTGACGACCGCTTTCGGCCTGATCGTCGCCGTGATCCTGCAGTTCTTCTACAACTACGCGGTGTCGAAGATCGACCGCATCGTGGCGGAGATGGAGGACGCCTCAATCGAATTGATTGATGCGCTCGTCATGCTGCGGGAAGGCGAGCAGGTTACGGGCGAGCAGCGCGTTCCCGAGCAGGTGGCTGAGTCCGACGAGTAACGGCAAGTGGCCTGACGACGAAGGACGCCGTCTCGGTCCCCCGAGGCGGCGCCCCCTTCGGCCACATGCGCCGGTCGCGAGCACAGGCTCCCGCGGGGCCTGCTCCCTTCTGATTTCTAAACTTCAACCACAAGCCTCCACCCATGGGCGAAAACACGATTCTCGTTGTTGCGATCTACGCTGTCCTTGTCCTTGCCGGACTTGGCATTCTCGGCATTGCCCTCTTTGGTCTCCGCAATCTGGCCTACGGCAAGGTCGAGCCTCTGAGCATAGTTCTGGTGGCCCTGCCGGCGATTGCATTCGTTGTTCTCGGATTTACCGTCGGCGCGTGGGCCCAGGCCGGGATTATGACGGTGATCGGGATCTTCGGTCTCGCCTTGCTGGGGCTGGTCTACACCGGGGTCACCAATCTTACGTGGTAGCCGTACTCGGTAGATTCCGGTTGGGCGGGAGCCTTCCACCGCTTCCGCCGTTTTTGCTTTGTTCCACTGCCGTCTCATCGTAGCCACTACACTCATGGCTGGTCTTCTGGACAAACGACGCGAGGGGCGAGACGATGTCGAAATCCCCACGGCCTCGATGGCCGACATCGCCTTCCTGCTCCTGATCTTCTTCCTGGTGACGACGACAATCAACGTCGACACCGGCATTGGTATGACCCTGCCGCCCAAGCTGCAGCAGGATCAGCAGCCCCCTCCGGTGAAAGACCGGAACATGTTCAAGATTCTGGTGAACTCCCAGGGCGACGTGCTCATCGAGGAGGAGCCCTCCTCGCTCACTCAAGTGCGCGACCGGGTGAAAGAGCATGTGCTCAACTTCGGAGAGGATGCGGACCTGTCGGAGAACCCGAGCAGCGCCGTGATTTCCATCAAGACGGACGCCCAAACGCCGTACCGCATCTACATCCGGACGCTCGATGAGGTGTGGATGGCCTATCGGGAGATTTGGGACAGCATCGCCCGGTCGGGGCAGACGCCCGGCGGCGAGCAAATCCTGAACCAGACGTTCCCGAACTATCAGGCGTACCGCTCGTCGCTCGATCCCGAGGACGACAATCTGATTCGCGACAACTTCGGGGCGAACATTTCCATCGCCGAGCCGGATACCGGCGAGTAGCCCCCCGGCGCTTGCGCCCCCCACGCGTGCGTCTCCCGCTCTTTCCTCCACTGCTTGACGTTCTGCACCCATGGCATCTGACAAGTTTCAAAAGCGCTCGTCCGATAGCGAACCGGGGTTTACGACGGCGTCGCTGCCGGATATCGTGTTCATGCTGCTCATCTTCTTCATGGTCTCCACGGTGCTGCGAGAGACTGAGATCAAGGTCCGTACGCAGCTTCCTTCGGCCGAGGCCCTGACGAAGATCGACCAGAAGCGCCTGGTCTCCAAGATCTTCATTGGCCCGCTGAAGCAGGGCGAGAACAAGGGCGACACGGCGATCCAGATTGACGACGCGCTCGTTGAGAACCGGAGAGCCATCCGTCGCATCATGTACAACAAGCTGCAGGAGCAGCCGAAGCTGATCGCCTCGCTGAAGGTGGACCGGGAGTCGGAAATGGAGATTGTGAACCAGGTCCAGCAGGAGCTGCGTGAAGCCAACGCCCTGCGCATCAACTACGCCTCGACCCGCGAGAGCAACGCACAGTAGGCGAGAGCAACGCACAGTAGGATCGCCTCACGCATGCATTGCGACGAAAAAAGCTCTGCTTTCAGGCAGGGCTTTTTTTGTGTGAGAGAGCGGCGAAAGTCGAGGTCGTCCCGGAACGTCCCCGAAGCCGTGGAGTGAGCGATTCCGCGCCCGAAATCTCGATGCCCTTGATGATTGAGCCTCCTCGTTTATGATCCAGCGGATTCAGTCGGTGTATCTTCTGCTCGGCGCCGTAGCGCTAGGCATTCTGTTCGCGTTCGACAGTCCGTGGGCGAGCACAGCGGCTGCCGAGCGAGGCTGGTTTGAACCGACGCTCATTGGACTGATTGTGGTGACGGCAGGGACGGGTCTCGGCGCCATTTTCCTGTACACAAACCGGCAGCGCCAGCGCACGGTCGTGGTGGGCGCTCAGGTGCTGACGTTTGTCCTCGCCCTCGTCCTGTACGGGGGGCTCTACCTGGAGAACGAGCTGTCCGTCCGTGCCGGTGGCACCTTCTTGGTGGAGAAGGCAGTGGTTCTTCTGCTGCCCGCGGCGGCCTACGTGCTCTTTTGGCTGGCCCGACGCGGCATCGACCACGACATCCAGCTCGTCGAATCGATGGATCGCCTCCGCTAGCCGGCCCCGACCAGGTACGCACGCAGATGCCCACCGGAAAGCACCCTTCGCAGCGTCTGCCGCTTCGCGTCTACGGATTCCTGACGCTCGGCGTGTTGAGCTTCACGCTGGCCCCGATCCTCGTTCGATGGGCGCGGGAGGCCCCGGGCCTGGCTGTGGCCGTGTGGCGGACGGTCATTGCCGCGGGGATGCTGCTGCCCGTGCTTGCCCTGCGCAGTCGCGAGGAGCTTCGGCAGTTTACCGGGCGCGACATCGCGCTGATTCTGGCGTCTGGGATCGCGCTCGGACTGCACTTTATCGCGTGGATCGAGTCCCTCTATTTCACGTCGGTGGCCAGCTCGTCGGTACTGGTCACGACGAGCCCGATCTTTCTGGCTGCGATGGGCTACGTTCTGCTCGGCGAGCGCTTGTCGCGCGCCACGTTACTGGCCATCGGGGCCGCCGTGGGCGGTGCTGCCCTCATTGGGTGGACCGACTCCGGGGCGGTGGTGCGAGGCGGCGAGGCGGCCTGGTGGGGAAACAGTCTCGCCCTGTTTGCGGCGGTGCTGGTGAGCGTGTACCTGCTCATCGGGCGGGTCGTGCGGCAGAAGGTGTCTTGGCTGGCGTACGTGGGGCCGCTCTACACGGTGGCCGCGCTGACGGCCGTTGCGGCGGCCTGGATGCAGGACGTGCCGCTGTTTGGCTACGCGCCGCGGGTGTATGCCCTGTGCGCGGGGCTCGCGATCGGCCCGCAGTTGCTGGGGCACGGCTCGTTCAACTATGCGCTGCAGCGCGTTCCGGCGGCAATTGTCGGCATGCTTGCGCTGCTGGAACCGGTCGGGGCCTCGATTCTCGCCTACTTTTTGTTTGACGAGGTGCCTCCGCTGGCAGCTGTGCTTGGCATGGGCATCGTCCTCGCGGCGGTGGCCGTGGTCGTGTGGGTGCGACGGTCGGCGGCCGATGCCTGATTCCACCATCGGGGCGACGGGGCGCCTGCCGGTCGCCAACCCGCTATTCCCGGAACCAGGCATCCGGCAGGTCGGCAAAGGTCCGGCGTCCGCGAACGAAGTAGTCGTAGGGCACCAGCCCACGGTACCTGGGAAGGACGGGCGCCGTACCGGGTTGGGGGCGGGCGTCGCGGTAGAATCCGCGCATCCGATGCGCATCCCGATAGGCGCGCACGATGGCGGCGGCCTCGTCCAGCTTGCCGTCGATGAGGGCTTTGAGGGCCGCCACCGTGTCCAGGGCGATGCGAACAGGGAAGGTCCGACGCCAGTGGGCCGGTGGCAGGTTCTTGTACAGCATCAGGAGGCTGTTGCGGAAGTTGTAGTACGCCTTGCGGGGACTGCCCTGCGGCAGCGACGCTCCGCCGATGTGGTAGACGGTGCTTGCGGGCTCGACGCACACCCGGTAACCGAGACGCTGCAACCGCCAGCACAGATCGATCTCCTCCATGTGCATCTCGAACCGTTCGTCGAGCCCACCCGCTTCGTCGAACGCCGAGCGGCGCAGGAACAGCGCGGCGCCGGTGGCCCAGAAGACGTCTCGCACGTCGTCGTACTGCCCGCGGTCGCGCTCCATGGTGTCGAAGAGACGACCCCGCGTGAAAGGATATCCCATGCGGTCGAGAAAACCGCCCGAGGCCCCAGCGTATTCGAAGCGGCCCCGGTCGTCGTACTGCAGCAGTTTGGGCTGCAGCGCGCCGACGTCCGGGTTCCGTTCCATCAGCCGTACGAGTGGGCCCAGCCATCCCGGCGGCACCTCCACGTCGTTGTTCAGGAACACGACGTATTTTCCCGTCGCGTGGGGGACGGCCGCGTTGTTGCCACGTGCGAACAGCCAGTTGTCCGGGTGGCGTACGATTTTGACCTCCGGAAAGGTCGTGGCCACCCAGGCCCCGGACCCGTCGGTCGAGGCATTGTCGGCCAGCAGGATCTCGACGTTCGGGTAGTCCGTCGCAACGACCGAAGGGAGGCATTGCTTTAAGAGCGGCAGGGCGTTCCACGACACGATGACGATGGAAACGCGAGGGGCGGACATGGAGGGAGCGGCCAGTGGAAGAAGACGAAGCGAGCGATAGAAACGGAACGGCCGCCAGTCGTTCCGCAGAATGTAGACCATTTCCCGTTCACGCATCGGCCGAGATGGACGACGCGACGCACACGATCGAAGAGGCCCGTGCCGCGATGGAGCGCCACTGGGGCTATCCATCCTTCCGACCGGGGCAGGGTGAGATTATCGAGGCGGTGCTCGACGGGCGAGATGTGCTCGGCGTGCTGCCCACGGGCGGCGGAAAGTCGCTCTGCTACCAGGTGCCCGCGGTGCTGACGGACGGCTTTGTGCTGGTCATTTCGCCGCTGATCGCGCTCATGCAGGATCAGGTGGCCGGCCTGCGGGCCCACGGCATCGAGGCGACGTTCATCAACAGCACCCTGCGGCATCATGAGATTGACCGGCGCCTGACGGACGCCGAGCACGGACGCTTCGATCTCGTGTACGTGGCGCCCGAACGGCTGACCAACGATCTGTTTCAGGCCCGGGCGCCGCGGCTCGACGTGTCGCTCATGGCCGTCGACGAGGCGCACTGCGTGAGCGAATGGGGCCATCACTTTCGTCCCGATTACCGCCACATCCCGGAGGCTCGGTCGCTGCTCGGCACCCCCCCCACGCTGGCCGTCACCGCCACGGCCACGCCCGACGTCCGCCGCGACGTGGTGACGCTGTTGGACGTGGAGGACCCGGTCGAGGTGGTCCGCGGTTTCGACCGTCCCAACATTGTGTGGTCCGTCTTCCGCACCGACCACAAGCGCAGCAAGGTGCGCGACGTGGTGGCGGCCGTTCCCGGCACCGGGATCCTGTACGCCGCCACGCGCCGGGCTGTGGAGCAGTGGACGGCGTGGCTGCAGCGCGAAGGGCACGCTGCGGCCGGCTACCACGGTGGGATGGACACCGAGGACCGCACCGCTGTGCAGGAGGCCTGGATCGACGGCGAAGCGCGCATCATGGTGGCCACCAATGCCTTTGGCATGGGCATCGACAAGCCGGACGTCCGCTTCGTCATTCACGTCGATCTGCCGTCCTCGCTCGAAGCCTACTACCAGGAGGCCGGGCGGGCCGGGCGCGACGGCGACACGGCCTACGCGGTGCTCCTTTTCCAACCGCCGGACGCCGAGACGCAAGAAGCGCTCATCGAGATGGCACATCCGTCTGCCGCGGAAGTGCGGGCCGTCTACGACGCGGTGTGCAACGCCGGGCAGGTGCCGGTCGGGTCGGAGCCCGACGGCCCGGTCGTCGTCAACCCGGAGGTCGTGGTCAAGATCACCGGCCTGAGCCGCGGCAAGGTGCGCACGGCCGTTGACCTGCTGGAGCGGCAGGACGCCTGGACGGTCCTCCCGCAGCGCAAGCACTACGGGCTCATCCGGTTTGCCCGTCCGGCTCGCACCGTTCGGTCGTACGCGTCGTCCGTCGGCAACCGCGCGCTTGGGCGCTTCGTGCGCACCCTTCTCCGCACGGTCCACGCCGACGCGTTTGGCGACTGGTGGCGGATTGACCTGCGCCTTCTGGAGCGACGCACCGACCTGGAACGCGAGCGGCTGCTTCGTGGCCTGCAGTATCTGGCCAAACGGGACCTCATCGACTGGCGCCCGCCGGGCGCGGCCCTCGAGATCAACCTCGCGTTTCCCCGTGCGCAGAAGTTGCCGGTCGACGGGCGCGTGGTGCAGAGCGCCCGGCAGCGCGCCGAGACCCGCCTCCGCTACATGCTCCGGTACGCCCGCTCCGTCTCCTGCCGCCGCCAGGCTCTGCTGACCTACTTCGGAGAGGCAAGTCCAGAGCAGTGCGGGTCGTGCGATGTGTGCTTGGGCCGCCACCGTCTCGACGCCATTACACCCGCCGATGAGCCGGTGCTGCGGCAGATCCTGCGCGCCATTTATGCCGGTCGGCCACGGGCGGAGTGGGACGACGCCACCGATCGTCCGCGCTACCGCGTGGAGCAGCTGTTGGCCTGGCTCGTCGAAGAAGGGTACGTCGAGTCCGACGATCCGCTTTCAGGGACGTATTCGGTCACCGACAAGGCCACGCCGTTTCTGAACGAATAGGTCGCTTTCCACGGAGGACGCCTCGCTGCCGGTTGTGCACCCCTCATGCGTCGTTCATGCTCCTACTGTCCACCTCCGTAGCTTCGATCCTGCGCGTCGCCCGGCTGCGGATAGGGGGTGCGGCCGGAGCGGATCGACGAGCGGGCGGCGTTCAACGAATCGACCACGGCGTTGTAGAGGCCCTCGAAGGCTTCCGGGTGACGGCTGTAGTACCGGAGAGTGGCTTCGTAGTCTTCGGGATCCACCGAAAAGCGTGCGAAGATGGAATCGCGAAGCCCGGGGGGAACGGAGCGGGTGATGGTGTAGCGCTCCGAGGCGAGATGCATTTCGGTGAGCACGGCCGTCATGGTGCTGTCAGGCAGGGGAGGGCGGTCGGCCTCAAAGCTGGAGCAGGCGGGCAGGAGCAGCACGCCCGCCAGCAGGCCCAGCAACCACAGCAACCAGGGGAAGCGAGGCGTGACGACCACGGCAGAAGCAGACCGGTGAGCGAACAGCGGAGGCATGGGACGCGGCTACCGTTGAGGCTCGACTACCGTTGTGCCACCGCCTCGTCCGATGCGTCCCCCGATGCCTCCTGGCGGGTCCGGAAGGTTTTGGCAATGACCTCCATCTGTCGGAGGAACGGGAGCTTGTCGTAGCCGGGGGCGAAGACAGCACCGTCGACCATGTAGATGCGGTCCGATGCCTGGTCGTAGAACGCGTAGGTGAGAAACGGTCCGCCCCCGCCCATTTCCAGGAACGTGCGGTTGGGCGAATCGACGTCGAGGCTGTCCTTGTGGGCCACCATGTGCCACAGGCCACGCACCTCATAGGCGTAGCGGTCTTCGAAGCTCGTCTGCTGCGCAGTCAGCGGACGCCGGTAGTCGATGCGCATGAAGCCGGCCACATTGCCGCGCACGTAGGTGCGGGTGAGCGAATCGCGCGTCGTGTAGATCCATTCGGGCGAGATGCGGCTTGCGCTGGCGTCCTCGATGTAGTACACGATCAGATTGCGCCAGGTGTCGGTGAGCACGCGGCGGAGCCACACAAACCCGGTCGAATCGGTCGTTTCTTGCAGGGCGATCTGGTAGTCGTGCTGCACGTTGACCGCAAAGTTGTGGTCCCGCATGAGCGTGTCCTCCAGGTTTTGCTGCCGGGCTTTCTCAAACATCTCCTGCTGCATGCGGTCCAGCGTCACCCGTTTGAAGGTCTGCCGCACGTCTTGGCCTCGCTCCTGGAGGGCGTTGACGAGAGCCTCGGCCGAGCGCGCGGTGATAAAATAAACGCGCTGGCTGCGGCGCCAGAGGTCGGGCTTCGGAACCACGGCGACTTGCCCGTTCATGACGGCCTGCCGGGCGTCTTCCGAGAGGCGCCGGCGCAGGAAGTTGGCCTCGTTCGTTGAGTCGCTCAGTGGCGCGATGATGACAACGTTTTTCCGCTTCTTGACCTCGTCGAAGATGGCCTGGTTGAGGTCGAACTGACGGAACTGAAAGTAGCGCTCGGCCACTGGCAGGGTCTCGACGTACGGCCCAATGTTGGTACGAAGCGCCTCGCCAACCGCACCGTTCCAGTGGGTACTGTCGATGACAACCGTCACCTCGCCCTCCGGCCCCACTGCGTAGGGGCGAAAGTCGCCGCCACAAGCCGTAAGCAGGAACGACAGAACCAGCGCGCCGAGGAGGGCGAACCAGGACGGGCGAAGCGAGCGTGTCGAGTCGGGCATGATGGGGCGTCGGCGGCGGGACAGACTCACGGAAACGCGGCCCTCGGGGAAGACTCCGACGGCCATCGCGCAATCATATACCCTACACGTACCGGAACGGTTTGCTCCACACCGCTGCACCGACCGATTCTCAGGCCGTTTGCCGGGTGCCGTGCTTTAGGGTCCGGGCAAACTGCTCCACTGCCTCGAGGCGCTCGGCGTCCGACAGCGACGGGTCGTCCCACAGTTCGGCGCACCGATTGATGAGGGCCGAGCCCACGATGAAGCCGTCGGTGTGGGCGCTCAGCCGCATCGCGTCGTCGTGCGAGCGGATGCCGAAGCCGACGCAGAGCGGGTTGTGCTGAACGAGCGACCGCGCCCGCTGAAGGTAGGTCTCGACGGGTCGGCCGCCCAGATCGCTGCCCGTCAGTCCGGTGACGCTCACGGCATAGACGAAGCCGGTGGCCAGTTCGTCGATCTCGCGGATGCGTGCGTCGGAGGAGTTGGGTGCGACCAGGAACACGAGGTCAAGCTCGTGCGCCGCCGCGGCATCGGTGAGCAGGGCGCTCTCCTGCGGCGGGAGGTCCGGCAGGATCAGGCCGTCCACACCGGCCTGCTGTGCGTCCTGGCAGAATGCCTCCACGCCGTATTTGAGCACAGGATTGATGTATCCCATGAGTAGCAAGGGGGTGTCGCTCGCGGCGCGAAACCCTGCCGCCGTCTCGAAGGCGTCGCTCAGGGTGACGCCGTGGCCCAGGGCGCGCATGCTAGACCGTTGAATGGGTAGCCCCTCGGCCAGCGGATCGCTGAACGGCATCCCGAGCTCGATAAAGTCGGCGCCGCCGCGGTCGATGGCCTGTAGGATGGGCAGCGTTGCATCCGGGTGCGGAAAGCCGTTCGTCAGGAACAGGCCCATCGCGGTCGCCTCGGAGGCACGGAGGCGGTCAAACGTGGTATCGAGTCGAGACATGGTGCGGCGAAGGAGGAAGAAGGGGGGCATTGTCGATGCGCGCCGGGGGCTCGTCCTGCAACCCTCAAACGTGGCGGGCGATTGTTTCCATATCCTTGTCGCCCCGGCCGGAGCAGTTAAAGACGAGGACGGCATCCTCGCCGTGTGTCTCGGCCAGGCGCCGGGCAAGGGCAGGAAGCAGGGCGACGGCGTGCGCGGTTTCAAGCGCCGGAATGATGCCCTCCGTTTCGGAGAGAAGCGTGACGCCGTCGAGGGCTTCCGCATCGGTCACCGCCTGATAGTCGACGCGCCCGCTGTCGCGCAGATACGCATGCTCCGGCCCTACGCCGGGATAGTCGAGTCCCGCGGAGAGCGAGTGCGCGAGCTCCACCTGTCCGGCTGCGTCCTGCAGCAGTGAGCTCATCGCGCCGTGCAGAACCCCTGGCGTGCCCTTGGAGAGGGTGGCGGCATGGCGTCCGTTGAGGCCCTCACCGGCCGCTTCTGCACCGACGAGTTCCACGTCGTCCTCCAGGAACGGATAGAAGATGCCGATGGCATTGGAGCCGCCGCCCACGCAGGCCGCGACGGCGTCGGGGGCCTCGCGCCCCTCCATCTCGCGAAGCTGGCGTCGGGTTTCCTCGCCGATCACCCGGTGGAAGTCGCGCACCATCATTGGGTACGGGTGCGGGCCTACGACCGAGCCGATGATGTAGAAGGTATCGTCCGGATTCGAGACCCAGTCGCGGATCGCCTCGTTGGTGGCGTCCTTGAGCGTCTGGCTGCCGCTCGTGGCGGCCCGCACTTCGGCGCCGAGCAGCTCCATGCGTTCCACATTCAGGCGCTGCCGCTCCATGTCCTCCGCGCCCATGTACACAACGCAGTCCATGCCGAACTTGGCACAGACCGTCGCGGTCGCCACGCCGTGCTGGCCGGCGCCCGTCTCGGCGATGATGCGCGATTTGCCCATGCGCCGGGCCAGAAGGATCTGCCCGAGAGTATTGTTGATCTTGTGCGCCCCGGTGTGGCAGAGATCCTCGCGCTTCGCGTAGATCCGCGCACCACCGATGTGCTCCGTCAGCCGATTGCAGTACGTCAACGCCGTCGGACGGCCGGCGTACGTCTCCAGCAGCGTTTGCAGCTCCGACTGGAAGCCGGGATCGTCCTTGTATGTGGCGTACGCGCCCTTCAACTCCTCGAGGACGGGCACGAGGATCTCGGGGACGAACGCACCGCCGTACGGACCGAAGTGGCCGGTGGCGTCCGGGGCGGAGTATGCTTTCTGCGGTGGAGAGGTCAGTTCAGCCATCAGTACCTCGTTCGGAGTCAAGTGGACAGTGCCAAGGGGCGAGGAGGGGGAAGGAGCGTGGAGGCAGACCCGTTCGGAATCCTCTTGAAGGTCTCTTGCCGTGGGTCCGTAATCAACCGCCTCCGCAAGGCATTACGCATCACTCACAACCCATCACGCATCGTTTCGTCCTCAAGCTGGTCGTTGGCCGCTCGGAAGGCGTCCATAAACGCGTCGATCTTGCCGAACGACTTTTGGCCCGGGTCGTCTTCCAGGCTGCTGGAGAGGTCGATCGCAAACGGGCGCATGGTCATGACGGCCCGTTCGACGTTGTCGGCGTCGATGCCGCCGGCGAGGAAGATCGGGTACTCGGACGAGAGATCGCGGGCCACGCGCCAGTTGAACGACTCGCCGGTGCCGCCCCAGGTGCTGGAGTGGTGCGTGTCGAGCAGGAAGTAATCGGCCACGTTGTGGTAGCGCTCAAAAACGGCCCGCAGCTGATCGGACGACGCATCGTGCCGCACGCGAACGGCCTTGATGACGGGCACGTCGACAGCTTCGACGACCGCGGGCGACTCTTCGCCGTGGAGTTGCGCCATTTCGAAGCCGGCCTCGTCGACCGCGGCGTTGATCGCGTCGGCGGAGTCGTTCACGAAAACGCCCACAGGCGTAGGGCCGTGCACCCACTCCAGGATTTCGGCCGCCAGGGCGGGCGGGGCGTAGCGCGGGCTCTCCTCGTGCTGGATGAACCCGAGGTAGTCCACCCCCAGCGGGGCGAGGTAGCGCGCGTCTTCGAGTTCGGTGATGCCGCAAACTTTGAGCTTCGTCGCCATGGGGGTCGTTCCGTTGATCGTGTCACATCGATGAGGAGGCGTCGGCGAGAGCGCGAGTTTGAAGATTGTCGCCTGGTGCAGAACGCCTGCCCCGACGCCCGTACGGCCAACTGCCCAGACGCATCAATCCGCCCGGGCTTGGCGCATGGCAATCTGCTTCGCTTCCGAACGCAAATCGGCGAGCGCCTGGCCGGGATGCTCCGCCCGCATCAAGTGCTCGCCGATGAGCACGCCGTTCACGCCGGCCGTTCGAAGCGCAACAAGCGTCGCGGGATCGCTGAGGCCGCTCTCGGAGACGCGACCCACGCTGCGGGGTACGTGCTCGAAAATGCGCAGTGAGTTTTCCACGTCCACCTCGAACGTGGTAAGGTCCCGGTTGTTGACGCCGAGGATGTCGATCTGGTCGAAGTCGATCTTGTCGAGATCATCCATCGAGTAGACCTCGACGAGACACGACAGCCCCATCTCCGACGCGGCCTGGTGCAAGTCGAACAACTGCGGGCCCTCGAGGGCCGTCGCAATGAGGAGCACCGCGTCGGCGCCGTAGGCACGTGCCTCGACCAACTGGTACGGGTCGATGATGAAGTCCTTGCGGAGGAGCGGGACCTCAGTCACGTGCGCCCGGATCCACGCCAGGTTCTCGAGCGAGCCCTGGAAATGGAGCGGCTCGGTGAGCACACTGATCGCCGCAGCGTCGTTCTCCGCGTACTGCTGGGCAATCCACGCGGGCCGAAAGGTCTCGCGAATGGTTCCTTTCGACGGCGAGGCCTTCTTGACTTCCGCCAGAAAGGACATGCCGCGCTGCTTCAGCGCCTCGACAAGCGACAGGGGCTCCCGGTCCTCGTAGAGCGGCCGCTGTTCCAGGTCTGCACGGGGCGTCTCGTCTTTGCGCGTCGCAATCAGGTCGCGCGTATCGGCAATGATGTCGTCAAGGATGTTGCTCACTGCGTTCGCGGGCGTAGGTGTGTAAGGGGGAATGCATGTCTGTGTGAATGTGGAAGCTTGCATACGTACACACATCCACACCTACAGACTCAATCGGTCGGGGCGTCCTGGGACACTGCCGCAAGAGTGTCGAGCGTGTCGAGGGCGGCGCCGGAGTCAATGCTCTCCCGGGCCGCGGCGAAGGCGGCGTCGAGGTCGTCGAAGCGGTCGCTGGTGTGAAGAGCGTACGCCGCGTTCAGCAGGACCACGTCGCGGCGCGGACTCCGGTCCTGGCCGGAGAGAATGCCGCGCAGAATGGCCGCGTTTTCTTCCGCCGTGCCGCCCCGCAGGGCCGAGGCGGGGGCGCGATCCACGTCGTGCTTCTCGGGCCCGACTTCGCGGCTGCGCGGGACGGGGTTTTTCTCGGAGGCGTTGTACTCGAACAGTGTCGTGGCCGCAGAGACGCTGACCTCATCCATGCCGTCGTTGGCGTGCAGCGTCACCACGTGCTCGGCGTCGAGTTGGGCCAGGATGCGCACCATCACCTGGGCGGTTTGCGTGTTGAAGGCGCCGACGATCTGGCGCGTCACGCCCGCCGGGTTGCACAGCGGCCCGAGAATGTTGAAGAACGTCCGCACGCCGAGCGACTTGCGAACGGGCATGACGTGCTTCATGGCCGGATGAAAAAAGGGCGCAAACAGGAAGGCAATGCCCGCTTCGTTCAGACAATACTCGACGCCCTCCTTCCGCAGGTCGATGTTGACGCCAAGGGCTTCGAGGACATCGGCCGAGCCGGACTTCGAGGAGACGGAGCGGTTTCCATGTTTGGCAACGGTGACGCCGGCCCCGGCAGCCACAATCGAGGCCGTGGTCGAGATGTTGAACGTGTCGGCGCCGTCGCCTCCCGTTCCGCACAGGTCGATGGCGTGCGGATCGTCGATGGTAACGGGTACGGCAAACTCGCGCATGACCTTCGTGAAGCCCACGAGTTCGTCCAGCGTCTCACCGCGGGAGCGAAGGCCCATGAGCAGGGCAGCCATGTGCTCGGGCAGGGCCTCGCCGCTCATCATTTGCTGCATGGCGTCTTCGGCTTCGGCGCGAGACAGCGGGTCGCCGTCAGCAATCGTCGACAGATGCTCCTTCATAGGAGGAAAATCGGGGATCGAATGAAAAAGCCGGGAGGAGGCCGCCGCCACTACGCAGGAGTCGCGGGCCGGTCGATTTCGAGGATGGAGTCAAGCCAGTTGTCGATGATGCGCGGGCCGGCCTTGGTCATGACGCTTTCCGGATGGAACTGGATGCCCTCGACGGGACGCGTGCGGTGACGCATGCCCATGATGAGGCCGTCGTCGTTCACCGCGGATACTTCGAGCGCGTCGGTGGGGAGGCTGTCGCGGTCGACGATCAAGGAGTGGTACCGGGTGGCTTCAAAGTCTTGTTCGAGCCCCTGGTACACCGTCTGTCCGTCGTGCCGCACGGTGCTTGTTTTGCCGTGCATCAGTTCGGGGGCGTTGGTGACGGTCCCGCCGAAGACCTCGCCGATGGCCTGATGCCCGAGGCACACGCCCAGAATCGGCGTCGTGTCGCTCAGCGCCTCGATGACCGGCTCGGTGATTCCCGCGTCGGCCGGGCGCCCCGGACCGGGGGAGATCAAAATGCCGTCTGGGGCCAGCGCACGGACATCGTCGAGGTCCCGTGCATCGTTGCGGACCACCTGCAGGTCGTCGGTCCGCCGCCCCACGAGGTGAACAAGGTTGTACGTGAAACTGTCGTAGTTGTCGATGATGAGGATCATCGTTGCGTATCGGCGTGTGGGGGAGAGGGCGTGTGGGCGTCGTGGTCGTCCCAGGTGTCGAGAAACGGATCGGTTGCGAGATCCTCGGCATGCTCTTCACCGACTCGATTCGACGGCCCGCACCATCGATCCGGTTCCTTCATCATGTTCACGAGACTGCCCTGGATCTTGTCGTATTGATGGTCGACTTCGTAGGTCTTGCGGGAGATGGAACCATGTGCGACTGCGATGTCGAGCCAGGCACAGGTCTCGGCAGCTTCAGCATCTGCATCCGTGAGTTTGCAGGCGAAGGGTGTCGGATACCGGCGTTTTCGCTACGCTTCTGCGACATTCGCACGGACGGCCCTCGCGGATCGCCGGACCTGGTCGGTAAGGGCATACTTTTCGACGTCAGGCCAGCTGTTGGACGCTCACAAATGCGTCGCGCTGCGCGAAACGCATCCCGATACACCCGGAGATCCCGAAATTGCTTGATCATGGTCGTCTACCGTTTGAGTTCGGAGTTCGCCCCCGCGCCCATTCGCTCTACCCAGTACGAACGAGCCCAGTCAGCTCTCGCACCTGCTCCAGGATCGGCTCGGCGGCGGCGCGGGCGCGTTCGGCGCCGTGGCGGAGGACCTCGCGGACGTAGTCGGGCCGCTCGGCGAGTTTCTTGCGGCGGGTGCGCGCCTCGGCGAAGTAGTCCTGCAGCAGGGTGAGGAGGTCCTGCTTGGCGTGGCCGTATCCATAGCCGCCGGCGCGGTACTGGGCGGCGATCTC
>Ga0207797_1000986_pt1 | contig 21161 bp, 17 predicted proteins | sample PRCRCaboRojoPR_6_FD_187275 | JGI IMG/M metagenome (GOLD analysis project Ga0207797, IMG submission 187275) | Marine sediment microbial community from Cabo Rojo, Puerto Rico - PR CR 10% Liquid 1 (SPAdes) | ecosystem: Environmental > Aquatic > Marine > Coastal > Sediment | place: Cabo Rojo, Puerto...
CACCCTGCTGGTGCCTTCCCTCTACGAACCTTGCGGTTTGACCCAACTCCATGCCATGAAGTACGGAACCGTGCCCATTGTGCGGGGAACCGGTGGGCTGGAAGATACCATCGTCGCCTTTGATCCGGAGACAGGCTCGGGTACCGGGTTTACGTTTTACGGACATGACAGTGCGGACTTCGTCTCGGAAATTCATCGGGCGATCAAACTCTATGAAGATGCGTCGATGTGGGGCAAGATCGTGGACAACTGCATGGCCGCCGACTTTTCCTGGGAGCGCTCCGCCCGACGGTATCTGGACTTGTATGAAGAGCTGAGTGCCAGAAAGCGCCATGGGGTTTGAACGGAAGAAGCGTCTTGGCAGGATGGGTTCGCAGCGTAGCCGATCGGATCTCGTTGCGGGTACAACTCGGTTCTCAGAGGGCAAAAGAGCTGACACTTCTACTTCGGATGCAGGAGGACGAACATGGCCAAGAAATTTCGAGAGGTGCCGGGGAGAAAGCTGCGCTATCACGTCGATCCTTCTACTTTTAAGGTGGATACCACCGATCTGTTGAGTCCCGTCCGGCGGCGGGTGGTCGGACAAAAGCGGGCGATGGAAGCCATTGAATTCGGTATCGGCATGGTCGATCCGGAATATAACATCTATGTGGCCGGCAGAACGGATACGGGGGTTACGTACATCGCCCGGAGTTTTCTCGAAGATGTGGCCAAAAAACAACCTCCGCCGCCGGACTGGTGTTATGTCTTCAACTTCAAGGAAAACGACAAGCCCGTGGCCCTGCAACTGCCCTGCGGACAGGGCAAAAGATTCAAGAAGGCAATGGACGAATTCTCTGATGGTTTGGAAGAGAAGATTCGAGCCGCTTTTAAGACGGATGATTATCGATACAAGGAGCAGGTCCTGCGACAGGAGTTTGAGCAGAATCGGAGAGAAGTGGTGGACAGCCTAAGAGAGCGGGTCGAATCCCAGGGCTTCCTGCTGCAGGTGGACGCCCAAGGTGTGTCGATCATGCCCGGCAAGGATGGCAAGGTGATTCCGCCGGAGGAACTCGCCAAGTATTCCCCGGAAGAAAAAGCAGCGTTGAGGAAAAAAGGAGATGAACTCTCTACGGAGATGAACAGCTCCATGGGAGAAATCGGCAGGTTGGAAAGCGACATGGTGGAAAGACGCAAGAAACTGGACCAAGAGGTGGCGCTTTCCGTCGTGAGCAAGATGATGCAGCCGATCATTGGGAAATTTAAAAAATACCCCCAGGTGGTCGATTACCTGGAAGCGGTCAAAGAAGATGTTCTGGAACACCTGGATGAATTTCGAAACCGTCCGGAAGAAAAAGCGCCTCAGGAAATGCCGCAGGGGATGTCCTGGCCGCCGGTATTAAACAATTATCGGGTGAATGTCTTTATAGACAATGCCGATACAAAAGGGGCGCCGGTCGTTTACACCTCTCATCCCACCTATCCGGCACTCTTCGGTCGTATCGAGCGGGAAGCCGTGTACGGGGCACTGGTTACGGATTTTACCATGATTCGGCCCGGCGCCCTGCACGAGGCGAACGGGGGATATCTCGTGATCAAGGCCATGGATATCCTGAAGTGGTATTTCTCCTGGGAGGCCTTGAAGCGGGCGATCCGACACAAAGAAGTCAAGATTGAAGACATCAGTGAAATGTACGGGTTCATGACGACCAAGACCTTGAAGCCCGAACCGATCCCCCTGAATTTGAAGGTGATTATCACGGGAGATCCGTACCTGTACGAACTGCTCTATGTCTATGATGATCGGTTCAAGCAGATGTTCAAGATCAAGGCTCATCTTGACGACGAGGCCAACCGGAATCAACGCAACATCAATCAGTCCGTGGAGTGTATGGCCAGGTTCTGCCAGGAAGAGGGACTTCGGCATGTCGACCGATCGGGGATGGCCAGGCTCATCGAGTACAGTCTGGAATTGACCGGCAATCGGGACAAGATCACCCTGAAGTTGGGTGCCATCGGAGACATTATTAAAGAGGCCGATTATTGGGCCAAGGATTCAAAACGAAAATATATCAGTGAAAAGCACGTGGAAAAGGCCATCGAGAAGAAACGGTACCGGGCGAACCTGGTGGAAGAGCGGGTCCAGGAATTGGTGAAGAAGGATATCCTGTGGGTGGAAACCTCCGGGTCCAGGGTCGGTCAGGTGAATGGTTTGAGCATCCTCCAAACGGGGGATCATACTTTCGGCAAACCGGGGCGGATTACCGCCAATGTGGCCATGGGAAAGCGCGGTGTGGTCACCATCGAGAGGGAATCGGAGCTGAGCGGCAAGACACACACCAAAGGGGTGATGATCCTGAGCGGGTATCTCTGTGAACATTTTGCCCAGGAACGGCCCCTGGCGCTTACGGCCAGTCTCTGTTTTGAGCAGACGTACGGTATGGTGGACGGAGACAGTGCGTCGAGCACGGAATTGTTCGCTCTCCTCTCTGCCATTGCCCAGGTGCCGATCTATCAGGGCATTGCAGTGACCGGGTCGGTGAGTCAGAAAGGGGAAGTCCAGCCGGTAGGGGGGGTAACCCGAAAGATCGAGGGTTTTTTTGACATCTGCAAATACAAGGGATTGACAGGGACCCAGGGTGTCATTATGCCGGAGAAGAGTGTCAAGGAATTGATGCTCAAAAAGGACCTGGTGACCGCCGTGGAAAGGGGGCGGTTCCACGTCTATCCGATACGGCGGATCGAGGATGGCATTGAGATCCTGACCGGCATGAAGGCGGGAAAGAGACGAAAGGATGGGATCTATCCGAAGGATACGCTGTTTCGGCTGGTGGATGAACGCTTGAAGGCATTCGCCGAGAAGGCCAGGGACTTCGGTAAGAACAACAAGAAGAATGAACAACCGGACTGAAAGACTTCGCTCGGTGAAGAAGGTTTCCTGTTACACCTGCGGTCGCCGAGTGATCTGGGGCGAAGAAACCGTTTACGGTGAAATCGGCACGCTCATTTGTTTCCATTGTTTTGAAAAGGAAGCCGCCCGGAAAGGGATCGTTATTCGAAACGGCAAAATCCTGAGCGACCATCGCGCCTTCTCGACGCAACAGGGCAAGTGCGTGTCCTGTCTGCGATGTTGCCGGGAAATCGGCTGTGCCTTGCTTGATCCGAATCAAGGTTGTCTGATATACGACCGACGGCCACAGGCATGTCGGGACTTCTTTTGCAAAGAACTGACGGAAAGCGACCTCGGAAATGAACTGATGGACTGCGATGCTTCGACGGAAAGGAGATGAAAAAAGGAACTCATGTCTATGGACGGTATAACCGGTGTCTACGCACCGGAAGACTCCGATTTGATCAAGAAGATCGTCCTGGCTACCGGGGCGATTCAGCACCGAGGCAAGGCCAGTACGGGGATTGCCGCCGGTAACGATGAAGGGATCCTCACCTATCCCAGACTCGGCAGGGTGGCCGATGTGATCACGCCGGCGGTGATGAGAATGTTTCGGGCCGCCCATCCCACGGTGGCCATCGGAAACGTCGGCTATACGAAGAGCAAGATCCCGGAACCGAAGAAGGCCGAGCCCCTGGAGATTTTGCCGAAAACGTCTTCTCCGTACCAACTGGCACTCACCATGGACGGGTACCTGGTCAAGGAAAACGACCTGCGGTCGGAACTCGAACCGGATTACACCTTGGAGACCCACAATAAAACGGAAGTGGTGGGGGCACTGCTGCACAAATATATCAGTCAGGAGGGTATTTCTTTTGAAGCGGGGAGGAAGTTGATCGACCGATTGCACGGCCGGGCGACCTTTGCGTTGATTGCCCTCGTGAACGATGGCAGGGAAACCTGTCTCATTGCCCTCACCGATGACCGGGCCTTTGAGCCGTTGTGCTACGGAGTGGTCAACGGTGCATTCGTGATCAGCAGCGAGTCGTGCTCTCACAGGAGACTTCGGGGATTTATGGAACGAGAGTACGACGGTGCGGAGATGACGATTTGCTCTTCTAAGGGCATCGAAACCAAGCGGGTGAGAGAAGAGACCATGATGCCCGATGCGTTTCAAGGAGTCTACTTCGGCAGCGTGGACTCGAAATTCCGGGGCAACGAGATATTTCAACTGCGGCGGAAACTCGGTCTCGAGCTGGTGAAAACCTATAAGGCGTCGAAGGGCGACATCGTCATACCGAATCCGGAATCCGGTTGGGGCGTGACGGTGGGCATCGCCGAAGGCCTGCAGAAGCCCTTGTACCCGGCGTTGATCAAGCTTCCTCAGGCGGTGAGAACATTTCAGGAGGGGGAAAGAACCACAAGGTCTCTGGAAGTGGGACTGAAGTTCGGCGGCATCGATTCTCTCATCGAAGGAAAGAACATCGTGATGGGCGACGACAGCATCGTTCGGGGAAGCGTCAGCGAAGGCGGTTCGGTGCGTATTGTTTATAATGCCGGTGCTACCTATGTGGAGTTCTGGGTTTCCTATGGTCCCATGTTTTTCCCCTCTTTCAAGGAATGGTATCGTGGTGTGGAATGCCTGGAAGAGTTGGCCGTGCAACGGGCCTTCAAGGGGAACAAAGTGTACGACAAGAGCCCGGAAGAGATCAATGCGGCCATGGCCAAACTGATCGGGGTGGATGAGGTCAAGTACAATTTTCCCGAACGGATTCAAGAAGTGCTGGGGGCGGGATCCTTTCAGGCCCTGGATGGAAGTTATCCCATCGACGAAGCCTATTGGCCCGACTGGCTCAAGGTGCAAGTAGAGGAATTCTGCAAGTGGCACAAGAAATCGTAAGGCGACGGAGTCGATGAATAGCCTCACCCTTGACGCCTTCCATCTACGGCATCCTCGGCTTTTGCAACACTGGGGTTTATGTAAATCTTTCAGCTAGTATCGGTCAATTCACAGTAATCCATGTGCGTACAGACATGGTCCGCAAATCCGACGCCCAGTTCTTGGTAGAAACTGTAGGCCGCATGGATGCCCTCGCCTTTTAGAATTTCTATCTCGTCCTCAAAACGGACCGATGCGGTAATCTGGCCCTCATAGCCTCTTCGGCGCATTTGTCGAATCGCGAACACATCCGCGCTGACTTCCGGCAAAGCCAGCATGACGATCCGGATTCGACTGTTTGCCGGTTCCATCCGTTTCCAGAAATCACTGTCTTCAGCGTCTCCGTAGAACACTTTCCGGCCAAGGGTTTGGTGCTGCTTTACCAATTCAGCGGAAAAGTCCACGCCCATGACGATATCTCCATGGCGACGCCGCATCTCGTCATAGGCACTGGTGCCCACGCCGCCCATGCCAATGATGGCGATTTCGGCATCCCCACTGTCGATGGGTCGATCCTCCGGAAGGCGCTTTGCGGTTTCCAAGCGTTTCAAGTAATCGGCGACGCGTGGATAGATACCGTGAGCCGCTGCGTTCAACGGTGCTGCAAAGATGAACGTCAAGGAAAGGGCGACAGCGATGATGACCAACCAGTCGGCCTGAATCCATCCCGCGGCTACGCCGATCGAGCCGACAATCAGGCCGAATTCACTGTAGTTACTCAAGCTGAAGGAGGCCAACATGGCGGTTCGGGCCCGCAGCCGGAAGCGGGTCAGAATGCCGAAAAAGAGGACCGACTTGAAGGGCATGACCAGGGCCAGGACAAGTGCGATCCCAATTCCGGAAAGGGTGGGGGATCCGGAGATACCGATATTGAGAAAGAAGCCCACGAGAAAGAGGTCTTTGAAACTCAAGAGCCGTTCGGCCAGTTCCGGAGCCTTGGGGTGGGCGGCGAGAAGCATTCCAAAGACCAGCGCCCCAAGATCGCCCTTTAGTCCCACCAGCTCAAAGCTGCTGTACCCGGCAGCGGTCATCAAAATGCCGAAAAGCATGAGCAGTTCCCCGTGACCGCACCGACCGACAAATCGTTTCAGCAGGGGACGGACGGCAAAAAGGGACAGGATCAGCACAGCGGCCCACGGAGAAGGGAGTTTCCCGGTAGAGGCGGCCAAAAAAACAACGGCTATGATGTCCTGCATGATCAGGATGCCGATTGCCGTGGCCCCATGGCGAGATGCCATTTCCATCTTTTGCTCGAGCACCTTGACTGCGAATACGGTGCTTGAAAAGCTCAGGGCGAAAGCGATCAGTATCGCCGTTTGCCATTCCAGGAGATGAAAATAGGGAAGGCCCCAGATACCGAGCAGGCGGATGCCTACCGCGAAAAGGGCGACGGTAATGAGCATATGGAGGATCGTGCCGGCCCATATCTCGGGACGGGCAAGGCTTTTCAGTTTCAACTTCAAGCCGATGGTGAAAAGGAGGAGGGTGACCCCGATGTCGGCGATTTTGGCCAGTATCTGGCCGCCCTCGATCCCGATGCCGTTTAGCACAAAGCCTGCGATCAGGTAACCGACCAGAGGTGGGAGGCCGACCCGACTGGCAGCGGCGCCGAAAATGAATGCTGCTACAACCCACAAGGGATCCATATGGACCTCGACACAGAAGCGGCCGCTCGTTACAGCTTTCTGCTTTCAAAAAACCGGAACAAGAGGGTGGAAAGTACCACGAGTATGAGAATGAGGATCCAATGATTGACGCCGGTAATTTGGGAGAGGTTGATCTTTCCGTAATTCCCGATGGGAATGATATAGGCCTTGGTAAAGGGGTAGGCGACTGCGTAGAGGGCGCCGCCACAAATCATTCCCAGAATACCCCAGAAGGCGTCAAATCTGCCTTCTCCCACTGCACCGACCGCAGTTCCCGGGCAATAGCCCAAAAGCCCCCAGCCGACACCGAACAAAGCCCCGCCGACCAGCTGGGCACCCAAAGACGTCGATTTCATGCTCAGCTCGACCAGGCCCAGGTCTTTGAACAAATAGATTCCGATCGATCCGACGACAATCGCGCTCAGCATGAATTTGACGATGGTCATATCGACCAGTCTCAAGGCCCCCACCTGTTTGTCGTATCTCAATACATGGGCTTTTTGCAGGAGAAAGCCGAAGATGAATCCCGTGATGACGCCATAAAGCAAGCTCATGTCGATTTCCCCTTCATACGGTAGATCAGGTTGGCGGAGATGATGCCCCCCGCAAAAAATAAAATTGCCGCAAGAAACCCGCTTATGGAAAGCTGAGCCAGACCGCTCAGACCGTGGCCGCTCGGTCAACCACCGGCCAACCGAGCGCCGAATAGGGCGATGATCCCACCAATAAAAGCAACTACCGCCCGTTTCCAGGGGTTTGGGCCGAACCGCTCCTGCCACATGTCCGGAACGGCCTGTAGTCTGAAATCTCCGGACAAGGTAGATGCCGCGAATGCACCGATCAGAATCCCCACGAGAAACAGAAGCTGCCAGTTGGGCAACGACGACGGCCCGTATTTGCCGTTCCCCGTAGTGAAGTACTCGAACACCGACACATCGATGCCGACGGCCTGTTCGATGACCGATGCCGTTCGGGCGAATGTGGTGGACGCACCGAGAAACTGGTCGGCAATGAGTACCGACAAAGCCAGCAAAACGCCGGTCAAACCTCCGGCAACATAGGGACTCCATGTTTGTTTGAACATTGTTTCCTCCTTTAGGAGCCTGTCGGGCAACTCCCCTTTTCGCCCTGGATGATTTCCAGGCTCGTATCCGGAACCGCTTTCATTGCTATACCTGTAGGGGCGGTATCGAGCAAGATCGGTGTGACAAACCGGTACATTTATATCGGGAGACACCCAAAATATCAAACGATTTTGAGGGACTTGTACCTGGAACGGCGTACGTTTTGAACGGAACGGGGATGGAGAAGTGGTAACCGGGGAGTAACGGACTCCCCGGTTACCGGTGAGGGTGTCAATGGCACAGGAAACCCGGTTGAACCGGAAGCGTCGGTCAGAGGAGTTCCACTTCGCCGGTATCAAGACGATAGAAGGCGGGCAATATGGTTACCTTGCCGGCGCTTACCGCTTTGGCCAGCAGAGGTTCCGACTGTATCAGCTGACGGGCCATCCGCTTGGCATTTGCTCTGGCCGTGTTGTCAATCATATCGCCCGGTTTGTTTTTGCTCTCTCTTAACGCCGGCTCGATCATTGCCGTAAAGCTTGCGGCATGGCCGGGACCGGGGCTGCCCTCAGCGGTGGCTTTGACTGCCCCGCAATCCGAGTGGCCCAAGACCACGACCAGAGAAGTGCCAAGATGATCGACGCCATATTCGACACTTCCCAGTATCACGTCGTCGACGACGTTGCCCGCAACCCGCAAAACAAAAAGATCCCCTAGGCCCTGGTCAAATATGATCTCCGGAACCACCCGCGAATCCGCGCAAGTCAGGACTGTTGCCGATGGACGCTGACCAGCGAGGAGCTTTGCCCGGTGTTCAATGGTTTGATTGGGACGGGTCATGGTCGAGGTGATGTATCGTCGATTCCCGTCCAACAAATTCTGCAGTACTTCCTTCGGGCCCCGTTCGGGGCCCTTGGCTGTCTTGTTCGCGTGCATGAAAATCTACCCTTCTCTCAAGGCCGACTGGGGTGACGTGACAAACTCTCTTACCTTTGCTTCTCTTATTCGTTCTTCGTGATCGGCTTTTCTTTCATATCCCCTTTTTATCTTCACGAGCAAGTCATCCGTTGAGCAGGGCTTCATGACGTAATCCAATGCACCGAGCTGCATTCCTTCTACGGCGGTTTCCACCGTGGCCTGGCCGGTGAGCATGATGACTTCAGTCAAGGGTTTTGTGTTTTTTACTTGTTTCAATGTTTCGATGCCGTCCATATTCGGCATGGCCACATCGAGAATCACCACGTCGAAATTGTAATGGCTCAGTTTCTCGATGGCATCCTTGCCGCTGAGGGCGGTTTCTACGTCACACTCTCGGAGTGTAAGGCGTTCGGACAATGAGTCTGCAAATTCCTTTTCATCGTCTACGATCAATACTCTAGGTTTCATTTCTTGACCTCCTTCTCTGGTCTTTTGCCGTGCCGGCCGTCCTGCCGGCTGTCCGTTTCATCACTAGACAGAGAGCTTGTCTCTCACGGGATAAGTTATTGTGGAATCCTCTTTGGAAGTATCAGGACGAGCGGCCCGGACCGCGTGTCGGTTTCGATTTTTACCTGCAGTGCGTCCACCAGAGCGCCTTCACAATATTGCGAAAGACGGTCAACGGCATCAGCCAGTGAATCGTTCGATGCGGATAGCGTCACCTGCCCTCCTGCCGGTGTGGATTCTGCTTTAAGTCTCAGGTCGTTCCCCGTGCCCATGGCATCCATGGCGAAGTCCATGCAACACCATATGAGGTTTTGCAGGAGAAATGGACTTGTGGTTACGGTCACCTTTTGCCCAGGGGATTCCACCTCAACAGAAACACCACGCTGAGCGGCAAATCGTTGTGACAACATGGAAACGAAAGACAGTAGTTCATTCAGATCCACCTCCTCCACCCATGTATCCACGCCATGGGAAAACTGGTTCATGACTTTTAACAGCGTATTGGCCCGATCAACCTGCTCTACCATCCTTCTGGAAAGTATGGTAAACCGCTCAGGTGTCAGAGGTGTCCCCCGCTGGGCCATTAGATTATAGTCTTCTAAAAGTCCGACGTTTTCATTGATTATTGCCAGAGCGTTTTTCATCTCGTGCGTCAAAGCCGCACATATCTTGCCATAAAATTTCAAGCCCGTTTCACCAACGGCATCCAATTCCAAGCCCATGGGTCACCTCTCTACGTGTTCGTAATGTCATAGATTCTTTGAATGAGAACCTCGATATTTAGGGGCTTTACCAAGTAATAGGCTTCTCCTCCCTCTGCAAGACCCTTCCGATAGTTTTCTTCCGAGCCGTGGCCCGTGACAAAGATGAATTTCATGCGAGGACATTTTCCTTGGAGCACTTTCTTTAACTCGATTCCGCACATTTTAGGCATCTTGACATCCAACACTGCGACCTCGAAATCGGTCTGCTCAGCCAGTTGTATAGCGTCATCACAAGTTGACGCCCATTGGGTATTCAGCCCCCGAATGCTAAGCCGTTCGGCCAACGCGGATATCAGCTGTTCTTCATCATCGACCAGTAGGACGTTCATGTGCAAACCTCTCTTTGTTTATGTTAATGGGGAGGATAATCGTGAACGTTGTTCCCTTCCCCAGTTCGCTTTCCACGCGGATGCGCCCGCCGAGTTCCCGGACCAAGCCGTAGGTGATGGAAAGCCCTAAACCGGTTCCTCCCTCCTTTTTTCTTGTCGAGAAAAAGGGTTCGAAAATCCGATCCATTGCCTTTTTCGGGATACCCCGACCGGTGTCGGATACTTCGATTTTTATTGAGGTATCGTCATGTGAAGTCACCGTAATATTGAGTTGCCCGGTTCCCTCGATGGCAGCCAGAGCGTTGTTTGCCAGATTAAGAAAGACTTGCTGGAGTTTTCCTCGATCGGTTTCCAATGAAGGAATTCGATCATCCACATCAATGTTTACCTCGATGCCGCGGTATTCTGCTTCTTTACCCAGAAATCCCAGGACCTCGTCGATCACGGTTTCGATTTTCACCTCTTCGACACTCATGTCGACATGGCGGGCAAAATTCAACAACCGCCGGGTAATCGCCCCACAACGATCGACGGAACGAAGGATCCAGTTTACGAGATCCATAAGTTTTGCATCATCGGTGTATTTCTCCTTGTAGGTAAAAAGGTCCTTAATGAGCCCCGCCTTTTGGTTGATAATTTCCAATGGATTGTTGATTTCGTGCGCCACCCCTGCTGCGAGTCGTCCAATTGACGCCATCCGATTGGCGTATTCCGCTTGATGCATTACAATGAGGCGTTTTTCATCGGCCACGTGTATCTTGTTAACCAGATGGGTGGCTACGGCCACAATAACCAACAGTATGGTGGTTATGCTGGCCGCCATAAAGCCCAGAAGCGTCATGCGTGTCTCATACCAAGGCCTCATCAACTCGTCCTTCTGCTTGACGATCATCAAGATAAACGGCGTCTCCTCGATATAGGCGTATCCAATCACCAGGGACTCGCTTGGCTCCTTGGCACGTTCGTACACACGGGTTCTCTCCGAAAACGCAGGGACTGGAAGCAGCGATTTCTCCAATACCGCACCATGGTACCTGGGTGGTGTCTGAAGGACACCCTGCCGATTTATGATAAAGGCGTCACCACCCGTGCTGACCTCTAATTCCGAAAGTAGGCTGTTGAACCGCTCCGTATCAATGCTTGCCCGGAGTACGAAAAACCCACCTCCCGGCAAGACATGTTTGACAGCAATGATTAAGTGGGGAACATTGCGAAACCCGAGGAAAACGTCGCTCACATAACTACCACCGTGTAACACTTCCTGAAACCAGTTTTCATGGCTGTAGTCCGTTCCTTCCAGCTCGTAGGGGCCAACGTAGGTCTTTTGTTTCCCCTGGGCAGTGATGATGCCCAGGTCGGTGAACCCACCGTACGTTCTTTGTAAGACGGCAAGGACATTTGTGAGAAACCCTTCGTCAGTCAATTCTTTGAAGGTGTGATGATGGGATATAAAGTCCAAGGCGGCTTTTCTTTCTGCAAGGAAGAAAGACACAGTGCGGCGGGTATTCGATACCAGCCGGGCCGTGCGGAGCTGAATTTCCGCCTCCATGGCTTCTTTGGTGACCCGGTAGTCGAAGATTCCTGTGGTAACCACCGGAAGCAGTGCAATGACCGCAGAGAGGATCACGGCCAGTCGCCAAATCTTCCGAAAGTCGAATAGGTGCCCGAACGGACTCTCTCCCACGTCTTCATGTTCCCAGAAAGTCGGTTTTATGTATCGTAGTATGGACATATTCTTTTCTAGGTATCCGTGTCCGGGCCGAGTGCCTTTATTCCCTCTGATTTTTGGTGCGCCGAATCTTTTCGTTTGCCTCTTTGATGGTCTTAGACAGTAGGTCGATATCCACCGGCTTCGTCAGGTAAGCAAATGCGCCCAACTTCATACAGATTTCCCTGTCCGCCTCTGAGCCGTGTCCGGTCAAAATGATCACCTCGATGTCGGGGCGGGTTGCCTTTACCCGTCGAAGCACTTCTATTCCATCGATGCCGGGCATCTTGAGGTCAAGAATCATGACTTCGGGTTCGTCTTGGTCAATCAACTCTAATGCCGACTCACCATCGTAGGCCACGGCGGAGCCCATGTCTCTCATTGTCAGGCGTTCGGAAAGGGTTTCAACAAACTGACGTTCGTCGTCCACGAGCAGGACCTTTGACGGCATTTCAAAATCATACTTCCGATAAATATCGGTCTTGTAAAATCCTGTTCCCACTTGTGTCTCCACAGACCTCACTCCTTCCACACTCTTGGCGATGTCCGCAAGTTCCTCTTCCAGTCGGTGTAACATGAGAACGTGCTTGTTGATGGTTAATATAACTTTTCCATTTTTGGCCTTTGTCGCTACATTGTGTCCCTCCTTGGCCAACGCCAATGATACCTTGGCGGCGAGAATGAAATCGTCCATGGCTTTCAGAGATTCGGCGGTGGGTTTAACCGCCATCGTATCCAAACTTTCCACAATGAGCGCCGCGGCGCCTTCCACTTGTCGCTTATCCATAGGGATGACTAGGTCATATAAGGATGTATCCCACGGATCTTTTTTCTCGAAAAGTGTTTCTACCCAATTGGCCCGGTCGGCGTCGTCCTTTTGGATACGTTTTGCCGCATCTTTCTCAGAAAGTCCTTGCCCTTTTTCGGCCAAGGTTCTCCTGAATGGCAACGCTGCAATCAGGCAGGTCCTCAGTACATGTGTCACTTCATGTGGAATGAGCAGGCTGGAGAAACCGTGAATGAGAAAATCGCCTTTGCCCACCAATCTTTGTGCCAGAGCCAACCGGAGAGAGGCGATGGATCGCTCCTTTTCATGGGTAAACGGGTTGAACACGGACGGCTTGGCCGCAAAGGCCCGTTCAACCTTGTCTTGGCTCAAACCCGAAATCCCGCTGGCATCAGCAACAAGATCCCGGTCTGTGATGAGGTGAAGCCCTGTTGCCTCGAGGACTTTTTCCGCCACTTCGTCTGCTTTACAAAATGTACCGTTGAATAGGGCGATATGAGACATATATGTACCTCTTTCCTTCTTCCCCCATCATGCGAGTCGGCAGACCGATGTGAGGGGACACTCTGTTTCCCCGCTTGCATGGTGCGTGTGTTCATGAATGGTCCGGACGGCCTTTTCTCTTGTGGGATAGATGTGGTCCTCGCCGATCTTTTCCACAAGGTGTGTTCGTTGGAATACGGCCATTACCGATTCATTGACACCACTGAACGAGATGTCCAGCCCGGCGGCCCTTACGCGATCCACAAGGAGTGACAAGACTTCTTCTCCTGATGCATCAAGATCACTGATACCGTCAGCAACAATAACAATGTGCTTGAGATCTTTCTTTCTGGCAATACGGTCGGCGATCTGGTCTTCCAAATAGCTGGCATTTGCGAAGAAGAGAGGTCCGTCAAAGCGGACAAGATCCATGTGGGCACATTCCTGAAGGCGATATGTACAGGAATCGCGCCAAGCCTCGTCTTCATGTTTAGATAACGATGCTACCGTAGGTCGCATGCTTTTATACAGAAAAACGGTCAGGGATAGGACCACTCCCACCATGATGCCTTTGTCCAGGTGAGGGGCAAAAGCAAGCGTACACAGAAACGAGAGAATGGAAATAGCGCCGTCGTACCATTGGGCTTTCCAGGCATGGACAAAACCGGAAACATTCACCAGTCCGATGACCGCCATCATGATGACCGCCGCCAGCACCGCCTGAGGCAAGTGGTATAGCAGGGGGGTAAAAAATAAAAGCACGATGACCACGGCAAGGCTCGTAAAGACGCTGGAGAGACCGGACATGGCCCCGGCTTGGAGATTTACCGCTGACCGGGAAAAGGACCCGGAAGTGGGGTAGCTCTTTCCCATAGCACCAAAGATATTGCCCAGCCCCTGTCCAATAAGCTCCTGGTTGGGGTCCAAACGCTGACCGGTTTTCGCCGCCATGGCTTTGGCTATGGAGATGGCCTCCATGAAACCGAGCAGCGAAATAATGGCAGCAAACGGCAGCAGATGGAGCATGATGCCCACATCGATGTCGGGTATAGAGATGGCTGGTAATCCTTCAGGTATGAGTCCGACGACGGCGCCGCCACCCATCATAAGAAGGTTCTCTTCATCGAGCGGCTTATTTCCAACTTTGATCCGCCAAGTCCTTCCATCTCCCTGTTCGCCGGGGGGAATGTCTCCTTTGGAGAAAAACATCAACGCCCCGTCGCCCGCGTAAACGCCTTCCAGGAGTATTTCCCGAAGCATCTCGCGATACTGATGGATTTCATATTTCAAGCGATCCATTCGAATATTGACCACACTGAGATCGTGCTCTTCGTCCAATCGACGAATTTTGTCCCCTTCTCGTTTTGCGTCTTCCAGGGCTTGTGTGATGTGCGTTCGCCTCTCCGCCAAAGCGGGAAGCGTGGTTGCCGCCTGATTGAAACCTTGGACTAGTTCATGTACTTTGGGGGCCTTGATTGCCGAGAGCTGTGACACCCTATTGTGCTGAAACCCGGTGGCCCAAGAGATCACGGTGGTGACGGCCACAGCGACAAGCACATTCGGAATTTTCGGATTGAGTTTTCTAAGGCCGTACATAATGAGAAATGCCAGGACACCTATGGCGAGTGTAGGCCAGTGGGTATAATGAAATGCCCCTTCAATGACTCGCATAATCGTTTCGTAGTGGTGTGCCGATTTGTCAACGTAGACACCGAACAATTTAGACAACTGGGAGGATGCAATGATGATGGCAGCTGCGTTGGTAAAGCCGTTTACAACGGGGTGAGACAAAAAGTTTACCACGAGCCCCAGCCGTAGGACCCCAAGTGAAAGCTGAAAAAGGCCCACCATAAGTGCCAACAGGACCGCATACATGATGTAACCTTCAGAACCGGCCGAGGCGAGTGGCTCCAACGAGGCTGACGTCATCAGCGATACGACCGCGACCGGACCGGTTGCCAGCTGGCGACTGGAGCCAAAAAGGGCCGCCACCATCGGCGGCAAAAAGGATGCATAAAGACCATAATAGGGTGGCAGCCCGGCCAACTGTGCATATGCCATGGATTGAGGGATGAGGACGAGGGCCACAGTAAGGCCTGAAATACCGTCAACTTTCAGCTTTTCCAGGTTGTATCCCCTAAACCAACCGAGAAAAGGGAACAATTTTTCGAACATAATCATTCCTCGCTATCCGAATTTGGCTTTTTCAGCATCCGCCGAACCATGGCCATCAATTCCTTATAGAGGGCTCCCCCATGGTACAGACCGTATGTATTCAGACGAACAAGGCCGTCTGCCATGCCCAAAACGATGAGGGCCGCATTTCTTGCCGATGTCCGGCCAATGGATCCGTCTTTTTGGCCCGCTCGAATCGCCCGCTCGAATATATCGACAAAGCAGTTGTAAATTCCCTCCAGGTGTTCTCTGCAGGTTGTATTCTCCTTTGCTAGCTCGTAGGCGTCGTGCCGGTGAATGATGAGGAAACGATTCTCCATAGAACCGGCCAGGGCCATGTAACAGCAAATCGCCCCCTCCATCATCTCCAGGCCGGTTTCGTATTCCTGTTCTTCAAAGAATCGATTGAATTCGCTGACGATTTCTTCTTTTAGTTCCGCTAGAACGGAATTGTATAAGTCGGTTTTGTTCTTGAAATGATAGAAGATCGTTCCTTCGGCGACGCCCGTGGCTTTGGAGAGTTCCGACATGGAGGTGGCGTTAAAGCCTTTTTCTGCAAAGAAAACTGTGGCGGCGTTTAGTATGGTCTCTTTTCTTGTCATAAACATACTTTCCGTGAAAACTGACTGAGCGCTCACTCAGTTTCCAATTCTAAAGTGGCCCTTTTCGGTTGTCAAGAAAAAAACGCGACCTGTTACTGCCATTCCCGAGAAAAAATGACACATATTTACAACTAGGCCTACATTTATGTAGCAAGAAACTTACAAACAACGGATATGTCGCTTTTGCAGCCTCTTTGCTCTCTCCCGGCGTCCGCTGCCATCCAGCTATATTTAGCGCAATATCAAAAACTTATATGCATAAAAAGGCTGGCCATGGGGCTTGGCACACCGATTGATATAGATCCAAAGCAAGCGGTTCAAGAAGAAGGAGAAAGGAGAAGACAATGAAAAAGATCGAAACAGTCATTAAGCCGTTCAAGCTTGAAGATCTCAAGGAAGGCCTGGCCGACCTTGGGATCCAGGGGATGACCGTCAGTGAGGTCAAGGGATTCGGACGGCAGAAGGGACATTCGGAGATTTTCCGAGGTGCCGAATACACGGTTGACTTTGTTGCCAAAATCAAGGTGGAAATCGTGGTCGAAGCCGACATGGTGGAAAAGGTGGTCGAGGCCATCATGACGCACGGAAAGACCGGAAAAATCGGTGACGGCAAGATCTTTGTCCTTCCGGTCGAAGAGGCCTACCGCATTCGAACGGGAGAGCAGGGAAGAGAGGCCATTTAGAGACCCTGGATCGGCAAGCGCGAAATCTGAACAGAACATGTCAAAATAGATAAAGGAGGAAAGACGATGAAAGGACGATTAAAGAAACCGATGTTTTTCGCTGCAGGGGCTTTATTGGCCATCCCTGCCGTTTTGTGGGGAGCGGATGGCGCACCGACGCCGGCCGACAATGCGGCGGCCATTGAAACCGTCCAGGTCCATGCGGACTATCTATGGACCCTTATCGCTGCATGCCTGGTCTTTTTCATGCAGGCCGGCTTTGCCATGGTCGAGGCGGGATTCACGCGGGCCAAAAGCGCAGTAAACATATTAATGAAGAACCTCATGGACTTTTCCATGGGATCGATCACGTTCTGGGCCGTCGGATTCGGACTGATGTTCGGTGCCACGTCCACGGGCTGGCTGGGAACGTCAGGCTTCTTCCTGAGCGACTTTACACCGGGCGGTGACCCCTGGGTCCTGGCTTTCTGGATGTTTCAAGCCGTATTCGCTGCCACGGCAGCCACCATCGTATCGGGGGCCATGGCGGAACGGACCAAGTTCGTCGGCTACCTGTCCTACAGTGCTCTGTTGACCGCCTTTATCTACCCCATTTTCGGTAGCTGGGCATGGGGTAGCCTCTACAATGGGAACGGCTGGTTGGAGGGCTTGGGTTTCATCGATTTTGCCGGATCTACGGTGGTTCACTCCGTAGGAGGCTGGGTGGCCCTGGCAGGTGCGATTGTCCTGGGCCCGCGGATCGGAAAGTTCGGCAAAGACGGCAAGGTCAAGCCGATTCCCGGTCACAATCTTCCCTTGGCGGCCCTGGGGGTCTTCATTCTCTGGCTGGGCTGGTTCGGGTTCAACCCGGGCTCCACGACGGCCGCCACCAAGGACATTGCAATGATCTTTGTCAACACCAATCTGGCGGCGGCTGCCGGTGCCATTCTCGCCATGATTACCGCCTGGGCCAAATTCGGGAAACCGGATGCCAGCATGAGCCTGAACGGCGCACTGGCGGGTCTCGTGGGCATCACCGCCCCTTGTGCGACGGTCAGCCCCTTGAGCGCGATTATCATCGGGGCGGTCGCCGGTTGCCTGGTGGTACTGTCCGTGCTCTTTTTTGACAAGATCAAGGTGGACGATCCGGTCGGCGCCATTTCCGTGCACGGCGTCTGCGGGGCGTGGGGAACCTTGGCGGCCGGTATTTTCAATATGGGTGGTACTTCCGCCAAAATTATCGGCGTACAGTTGCTGGGTATCGGCTCCTGCTTCGTCTGGGCATTTGGAACCGGGTTTATCATGTTCAAGCTCATCGAAAAAACCGTCGGGTTGCGAGTCAGCCGGGAAGAAGAATTGGAAGGTCTCGATTACACGGAACATCGGGCTAGTGCCTACCCCGACTTTCAGGTGGCCAGCCGAGTATGGGCGCCTGCGGACGCGGGGGGAACTCCCCCTGACGGAGAGAAAAAAGTGGGAGAACTTAGCCGCACGGCCAATCAGCCGGCAATCTAGTCAAGTAGTATCGGAAGGGAATGATGAAGAGCAGCCATCCCACTTTTGAGTGGGATGGCTGACTACATTCCAGACAACCCATTTTTCATGCCGACGATGGTCACCTATGAACGGCACGGGCCGGATATGTTTCTTCCCTTTGTATATCCGCGATAACTGCAGCCATGTGTTCGGAAATGGCGTCCGTATCGTCCATGGTCTTTATTCTTTCCAGAGTTGCTTTTGCCTCCTTGAGAGATACTTTCCGGAGAAAATCTTTCATCACCGGTATGGCGGCGGCGTTCATACTCAGCCGATCGGCCCCCATGGCCACGAAAAGATAGCCACAAACCGGATTGGAGGCGGCCTCGCCGCAAATCGTCACGGTTTTGCCTTTCAATCTACACAAGGCCACGATTTCTGCGATGACTTCGATAACCGCAGGGTGGAGTGGATCGTAGAGACTCGCCACCTTTTCGTTATTTCTGTCCACGGCCAAAATGTACTGAACAAGGTCGTTGGTACCGATACTGACAAAATCCACACGGTTCAAAAGATACTTTAAGATCCGGACCGCTGCCGGCACTTCAACCATGATTCCCGCGGGAATCTTTTCATCATAGGCAACCCCTCGGGACCGCAACACTTCTTTTTCCTCCGCCAAGATCACCATGACTCTCTGGACTTCTTTGACCGAAGTAATCATGGGAAACATGATGCGGACGTCTCCGAGAGGGGAAACCCTCAAAATGGCACGAATCTGAGTTCGAAATATCTCATCCATGTCCAAAGAGACACGGATCGAGCGCCATCCCAAATAGGGATTCTGTTCTTTCGGGAAATCGAGGTAAGAGAGAAACTTGTCGCCGCCCACGTCGAGGGTCCGTATGGTGACCGGTCGGTTTTCCGCTGCCACAACAATCTTCTCATATAGGATTGCCTGTTCCTCTTCGGAGGGAAAGTCTCTCCGGGCCAAGAAGGGAAACTCGGTTCGATAGAGCCCGATATGATCCGCTCCATATTTTTTCACCAGATCCAGGTCGGACAACAGACCGATGTTGGCACCCAGCTGGATCTCCGTACCATCTGCTGTCCGGGCTCTTTCTTCTCTCAACAGGTCGAGTCGCTTGAATTCGGCCTCTGCCTCATTTCTGAGTCGACGATATTCATCGACGATCACCTCAGGAGGATCGTCGAAGACCAGCCCCGACATGCCGTCCACAATGAGATGATCCCCTTCTTGAATAAATTCAAAAAGGTCCGAGGCTCCGATGACCATGGGGATCTCAAAAGACTTGGCCAAAATCACCGAATGCGATGTTCTCCCCCCTCTGGAGAGTACCACCCCTTTAAGTTGTTCGTTTCTCAGCCGCACTAGATCCATGGGAGATATGTCCGTGCCGATTAGAATTGTGGCCTCTCGAAAGGCCTGTACCGGTTCCGTTTCACTGCCTAAGAGGTGGCGCAGGACCCGTCTTCCGATGTCTTCAACGTCAGAACTCCGCTCACGCAAATAAGGGTCTTCCATAGCTCGGAAGCGTTCGACGTATTGCCCGACCACATGCTTCAGCGCCGATTCGGCCGTGTATGCTTGGTGGATCCGTTTTCGTATGTCATTCCTAAACGTCTTGTCGGAAAGAAACATCTGATGGGCTTCTAAAATAGCCTGTTCCTGGTGAACCAGTCCTGTCGCATCCTCAATAAGATTCGCCATCTCTTGCCGTGTCGCGCGAAAGGCGTCATCCAACCTCTGTAATTCCAAGCCGGGGTCGCGAGACTGGGCCGGGTGTATTTGCTCAAAGCCGATGGTACCTCTCAGATAGAGCGCTCGACCCTCAGCCACACCCCGGGAAACGCCTATACCGCGGACAATGCCGCTTCGCCTAGGTCTTTTTTGTTCTTCCTTCCCCGAGGCGGGCCTCGGACCATCTTTACCGGCAAACTTTTGCAGGTCATTCAAGGCACCGCCGTACGCAAGCGTGGCGGCGATCTGACCGGCAATCGTCGAAAAAACGGGAATGTCCGCCTCGGACACGGCATCTCTTTCCACCGTCTGAATGACCAACACCCCCAGGACCTGCTGATGAAAGGCCAGCGGAAGGCCGAGAAAGGTCTGATACGTTTCCTCTCCACTTCCTGCAAAGTGCTTGTATCGCTCGTGGCTGGGCGGGTCCACCACGAGCAACGGCGCCATTTTCTCCAGAACCAGCCCGGTGAGACCTTCGGCTTTTTTCATCCGAATGGCCCCGACGGAGGGCTGCCGCAATCCGATCGTCGCTTTCAGTTCCAGTTCTTCGGCCTCGTTGAGAAGATAGACGGAACAGACGTCCACGTGAAACCGCTTGGCCACCAGATCGACGATTCGCTTCAGCGTCTCCTCGGTTCCCCGGGTTTCGGCCGTTACGGCGCTGATATCGGCCAAGAGCCTGATTTTATGCCGTTCCATAGGGAATCTCCTCCTCCGATTTTTACGAATACTCTAGTCGTGTAACCGGAGTGCTCGAGTTTATACCCTAAGGTAAGCCGGATTGATGCCCACTCCGCCGGCCCGAGCACCGGCTACAACTGTTCAGACAACCGCGCTGATCTATATCAGGGAATAGAGTCGCCGGCCAGATATTCTGGACCTGAGCGGGAAAGAACATTGCCCATCTGTTTTTTCACTTTTGCCAAGACCCCTTATGGAATGTAGATGGAGATGGTACGACTTGTCGGGCAGGAAGACGCCGGGCGCGGAGAGGAACGAATAGAGGTGATGGGATAGATGAAGTAGACGTGCCATTTTCCGCGGGTGGTTGAAAAGTCCTCCCAAGCCGGCGACGATAAGGGGGTATTTGAGGGACAAGGTGACAAACACAGTAAAATTAACAGCCAGTTATCTTGCTAGGCTGAGTTTTTCCCGGCCGGGAACGAATGCGTCCAAGCGACCGGAAACGTTCCGGTTGCAGGAGGATTTCTTCTTTTCACACTGAGGGCACAATCTGACGTGGAGGCCGACAACCTCCGGCCGGAAGGACGTCCCGCATGCCGGGCACACCATGACCAACTGATGCCAAGGTCTTTCTTGTTCTCGCATAGCCTTCTCCTTTCTTGACGTTGTAGGAGCCCGTCGGACAACTTCCATGGAAGCGACTTTGATCGTTTTTGAAAACATTTCTTAGAGAAGCGGAGCGTCAAGAAACGCCAACTGTTTGAGGCGGTTCGCCGAGTTTTG
>Ga0207797_1000987_pt1 | contig 21158 bp, 13 predicted proteins | sample PRCRCaboRojoPR_6_FD_187275 | JGI IMG/M metagenome (GOLD analysis project Ga0207797, IMG submission 187275) | Marine sediment microbial community from Cabo Rojo, Puerto Rico - PR CR 10% Liquid 1 (SPAdes) | ecosystem: Environmental > Aquatic > Marine > Coastal > Sediment | place: Cabo Rojo, Puerto...
CCGCCAACGCCTCGACAGAGGGCACCGCTCGGAAGCCGGTGGTGGTTTCGACGTGGAAGCACGGCCAGCCGGCCAACGAGGCGGCGTGGGAGGTGCTGTCCCAAGACGGGCCGGCGCTGGATGCGGTGGAAGCCGGGGTTCGCGTGCCGGAGGCCGATCCGGCGGTGCGCACCGTCGGCTACGGCGGCCGACCCGACCGGGCGGGCACCGTGTCGCTCGACGCCTGCATCATGGACGCGAACGGACAGGCCGGGGCTGTGGCCTATCTGGAGCGCATCATGCACCCCGTCTCCGTGGCGCGGAAGGTCAAGGAGGAAACCCCACACGTGATGCTCGTCGGCGAAGGTGCGCTGGAGTTTGCACAGTCGCAGGGCTTTGAGAAACAAGACCTGCTCACGGAGGCCGCCCGCGAAGAATGGGAACAGTGGAAGCAGGAGCACCCCGATCTCGTCCCGTCGGCGCCAGAGGCCAACATCGAGGACGAGGGCGCAAACCATGACACCATCGGCATGCTGGCGCTCGATGCGCAGGGCAATCTCTCGGGGGCGTGCACGACGAGCGGCACAGCCTGGAAGATGCCGGGCCGCGTGGGCGACTCGCCGCTGATCGGCAGCGGGCTGTACGTGGAGCCGGGCGTGGGGGCAGCCTGCGCAACGGGCTGGGGCGAGCACATCATCCGCGTGGTGGGCGCCCATGCGGTCGTCGAGCGGATGCGCCAGGGGGCCGCGCCTGAAGCCGCCTGCCGCGCCATCGTCGACCGCGTTCTCGCCCGCACCGACGCCACGGACTTCCAGGTCGGGTTCCTCGCCCTCAATACGCGCGGTGAGGTCGGGGCGTACAGCGTCCAGTCCGGGTTTGATGTCGCCCGTTACGACGCCGAGGGCGGCAACCGTCTCACCGAGGCGCCGCACCGGCGATAGGGGTCGGCGGTCGACCTCCCTGCGAATGTTGCTCCTCGAACTACGTCCTCGCGCCGCAGCTTTCGCGCACGACGAGTTCTGGATCGAGGTTGAGGTGCACGACCTCGGTGTCGTCCCCATCGATCCGGTCGATGATGATGTTGGCGGCCTTGGCTCCTTTCTCGTAAATGGGCTGGCGGACCGTTGTGAGGGGGGGAATTGTGTATGCCGAGGTCGGCAGCCCGTCGAAGCCCACGACCGCCACCTCCTCGGGCACCGCGTACCCGGCCTGGTGCAGCGCCAGCAACGCGCCGGTGGCCATGGTATCGCTCGCGCAGAACAGCGCCGCGGGCGGATCGCCCGCCTGGAGCCACTGCGCCATGATCTCGTATCCGCTTTCCTGCGAGTAGTCGCCTACGGCAATCCACCGTTCGGGCACGTCGTGCCCGGCGTCCTCCAGCGCCTCCAGGTAGCCGGCCCGGCGGTCCACCGACTCCTTCAGATCCAGGGTGCCCCAGATGGCACCGACCGTCTCGTACCCGAGGTTGCACAGATGCCGCGTCGCCTCATAGGCACCCGCGTGGTTGTTCACGTCGACAGAGCTGAAGCCCTGATGGGTCGGGTCGTGGCCGATAAGGACGGCGGGCAGGTCCCGCTCCTCCAGCGTGGGCCCGACTTGCTGGCTCACTTGCTGGGTGATCAGCACGTAGCCGTCGAAGCGCTGGTCGTCCACATACTGCTCGATGCAAGCGGTTTCGTCGAGCGCCACCATCGACAGAGACACCAGGTACTCGCGCTCCATCCCCTGCTCCAGGATGCCGGAATGCAAGAGCGGCCAGAAGCCGTTGGCGAGCGCATCGCCCTGGCGTCGGGGCGTGAGGGCACAGATCTCGTGGGTGCTGCTCGTGGCCAGGCTGCGGGCCACAGAGCTGGGCCGGTAGTCGTGCTCCTCGATGACCTTGCGTACTCGCTTGCGGGCGGCATCGCTGACGTTCGGATGGTCGTTGAGCACGCGCGAGACGACCGACCGCGAAACATGCGAGAGTTCGGCGACTTTGTCGATCGTCATCTTGGCCATGGTTCTTCGTGCGTCTTGGAAAACACCGTTCGATCCTGCCGGGCGTTTCGACCCGGATGTCGGGCGCCGGTCAGGCTGCTGCCGGCCGGGAGGGCGAGGAAGCCACACAGCACAGGCAGGGCCTCGGCCCCCGGCGACGGGGCATCACGGAGGCCGACGATCCGAGAGGGTTGTCCGCCTCTTCATATACGTTACGACGAATGTACGAGTATCTCAATCGGGGGCCATCTCAATCGAGGGCCCGGGTCCGTCCGGCTTCTTGTTGCGAGCGCCGCCGGACTTCGTCGGGCCCACGGTGTCCTGCGCCGCACGAGGGTGCACTTGATCCCGACGATGCATCTTTTTCGCAGTTCACCGATAGGAGTGCCGGCTTGGCTCCCTTGCGAACCCGTGTTCACCGTCGCCTCCGCAGCGCATGCGTCTCGGATCCTCCCCAGCATGGCCGCATCATGCGCTGCTCTCCCTGTTTGTGTGGCTGTGGGGCGCCAATTTTGTGCTGGCCGAGGTGGCACTCCGTGAGATGGCGCCGATCTCGTTCAGCGTGACGCGTTTCCTCACGGGCGGAATTGCGCTGGCGGTTCTGTTCCGCGCCCAAAACTCGTTAGGTCGATCCAAGCTGCCGGACGACCAGCGTCTCTTTCCGTCCTTGCGCTCGGGCGACTGGCCGCGGCTGCTGGCCGTGTCGGTGCTCGGGGCAACCCTGGCGCCCTGGCTCGGCATCGAGGGACTGAATGAGACGCACGGCGCGCGGGCCTCCCTGTGGCTGGCGCTTGGCCCGGTGCTCAGCTCCGGGCTGGGCCTCTTCTGGGGCACCGAGCGTATCGGCGTCACGGGGTATCTGGGCATCGCTCTCGCCGGCATTGGCACATTTGTTCTGGCTGCCGACGGCCTCCGCCCCGGTCACATCTACTGGTTCGGCGATCTGCTTTTGTTTACGGCGCTGCTCATGACGGTCGCCGAGCTGCACCTCATCACGCCGCTCGTGGATCGCTACGGCTCCATCCCAACCGTCGTGATGCGCACGGCCATCGGCGGCTGCCTCTACGCGCTCATCGCCAGCCCCGACCTGCTGGCCGAGTCGTGGCTCCGCCTCAGTGCCTGGGCGTGGATCGCCATCCTGCTCGGTGGCGGCCTCGGCGTGGGCGTCGGGCAGTGGGTGAAGGTGCGCGCGCTCAACACACTGGGCCCGACGCGCGTCGTTCTGTACGGCAACCTCGTGCCTGTGGCCACACTGGTGCTGGCGTGGGTCACCATCGGTACGAACCCGTCGGGCTTCGAGGTCATGGCCGCGGTGCTGATCGTGCTCGGCGCGGTGTGCCTGCAGGTCCTGGACCCGCACGCGGCAGAGACAACCGCCGCCGAATCGGCCGCGACGGAGACCAGCGCGGAGCTGACGTCGTCCTGATGCCGGGTTGTGGGTTGGGAGTTGTGGGTTGGGAGTTGTGGGTTGGGAGACTCCGAAGGGCGGTCCATCCGATCGCATGGCAAGGCGTTGAGAACGAAGGATCACCCGTTGCGCAGCCGGAGTGCCAGGCCGACGATGACAACCCCCAGCCCACCGTACACCAGCTGCAGGGGCGGCTGTGCGTGATAGCCAATGACGGCGATTTCGACCCCGATCCATCCAACCAGCGCGACCCCGACCGCCAGTGATGCGCGCTTCGCCCACGGCCGATCCCGCAACAGCCCGCCGAGCGCCACGAGCGGTCCGATGCCGAGCACGACGAGCAGAATCCATCCCGGAATCAGATAGCTGTCGAACGGGGAGCCGTGGAGCCATTCGATCGGGATCTGCAGGGTCGCGCCGGTGGGATCCATGACGAGTCCGATCCCGCCGACAATGCCGCTCAGTCCCTGAAAGACGAGCGCCGTCGCGAGCGTATGGACCACGATGGTCCGACGGGACGGTGTGGTTTGTTGGGCGGAAGCATGCATGGCGTTCTCAGTCGGCGGACGGGGCGTCGTCGAGGAGAACCTCGGACACGGGGCGGCGCGGCGTGTTGCTGGGGGCCGGCTCCGCATGGCCCAGGCGGAACGTGATCTGCGGATGCATCTGCGGGCGCGGAAGCAGCGCCTGGACCTCCGTCTTCAGTTCCGGAAGCTGCAAGATCTGGTTCATCGGATGGAGCGCAAGGCCCCGCGCCGTCGCCGTCAGCCACACGCGTTCGAGCGCCTGCCCGGCCCGCACCTGTGCTTCCCGGTCGTTGTCGTCGGTGGCCAGGACCGCCAGCACAGGCGCACTGCCGAGCAGGTCCCGGTCCTTCTGCGCCTGCGAATCGCCCATGTCGAGGTACGTCACGGCCAGCTTGCCGATCTTCGACAGCAGCCACGACGTGCCGAAGACGCCACGCCCCATCCACGCGCCGAGCTCTTCGCGCCACGCCGGATCCGCAAATTGGAGGGCATCGGCCTGCGTCACGAGATCATCAACCCTCTGGCGTATGGCCTCGTCGTCCGTCATCCAAAGCGCAACATCTGCGTCCACGACGCACTGCTGCAGCGCCTGCTGATCGTCTGCCGAAAGGAGACGGTCGTCGTACGTCTCGTGGTTGGTGTGCCGCTCCGGAATGGCCGCAAACAACCCTTCGCGGACCGTCTCCGGAGTGCCCGACGGACGAAGCGTGACGGTCGCCACACGGCGGAGGTCGTCGGTCCAGGCGGTCGCGACGTCATGCTGCACCGCCGTCCCGAACCCGGCGTTCTCGGCCGCAACGAGCAAGTTTTCCAGCGCACAGCCCACACTGACGAACAGCTCGCGCTGGTCGGCATCCGCCACGCGCAGCCACCGTGAGCGATCGGCGTACAGGTGCACGTCCGAGCCCTCGACGGCAAAGCGCCAGGGCTGGGTGTTGTGACTGGACGGCGCCTGGATGGCGCTTTGCAGCAACTTACGGATCGGAGCAGAGCGCGCGTCGAAGGGGGGCGAATCGGCAGGCGTCTTGGCAGCGCTCGGAGATGTCATGATTATCCGGAGGTCTTGGAGGCAACACGCACGGTTTGCATTGTGCGGAGAAGATCGGAAGATTCGAATGGTGCGTGTGTAAGCATCTCTCGGGACGACCTGTGGGGCGATTCCGGGGGAGCGCTTCAACCTTCCGCTGCTCTCTGCGTTTACTGATCCGTCCGTTCCTTCATTGCCTCGCTGGCCCCGTGTCTGCTCGCTCGCCCCTCCCAGATCGGCTTTGCGCGTGGGTTGAGGCCGCGTCGTGGCGCAGTGGTATTGGGGCGGCGCTGGCGCTGCTGCTCGTCTCGCTCGCCTGGCCCCTGCCGGACACCGTCGCGCCCGACCGCGCGACGGTGAGTCTCCACATCACCGATCGGTCCGGGCAGCTCCTGCGCGAGGTGCGCCCGAACGGGCGGGGGCAGCCCGTGGCGCTCGACGCGATGGCCCCGGCGGTGATCGACGCGCTGCTCGCCACCGAGGATCGGCGCTTCTGGTGGCACCCTGGCATCGACCCGATCGCCATCGTCCGCGCGGCGTGGACCGACCTCCGGCACGGCGAAATCATCAGCGGCGGGTCGACGATCACGATGCAGGTGGGCCGGATTCTGCGGAATGCCCGCAACCGCGGATGGATCGACAAGCTGCTGGAGATGCACCTCGCACTCCGCCTCGAGCTGCGGTACGCGAAGGAAGAGATCCTGGCGATGTGGCTCAACCGCGTGCCGTTCGGCAACCGGACGCGCGGCATCGAGGCGGCGTCGCAGCTCTACTTCGACAAGTCGGCCCGCGACCTGACGACGGCCGAGGCGGCTTTTCTCGTGGGCCTCCCGCAGAGTCCGAGCCGGTACAATCCGTTCCGCCACCTGGACCGCGCTCAGGCTCGCCAAGAACGCGTCCTCCGGGCGATGGAACGCGCCGGGCACGTCCCGGCGGAGGAGCGTCGCCGCCTCGCGGATCTTCCCCTCGACCTGCAGGCGCCGGAGCAGGTGTTTCGCGCCCCACACTTCACGCAGCGCGTTGTACGTTCGCTCTCCGCGGCCCCGACCCATTCCGAACGAGAAAATGCACGATCAAACGTGCCGCCCTCCGGGGACGGACAGGAACGTTCAACGTTGAACGTTCCAACGCTCAACCCACCCCGGTCCAACGCATCCCACTCTGATGCGATCACCGAGCTTCGTACGACTCTTGACCTTCATCTCCAACAACGCGTATCCTCGATCGTCCGCGGACACATCGCGCAACTGGACGACCGGTCGGTGACGAACGCCGCGGCCGTCGTGCTCGACAACGCCACCGGCGCCGTGCGTGCCTACGTGGGGAGCGCCGACTTCTGGAACGACCGCACTGGCGGGCAGAACGACGGGGTGCAGATGCTCCGCCAGCCGGGCAGCGCGCTCAAACCGTTCACGTACGCCGCGGCCCTCTCGACGCGCCGCTACACGCCGGCCTCCATCCTGGCCGACATCCCGCTGCAGGTGCTGGAGGCGGGCGCCGCCTTTTCGCCCGAAAACTACGACCGCCGCTACCACGGCCCGACGCCGCTGCGCGAGGCGCTGGCGTCGAGCTACAATGTGCCGGCCGTGCGAACGGCCCGCGAGCTGGGCCCCGAAACGCTGCTGCAGACGCTCCGCCGCGTCGGCTTCCGCTCGCTCGACCAGCCCGCCTCCTACTACGGCGTGGGCCTTACGCTGGGCAACGGCGAGGTGCAGCTGATCGAGCTCGCCCGGGCCTACGCGGCGCTCGCCCGCGGTGGATCGCTGCCTCCCGTCCGCACCGAGCGGTGGCGCGTGACGGCCGACGGCGACACCCTGCGTCCGCCACCGCACACGGCCCAGCCCACCGGCCTCTCGCCGCAGGTTGCCTTCCTGATCACGCACATCCTGAAGGATCCGGAGGCGCGCGCGCCGGCCTTCGGCCGCGGCGGGCCGCTGGAGCTTCCGTTCCCCGCAGCGGCGAAGACGGGCACGTCGAAGGACTATCGCGACAACTGGACGGTCGGCTACACGCCCGACTACACGGTCGCCGTGTGGGCGGGCAACTTCGACGGCGCGCCGATGCGCTGGGTGAGCGGCATCTCCGGCGCAGGTCCCATCTTCCAGTCCATCCTGCGCGAGCTCGGATCGGGCGGCGCGTTCGATCGGCCGGACGGAATCACGACGGCCACGATCTGCCCGGCGAGCGGACAGCGACCCGGCGCGCACTGCCCGGCCCCGCGCGACGACGTCTTCCTGGACGGCACCGTGCCCACGGACACGTGCACCGTCCATCGCCGTGTGCGGATCGACACGCGTTCCGGCCTGCGCGCCTCGGCCGACACGCCGGACCGGTTCGTGACGGCGAAGGTGTTTGCCGTCCACCCGGAGCGCTACCACCCGTGGATGCGCGAGCACGACCTCCCGCTGCCTCCCGACCGCCGTCGGGATCCGCCGCAGCCCCCGACCCACACGGACTCCGCGAGCGACGCCGCCACGACCGTCACCGATCGCCTCCAGATCCAGTATCCCGACGACGGCACGACCTACCGGCTCGACCCGGTGCTGCGCGACGCCTACCAGCAGATTCACCTGCGCGGCACCGCCGCCGACGGCCTCCGCGACGTGCATTGGACGGTCGATGGCAAGCGCCTGGATGCCGACTATCGCGACGCCACGTGGCGCCTCGCCCCCGGCACGCACACGCTCGCCCTGCACGCCCGCCGCGCGGACGGCCCGCCCGTGCAGAGCCGCTCCGTGCAGATCCGCGTGGTTCGGACCGAGCGCGCCGGGCGGTAGCTCGCTCCCGTGCCGCTTCGTTCGATCGGACCGACCGCGGACGGCGGACCGCAGCATCAAGTGCTTCCCAACCTCTCACGACCGTCACGCGTATGCCGACTCCAAGTACCGCTACCATGTCTGAGCGGAAGTAACGAAGAGATTGGGGCAGACGGTGCAAACTGCACCCGCACGGGCCGCAGAGGCCGCCTCGAACGTGCAACGTGCCAACGTTCCAACCTGAAACGATGTCCACGCACCCATGTCCGACGATCCCGACCGCATGGACCGCACCACCGTCCGCGTCTACACCCGCGGCGAGGAACCGAGCGACGTGGAATACTGGCGCTCGCAGCCGCTGGGCGAACGGCTCCGCACCATCGAACAGATCCGACACGAATACCACGGCTGGACGGATGAATCTCAACCCCGACTTCAGAGAGTGTATCGCGTTGTTGAACGCACATGACGTCCGGTATCTCGTGGTCGGGGGCTATGCCGTGGGGATGCACGGGCACCCCCGATACACGAAGGACCTGGACATCTGGATCGACCGCAGTCCGGAAAACGCAGAACGCGTGCTCGACGCGCTGGACGCGTTCGGATTCGGCGGCATCGGACTGTCGGTTGACGACCTGACGGATCCAGACTCCATCGTCCAGCTGGGACGGGTCCCCAACCGGATTGACCTCATGACGACACTCTCCGGCGTGACGTTTGACGAGTGCTACCCGAACCGCGTCGTCGACCAGTCCGACGACACGACCGTGCAGTACATCGGCCTGGAGGATCTCATGGCGAATAAGCGTGCGCTGGGTCGTCATCGGGACCTCGGAGACGTGGAAGATCTGGGCGGCGACGTGCCGGACCCAGATGGTTGATCGCATCCGCCGTAACGACGCTGCGATTCCTGCGCGCCGTCCGAATCCACCGATTGCCGGGACCGGTACTGTCGAACCTCACGCCCTCCTGCCGGATTGACGCCCCTTCATGCGCCGCCCTGTTCAGGTCGTCTGGTTCAAGCGGGATTTGCGCGTCCGCGACCATCGTCCGCTCGCGGAAGCGGCCCAGCGCGGCCCGGTGCTGCCCCTGTACGTCGCCGAGCCGTCGGTCGTCGGCGCGCCCGACTTCGCCCCGCGGCACTGGACGCTGATCCGCGAGAGCCTGATCGAGCTCCGCGCGCGACTGGCCGACCTTGGGCAGCCGCTCGTCGTGCGCACCGGCGCCATGCCCGACGTGCTGGCCGTCCTCCGCGAACGATTTGGCAGCCTGCGGCTCTGGGCGCACGAGGAAACCGGGAACCGCGTGACGTTCGACCGCGACACGCGCGTCCGCCGCTGGTGCCGCACGCACGACGTTCCGTTCGCTGAGTATCCGCACATGGGCGTCATCCGCCCGCTGCCGGATCGCGACGGCTGGGCCGATCGCTGGGAGGACCAGATGACGCAGCCGCTCACCGATCCGCCCGACACGCTCCGTCCGGTCGACGTCGATCCCGGACCGATCCCCACGCACGGCGACCTCGATCTGGGTCCGTGCACCGCGGCGCTGCAGGAGGCCGGGGCGTCTGCAGCGCACGACGTGCTCGACCGCTTTCTCTTCGAGCGCGGCCGCACGTACCGCGGCAACTTGTCGAGCCCCCTCACCGCGCAGCGCAGCTGCTCGCGGATCTCGATCCACCTGGCCTACGGCACGATTAGCATGCGGACGGTGGTGCACGCCCTCCGCGAGCGAACGCAGGAACTGGCCAAGGTGGATCACGAGGACGCCGGGCAATGGCGGCAGTCCCTGCGTATGTTCGACAGCCGCCTCCACTGGCACAGCCACTTCATGCAGAAGCTGGAGGACGCGCCGCGCATCGAGCATGAGAGCTTCATCCCGGCGTTCGACGATCTCCGTGAGGGCGAGTTCGACGCCGATCTGTTCGACGCGTGGAACCACGGACAGACCGGCTTCCCCATGGTGGACGCGTGCATGCGGTGCCTCCGCACGACCGGCTGGCTCAACTTCCGGATGCGCGCGATGCTCTGCTCGTTTGCGGCCTACGACTGCTGGCTTGACTGGCGCCGCTTCGCGCCGTTCTACGCGCGCATGATGGCCGACTACGAGCCGGGCATCCACTATCCACAGGTGCAGATGCAGTCGGGCACCACCGGCATCAACACGGTACGCATCTACAACCCGGTCAAGCAGGGCAAGGACCACGATCCCGACGGCACGTTCATCCAGCGCTGGGTGCCCGAACTGCGCGGCATCGACAACGCCGCGAGCATCCATGAGCCATGGACGATGCCGCCCATCGAGGCCCAGGCCGCCGGGTGCGTCGTGGGCCGCGACTATCCCGAGCGCATCGTGGATCACAATGCGGCCTACCATCACGCCCAAGACCGGATCTGGGCCCTCCGCGAGCAGCCGGAAATCCAGGCGCAGAAGAAAACGGTCCTGGAGCGGCACGGGAGCCGGCGGTAGGTCCAACGCCGCGAACGTTGTATTACTGAACCCCTGCTGCCCGGGACTCCATCCGCAACGAACCCCATCCCAGGCTACCAAGAGTTCGATCGTTCCTGAGGGACGTTTCCCCATCCCAGCCACCGCGAGGCACTGCCAGGCACGTCCTCTTCGCTCCCGGGCGCTGGAAGCGAAGCGACCGAGTGCCTTTAGAGCACGACTGTGCCGTCGGGCCACGACAGCTATCGGGATGAACAGTCGTTCGGTCCGTGTTTAGCGACATCCGATGGCCGATGCGTTCCCCCTCCCGGAGACCAGGGAGAGGGACAGGGTGAGGGTTTGATTCCGAATCTTGCGGTTCTGCAGCGCCCCTCTCGCCAGGGAAGACACAACGGTGTTGGGCGCCTCAGGAACACGCGTACCGGCTTGCATCCAGCGTGGCACCTGTCTGGCCACCGTGCGTGCTCCGGATCGGACCGAACGTGCCCGACCCACGTTCAGAAACCTGAAACCCAAACACCCTGAATCTCATGGACTCCGAACGCTTCCGACGCCTGTTGCGCGTGTATCGACGGGCCATGACTGCCTTCGATGGTGACATGGACGACGCACGCGATTGGTTGACCTCGCCCAAACGTGTGCTCGACGGCGACACCCCCGTCGAGCACCTCGATACCGAAACCGGGACCCAAGTGGTTCTCCAGATGCTGGCGGTCATCGACCAGACGATGCCAGCATAAGCCAGCGAGAGTGCGCGCGGTAGTCGCGTCGGACCACACACGTCTTCGCCCTCCAGCACGCCGAACTCTTGGGGACTGGGAGAACCACCACACGCCAATACGCCCTCTCGCCCGTCCGTCGACAGCCTAGAGATTGACCCGCGTCTCATCTGATTTTGCGCGGCAGGTTTGTACATTGGGGTGAACTGTCATTTCCTGCGCGTCCCACGCGCCCTGCCATGTCGTTGTCTCCGTCCCCCCCCGTCCGTCCTTCCTGCCGCATCGCCGGGCTTCTCATTCTGCTAATGGGGGGCCTCGTAGCATGCAGCAGCGAACCGCGTGCCCCCGAGCAGGTCGGCGTCGAAACCGTGTCGCTCGACGCGCCGGCCGACGCGCGCAGCTACGTGCCCACGCTCGACGGCCCGCTCCGCATCCTGAGCGCCACACCGAGCGGCACGATGCAGGCCATGACGGAACGGCAGCCGATCACGGTCACCTTCAGCCAGCCGATGGTTCCGCTGGGGAACGCTCCCGCACCGGCGCCCGACGTGCTCGCGACCGATCCACCCCTCGCTGGATCGCTCCGCTGGGAGGGCACGCAGACGCTCGTCTTCACACCGGACGCCGCGCTTCCGCCCGCCACGCCGTACAACGTCACGCTGCGTCCCACCCTCGGAAGCCAGCAGGGCGACTCGCTCGACGCACCGTTCACGTGGTCGTTCGAGACGCCGCGCCCGCAGCTCGTCCGCTCGACGCCGGAGCGCGGCGCCCGGTTCGTGGCGCCGGAGCAGGATCTCGTGCTGCATTTCAGCCAGGGCGTCGAGGCGAGCGCGGCGCAGGACTTCCTCGCGCTACAGCGCATGCCGGACGACGGCACGCCCACGTCGCTGGCGGTCTCCGTGCAGAACGACGGCGACAGCACGCTCGTCGTGTCGCCCGATGAGCCGCTCGCGATGGATGCGCAGCACGAGCTCACCCTGGAAACGGGACTGCCGAGCGCGGAGGGCCCGCTGGGCCTGGCGGAGCCTACCGTCGTCCCCTTTCGCACGTACGGGCCGCTGCGCCTCACGGAGGTGACGCAGCCGCAGCGCTACCGGACGCAGGAGCCGTTCGATCCGGAGCGCGGGGTGACGCTCACGTTCAGCACACCGGTGCGGTTTGGAGATCTACGGCAGGCGGTCTCGTTCGCGCCGTCCGTCGAGTGGCCACCGGGCGTCGAGGCGCGTGACGACAACGTGAGCACGACGCATACGCTGCCGGTGACCCTCGCGCCGGAGACGCGCTACACGGTGGCGGTGCAGGGGCTGACGGACCAATTCGGGCAGACGCTCGACCGTGCCGAGCAGTCCTTCCGGACGCGTGCGTTCGAGCCGTCGTTCTCGATGAAGCGCGGACTGATGGTGCTCGAGGCCAGTCAGCAGGCCGCCGTGCCCGTGCGGGCCGTCAACGTCGACGCCGTGCAGGTCGGCATGGAGCGCCTCCCGCCCGACGCCATCGTGCCCGCGCTGCGCACGTACGACCCAGGCCACTACTACGGGCGGTCGGCGCCGGGGCAGCCGGACCGCGAGCCGGTGCCGGCCGATCGGACGATTGAGCTCGGTCTGGAGCGCAACCGGCCCGGCGTCACGTCCCTGCCGCTCGATACGGCCCTTGCCGGAGGCACGGGCGTCGTGGGGCTCCGGGTGCAGTCCCCGACCGCACCGGACCGGGGAGACGCGGACCTCCGTGCCCTCGCGCAGGTCACGCGTCTCGGCCTTACCGGCAAGTTCAGCCCGCACCAGAACCTGATCGTCGTCACCAAGCTGGCCACGGGCGAGCCGGTCGCGGGCGCCGCCGTCACGATCCGCGACGCGTCGAACACGGTGCAGTGGAGCGGAACGACGGACGACCAGGGCCGCGCCCAAACGCCGGGATGGGCCGACCTCGGCCTCGAATCGCCCGACCGCTGGAGTGCCCCCGCGCAGTACGCGATCGTGGAGCACGAGGGCGACGTGGCCTTCACGAGCAGCCTCTTCAACGAGGGCCTGGAGCCGTACCGGTTCGACGTCAACTACGACTGGAACCCGCAGCCGCGCACGCAGACGGGCTCGATCTTCACGGATCGCGGCCTCTACCAGACGGGCGAGACGATCCACCTGAAGGGCATCCTGCGCACGAAGACGGATGCCGACTGGCAGTCCATCCGCGACAGCGTGCGCCTCGTCCTCCACGATTCGCGCGATGAGCTCATCCTCGACCGCCGGATTCAGCCCAGCGATCTCGGCACGTTCGACACAGCGTGGACCGCCCCCGACAACGCCGCACAGGGACAGTACACCGCCCGCGTCGGCCTCACGACCGACACGACGCTCACCGCCGAGCGCACCTGGCAGCGCGAGGGCATCGCCACGGGCACCTTCCGCGTCGACGCGTTCCGCCGTGCCACGTTTTCCGTGGAGGCACGCACCGCGGCGGACGACTACGTAGCGGGCGACTTTTTCGAGGGCACGATCTCGGCGCGCTACCTGTTCGGCGCGGAGATGGCGGGGCAGCCTGTGCGCTACCAGCTGGAGCAGCGCCCCGGCTCCTACACGCCGCCCGGCTACGACGGCTACCGGTTCGGCACGGTGAACGGTCGCGTCTACAACACGCTCGCCCGCGGCGACACGGTGCTCGGCGACGACAGCACGGTCGACCTCCGCACCCAGCTTCCCGGCAACGAAGCGGGCACGGCCACGACGCTGCGCTTCAGCGGAACCGTCACGAGCCCGTCGCAGCAGACCGTCTCCGCACGCACCTCCGTCCCGCTCCATCCGGGACGGTTCTACGTCGGCCTGAAGCCGAGCACCACGTTCCTCGACCTGAGCGCGACGAAGACCCTCACTGTTGACGCCATGACCGTCGATCCGAATGGCGCATCGGTCGGCGGCAAGAGGGTGACGGTCGAGCTCGTACGCGAGCAGTGGAACAGCGTGCGCGAGGTGGGCATGGACGGACGCCTCCGCTGGCGCAGTGAGCGCACGGAGACGGTCGTCGCGGAGAGGACGATCACGACGGAACGCGGCTCGGCCTCGCGCCTGCAGATGCCCGTCGAGCAGGGCGGGCGGTACATCGTCCGCGCCACCGCAACGGACGTGCGCGGCAACACGATCCGCTCCGAAGCCTACCTGTACGCCTCCGGCCCGGGCTACGTGGCGTGGCAGCGCGAGGACGACGACCGCATCGATCTCGTGCCGGAGCGTACGACCTATGCGCCCGGCGAGACGGCGCGCATCATGGTGCCGTCGCCGTACGAGGAGGCCACCGCGCTCATCACCGTCGAGCGCGAGGGCATCCTCTCCAGCCGCGTCACCACGCTCACCGGCAGCACGCCGCAGATCGAGATTCCGCTGGCGGAACGGCACATGCCGAATGCGTTCGTGAGCGTGATGCTGTGGAAGGGCCGCACCGCTGCGCCCGACGGCAGCGGCGATCCCGGCGCCCCGGGCTTCAAGATGGGCATCGCGGAGCTCCGTGTGGACGCCGAGCAGCGCCACCTGCAGGTGGACGTCACGCCCGATCAGCAGGAGTATCGCCCCGGCGAGACGGTCACCGTCGACCTCCAACTGCGTGATGCCAGCGGCGACGGCGTGCCCGGCGAAATCGCGTTCAGCGCCGCGGATGCGGGCGTGCTTAACCTGATCGACTACCGCTTGCCCGACCCGTTCGACACGTTCTACGGCCCGCGCCCGCTCGGCGTGACGACGTCGGAGACGCGTGCCACCCTCATCGAGCAGCGCAACTACGGGCAGAAGGAAGAGAACCTGGGCGGAGGCGGCGGACAGTCCGACTTCATGCTGCGGCAGGACTTCCGGCCGCTCGCCCACTGGGCGCCCGCAGTCCGCACCGATGCCAGCGGCCACGCGGAGGTGACCTTCGACCTGCCCGAGAGCCTGACCACGTTTCGCCTGATGGCCACGGCCCTCACGGCGGACCATTCGTTCGGCGCGGCCTCGACGGACGTCACCGTCACGCAGCCGCTCGTGATGACGCCCGCGCTGCCCCGCTTCGCGCGGATGGGCGACACCTTCGAGGCCGGCGTGCTCGTGAGCAACCGCACCGGTTCGGACGGCACCGCCACCGTCACCGCTGAGGCCGACGGGCTGACCCTGCGCGGTGCCGACACGACCACCGTCGACGTTCCCGCGGGCGCAACGAAAGAGGTGCGGTTCGACTGGTCCGCTCCGGCGCCCGACACCGCGTCCGTCCAGTTCCGTGCCACGCTCGGCCGCCAGCAAGACGCCCTCCAGACGACGCTCCCCGTCCAGCGTCCGACGACGAAGCAGGTTTCCGCCACGCTGGCCTCCACCGAACGCCGCGCACAGGAATCCCTCCGCGTGCCGACCGACCGGGGGTCCGACCTGGGCCGGTTTGAGGCACGGCTCGCCAGCTCGGCGCTGGTTGGGCTCGACGGCGCCACCGAATACCTGTTCGCGTATCCGTACGGCTGCATCGAACAGCGCACGTCGCGCATCCGCCCGGTGCTCGTCGCCAGTAGCGTGCTCGACGCGTTCAACCTGACCGTCTTCGACGCTTCCCGGCAACAGGTCGTGCAGGACTGGATGGCGTCGCTCGAGGACTCCTGGGTGGGCGACGGATTCGCGATGTGGGACGGCAGCACGCGGGCCAATCCGTACGTCAGTGCCTACGTCGTGCTCGCTCTCGCCGAGGCGCGCGCCGCCGGCTACCGCGTGCCCGCCCTTACGAGCGACGCGGTCGATGCGCTGGAGCGCTGGGTACGCAATCGGAGCGACCGCCCCGAGTTCTACGACGCGGACGTGTGGACGGAGACGCGCGCCTTCATGCTGTACGCGCTGGCGCGTCACGGACGTGTGCTGGAGAGCGAAATCGACGCGCTCGCGAGCGATCCGCCGGAGAGCGCCGAAGCGCTGAGTTATCTGCTGCGGACCGTTACGGCCGTGAATCAGCCGCTGCTCAACCGCTACCAGGCCCCGCTCGCCGAGCAGCTGCGCCAGCGCATTCGGGTCGAGGGCACGACGGCGTACCTGACGGTCCCCGACGACGAGCGCCACGGATGGATCTTCAGCAGCACGACGCGCGCTACGGCGTTCGGGCTCACGGCGCTCATCGAGGCCGACCCCTCCGAGGACTTCCAGCCCATCGCCCAGCGGATGGTGCGCCACCTCATGAACCAGCGGCAGGGCGGACATTGGGCCTCGACACAGGAAAACGCCGCCGTGGTGGACGCCTTCCGCGCCTACTTCGACGCGTACGAGACGGTCACGCCCGACTTCAGCGCGGAGGTGCAGATCGCCGGACGCCAGGTCCTGCAGGAATCGTTCCGCCAGCGCACGCTGGGCACAGCGGACGTGACGGTACCGGTCCGCGATCTGCCCGGAGGCCGCACGCTCCCGATCGACATCGAGACCTCCGGAGCCGGCACGGCCTACTATTCGCTGCGCCTCACGACCTTCACGACGGCGCCACAACCCGCTCGCTCGCAGGGATTGAGCGTGGAGCGCCGCCTCCAGCCACTCAGCGACGCCGGACAACCCGTCGGCGACCCGATGGCGACGGGCGACCGCACGATCACCTTGCAGTCCGGCGACCTCGTGCGCGTCACGCTTCGCCTTACGAGTCCGGCCGACCGCAACTACGTCGTCGTGGACGACGCACTGCCGGCCGGGTTGGAGGTCGTCAATGCGGCGTTCGCGACGGCCGATCAGGACGTCCTCCAGGAGGCCGAGGCGGGGCAATCCCAGTGGTGGGGCTCCTTCAACCACACCGAGATGCAGGACGACCGCGTTCTGCTCTTCGCCGACTACCTGCGCCAGGGCGAGCACACCTACACGTACGTCGCCCGCGCCACCACAGCCGGCACGTTCGGCCATCCGTCCGCCACCGCCGAGGAGATGTACCGGCCCGAGACACGGGGGCAGACGGCCACCGGCACGCTCGTCGTGGAACCGCCCGCGGACGATGCTTCTGCGTCGGCGTCGAGGCGTTAACCGCAGGATGCATCGCCAGTCTCAGGATTGATCTTGGAGGGTAGAGTCGTGAAGTACGGCCAGCACGCGACGCTCCAGATTGTTCGTGATGGCATGGCGAACGGCGTCGGGCCCCTCTTCCACGTCCATCGCATGCACGAAGAGCAGGCGCCGGTCCGCCGACACGTCGAGGCTGAGCGTGCCGGGCGTCAGCGAAATCAGGTTGGCAAGCAGCGTGATCTCTGCGTCGCGCGTGCAGGTGAGCGGGATGGCCACGACCCCGGGCCGCATGTCGAGCCGCGGCCGGCACACGTCAACGGCCACACGGAGGCTCGACAGCACCAGTTCCCCCACGTAAAACGCCGCAAAGCCGAGCGCGCGCCACAGGCCGGTCAGGTACGCCGAGGGCTGCAGCGCCGGGCGAACGAGCCACAGCACGCCGTAGCCGATCGCAAATCCCGCGAGGATCGTCTGCAGATCGAACGCCCCCATCACGGCCGCCCAGGTGACGGCCAGCACGATGTTGAGCAGGAGGTGGGTCATGGCGTGCGTTGTGGGTTGGGCGTTGTGGGTTTTGGGTTGTGGGTTGGGCGTTCTGGGTTGGGCGTTTTGGATTGTGGGTTGGGCCGCGGGCAGAGACGCTCACGTTCATCCCTCCACACCTTCAGACCTCCATCCCGAACGAAGCTTGCGAGTTCGTATTACGGCACGGGCGATCCCGCAGTCGCCGTCGGAGCCGACTCCGGTGCCACTCCCAGCACGGCCTGGACGTAGGCGGCCGGGTCGAGCAGCTCTGCGGCCGACCGCTCGGCGAGCGCGACGAACGGCTCCGCCCACAGTCCGATGGTGAGCGTGACCGCTGCGAGCGCCACGATCGGCAGCACCATCGCGCCGAGGGCCGCGCCGCCCGGCTGCAGCGCGCGACCGGAGGGCATCGGCGCCCAGAAGGCCTGATTCCAGATCTTTGTCATCGAGTAGAGCGTCAGCAGCCCGACGACGAGCGCCACGGCCACGGCGAGGTACGCCTCGGCCTCCAGCCCCGCCTGGATGATCGTGAGCTTTGCCCAGAACCCGGAGAGCGGCGGCAGCCCGGCCAGCGAGAGCGCGGGGATCAGGAAGAGCGCGGCTAGCCATGGCTTGTCGCGATACAGCCCGCCCAGCTCTGTCAGCTCAAACGACTGCCCGTACCGCTGCATCACGCCCCCTACGAGGAACAGGTTCGTCTTCACGACGATGTGGTGGACGATGTAGAACACCGCACCCAGCAGCGCAAGTGGCGTGAAGAGCGCCAGGCCCATCACCATATAGCCAATCTGGCTGACGATGTGGAACGACAGGATCTTGCGCACGTCCTGCTGTACCGCCGCGCCCAGCACGCCGGAAAGCATCGTGAGCGCCGCGATCGCCAGGAGGAGCGTGTGCGTGTACCCGGTGTCGTGCACGAAGAGCAGCGTGAAGACACGGGTCAGCGCGTAGACGCCGACCTTCGTGAGCAGCCCGGCAAAGATCGCCGTTACGGCGATGGGCGGCGTGTGGTAGGCGGCCGGCAGCCAGAAGAACAGCGGAAAGACGGCCGCCTTGATGCCGAACGCGACGAGGAACAGCATGGCCGTCGTGGTCACCAGCCCCGGCGTGTCAAGGCCCGGCAGGCGCGTCGCCAGATCCGCCATGTTGAGCGTGCCCGTCAAGCCGTACAGGATGCCCACGGCCAGCAGGAAGCACAGCGACGCGACGAGGTTGACCATCACGTACGTCACCGCGCCCTTCACCTGCTCGCGGCGCGTCCCCAATACGAGGAGCACGAACGAGGTGATCAAGAGCACCTCGAACCAGACGTACAGGTTGAACAGGTCGCCCGCGAGGAACGCGCCGTTCACGCCCATCAGCAGGAGATGGTAGAGCGGGTGAAAGCCCATCCGCTCCTCGTCGGCGTCGATGGCGCCCAGCGCGTACACGTTGACCGCCAGCCCTGTCACGCCCACGATAACGATCATGATGGCGCTCAGCAGATCGGCCACGAGCGTGATGCCGAACGGCGCGGTCCACGCGCCCACCTGCACGTGCTGGATGCCGTGCTGATGGACGCCCATGATCAGCGCGCCACTGGCGACCAGCAGCGCAACCGACCCGGTCAGGCTCCACGCGCGGCGAAGACGCGGAGAGCGGCGGCTCAACAGCGCCATCAGCGCTGTGAGGAGCGGAATCAGTAGCGGCCAAACAAGGAGCATGTTCATCGGAATCTATAGGGTTCGGCAAAGCCGCAAAAGTCTGTTCAGAAGAGCCGCGTCACGAGCGCGCGGCGAGGTCGTCCGTGTCAATCGTGTCGAACGTCCAGTACACGCGGTAGACGAGCACGAGCGCAAACGCCACCAGCCCGAAGCCGATGACGATGGCGGTGAGCACCAGCGCCTGCGGCAGCGGATTGGCCGCGGCGGCCACGGGCGCCGACGCCCCTTCCGGCACAATCGGCGGAGCCGCCCGGAGGACGCGCCCCACCGTCAGCAGCGCGAGGTTCACCGCGTTGGACAGCAACACGATCCCGAACAGCACACGAAGAAGCGTGCGACGCAGGATGAGGTACACGCCACAGGCTGTGAGCACCCCAACCAGACCAGCGAGAAGGACTGTCATCGTGATAATCAGCTACGGATGGTGGATTACAGTGGGCGAGCGGGGATGTCCTTCTGGGGGACCGTCGCCCCGTTGCGCACGCGTCTCTGGCAGGGCGGAGCGCGGCGGAGGCGGTTCATGATCGATCGTTCGCCGCGGGGCATTCACCGTGCGTTCCAGTGCGAGGACGATCGTCAGCACGAAGCTGACGACGACGATAAAAACGCCTACGTCGAACAGGAGCGGCGTGCCGAGTTTCAGCGGGCCGAGGGTCGTCCACTGCCCCGTCATGTACGGCGCGCCCACAGCCACCGCGAGAAGGCCACTCGATGCGGCGAGGGCCAGTCCACCGCCCAGTCCGATGTTCGGCGCAATGGGCACCATCCGGTTCGCCGCTCGGCGCCCGAACGCGATCAGGTAGAGGATGACCGCCGTCGACGCCATCAGCCCGCCGATGAAGCCGCCGCCCGGCGCGTTGTGACCGCGCCACAGCATGAAGAGCGCCGCCAGCACCAGAAGCGCGAGCATCAGGCGCGTGCCCGTCTGCAGCACGAGCGAGGGGGGACGCAGGATCGTCCGCGCCGGTCGGTCTCCTCCGCGTAGGCCGTGAAGCAACAGGACGGCCCCGAGCGCCGCGACGGCGATCACCGCGATTTCCCCGAGCGTATCGAGCGCGCGGAAGTCGACGAGGATGACGTTCACCACGTTGCGCCCGAAGCCCTGCGGCACGCTCTCCGTCAGGTAGTACTGCGGCACCGTCAGATCCAGCGGGCGTTGCAGCACGGCCAACAGCAGGACCGTCACCGTGGCCCCCAGCGCGAGGGCGATGCCGGCATCCCGGAGGCGACGGCGCCGCGGCTCGGGCCGGGTGCGCCGCGGGAGCTGCTGAAGGACGAGCAGCACGATGACGACGACCAGAATCTCGACGAGGAACTGCGTCATCGCCAGATCGGGGGCGCTCAGCATCGCGAAGAAGAGCGCCAGCCCTACGCCCACGATGCCGATCACCGCCAAGGTCGCCACCGTGGACCGGAGCTGCGTCGCCACGATGGATGCCGCGGCAATCGCTCCGGCCAGCACCCACTCATGCAGCATCACGTCGAGCGCGGCGCTGTGCACCGCCACCTCGCCCTTGAGGAGTAGCGTCCCGCCAACGAGCGCGGTCACCACGGCGAAGGTCGCCGCGAGGGCCTGGCGCACGCTGACGCCGTCGAAGAGGCGCGTCTGCCACGCCGCCGCGCGCAGGGTTAGTGCCAGACCGCCGTCGTATGCGGCCTGCGGGCCGTAGCGTGCCCACCGGTCCATCCGCTGGAGGCCCATCCGCAACCGATCCCACTGGATGTAGCCCACCACGCCGAGCGCGACGGTCACCCCGCTCAGCAGCAGCGCCGTGTTGACGCCGTACCACAGCGCCAGGTCGATGGCCGTCGGTGCCCCCACGACAACGTCAACGGCGGGCGCGACCAGACTGTAGAGCAGCCCGGGGACGACGCCCAGCACCACGCCAAGTGCACCGACCACCAGCGGAGCGCCCCACAGCACCGGACGCACCTCGTGCAGATGGATGCCGCGCGGCGCACGCATCGCCCCAAAGAACGGACGCAGCACGAGCACCCCCGCCACGACGACCGTCAGTACATTCGCCGCTACGGCCACCGACGGCAGCAGCCACTCCAGTCCTTCGACCCCCAGCTTGGCCTTGTACGTAAGCTCCTTCCCTACAAATCCGAAGAGCGGCGGG
>Ga0207797_1000988_pt1 | contig 21118 bp, 19 predicted proteins | sample PRCRCaboRojoPR_6_FD_187275 | JGI IMG/M metagenome (GOLD analysis project Ga0207797, IMG submission 187275) | Marine sediment microbial community from Cabo Rojo, Puerto Rico - PR CR 10% Liquid 1 (SPAdes) | ecosystem: Environmental > Aquatic > Marine > Coastal > Sediment | place: Cabo Rojo, Puerto...
CCTACATTTCTCACTCGAGAAATTTTCTGGAGTCCCATTTTCGAAATGCCGTCCACTACATCAACGAAGCCGACGTAGACCTTGTCCTTCACTGTGGCGGGGTGGTCGAGGAAGGGTTGACCCGCAACTACAACCTGGCGGAACCCCTGCTGGAGGAAATTGAACCTCCGATCGTCTATACGCCCGCAGCAAGGGATATCAACTATCTCGGCTATCGGCTCTTTTCCGAATATTTGGGGGAATTCGACCAATCTTTGGTCCAAGACGGCGTCTTCCTGAAAGGGGTCTCCTCGACCCAATACGATTCCCAGGTGGGCGTGATCGGCGAGACGGAGCGAAAGAACATTTTCGCAGATATGAATGCCAGGGAAGAGAAAGTCAAAGTCCTCTTCCTCCACCACAACGTCCTGCCCATCCCCCACTCCCGGGAGAAGGGTCTGCTGGAGGACGGAGGTGATCTGCTCAGAGGAGCGGTGGACAACGGGATAGATCTCATTCTGACCGGTACTTCCTCGCACCCCTTTGCCACTAGGGTAAACGGAACCGTAGTGGCAAACGCCAACTCGGTAAGCAGCCCCTATCAGAGAAGCCTCTACGGGAACTCGTTCAACCTAATAGATATCTATCAAAAGGCAATCGTAGTCTCGGACATCAACAGTCTTTGGGGAATCAGAAGGATTTTGGGAGTGTGGAGCCGATAGGATATCGGGGGGCGATCGGTTTTCAGTTGATGGGCATACCTTCCACCATCTCCTTTTCCTCAAGTCGGGAGAAGATGTCGTCCATTATCTCGTCTACGGCATGAGAAAAAGACAAGTTTTCTATCACCTTAACATCGTTTTCTTCCGCTCTGTCACATATATACCGATGAATGTCACGAATGCGACCGAAATTATCCAGATATCTCTCGGCTTCTCTTTTGCTACCTTCCTCTCGAGCGTAAAAAAGTTTCCTATGCTTCTCCCGATCGGGAACGTCTATCACGTATTCGAACAAATTTTCGGGGGGGATCTCCATCTTGGATTTTATTAGACCGGGCACGATATGGACCCCGTCCAAGACCATACTCAACCCCTCCTTGTTCCCTCTATTAATTACGGATATCAACCCTTCGGTGACAAGGTTCACCTGCTGCTCGAAGGCGTAAATCAACCTATTGGAGACCAAATGCGTGCGCAGTTCGTCCATAGCCAGGAAAGTGGAGGTATGCAAGGTGGGGAGCAGCCTAGGGGGCAAGATACCGCGCAGGATCTCTCTAATCGTATCCGTACCTATCACCCTGTTTATGCCCATTCGGTGGCCGATTTCCGCTCCAATCGTCGTCTTGCCCACGCCTGTGCCGCCGCCGAAGAGACAAAAGATCGGTTGTTCGATCGAGTTCAATTTGCTCCGTAACCGATAGTACTTTGCTTCCCTCTCGTATCCTCTCTCCGACAGCTCTTCCACCACCAACTCCTTTAGCCGTCCCGAACTGATCTCCCTTATTCCCTCTTCCATTAAATTATCCCTAATCGTCCACACTATTTTATAGGCTTCAGAAACCGAAAGACCGGTACTGGAGATCGATCGGGCCAAAATGCCTTTTGAGAAAGGAAATTTCTGACCGTCGTTTATTACCTGGATCAACTTTTTTCACCCCCCTCTTTCAAAGCGGATTCATAAAAGTCGAGGATTTGGTCCGGGAAAGAATCGGCTCCATCGTCAGTTAAATGAGGAACGTGACGCAAGAAAACTACGTCGATCCCTATCCTCTGGGCCACTCTAACCGCAACCGCCATAGAAGCGGCCTTTACCTCGGTCAACAAAACGTCACACTTGGGGAGTTCTCTCTCCAACTCCCCCTTTAACAGGACCCTGTTGGCAAGGTTATTGGAACTGGCAACTACTCGAGGACCGTAATCCTTCTCCAATCTATCGATTATGGTGGGCATCGCCCTCTGCTGGGCCGTAGTAGCCAGAAAGACCTTCTTATTCTCAATCTCACCAAGCGGCTGAGGACGGAAGGTCGTCCGGGCTATCCGCACCTCGGGGTTGAGCAGACGAATCTCCCGCGAGAGCCTTTCCACCTTTTCCTCGTCCGCCATCGGCCTTTCACACATCGTCATAACTACGAAGTCGGCATCGAGGAAACCAAATCTCTTATATCCCGTCAGCAGGTCATCCAAGTTCTGATGAGCACCGACGACCACGATCTTCCCCGCGGTTCGGACCGGGGGAAAGGTGGAGCCCGACCCTTCCAATATGACCAAATCCCCCTCCATCCCCTGGGCCAACTTGAGCCCCGCCCTTAGGTTGGAGGACAAAGGCACCCCCATCATCCCGCCGCCGCATCTGCGACAGCCGATATTGGTCACCTGAGAGAAGAGGGCTCCCTCGAGGTAATTGGAGGAGAGATGAGGCCGTTCCTCGGCCAGATCAAGCAGAGCTTCCGGAGATAGTTTGGCGGAATTGGGCCTGATAACTTCCGGCTCCGCCGGTCCCCCTCTCCCCATGCTTACAACTATCGGGTGGATTCCTTTTTCTTCCAAAATACGGGATATTGCCGTACTCACGGCCGTTTTACCTATCCTCTTGCCCGTCCCTACCAGACCAAGACAGGGTTTTTTCGCGAATTCCACCCGGGAAGGAGGGGTGAAAAGAAAGTCCGCACCAAGGTAACTGACACCCAGCTGGGAGAGGCGGGAAGCTATCTCCAATCTCGTCTCGCGGTCAATGATCGGTTCGTCCGACAGATCGACTACCAGCTGAGCGGAGGTCTCCTTCAAGGCCGATTCTATCGATTTCAGATAGTCAAACTCCTCCCCTTGAGGATAAAAGACCCGCGGCGTGCCGGGAATCCTGGATAATTCTCGCTTCACGTCCCCCACCTTCTTCGTCCCGTCCAGAAAGACGACCCCCTCGACGTTCGCCCCCTCTTGCTGCAACTTTTCGATCCCCCAACGGGAGACGTCCGGATAATGCTCCCCGTCCACCAGACAGAGAGCCCCTATACCGTCCAGAGAGGGGAGAAGGAACGGATGGAGGTGCAGCATATTGTCAACTAGAGTACCTTTACCCATATCGGCACCACGACCACGATGATTGAAATTATTGTACCCTTCTTCCGTGAGTATATAACAATAAATATAATAACTATATGTTAGTATAGATATTTATTTTTGTCAAGAGCTAGAGCTATCGCGCCGATGAGACTGGAAAAAGGGGGGAAAATTGTTATACTATTTTGTCGGCTAATTATGTTAAAATTGGTGGGGTTACGAAAAACAATGCAACGCAATCATGCCTTGAGCGAATAAAATCCGACAATATTCTACATTTAGAGGGACAGACTGCCCCGCTAAACAAGCTGCCGGCAAACCTTACCGCGGCCAAGTTGAGAATTAACCTCCAGGTGAAGTAAAGTGTTTAAGCTCCTCTCTTACGTAAAACCTTACTGGAAGACCGCCTTGTTGGCCCCTTTGCTGATGGCCCTCGAGGTGACGATGGATTTACTCCAACCTCGGCTCGTCCAGCGGATCATAGACGTAGGCATCGGAGAGATGAAAATGGACGTCGTCTTCACTACGGGGGGGTTGATGATCGGCGCCGCCTTTGTCGGCGTGGTGGGAGGTGTCGGTTGCAGCGTCTTCGCCATCGCCACATCGCGGAACGCCGGTGCCGACTTGCGAGGGAGATTATTTGAAAAAATACAGCAGTTATCCTTCGGCAATCTGGATGAGATGGAATCAGGAAATTTGATCACGGTCCTCACAAGTGACGTCAACATCTATCAAAGGGCGGTAGCAATGGGACTGCGGATACTGGTCAGGGGCCCACTGTTGATGATCGGCAGCCTGACGATGGCCCTGATCACCGCCCCGGGTCTCTCCTGGATCATCCTGGTCGCTTTGCCTCTGGTTATCTTCCTGCTCCTCTTCTTAAACAGGAAGGTCGCTCCCCTTTTCCGTACGGTGCAGGAAAAATTGGACAAAGTAAATACCGTAATGCGAGAGAACCTATCCGGAATCAGGGTGATCAAATCCTTCGTCAGAAGCGATTACGAAATAGACCGCTTCGGAGAAGCCAACCGAGACTACATGGCCATAAATAGAAAGGCTCGACGGATCATGGGGGTGGTGATGCCCCTTGTCGGCCTGATCTTGAATATGGGTATAGTGGCAGTCATCTGGTTCGGGGGGAGGGGCGTAGTGGCAGGAGGTTACCGGCTGGGCCAGATCGTGGCCTTCTACAACTACCTGCTCCGGTTGCTGGGCTCGCTGACGATGATCGGAATGATTTTGATCAACCTCTCCCGGGCCGTGGCCTCGGCCGAACGGATGGCGGAGATACTGGAAAAGGAACCCGATCTAGAGGAAGCAATAGAGGAAGGTTCGAAGGACGACCCTCAAGTTAAGGGGCAAATAGAGTTTCAAGACGTATCTTTTAGTTATCGGGGGGACGGGGGCAAACCCGTGCTGGAGGGGATCGACTTGACGGTCCGAGCGGGAGAGACCGTGGGGATAGTCGGACCGACAGGTTCGGGCAAGTCGTCCCTCGTATATTTAATCCCTCGGCTCTACGACCCGACCGCGGGGCGGGTACTCGTCGACGGAAAAGACGTGCGGAAAATAAGCAAGAAAGCCTTGCGCGGGGGGATCGGTTTCGTCATGCAGGAGACGATCCTTTTTGCCCGAACGGTCAGAGAAAACATCCGCTTCGGAAAGCCGGCGGCCTCCGAAGAAGAAGTGCGTCAGGCGGCCCAGATCGCCCAAGCCCATCAGTTCATCAAAGAATTGCCCGCCGGCTACGATACCTCATTGGGGCAGCGAGGGATCAATCTTTCCGGGGGACAGAAGCAACGTCTGGCAATTGCCAGAGCCTTGTTGATAAACCCCGACATCCTCATCCTGGACGATAGCGCCAGCGCGGTCGATATGAAGACGGAATCGCAACTGATGAAGGCCATCAAGGCTGTAGAGAGGGATTCCACGACGGTAATAATTGCCCAGAAAATAAGCACGGTCAAGGACGCCGAAAGGATAGTGGTCTTGGAAGACGGTCGAGTAGCCGGCCAGGGAAACCATTCCCAACTCTTGAGGGACAACGAAATCTATCGGGAAATATACGCCTCTCAACGGGGAGGAGAAGGGGACAACGATGAATAAAAGGGATAGAAACACGAAAGGCAAGGAAAGCAAATCACAAACCCGCAGGCTGCCCGGTCCGGGCGGCGGCAGGCATCGAGGACTGGGCGGAGAAAGGGCTGAAGATACAAAGGGGGCGTTCAATCGGATCTGGAACTACTTGAGAAAAGAGAGTCGCTCAATCACCCTGGTATTCTTCTTAGTAATAGGAGCTACGACCTGCAACCTGCTAGGACCCTTTCTCATGGGCAGGGCGATAGATTCTTTCATTGCGCGAGGGGATATAGCGGGACTGGCCCGAATGGCGCTCTTAATGGTCTCAGTCTATCTGGGGGGATCTTTCCTCAACTGGCTACAGACCTTTATCATGGTCGGGGTATCCCAAAGGACGCTCAGAGAGATCCGTTCCGACCTCTTCCGCAAACTGCAGGAGTTGTCGCTCAGCTTCTTCGACGAGAGACCGCACGGGGAATTGATGAGCCGGATGACCAACGACGTAGAAACCATAAACTTGACGCTAACCCAAAGCGTGACCCAGTTGATCTCCAGCTTGCTGACGGTCCTCGGCGTGGTGGCGATGATGTTGGTCATCAACTACAAGTTGGCCCTAGTCACGCTATTGACGGTCCCGTTAGTTGCGCTGATTGCCAGGTACGTCGCCCGCTATACGCGCAAGGCTTTCTCCGAACAGCAACGAAATATCGGCGACTTAAACGGATTGATCGAAGAGACGATCACCGGACAGCGGGTGGTCAAACTCTTCTGCCGGGAGAGGGAGATGCTAGAGAGGTTTGAGCAAAGAAACGAGGATTATCGGACATCCTCCACCAGGGCGGGAGTGTTGGCCTCCCTAATGGGCCCTTTGATGGGGCTAGTCAACAATCTGAGTTTTGCCGTCGTGGCCGGCGTAGGGGGCTGGATGGCCGTCGGCGGAGTCGCTACCGTCGGTACGATAGCCGCCTTCCTCAACTATACGCGTCAGTTTGGCCATCCCCTCAATCGCCTGGCCAGCCTTTATAACACGGTCCAATCCGCCCTCGCCGGAGCGGAAAGAATATTCGAAATAATCGACCAAGAACCCGAACTGCAGGACGAGCCCGGGGCCGAGCCAATAGAGAAAGTGAAAGGAGAGGTGACCTTTGCGGGGGTCGACTTCAGCTACGAAGAGGGCGTGCCGGTTTTGAAAAACGTCAGTTTCCGGGCCGAACCCGGGGAGATGGTGGCCCTGGTCGGACCGACCGGGGCGGGCAAGACGACGATCGTCAACTTGCTCACTCGCTTTTACGATATAGACGAGGGGGCCATTTACGTGGACGGAAAGGATATAAGGGAGATCGAGATAGACAGCCTTCGTTCACAATTGGGCATCGTTTTGCAAGACACCTATCTCTTTTCCGGCACGGTGGAGGAAAACATTAGGTTCGGCCGGCTGGCGGCCCGCAAAGAGGAGGTGGAAGAAGCGGCGAAAAAGGCAAACGCCGACAGGTTCATTCGGCATCTCCCTCGAACTTACGAAACGGAGCTGAGCGAAGAAGGGGCTAATTTAAGCCAGGGACAACGCCAGTTGATCTCCATTGCCCGGGCCCTTCTGGCCGATCCGGCCATTTTGATCCTGGACGAAGCGACAAGTAGCGTCGATACGAGGACCGAGATACATATCCAGAAGGCGATGAAAAAATTGATGAAAGGACGGACCAGTTTCGTCATTGCCCACCGCTTGGACACTATCAGAAACGCGGACAAAATCCTCGTCATCAAGGGGGGAGAAATCGTGGAAACAGGGACACATGGGGAACTTCTGGCCAAAGAGGGATTTTACCACGAACTTCACAATAGTCGTTTTCAAGACGCCGACGTGATAAATCAGTAGTTCCAACCAAGGGACTCACTGGGAGAGGGGAATAGTGAAACGGAAGACGCTGCCCTCGCCCCGCTCGCTTTCCGCCCAGATCTCCCCCCCGTGAGCTTCCACTATTCTCTTCGCTATGGTAAGACCCAGCCCCGAGCCGCCCGTTTCCCTGTTTCTGGACTTGTCCACTCGATAGAAACGTTCAAAGACGTAGGAAAGCTCCTCTTCCGGAATTCCCGAACCATCGTCAGCCACGGAAACTTCCGCGCAATGGGACCCGCCCCGGCTTACCCGCCGCAGGGTCAGCGAGATCTCCCCGCCGGCAGAGGTATACTTCAATGCATTATCCATCAAATTGCGTAATACCTGATCGATCCGCTGCGGATCGGCCGAGACCAGGGGGGAGTCTTCCACTTCAACATCGAGCTTAATGCCTTCTTCTTCGGCCTTCCCCCGGAAGGAATCGATCACGTGGGAGATTATGTCCTCCAGAGAGATAGCTCCTCGGTTTAGTTGAAGCTCGCCCGCCTCCGCCAAGGTCAAAGCCTGCAGGTCCTCGATCAATCTGTTCAAAAGCAAGGACTCCTGATAAAGGGAATCTATGGTTTCCGAGTCCGGCTCAAGTAGACCTTCCTTTATCGCCTCAAGTTGTCCCCTTACATTGGACAAAGGGGTTCTCAATTCGTGGGCTACGTCCCGAACCATGTTTTGCCGCAATTCCTCCTGCTCTTGTAGCCTAGAAGACATCGAGTTAAAAGCCTGGGCCAACTCGCCGATCTCGTCCTTCGGACTTACCTCCACTCGCTGGTCCAGTTCCCCTTTCTCCATTCCCCGCACGGCATCAATGAGAGATCGGACCGGATTTACTATCCTTCGAGAATAGAAGACAGCCAGGAGTATCCCCCCCACCCCGGCAATAATTGCCCCCCATAGTGCCGATCTGTTAACCGAGGAGAGGAACTTTTTCTCAAGGGGGCCCTTGCCCCTCTTTTTGATAAATAGCTTGCCGATGGGACGATCGTTGACCTTCAAAGTGACGCCACTATCCGACCAGTCCCGCCCCACGGATTGATCGTTCAATTCCCCCCGGCTATCTCCTACCACGGTTCCTTGGATATCGATCAGCACGAACCGTTCATCCTCCGAGCTCCCCGCGCGGGCAATTAACTTTTGAACACCTTCCCAGCCACCGTTTCTAGCCCAGTAGGCGGAAAAGATAAAGGCAAATCTCCTTAACGTATCTACGTCCCGATTGCTCAAAAAATCGCCGAAATCCTCTCTGGTGGAACGGGTGGTGAAATAAGTCACGGTACCGACGGCCAAAAAGACGACCAGGATAAAGCCGACCAAAAGGCGAAAACGTAGACTGCGAAAAGGCTTTCTTAACTTGTTGAAGTTGTCTTTGAGCGACATCTGCACTCTATCCTGGGTCGATCTTCAATCCGCATCTGGTGCCGGATCAAATTTGTAGCCAGCTCCAAAGACCGTCTTAATATAACTGGGATTTTGGGGGTCCTTTTCGATCTTCTTTCTCAAATTATTGATATGGGTGTCTATGGTCCGCTGCAAACCTTCGTAATCGTAGCCGAAGACGGCATGAATCAACTGTACTCGAGAAAAGACGACGCCCGGATCTCTGATCATCGTTTTAAGGAGGTTGAACTCTGTATCGGTCAACTCCACGACCCGATCGCTGACGGAGACTTCCCTCCTCTGGAAATCGACGGTCAGCTCTCCGTACGTCACCTCCTGCGGTTCGGGGCGGTTCTCTCGTTTACGTAGTCCGGCCCTAATGCGGGCCAAAAGCTCTCCTCTGCTGAAAGGCTTTGTGACGTAATCGTCAGCACCGAGATCGAGTCCTTCGATCTTCTCCTCCTCCCTGGTTTTGGCCGTAAGCATTATAATTGGCACGTCGGAATCTTGGCGAATCCTTTTGCATACCTTCTCCCCTTCCAGCTTGGGCAACATCAAATCCAGCACCACTAGATCGGGCTTCTTCTTTCGAAAAGTCCTCAGCGCTTCGACCCCGTCATAGGCTGCGATTACCTTGTAGCCGTCCTTTTCCAGATGGAGTTTGAGGACATCGACCAGTTTCTTGTCGTCATCCACTACTAAAATAGTCCTTTTCATAACTTCCCTTGGCCTTACTTGTTTACTTGCCAACCAGGCAAAAAAACTATACCGATCACTTGTCAAGATTTTATCAAGAAAACTATCCCAATTTTCAAGGACGATGAGGGATCGTTACAGCGACCGAGCGAGCTTGAACCCCCAACTCGAAGGACTTTTCAGACGTCGGCCAGATCCAGGATGGCCTCCTCGATCTCCTCCATAAAATGCTTTAGAGAAGACCGATCAAATCCTTGCTCTACCCGTCCCCGTTCTCTATAGACGAGGAGTGCTCTCTCGATCAGCCTATCGAAAGAGCGCTTAAAACGTCCCTTTGCCAACCGTCCTCCTTCTTCCTTGGAAAGAACCCTCCCTTCGGCAAAATAGAGATAGATCCGACAAAGATTCAGGATTACGTAAACGGGATCGTCCGTCCCTCCCTCCTTGATCCAGCGAAGGTCTTCGAGCAGGGAGCGGGCGTAATCCTCTTTCGACACTGAAGGAAGCGCCTCCCAGTGCGGTTTTCCCCACAGCGTATATCCTCGCAGACGGGTCATCTTGATGTGCGCGGCCAAGTCGGGGTCTTTCACCGTCTCTTCGTTCCAATCCCTCCAACCGCCGTGGCTAAGCTCCCGCCGATACTTTTCTCGCCAATCCTCGCTGTAGTGAAGGTCGAAAGGGGTGGGATACTGCCAGGGATCGAGTCCCTCGGCCGTCAAGACGCTAAACTCTAGCGGATAGGGGCTACCCGAAAGAGGGAGCACCTCTTCTATCAGTTCCCTCTTCTTTTCGACACTCATTCCTCGTTCGATCTTCAGCAGTAGATCCAGATCGCTTCTTAGAGGGTTGAAACACCCTAGCGCAAGAGAGCCGTGGAGGTAAACCCCGACCAAGTTCCCCTCGAGGATGGAAAGGCCGATTTGCACGAACCTTTCCAACTGAGCCAAAGCCCCTTTATCCGGGTTCAACTCCTCCAAAACGTCCCGCAAAGCTAGACCTTCTTCTTTCATCTTTGCTCGTCGCCCGTTAGATTATATTCAAACACAAATATAAATGACGCGTTTGCATTATCCCCTTTCCCCCGATAAATTTCTAGTACACTTCAGGTATGAAACTCTAACGAAACGCGGCGAGGGGATCGTTTTGTCGCCACTGGCAATTGTCTTGGTACTTTCTTCCGGCTTTCTGCATGCAGTTTGGAATTCCTGGGCCAAAGAAAGCGAGGAAAAACTCGAATTTATCTTATCGATGCAGGGGTTCATAGTCGTCTTACTTGCCCCCGCCGTCATTTATCTGGGACTCAACGGGGCTCGACTGGGATTCCGCGCTCCCCTCTTCTGGTACCTGACCTTCATTAGCGGAGTCGTCCATTTCTTTTACAGCTATTTCTTGGCAAACGCCTACAGATATGGAGATATCTCCGTCGCTTATCCCGTTTCCCGGGGGTTTTCCCCTTTCCTGGTGGCTCTCTTTTCCTATTTACTGCTGGGAGAGACCCCCTCGGCCCTGGGAGCGACGGGTATCTCTTTAATTGCGATCGGCTTAATCGTGATGTCAAAGGATAAAGGGGAGGACGGGGAAAACCGGGAAACGGGCTTCGGCGGGATAAAAAAGACGATTCAGTTCGCCTTGCTTACCGGGGTTGCAATTGCCGCATATACTCTGGTGGACGGACGGGCCGTCCGCTCCTTCAACCCGATCTCTTTTTCGCTGGGTTTCTTCTTCGTCTCATCCCTCCTGTTGAGTCTGGCCATCCTAAATAAAGAGAGAAAAGGGGACAAGAAAAATCCTTTTGCAAACATCAGCGACGGCTTTCCCCATTTCCTGTGGGCCGGGGGAATAAGCTCCCTCTCCTACTTACTGGCTCTTTACGCCATGCGTCTCTCTCAGCTAGCCTATATAGCTTCGTTTCGCAACGTCTCCATCCTTTTTGCCCTACTTTTAGGCGGAGTTAGGTTGAAGGAAGCGGTCTCCGCATCCCGTATCTTAGGTGCTTTAACCCTTTTCGCCGGCGTATTCTTGATAAGCATGGGATGAGTGAGAGAAGATCGCTTTCGAGAGCCGATTCGAAGCTGGGGATATTCCATCCCGGTGTATTTACTTTGAAGGTCTTTCCTCATATAATTTTTATCAATATTACTATCACAATCATTACGGGAAAAAGAGATGAACAAAAGAGAAAAAGAAAGAAAAAAAGTACTGATATGCAGCGCTTGGCCTTACTCTTCCGGCGTGCCCCACTTGGGCAACGTCCAGACCTCATTGCTTTCCGGCGACGTCTTCGCCCGCTACTACAGACTGCGGGGCGAGGACGTCCTATACGTCTCCGGTTCCGACGCTCATGGCACTAGGATCGAATACGAGTCGGAAAAGCGAGGTATAACTCCGGAGCAGCTGGCCGAGGAGACGCATGAGAGAATCCTTGATATCTTGGATAGTTTCAATATTGAATTCGACAACTACACGATCACGACCAATCCCACTCATCACTCCTTCGTCCGCGAGATCTACCGCCAGATGGACGAGAACGGCTATATCTTGAATAAGGAGGAAGAACGAGCCTATTGCAATAGTTGTCAGAAGTTTCTGGCGGACAGGTTCATCATCGGCACCTGTCCCAACTGCGGAGCGGAGGAAGCCCACGGCAATCAGTGCGACAGCTGTGGAACGCTGCTCGAACCGGAGGAGTTGATAGAACCTCGCTGTGCCATTTGTGAGGGAAGCGAAATCGAGTTCCGTCCCACCCGGCACTGGTATCTGGATCTGGAAAAACTGCAACCGCGGCTTGAGAGCTATGTCGGCGACCATTTCGACCAGTGGCAGGACAACGTCTGCCGCTTCACGCGCCAGATGCTGGAGGACGGCCTGGAAGCCAAAGCGATAACCAGAGATATCGAATGGGGCATCCCCGCCCCCTTTCCCGAAGCGGAAGACAAGGTGATCTACGTCTGGGGAGAAGCGGCGCTGGGTTACGTCTCCGCAACCAAAGAATACTTCGAGCTGAAGGAAGGACTGGAGGAGGAAGATTGGAAAGATTTTTGGTTTTCCGAAGATCTCCTCCATATCTATACCCATGCCAAGGACAATATCCCTTTTCACACCCTTCTTTTCCCCGGCCAGTTGATTGCCTCCGGGCAGGGCTATCACCTACCCGATCAGATCAGCGCAAGCGAATATCTAAACTGGACTGACGGGCAGAGTTTTTCCAAAAGCAAGGGGATCGGTCTCTACGCGGACGAGGCCACCGACTTGCTCGATGCCGTCTACTGGCGCTTTTATCTCCTCTATTTTCGACCCGAGAAACGGGACGCGGAATTTTCCTGGCGTCAACTGGACAATGCGATCAACGACGTATTTGCCGACAACGTCAGTAACTTCATCAACCGAGTAACTTCTTTCGCCTATTCCCGGTTCGGTTCGCAGTTGCCGCAGGGAGAACTGACGGCGGAAGTTAGAGACAAGGTCTCGGCCGTCAAAGATGAAGTGGAAGGGACGATAGAAGGTGGCACTCTGGCGGGAGCGCTACGGGGGATCTGTGGGTTGGCCAACTACGGCAACAGTTACTTTCAGGAGAAAAAACCTTGGGAAGACGGCGATCCCGACGTGGTCCTTTCCAGCCTGACGCTTGTAAAAGCTATCTCCATTATGTTGGAGCCTTTCGTACCCAGTTTTTCTCAGCGAGCTTATAGCATCCTGGGACTGGAGCGACCCGGCTGGGAGGAGATCGAGGAACCCTACGACGGTGACCTAAATGAACCCGGTCCCCTACTAGAAAAGCCGGACGTAGAAGAGCTCAAGCAACGATATCAGGCAAAAAAAGAAAAGGAAGCAAACCTCAGGGAGGGAGAAGAGATGGTAGCCAAAGAAATAAAAGAGAGAGTTGACTTCGAATCGTTCCAATCGCTCGACATCAGGGTGGGGAAGATAGAAGAAGTGGAGGAGATCGCAGGCGCCGACCGGCTCTATCGGGTAGAGGTGGACATTGGAGGGAAGACGTTGACCACGGCCTCGGGTTTGCGCAACCATTACGAGGTGGATCAACTGAGAGGAAAGAGGGTGGTCGCTTTAGTCAATTTGGAACCGGCGGAGATCTATGGCGTCCGCTCGGAATGTATGTTGCTGGCAGCGGTGGACGGGGATGATCTTGCTTTATTGACGACAGATCCTGAAAGGGACGTCCCGCCAGGCGCTAAGGTGGAGTAAATTAAGAAGAGGAAGGGAGGATCGCTTGAAAAGGGAAACTGCTGTGGATAATATTCTTGGGGAGGAATTATGTACGCTATAATAAAAACAGGCGGAAAACAGTATCGAGTAGAGGAAAATTCCAAGATCAAGGTAGAAAAATTGAAGGGTTACGACCCGGAAGATCCGGTTCAGTTCGAGCGAGTTTTGCTAGTCAAAGACGGAGAGGATTTGCAGGTGGGCCGACCCTTCTTGGAAGACGTAGCAGTCAAAGGGGAGGTAACTGAACAGGGGAAAAGGGACAAAATAGTGGTATACAAATACAAAAAAAGGAAGGGCTACCGCAGGAAACAGGGACATCGCCAACCTTACACGGAAGTCGAGATCAGTTCGATCGAACAGGACGGAGAAGGTTAGCTTTAGGATCAATTATTCCAGGGGGTGTAGCAGATGGCTCATAAAGTAAGTAGCGGTTCGACTCAAAACGTACACGATACTGAGGGAAAAAGGTTAGGGGTAAAGAAATTCGGCGAAGAGTGGGTGGAGCCCGGTAATATCATCGTGCGGCAGCGCGGCACCAAGTTCATGCCCGGCGAGAACGTGGGCATCGGCAGGGATCACACGATATTTGCCAAGACTTCGGGTCACGTCAAATTCGAAGGAAACGGTAAGAAGTTCGTCAGCGTGGTTCCCGCCTCCTAAATCCGACTCTCTCCATCCGAAAGTGCCGGTTCCACCCAAAAACCTTGAAGGTCGATCCGGCTTTTCTTCCTTAATTTAAATTTTTTGCAGTCGCCTCTTTCCGCCAGTTTGTTATGCGGACCTGATCGAAGCCAACGATTCTCGAGTCCGTCAAGTTGGCGGAAGACGGTAAGTGAAGTTAGTCTCTATCTTAGAGGTCCTTTATGTTTGTAGACGAAGCTCGAATTACGATCAAAGCAGGAGACGGGGGGGACGGAGTAATCAGTTTCCGCAAGGAGCGCGCCCAGCGCTACGGCGGTCCCGACGGCGGTAGCGGGGGGCGGGGTGGGGACGTTTACCTCCGCGCAGTGCGAAGTATGAATACCTTGATTCGGTTCAACAAAAAGAACGTCTTCGTGGCCGCCGACGGAGAGGACGGCGCCCCTCAAAACCGAACGGGCAAAAGCGGGGAAGACCTGCGTGTGGAAGTGCCGATCGGTACGGTCGTCTATGACGCGGATAGAAACGTTCGCTTGGCCGACCTTGACCAAGAAGAAAAGGAGTTGCTGATAGCGAAAGGCGGCGAAGGAGGTCGGGGCAACAAACGCTTCACCGACTCCTCCCGACAGGCGCCGCGCCTTAGAGAACTGGGGGCGGCGGGCGAACGAAAAGAGCTGAAACTGGAACTCGAATTGCTGGCCGACGTGGGCATAATCGGTTTTCCCAACGTGGGAAAATCCAGCCTTATTTCCAAAATATCCGCCCAAAAGCCAAAGATCGCCAACTACCATTTCACCACCATGGATCCCCATCCGGGCGTGGTAAGAATAAACGATTGGAAGGATTTCGTGGCGGTCGATATACCCGGCTTGATAGAAGGGGCCCACGACGGAAAGGGGCTGGGCAATCAGTTCCTCAAGCATCTCGGTCGTACCCAGCTACTTCTGCATCTGGTTGACATCTCCGGGTCCGAAGGAAGGGACCCGCTGGAGGATTGGCGCACCTTACGCAGAGAACTAGTCCAGTTCGACCCTTCCCTCGCTTCGATGGGAGAAATAGTCGTCGGCAACAAACGCGACCTGATCGACAAAGAGCAAGTCCTCCGGCAAAAGGAAAGGTTTAGGGAAGAAACGGGAAAGAAACTTCATCCGATCTCCGTGGCAACCGGGAAGGGAGTGGAAAGGTTGGTGCAAAGCACTTACGATAAGCTGGAGAAGATCTGGGAAAAAGAAGAGAAAGAGGAAAAAGAAGAGAAAGAGGAAAAAGAACGCCAAGTATACCGCTTCTCCGGAGAGAGGGGCTTTTTGGTCAAAAAAGAAGGGGACAGATTTGTAGTCGAAGGGAAGGAGATCGAACGGTTGGCCCGGAACTTGGACTTTTCCACGACTGATGCCGCCGATTACTTCTATGAGAAATTGGAAGACGAAGGAATAATCGAGCGACTGGAGAATAAGGGTGCCGGAGACGGCAGTCTGGTAGAAATTGGGGGAAAAGAATTTGAACTTGCGTTCTAGAGTCGGTCTGTTCGGTGGAACTTTCAATCCAATTCATAACGCTCACCTGAAAGTGGCAAAGCAAGCTCTCGCTCAGATGGATCTGGCAAAAGTCATTTTTATTCCCTCTAAAATACCTCCACACAAGGACGCGGAGGGCATTCCGCCGGCCGATAGAAGATATGAGATGGTCAAGTTGGCCATCCAGGGGGAAGAGAACTTCGAGGTCTCCGATGTAGAGATAAAACGGTCCGGTCCATCCTATACCGTAGACACGATCGAGCAGATGAAGGACAAATACGAGAGGGTCGCTTTTATCGTCGGAGCGGACAACCTTCTCAAGATCGATACCTGGAAGCAGCCGGAGAAGTTACTCGACAGTTGTCCCTTTATCGTCGCTCCCCGGCACGGTCAAGGGGCGGAAGATCTGCAAAAAGGGATCTTTGAAGGCAAAGATATAAGGTTTCTGGATATGGAGGAAATTGACCTTTCCTCGACCAAAATAAGAAAGAGTTTTCAAAACGATGCCGCGGTAGACGGCCTTGTCCCCGAACCGGTTCGGCGTTATATTGAAAAAGAAGGCCTTTACAGATCAGTTTCACAAGGCGTCCGATCGTCCGGTTTGAACTGAGCGGACCAAGTTTGCAAATTATGGAATTATTTTAAATAATATTCTTGAACTAAGGCCAATTCAAAGCTTGATCTTATGTCAAGGAGGGAGACAATCGTAGCCGAAGAAACACGAGTAAATCACGAAATTAGGGCTCGAAAGGTCCGGGTAATCGACAACGAAGGAGAACAAGTGGGGGTTATGGATCTGGAAAGCGCTCTGAAGGAAGCCGAAAAGCGAGATTTGGATCTGGTGGAAGTCGCTCCCAACGCCGATCCGGTAGTAGCTAAAATTTTGGATTACGGCAAGTACAAGTATCAGCAGGAGAAGAAGAAACAGAAACAGGAGAAGAAAAAGAAGCTCAAAACGATCAAGTTTACTATCAAGATCGAAGAACATGACTTTAACACCAAGGTAAATCATATCAAAAGGTTTCTCAAAAAGGGCCACAAAGTCAGAGCGACTGTATTCTTCAGAGGCAGGGAGAAAGCACATAAGGACAAAGGCTATGAACTGCTTGACCGGGTCAAAGAGGAAATAAAAGACGTAGGAGAAGTCGACCAAAAGCCCAAGAGCAAAGGACCCGTTTTGCAGATGTTACTCAAACCGGGAGGTTGATCTTATGCCGAAAAAGAAAACCCACAAAGGCATCGCCAAGAGATTTAAAAAGACCAAAAACGGGAAGTTAGTGCACAAGAAATCGGGCTACGTCCATAAACGGACAAAGAAGAGCGCGGACAATAAAAGAGACGCCCGGAGACTAAAGGAAGTAGAGGGAGAAATAAAGAAAAACTTGAAGCAGCTTCTCTCCTCTTAGGGACGAACTGCATTGTCTTATGTAATCCGTCCCCGGAAATAGCTTCGGGCTTTTTTCTGTATTTAGACCACGTTTCGTGCACCGGAGAATAGCACGGTTTAGGTAACATTTAAATTTAAATTTTTAGAGTAAAGTCAGTCGTTTCATCGACTTACGCGGGGGGTTTCCCCCGTTTATTTCTTATTTTTACGGAATCCAAATCCGGAAAAAGATTATGCCTGGAGGAGAATTATGCCTAGAGTAAAGAGAGGTAACAATAGATTAAAGGCGCGGAAAAAGATCTTCGAGCGCTCAAAAGGTTTTCACGGTAAGAGAAGGAACTGTTACAAGATCGCCAAGCAATCGGTAATGAAGGCGCTGAAAAACGCCTATATCGATCGTCGCCGCAAGAAACGGGAATTTCGCAAGCTCTGGATCACTAGGATCGGCGCAGCGGCCAAGCAGAGGGGCGTGTCATATTCGCAGTTCATGGGCGGATTAAACAAGGCCGACGTGGAATTAAACAGAAAGATGCTGGCCGATATCGCCGTCAGGGACCCGGAAACCTTCGACGAATTGGTCAATTTGGCTACAGCTTAACCTCACAATTGAAGTAAGCGTTCATCCAAAAAATTACTACAAAACCCGGACTTAATGGGCGGGATCCTATGAACTTACAAGACCTGATCGGCAATCTGGAGGATTACTGGAAGGACCAGGGCTGTCTGATACTCCAACCTTACGACGTGGAAACGGGGGCGGGCACTTTCAATCCGGGTACCTTCTTTGGTTCGCTGGGCCCCGATCCACTGCGAGCAAGCTACGTGGAGCCCAGTAGGCGCCCCCCGGACGGTCGCTACGGAGAGAACCCGATCCGGACGCGCCTACATCACCAGTACCAGGTAATTCTGAAACCTCCCCCTTCCGACATTCAGGACCTCTACTTGGACAGCCTCAGGGCTGTGGGCATCGAACTGGAAGGACACGACGTCCGCTTCGTGGACGATCACTGGGAGTCCCCTTCTTTGGGTGCGGGGGGTACTGGCTGGGAGGTATGGATAGACGGTCTGGAGATCACTCAGTTTACCTATTTCCAGCGCGTCGGCGGACTGGAACTGGATCCCGTGACGGTCGAGCTGGCTTACGGTCTGGAAAGGATCGCAGGGATCTTACAGGATAAGGAGAGCTTCTACGAGCTGAACTGGAGCGACGAAGTCAGTTACGGAAGGATGTTTAAGGAAAGGGAACGCCAGTTTTCCGTCTACAACTTTGAAGTCTCCGACGTCGAAGACGACCAACTTCTCTTCTCCACCGCGGAGCGGGAGGCAAAACGTTGTCTGGAGAGGGATCTGGTCTATCCCGCTTACGATCAGACGCTAAAATGCGCCCATACTTTCAACTTGCTTTTGGCCCGCAACGCGATCAGCGTCACGGAGCGGGAAAAATATATAGCTCGGATCAGAAACCTGGCCCGATCCATCGCCGAAAAATATATCGAACTAAAAGAGGAGCTTCCCCGTGAGCAAAGACCTATTATTTGAACTTGGCACCGAAGACGTACCGCCTGACGCTCTACCCGAAGTAGCCAACAACCTAGAAGACTCGCTGATCGAAACCCTCCGGGAAGAGTCCGTCTCCTTCGCGGACGCAAGCCTTTACTATACGCCGAGGAGGATGGCCGTTCTACTTACCGACGTGGCGGAAAGCCAGGAAGATAGAGTCGAGACCCAAAAGGGTCCGCCGGAAGAGATAGGTTTGGAAGAAGATGGTTCCTATTCTCCCGCCGCCGAAGGGTTCGCGCGGGGTTTTGGCGTATCTCCGGATGATCTTTACGTAAAAGAGACGGAACAAGGGGAATATTTTTTCTTCGATCAGCATATAGAGGGTCAGGATACATCACGGATATTGAAGCAAGCCTTGCCCCAATTGGTGCGAGATCTGGCCCAACCCGAAACGATGCGCTGGGGGGAGGAAGATCCGGAGTTTATCAGGCCGATAAGATGGGTGCTTTGTCTCTGGGGCGAGGAAGTGGTGAACTTCCGGTTAGGTTCGATAAATTCGGATAGAAGGAGCAGGGGCCATCGGTTTATGGATTCAAACGAAGCGATAGAACTGGATCAACCAAATGATTACGAGCAGCTTTTGGAAGACCATTTCGTGCTGGCCGATCCCCAAAAAAGATTCGATCGGATGAAGCAGGCCCTGCGGGAGACAGGGGAAAAGGTGGGAGGAGAGATCGCTTTGGACGACGAGTTTCTGGAGCTTCTTGCCAATAGCTTGGAATATCCCACCCCTATCGAAGGGGACTTCCCTCGAACCTACTTAACCTTACCTCCTATATTGGTCTTTACCACGCTTAAGAAAGAGGCTAGATTGATGCCCTTCGTCGCAGCAGACGGAACCCCAAAGACAACTTTTGTCGGCTTCCGCGACGGCGGAGCGGACGAAGAGGGGGTAATCAAAAAAGGTTACGAGGCAGTGATAAATGCCCGCCTGCGTGATTCCAAGTTTTTCTTTGAGCATGACAGGGAGCAGCGGTTAGAGGATTACGTGGAGGAATTGCGGGACGTAACCTTCCAGCAAGAACTTGGTTCGGTGTGGGACAAGATAGAAAGGATGAAGGAAATAGCGAACCAGTTAAACGAGCAAGCGAGGTTGGGCAGAAAGGATCAGACTGAGCGGACAATCGAGCTGTGCAAGGCCGACCTGGCGACGGAAGTGGTCGACGAATTCCCCACTTTGCAGGGGGAGATAGGAGCGATTTATGCCCAACTGGACGGGGAAGAACCGCCGGTCGTCACGGGCATCAGGGAACACTATCTGCCCGAAAAGTCCGGAGGGAAGGTCCCTTCTAGCGAGACCGGCATCCTGGCCGGGATAGCGGACAAATTCGACACCGTCTTTGGCTCCTTCCTGCTCGGAGAGAGACCGACAGGCACCAGGGACCCTTACGGCTTGCGGCGAAAAACCAACGGAATTATCAGAACTCTGATCGAAAACTCCCTGGAGGTAAACTTGTTCTCCCTGGTCGCAGCTACGGCCCCGCTTTTCGACTTCGAGGACAAAAAAGAAACGAAGACGGATTTTAGGAAATATTTGCAAGAAAGATTGGAAAGCCTGCTGCAAAGAAGTTACGGGGTGGGATACGATATCGCGGAAGCCGTTATCGCCGTAGACGGAGGACGCTTCTACGACACGTACTGCAAAGCTCGTGCTTTGGAGGAATGTAGAGATCAGCGGGAACTGCAAGAGTTAATAGTCTCCTTTGAGAGAGTGATGAACATTACCGAGGGGAAGAAGGAAGACGGATACTCGGAACCGAATCCCGAGCTGTTCAAGAAAGAGGAAGAAGAGCTGCTCTGGCAAGCTACCCGCGATAAGAGGCGAGACACCAAGGAACTGATCGCCGAAAAAAGTTACGCGCAGGCCTTGGAGAGTATGCTTGAGTTGAAGGAATTGATCGACAGTTACTTTGACGGGGTAATGGTGATGGCGGAAGAAGAGGAATTAAGAAGGAATAGATTGGCCACCCTTTGGGAGGTAAGGGACCTTTTCCTAAAGGTAGGGGACCTCTCTCGGATAGTGGCGGATTAAGGCGTCGCTCGATGGATCTGAATAAGGAAAATTTCACTCCAGCGGATCGTACCCGCCAGGATTGAAGGGGTGACAGCGAGCTATCCTTTTTAGCCCCAGTAGCCCTCCCTTCAACGGCCCGTATTTCTCTATAGCCTGCCGGGTATATTCGGAACAAGTGGGATAAAAACGGCATGTCTTGGGAGTAACTGGAGAGACAAATTTCTGATAGACGTAAACTACGCTCAGCAAAGCCCTCTTCAACAGATTGGTCAGCATAATCTCGTTCTCCTTTCACTCTAAAACGTAGCCTTCCCCCTCCACCTCTTTCAACCCCGCCTCGATCCCGAGGACGTCCAACTTTGTCACTTCAGCCTCCCGGCCCAACTTGGCGGCTAAGGACGGCTTGGTCCGCCCCCCGTCGGAAGAGATCAACTCTTTTACGTACAGACCGCCTTCACAGAGGATCTCCAGCTGGAATTTGGCGGGGGCCAATTTTTTCCCCCGCACCTCCTTCACCCGACGCACTCTGACTTTATCCGCCCTCCTGTGAGCGACGCGGTGGGGGGTACGCTGATAGATCTCGCCTTTCAATTCTTTCAAAACGTTTCTCAATCGCTCCTCCTCCAAATCGGAGCCCACCTTAACTTCAACCCTATAGCTTTTGTCCGGCCGGGCCTCCTTGATTGCAGCCACGGCTCG
>Ga0207797_1000989_pt1 | contig 21103 bp, 22 predicted proteins | sample PRCRCaboRojoPR_6_FD_187275 | JGI IMG/M metagenome (GOLD analysis project Ga0207797, IMG submission 187275) | Marine sediment microbial community from Cabo Rojo, Puerto Rico - PR CR 10% Liquid 1 (SPAdes) | ecosystem: Environmental > Aquatic > Marine > Coastal > Sediment | place: Cabo Rojo, Puerto...
GAGGAGCTCGAATCCGCCGCCCGCGACCAGAAAATCCGCGAGATCAAGGGCTTCGGGCCGAAGACCGAGGAGAACATCCTCGAGCACATCGAGTTCGCCAAGGAGTCGCGGAAGCGTGAGCTGCTCGGCGATGCCAGACCGATCGCGGACGACCTGATCGAGTTCCTGAGCGAGAGCGACACGGTCGACCAGAGTGCGCCGGCCGGCTCGTTACGCCGGTGGCGGGAGACGGTGGGGGATATCGACATCCTGGCTGCCGGGACCGATCACGAGGCGGTGGTCGACCTCTTCACCGGCTGGGAGGGCGTGACGGACGTCATCGAAGCCGGAACGACCAAGGCGAGTATCCGGAGCGATGGAATGCGGGTCGACCTCCGGGTCGTCGATCCCGAGGAATGGGGGAGCGCCCTTCAGTACTTCACAGGATCCAAAGATCACAACGTCAGACTTCGGACCTATGCGATCAAGCGGGACCTGAAGATCAACGAATACGGGCTGTTCGACGTCTCCGAGGTCGCCGAGCCCGATTCCGGGCAGCGTGTCGGCGAGCGGATCGCCGGGGAGACCGAGGAGGAGATCTACGAAGCGCTCGACCTCCCTTGGATTCCGCCGGAGCTCCGGGAGGACAACGGCGAGATCGATGCGGCGGCCGCTGGCGACCTCCCCACGCTGCTCGAGGTCGACGAGATCAGGGGCGACCTCCACGTCCACACCGACTGGTCCGACGGCGACAACACGATCGAGGAGATGATTCACGGGGCGGCCGAGTTCGGCCACGACTACCTCTGTATCTCGGATCACGCTTCAGGACCGGGCGTCGTCGGTGGCACCGGGCTCGAGGAGGCGGACCTCCGCAAGCAGCTGCAGACGATCGAATCTCTCCGTGGTGAGTCGCCGATAACCGTGTTCTCGGGCGTCGAGACGAACATTTCCGTCGACGGGGAGATTTCGATCGAGGACGACGTCCTCGACGACCTCGATATCGTCGTCGCTTCACCCCACAGCGGTCTCGAGGGAGACGGCACCGATCGCCTGATCGCCGCGATCGAGCACCCCCACGTCGACATCATCGGCCACCCCTCGGGACGGCTTATCAACCGGCGACCGGGACTCGAGTACGACATCGAGGCGGTCGCGTCGGCCGCGGCCGACCACGGCGTCGCCCTCGAGGTGAACGCCAACCCCCACCGGCTCGACCTCTGGGGCGAAGCTGTCCGGACGGCCATTGAGGCCGGCGCGGTCATCTCGATCAATACCGACGCCCACGGCCCACCGGAGTTTCACCACCTCCAGTTCGGCGTGCATACGGCCCGCCGGGGTTGGGCCGAGGCCGACGACGTCATCAACACGTGGTCGCCCGATGATCTTCAGTCGTTCATTGAATGAGCGACGACCGGCTGCTCCTGGATACGATGTTGGGGAAGCTGACCACCTATCTCCGGATGTGTGGCTACGATGCGACGTACGCCCTCGACCGGGGGGTGGAGGCCGACGACGAGGTCCTCGCGCTCGCCGAGGCAGAGGATCGCCGGATCATCACCCGGGATGCGGTTATGGCCGCCAGGGCGGAGGATGCGATCCTCCTGACCGGCCGCGAGATCACCGAGCAGCTGCGTCAGGTCAAGGCGGCCGGCCTGTCACTAACGCTGGGCGAACCGACTCGGTGTAGCAACTGTAACGGCCGCCTCGAGCGGGTCACTCCTGGAGAAGAGGTCCGAGACTCTGCACCGGATCCGTCGGAGCAGACGGTCTGGCGGTGTCGAGACTGCGGACAACTCTTCTGGAAGGGGAGTCACTGGGACGACGTCGCGGCGCGGCTGGCGTCGCTCTAGGGCGGGGAGTTCGGCTGCCAGTGGTCGCAGGGCTCCATGTCGTCCATCAGGCGGTCGTCATAACCACAGTAGGGCTTGATGCCCTCGTCGGTCCGGGCGTAGTCGAAGTAGGCGCAGCTGCCACAGTACCGATCGGGTTCGGCCGTCGGGCGGTCGGGCCGATTCTGGGCGGTCCGGGACTTGGTCGTCCGTTCGACGACGGCGTCCTCCTGGTCGGGGCTGGAGGCCGCGGTCCCGCCATCACTGGCAGTCGACGTGCTCCCGTCATCCGGCTCGCTCATGACCGTTTCCCGGTCGACGTTCCCAACGACCCCCACCCCACCGAGGGCACTTCCTTCGGGCTTCGACCCGGCCTGGCGGCGGTCGGACCCCCGGCTGGCCCGGATGATGTTCTCGAGCGTGACCGTCCCGCCGGGATCGTTTCTGACCTTGAAATTGACGACGGCGGTGAAAAGCGCCCAGAACGTGATGATCGCCCCGAGGAAGTAAACCGCCACGACGGGGAGGGTGATGTGGTTCTCGGTCGCCCCATACCACTGGCCGGGATAGGCGTAGGCGAACAGAAGGACGCCGAAGACCGCGACGGACGCGCCGATCGCCGCGGCCGCCCGTTCGTTTCGGCTAGCCGGGAGAACGGTGAAGATGCCAATGAAGACGGCTGGGATGCCTAACCCCGCGAGGATGCCGGCGAGCTTTCGCGCCCCGAACGTCCCCAGTCCGGACGCCGCGAAGACGTTGGTCGTCGCCGCCACGATCGCGATAACGACCATCACCGCGCCGAGGACGAACAGCCCCGTCCCGAGATACAGGCGTCTGAGGCCCTCCTGCCCCTTCGAGCCGTATGCCTCGGTGAGGCTGGTCATTGTCAGCGATTCAACGGCTATTCACAAAAGCGTACCGTCAGACAATGTCATTCGAGCGGCCTTCTCGGGGGTTTGCGAAGGCTTTAATCGCCGACACGTTGAATCGGTCCCCATGGCTGAGGACACCGAAGAGAACGAGGAGGCGGCGGACGAGCCGCTGGTCGAACTCGGCGAGGGTGCGACGGTCGAAGGGGCGCCGATCGGCCGCGTGGTTTCACGCCTGACCTGGCCCATCGAACGGAGTTCGGTGATCGAGAAGGAGGGCGAGACGGTCATCCGGACGCCCGACGGGCCGCGTGACCTGGCGGACGTGATGGCGTCGGTCGACACGACCTACTTCGCCACGCGGAAGGACTTCCTCGAGGCCGTCCGGGGCGTGGTCGGGACAGGACCGGTCCCGACCGAGTAGTGTCGTTTTCCGTACCGACGCGCCGACAGCCAACCCTGAGCTGGGTCCAACTGTCCCTCCTTGTTGGCGGGGTATTGACCGTTATCTGGAGCAGCTGGCGGACCCAGGGGATCGATGCTCGGTTGGTCCGTGATCTCGTCACGTTCGTGCTGGCGCCGGGGGCGCTCGCCTACGCCTTCGGCCGGGATATCGGCTGGCGGATCGACCGCCGGGCGGTCCTGCATGCGGCGGTCCTCGGACTGTTCGTCCTTCCGTTCTACATCGTCGGATCGTCGTTGCCCACCATTCGTGCATATTATCCCATGTGGGGACTGGAGACGGCCGCCCTCGGCGCCTTTCTCCCGCATGCACTCAAGCAGTTCGCCATCGTGGTCGCCGCCGAAACGTACTACCGGGGGCTGCTTTGTGTCGGCGTCCGAGAGGTGGGGTTCAAGAGCGTCTTCATCAGCCCGATCGTCTACGCCATCGCCCATGCCGCCAAACCGCCGATCGAACTCATCCTCTCCGGGCCGACGGACGTCCTGTTCGGTGCGGCCGATTACCGGAGTCAATCCATCTTTCCCTCGGTCGTTGCCCACGGTGCAGGCCTGATCCTCCTCGACTGGCTCGTTTTGCACCCACCCCTTCTCGATCCCACGGTGGCCGTCGAGTGGCTGTCGTGGCTTCCCGTCCCGCTATAGCGCGTCTGTCTCGCGAGAAAGCGGCGGGCGCCGCATGATCGTGCACGCTTTTCATCGATCGATCCCTATCGTGGGATATGAGCGCAGTCCTACCAGTCGACCCCGGAGCGATCACCGGCGACGATATCGGCGAGAAACGGACGACCCTCGAGATGGACCACGAAGCGGCGATCGAGCACGTCCGCGAAGCGTTTATGGATGCTGGATTCGGCGTCGCCGTCGAGTTCTCGGCTTCAGACCTCCTCAACGAGAAGATCGACGCCGGCCGAGATCCCTACTACGTCCTCGGGGCCTGCAACCCCAACATGGCGGACAAGGCCCTGGATGCCAGCGACAACCGGATCGGCTCGCTCTTTCCGTGTAACGTCGTGGTCTGGGAGGTCGAACCCGGTGTTCAGGAGGTCTACCACGTCTCGATCATGAAGATCGCGCGGTTGATCGGGATCGCCCCGGACGATGATGAATGGTCGTCGATCGTCGAGCAAACCGGCGAGCTGGTCGACGAGGCCTGGTCGAACCTGTAGGCTCTAGCCCCCGGGGGCGAACCGCAGTGCCACGAAGACCAACAGGAACAGCGTCGCGTTGTACGCGCCGTGAATCAATGCTGGGACGACGAGGTTTCGGGTCCGTTCGTAGGCTGCCCCGAACACCAGGCTCGGCAGGAACAAGACGGCAACCGTGGTCAACCGGGCGCTCGCCCCGCCCGAGAGGGCGAGGTAGTGGACGGCGGCGAAGATCGCGCTCGCGATCGTCACGCCGGCCACGGGGCCGAAGGCCTCGCGAAGCGTCCCCTGGACGATCCCCCGGAAGAGGAGCTCCTCGCCCGGGCCGATCAAGAGGAACGAGAAAGGCACGAGAAAGAGCAGGAGTTCGGGGTTCTCGACGGCCACCTCACCGAGCTGGTTTTGGGCCGCTGGGGCGCCCGTGATGACGACGATGGCGAGCCCCAGGAACGCCCCGCCGAGGGCGAGAACGTAGCCGACGATCACCCAGACGAGATCACGGATTGACGGGATCGCCGCTGGTATGAACCGACGACCGAGGCCACGGATCGAGAGATAGGCCAGGGCGACCCCGCCGAACGCCACGCCCTGCGTGAGGACGAGGGTGATGACGATGAGGATGGCCGTCGGGAGGCCGGAGATAGCGGTCCCGAGGAGGGCCGCGACGAGGAAGGTGAGCCCGGCGCCGACGACGAGCCCGGCAGCGGCCGCCGTCATCGCTCGGATCAGCGAATGGACGCGGGGATCGGCTCGGAGTGGCTCAGCCATGGTCGTTCATCCGTCGATGCGCCGAAAACGGACCCGTTACGGGTAACTTTGATGGGTCGCCCGGAACCGCCACGAACACCGGAGAGCCTCTACAGGCCAACGGCCTGTCCGTCGCGACGGGGATCGGAGCCGCCGATCAGGACACCGTCGTCGTCACGGTAGATGAACTGCCCGCCACCGAAGTGACCGCCGTCCTCGAGATAGATCGGTTCGAGCTCGAGATCGTGACCACGGTCGCGGAGGTCGTCAACGGTCTCGTCCGGAAGCCGAGTGCTCTCGATCGCCACCCGCCGCCCTTCGAGCCATCGGAACCGCGGAGTGTCGAGCGCCGCTTGCGGGTTCAACCCGGAATCGACCAACGCCGCGATGACCTGGAGGTGGCCTTGCGGTTGCATCGACCCGCCCATCACCCCCCACGAGGCGCGAAAGACGCCGTCCTCGCTGAGCATGGCCGGAATGATCGTATGAAAGGGCCGTTTGCCCGGTTCGAGGGCGTTGGCGTCATCGGGGTCGAGACTGAAGGAGTGCCCGCGGTTGTGAATCGCGAAGCCCGCCGCCGAGAGCGCGCTTCCGAAGCCCATGTAGAGGCTGTTAATGAACGAAACCGCGTTGCCATCCCCGTCGACGACCGTGAGGTAGACCGTCTCGTCGCCGCCGGCCTTCGCCCCGTACGTGGCGGCCTGTTGCCCGATCTCCCGGGCTCGGACACCAGCGTAGTCCTTCGATAACATTCGGTCGAGGGGGATGTCAACAATGGCCGGATCCGCCAGGTACTGGTACCCATCGGCAAACCCGAGCTTCATTGCTTCGATCAATCGATGGAGTCGCTCGGATTCGCGTGGATCCGCGTCGAGGTCGAACTGTTCGGCGATGTTGAGGGCTTCGAGGGCGATCGCCCCCTGACCATTCGGTGGGTGTTCGAGGATTTCGACCCCGCGATACGTCGTCGAGATCGGCGTCGTCCACTCGCCCGCGTGGGCCTCGAGATCCGTCATCGCCAGTGTCCCACCGTTCGACCGGACGGCATCGACGACGGCTGCGCCGAGCTCCCCGGCATAGAACGCATCGACGCCCTCCTCGGCAATCTGTTCGAGGGTGCCCGCCAATTGCGGGTTCCTGAACCGCTGGCCAACCTCGGGCGGGGTCCCGTCCGGGAGGAACGTCGCTGCCGACTGGCTGAACTGCTGGAGGCGGTCTTCGCGGCGCTGCCACTGGCTCGCGACGGTTTCGGTGACGGGAAACCCGTGTCTGGCATATCGGATCGCCGGCTGGAGTACCTCGCCGAGCGATCGCGTCCCGTACCGATCCAGTAACCGCTTCCAGGCATCCAGCGCGCCGGGCACGGTCACCGGCATGCCACCGTCCGCCGGCATCGCGGGGTTGCCGGTACGGGTCTCGGCGGTCGTTCGCTCGCGATAGGTCTCGAGGTCCGCCTCCGCCGGCGCGGCGCCGCTCCCGTTGAGTGCCGCAAATTCCCCATCGAAATGGGTGAGGGCGAACGCGTCGCCGCCAATCCCGGTCATGTGCGGTTCGACGACGTTCAGGGCGGCAGCGGTCGCGATCGCCGCGTCGGCCGCATTGCCACCGTCAGCGAGCATTCCGAGACCGGCCTGCGCAGCCAGCGGCTGACTCGTCGCAACCATCCCACCGGTCGCCATCGTCGCCGACCGCCGTCCATCGAACGTCCACGGATACCGGAAGTCCATAGACGGCTATGGTCGACGCTCGGCCTTCAATGGGCCGTCTCAGTCCGACAGCCCTACGGCCAGTTACCGGCTTCCTGATACGCCCGAGCGACACGCTCGATCGCGACCACGTAGGCCGCCGTCCGGAAGTTCGGGAGGTCGTAGGTCTCGTAGGCGTCGGTCAACCGGTCGAACGAAGAGACGATGATATCTTCGAGCCGGTCGTTGACCGTGGCTTCGTCCCACGCGTAGCGCTGGCGGTTCTGCACCCATTCGAAATAGCTCACGGTGACACCACCGGCGTTCGCGAGAATGTCGGGTACGACAGCGACGTCCCGTCCGGAGAGCACATCGTCAGCCTCGGGGGTGAGGGGGCCGTTGGCGGCCTCGACGATGACATCCGCACTGACGGACCGCGAAAGATCCCCGTCGATGGCGTTCTCCAGCGCGGCCGGGACCAGCAGGTCCACGTCCATGGTGAGCAGGTCCTCGTTGGTCATCTCGTCGTCCGCCCCGGCATAGCCCACCACGCTCCCGGTCTCGCGCTTGTGATCCTTGACGGCCACGGGATCCATGCCGTCCTCGACGAGAATGGCGCCGCTCGAGTCGCTGACTGCGACGATGTCCGAACCGAGTTCGGCGATGAGCCGGGCGGCGATCCAACCGGCGTTCCCGTACCCCTGGACCGCGACTGTTGCATCCGCAATGTCCTTGCCGAGGTAGTCGAAGACCTCTCGGGCGGCGATCATCGTCGACCGGCCGGTCGCCTCGACGCGACCCTCGCTCCCGCCCGATTCGAGGGCTTTCCCCGTGATCACGCCCGGTTCCGTCGTCCGCTCGAGCGTCTCGTAGGTGTCCTTGATCCAGTTCATCTCCCGCTGCCCAGTGTTGACGTCTGGCGCCGGGATGTCCCGGTCCTCACCGATCAACGGCCGGAGTTCCTTCGCATAAGACCGGGTGATCCGTTCAAGCTCGGCCTCGGAATAGTCGTCGGGGTCGAGGGTGATACCACCCTTCCCGCCCCCGAACGGGATCCCGACCGTCGCGCATTTGTAGACCATCCACCCGGAGAGCGCCTTGACCTCGTCCCGGGTGACCGCCGGATGGTACCGGATCCCCCCCTTGTAGGGGCCTCGATCGCCGTTGAACTGCGATCGGAAGGCTCTGAACACCTCGATATCGCCCGAATCCATCTCGACGGCAAGATTGGTCTCGAGCACCCGTTCCGGGTGTTTGAGCCGCTCGATGACGTCGGCCGGAACGTCGAGCGACGCGGCGGCATCGTCGATCTGCTCCTGTAAACTCTCGAACGGATTGACCTCTTCGCTCATGGCTTCACGAACGTTCAATTCCATCTGTTAAATTACCTCGGTATTGTTGGATTGCCCGAATACCGTCCGAAAATGCTTTGTCCGGGCATGGGAGAGCGAGGCCATGCCAAGGGTCCTGGTAGCCTACACCGAACAGCATCCCGTCGACCTCGAACGGTTTCGGGCGACGATCGATGCCGCGATCGATACCGTGGAGATGCCGGTCGAGAGTGAGGCGGCCCAGGCCGACGCCGTGATCGCCGCCCTCGATGGCCACGAGGGGCTCTTCATTCGGTCGGGGTACCTACCCGCCCGCGTGTTCGATGCCGCCCCCACCATCCGCATGGTCGCCCTCCACGGTTCGGGCTACGATCACGTCGACATCGAGGCCGCCACCGAGCACGGCGTGCTCGTCACACACAATCCCGAAGGGCCTGGGCCCGCCGTCGTCGAGCACACCATCGCGTTCATGATCAGCCTGCTCAGGGACCTACCCCGTCGATTCGAGCGAACGGCTGACGGGGACTGGTCGGGGGCCCGGGAGGTGCTCCCCGAACTCGGCCGGCGGACGGTTGGCGTCATCGGGCTCGGGACCATCGGGTTTCCCGTCGCCGAAGCGCTGCTCGACACCTTCGGCGCCGAGGTCGTCGGCTACGATCCCTTTCTGACCGGCGAACGGGAGTCACCGATCTGGCCACGCTTTCCGCGCGAAGATGTCGAAGGGAGCGGCGTGGAACTCGTCGAGCTCCGAACGCTGTTCGACCGCGCATCGGTTGTCACGGTCCATACGGCGCTAACCTCGAATACCGACGGATTGGTCGACCGGGCATTGCTCGAACGGCTTGACGGGGGGTACGTGATCAACGTGGCACGGGGCGGCGTCATCGACGAGACGGCCCTCGCAGCCGCGCTGGATGATGGGGACGTCATCCGCGTCGGCCTGGACGTCCTCTCGTCGGAACCTCCACCCAACGACCACCCGCTCGTCGGTCGGTCGGACGTGTATGTGTCACCTCACGTCGCCGGGGTGACCGACGGATATCTGGCGCGGGCGGCGGAGGTCGGGGGCAGGAAACTCTCGGTCGGCCTCGGCGGTGGTCGGCCGGACTACGTCGTCAACCCGTGGGTGGTCTGACGCGGAGTGGCGTTACCAGTCGGGGTCCTCGGGGCCACCGCTGAATTCCTGCAGATTGAACTCGTCGGGGGGCTGACCAGCGGCATCGAGGACCTCGTCCGAGATGAGGACCGAGCAATCGACCCGGAGGGCGATCGCGATCCCGTCGCTCGGGCGGGCATCGAAGACGAACCGCTGGCGTTCGCCTCCGTGGTAGACCTCGGCATCGATTTTCGCGTAAAACGTCCCGTCCTGGAGGTCGTCGATTCGGACGCGATCGATCGCCCCACCGAATTCAGTCACCATCGAGATGAGGAGGTCGTGGGTGAGTGGCCGTTCGGAGGGTTCGCCGCGGAGGGCGAACTGCATCGACTGGGCCTGATCCGGGCTGATGAAGATCGGGACGAACTCCTCCCGGGCCCGGAGGACGACGGCCGGGGCACCGAGCCCCTCGTCGCCGACGCTGACGCCGATGCCCTTGACCGCCGCCTCGTGGTCCATGGCAGATAACGTGGTCGCCCGGAGGTAAAACTGCTGGCCCCGGACGGCTCGATCATCAGCTGCCCGTCGCGTCGGCAGCTGCACGCTCGCCGGCGAGCCGCCCGAAGACGGCGGCGTTCGTGAGCCCGGTCCCGCCCGGGTAGTTCTCGTAAAACAGGCCCCCCGTGGCGTTACCGGCGGCGTAGAGGCCGGGGATGACCTCGTCCCGCGTATCGATCACCTCGGTGTCGGCCGTGACGGCCACGCCGCCGAAGCCAAAAGTGAATCCGCCAGTGACGGGATAACCGGTGAAGGGTGGCTCGTCGAGGGGAAGGGCCCAGTTTGACTTCGGCGGGTCGACAGCCGTCGCAGCGTTACCGTCGAGGATATCCGGATCGTATTCGTCGGCGGCTGACGGATCGCAGGCCGCGTTGTACGCCTCGACCGTCTCGACGGCCCCCTCCACGTCCTCGATGCCCAATCGGTTCGCCAGGGACTCGATCGAGTCCGCCGTGATCGGCCGCGATGGACCCATGTGGGCCACGTCGTCGACGACCTTGGAATCGACGATGATGAACGCCTCGTGGTACGGCTGCTGGAAGATGATCCGGCCGAACTTTGCATATGTGTGGGCTCGGGCATCCTCGCCCTCGTCGACGAACCGCTCGCCGTCGTGATTGAGGATGAGGCCGTACTGGTACCCGTCGATCCGGGTGATTCCCCCCTCGACGTCCGGCGAGGCCACGTCGACGATCGCCATGTGGGCACCGCTCCATTCACCCTCGGTCTTCGCCCCCGCCTCGAGCGCGGCTTCGATGGCCTCGCCCGTGTTGTACCGGCTGCCCCGGACCTTCATCTTCTCGAAGCCGGTCCCGTAATAGCGGACCCGCTTCTCTTTACTGGACCCGTAATCCCCCGCCGCCAGCACGACGGCGCCCGCATCGAAGGTGGTGAGCCGGCCGTCGATCCGGGCATCGACTCCGACGATTCGACCCTCCTCATTTCGCACGAGCGACCGCGCCTCCGCGTCGTAGATGATGGAGCCACCGGCCGATTCGACCGCCTCGACCAAGGCGTCGACCATGCTCTCCCCGTCCAGCCAGACCCGGCCCGCCGTGTAGCCTGGATGGGGCGGATCAGTCTCGAAGTCGACTCCGTTGTCGGCGAGCCAGTCGACGGTGGGTGCCGCCTCATTGGTGAGGACGTCGACGAGGTCGTCGTCGGCCTGGTAGTTGGTCAGTTGCATGATGTCGGAGTAATACTCCGACGGTGAGTAGTCGACGTTGAACTCGGCGTCGAGTTCGAGATCGGCCGTCGGGACCCGGAACGACTCGGTGAACTGGGTGTGCCCACCCCGTCGGGAGATCGGTGCCTTTTCCAGGACGGTCACGTCGACGTCCGACTGGGCTGCAGCGAGGCCGGCGGCCAATCCGGCCATCCCGCAGCCAACCACGAGCACGTCCGTCGACCGGTGGTCAGTTGGCATACCCCGGGAGCACCGTGGCGGTTCAATAAGGATGTCGGATCGAGGCGACCCGATACGTTATCCGTCGGGAAACCTCGACGGTCCAGTATGCGGGCTGGTTTCGTTGGTGTCGTCATGATCGTGCTCCTCGCGGGCTGTCAGGCCGATATCCCGGGCGATCCAGGGCCGGACTTCAGCGTGACGCCAGCCCCCTACGTCCCGGTTCCCGGCGTGTCCACCGAGGGGATCGAAGACGTCGATCAGCTCGCTCGGGCCCACGAACAAGCCCTGGCCGGCCGGTCCTATACGGTCCATATGAACCTCACCGTCCACCGACCGAACGGGACAGTCCGTGGCGGAAGTTCGACCCAGATTCAGGTCGGGCCGGATCACGAGCGGTTCTGGTTGGCCTCGACGTCGTTCGGCGACTATCCCTTCGATGGGACGGCCCAGCCCGATGTGGACGCCTGGTCAAGCGGATCGACGACCTTTCTCCGGCGGACGCATCCGGATCGAATCGTCTATCGGGCGTACGATACGGCCGATACCGGGTGGGATCAAGCCCCGCCTGATGGTGCGACCATCCGGGCCTATCTTGGGGGCTGGGATCGGGTCACCGTGACCGATCGCGATCGAGAAGACGGAGCGCGGTATCACGTAACGGCCGCCGAGGGTTCGCGATCGATCGAGGCGGCGATCCTCGACTCCGGATTGGTGTTAGAGTTCACGGCGGTTCGACCCGCCGCCTCCTTCGTCCGGCTCGAGGTCGCCGGCCGGGCGACCTATGCGGTCCGATACGAACTGGTCGGTGAGACGTCCGTCGAGCGTCCGCCCTGGCTCGACGAAGCCATCCGGGTGACCCGGAATCAGACCTACGTCGGCCAAGGATGAGGCGCAGAGTGCCCCAAACCGATAGGCGGTGAAGGCACAACCCCTATCTCGGTCCCGGTCGTGCGTGACTGTATGGCAAGCACAGCCGACGAACGGCTCTCCTCGGTCGCCCAGCTGGATGCGATCGTGGACACGGACGCCCACGTCACGGAGGGTGTTGACGACTTCCTCCCGTACATGCACGAGGACCACCGGGGCCTTCGGAAGATGGTCGAACGCTCAGCCCATCCGCTCCACGACATCTATTCGATCTCCCATCCCCTCCCCCCGTTCCAGCATTCGAAACCCTTCGGAGACGTCTATGACGACACGCCGGACGAACCGTTCGAGGCGAAGCTCGACCAGATGGACGAGTTCGGGCTCGATTTTTCGATCCTCAATCCCACCGTGAACCTGGCGCTGACGACGGTCGAGAACTCCCGGCTGGCCGTCGCCCTCGCCCGGGCCTATAACGACTGGATCCTCGACGAGTTCATCGACGGTGGCGACGGGCGGATCGTCTCGACGATCCTCGCCGCTCCGCATCGCCCGGACAAGGCGGCCGAGGAGATCGACCGGTTGGCCGACGAGGACGGCATGGTCGGCGTCCAGATTCCGGCGACCGGATTGAACCCCCCGGCCGGTCACCGGAGGTACGACCCGATCTACGAGGCCGCACAGGACCACGGCCTTCCCGTCTGTTACCACAGCGGGAGCGGCGGCACACAGAAGGCGTTCCCGATGGTGCGAAACTACTCGGAAACCTACGCCGAGGATCACGCCGTCGTCCATCCGTTCAGCCACATGTGGAACCTGACGACGATGTTGTTCCAGGGCCTCCCGGAACGGTTCCCCGACATCGACTGGGTGCTCCAGGAGAGCGGGATCGGCTGGATCCCGTACATGATCTGGCGGCTCGACGATCACTACCTCGAGCTGGCCGACGAAGTGGCGATCCTGAACCGGCTCCCATCGGACTACATTGCCGAGAAGTTCTACTTCTCGACGCAGCCGCTCGGTCACACCGCCCAAAACCCCGAGCACCTCGCCTGGGCCCTCGAGATGGCAGGGCCCGACCGGATCATGTACTCCTCCGACCTTCCCCACCCGGACTTCGACCCCCCGGAGGAGCTCTTCGACCGGATCAAGGGCCATTTCGATGACGAAACGATCCGCGGGATCATGGGCGAGACCGCGACGGAGGTCTTCGCGCTGTGACACGCCAAAGGGTCGCACCGACAACCGACCTCGAGACCGATGGGTCCCGGGTCATCACCGAGATCGACGGTCAGGAGATCGCCGTCTTCAACATCGAGGGTGAGCTGTACGCCGTCGCAAACTATTGCGTCCATCAGGCGGGGCCGCTCTGCGAGGGCGACCTCACTGGACGAATGGTCGTGGGTGACGATGGCTGGGAGTGGAACTGGGACGAAACGGAAAACGTCATTACCTGCCCATGGCACGGCTGGAAGTTCGACGTCACCACCGGCCTGAACATCCAAGACGACCGGTACGCCGTCCCCCGCTACGAGGTCGAAGTCGAGGAGGGCTCGGTGTACGTCACCCGGTAACTGCGTCACGTACGATCGACTCGAATTCGTCGGCCGTGAGCCCGTAGCGTGTAAACCCCTCCCCTTCCCGACGCCGGTCCACCGTGGCGATCGGCGTACCGTTCATCGTGAGTTCCCAGCGCCCACCCGCCTGGGGGTTGACCGACCGGAATCGTAGCTCGATGTCGTACTCGTCTTCGAGGGATTCGATCCGCTCGGTCGTCAGTTCCCCATCGGCGAATCGTGGCGGTCGGTACGGCCGCATGTCGTGCTCGCGGAACTCCTCGACGTTGCGACGCCACCAGTCGGGAAAGGTAGAGAGATCGGCCCCGTCGTAGGGATCCTCCTCGTCGTAGCCGGGCGGGAGGGTCGCGGCGCGTGGGGGGTCGTCAGTCATCTTCAGGAATCCGCCTCGAACGCTCGGACGCCCAAGAGGCGTTCTTACGTCTGGTAACTCGGCCCGAAGGGATTTATACGTCCTTGTCCGGTAATCCGATATGAGCGAATCAGCCCGCGACGAGCTCACCGTCTCGGACCGGGAGTTCTCGGTTCGAAAATCATTGAATACCGACCAGTTTCAGACGCTGGCGGTAGTGTTTGACGTCCGGTCTTCCCGGAACGATTCCACTCGGATACAGCTGAGCGATACCATCCCCGATCGCATCTCGATGGACGACGTCGGGTTCCATCCGGAGTACGGTGGCGATCACTGGACAATCGACGGAAACCGGGTGGTGTTCGAACGGAGTTTCGAACCGGGCGAAGAGTACACGACGATCTACGGCATTCGCGACCTCGATGCCGATGAAGCCGACGGGCTGATGAGCGACCCCGCGATCGACATCCTCGAGGATCCCGAGGACGCAGTCGGTGAGATCGAAGCTATCGACGAAATCGTCGACGAGGAGAGCACCGAAGCCGTCCGCGAGGTCATCTCCGGCGAACGTGACGCCCTACCCGGCATGGAGGCCCCTGCTGACGACACCGCTGTCCCGGAAAGCGAGGAGGCGGTGACGATCGGTGCTGACGATATCGAAGCGCCAGAAGAGCCGATGGAGGCCGACGATGACCTCGGCGAGGAGCCAGCCTTCGACGAAGCGGGCGAGGGCGAGCCAGCCGTCGCCGACGCCCCCGAGCTAGTCGGTGACGAACCGACCGACGATCCGCTGGAAACATCGGCCGACGATGATTCGCTGCTCGCCGACGACGATGAACCCCTCCTCGGTGAGCCGGGCGACGAAGAATCCGACGAGGTGGAGGAACCCCTCGAGGCCGACAGCCCGTTCGGTGAGGATGGTGAATCACTTCTGGACGACGACGAACCGCTCCTCGGTGAATCGGACGACACGGAAGCCGAGGAAGCGGAAGACGAACCGCTTCTCGACGAATCGGAAGCCGACGATGGCGAGGCGGACGAGCCGGCGGCCGAGGCCGCCTCGGAACCCTCGCTGGACGAGGAGGAAGAATCCCCCCTGTCCGAGCCGGTCGAGGAGTCGCCCGAGCCTGTCGCCGCCGATGCCGGCGGCGAGGCCGAATCCGACGAACTCACCGTGCCTGTGACCGGTGGCGTGGCCCGCGTACTCGCTAAGGAACTCCGCCAGGGTAACGTCTCCGAGGAAGACCGGAAACTCCTCCGGGATGAACTCGCCTTCGCGGAGGGAAGTACGGAGGCTCGGATCGGCCACCTCCAGGAGCGGGTCAGCAATCTCGAAGCCTACTCCGATGCCCTCGAGAGCTTCCTCGACAACAACGGCCCGGGGCAGGAGGTGCTCGACGACCTCCGAGACTCCATGGCCGCTCTCGAAGACGACGTCTCCCGGATCGAATCGCGGCTCGCGTCCAACGCGGAGTCGATCGAAGGGGTCCGCGACGACCTCGGCGACGTGGAGTACGAGGTCGGTGACATCGGTGACGACCTCGACGAACTCGAGGACACGGTATCGCGGATCGATGACGCCGTCGAGGACCTCAAGGATGACGTGATGGAGGTCGATGCCGTCGCCTCCCGGGTCGATTCATGCGAGAACGACCTAACCGAGATCAACCAGCACCTCGAAGAACTCGACGCCTTCCGAACCCGCCTGTCCTCCGTTTTCGGTGGCGGCGACGAGGACTAACTACCGGAACACGCCGAACAGTCGCCCGAAGAACCCCTTCGACTGCTCCGCGTCGTCTTTCGCTTCACCGTCATCCGCCGAGACTGCAGCTTCGGCATCCGACCCTCCCGAGTCCGACTCTTCCATCTCCGTTGCTTCCGGCGTCTCCGTCGACTCGTCTGATGGTTCGTCCACCGGCTCCTCGGCCGCGTCGTTCGGCGTCGAACCCTGGGCATCCGACTCCTCGACCGCTGGTTCGTCGGCCGCCTCGGCTTCATCGGATGGCTGGGAATCGGCCGGGGACTCGACCGCAGCAGCCGATTCGTCGACGTCGTCGGCTGGGTCATCCACCCCCGCACCGATCAAGAGGTCCTCGGCCTCGCGAAGGTCGGCACCGAACGGCTCGGAGGCGACGTCATTCGAGCCTGCAGCTCTGGTATCGGTCTCCATCTCCATGCTCGGGTCAGCTCCCGGGGCCTTACCGTCCTCGGGGTCTGCGTCGGCCTCCTCCACCGTAGCGCTCTCTTCGGCCGCCGCGGTGGCCGCCTCTGCCGTCGGCTCCGACTCGGGGGCAACCGACTCCGTCTCGTCTGGGTCGGCATCGGACCCGCCCTTCCCGCGCGTCGACGGCTCCTCGAGCTCGTCCGGCATGTGCTCTGACGTGATCGACTCACCAGTGACCTTCTTCGCGAGTGTCCGATAGGCCGCTGCAGCCGGGGTTTCCGGGTCGAACACTTCCAACGGGACCCCCTTGGCGGTCGATTCGACCACCTTGGGGTCGTCCGGGATGGCAGCTAAGAGCTCGGTTTCGAACTCTTCGGCGGCCGTGTCAGCATCGCCCTGTGTCCGGCTTTTCGTCACGACCAGCCCCCGGACGGCCTTTCCGAGGATATCGGAGAAGCCGGCGACCTTCCTCGTGTCGCCGACGGATGACGGATCGGGGGTGGTGATGAGGAGGACCTGGTCGGCCAATCCGAGCGGCAGGAGATCTTCGTGACTGAGTCCCGCCCCGGTGTCGATGATCACGTAATCGTATCGATCGGCCAGGTAATCGATTACGTCGCGAAGGCGGGTGGGATCGGCCGCTGCGAACCCGTGGAGGTCCCTCGATCCCGGGACGACGGCGAACCGGTCGGCTTGTTCGACGATGGCGTCCCCGATGTCCGATCGCCCGGCGAGCACGTCGTGAAGGGTGGGTTCGTGCTCGATCCCAAGGACCGTCGCCAGGTTCGCCATCCCGAGATCGGCATCCACCAACGCCACCGAGTGGTCATCGGCCCGGATCGTGACGCCGAGGTTGACCACGGTGGTGGTCTTCCCGACGCCACCCTTCCCACTCGCGACAGCAAACACCTGGCCGGTCATATGACTCTATCGACTGTCCGGCAGGAGGCATATAAAAGATTGGTGGCCAATCGACCTACTTCATCTCGCCTTCGTCGACGATTTCGCCGTCCGACCACAGGTAAAACCCTTCGCCCGTCTTCCGACCGAGCTTGCCCGCCCGCACCTTTCGTCGTAGGAGCTGTGGCGGCCGGAACCGCTCGCCGAGTTCCCTTCGGAGGTATTCAAGGACGTCAAGCCGGACGTCCAGGCCCACAACGTCTGTGAGTTCGATCGGCCCCATCGGGTGGTTGTACCCGAGTGCCATCGCCCGATCGATATCCCGGGCGCTGGCAACCCCGGTCTGGAGCATCCGGATCGCCTCGGCTCCGAGGGCCACGCCGAGTCGAGAGGTGGCGAATCCGGGCGAATCCTCGACCGTGATCGGCGTCTTGCCAATCCCGGTGACGAAGGCTTCTGCGGAATCTTGTGTTTCATGCGTCGTCTGCTCGGCCAGAACGACCTCGACGAGCCCCATGATATGCGGCGGATTGAAGAAGTGCAAGCCGACGGCACGGCCCGGACGGTCGAGGGTGCTCGCGATTTCCGTCACCGAGAGGGAAGAGGTATTCGAGGCGATGATCCCATCGGCAGGGGCGGCAGCCTCTATATCGGTGAAGGTCGACTGCTTGAGGTCCATGTCCTCAGGAATGGCCTCGATCACGAGATCGGCCTCGTCGACCGCTGCCTCGAGACGGGTCACGCCGTCGATGCGGGCGAGTGTCTCGTCCCGCTCCGCCGTAGTGACCTTGCCCCGCTCGATTCCGCCCTCGAGGTTATCTCGAATCGACGCTATCCCGGCGTCCACGAGGTCCTTCTCGATGTCCCGCAGCGTGACCGAGTGGCCGGCCATGGCGCTCACCTGGGCGATCCCATGCCCCATGGTACCGGCGCCGAGTACGGCGACGTTCATGCAGGGCGGTCACCGACGACGGTAGTAAACCTCCCGGAGGACCTCGGGGTTATTTCTCAGTGGCCACCCCTGTTCGACCATGGGCGTGTTGGATCGACTTCGGGTGCTCGCGGTGGTCGTAGCCTTTCTGGCCGGTGGGGGCGCCCTCCTTTCGCCGTCGCTCGGCCTCCAACAGCTTTCGGATCCCCTGATGAACGTGGGGTTCGTGGCCCTCGCGTTCTGGCTCGTGCTCTTCATCCGCTCACGGATTCCCACCTGAATTCCCGAAAGGTTTGTACGCCGGCGATAGAATCCCAGCGCCATGGTTGAATCGCCGCGTCAGCTCGTCTCCGGTTGGCAGGGACGGTATTACGAGGATTTCACGGTTGGCGACATCTACAAACACCCATACGGGAAGACCGTCACCGAGGCGGATAACGTCTGGCTCACGAACGTGACCATGAACCTCAACCCGATGCACTTCAACGAACCGTACGCCGCCCGGACGGAGTTCGGCGAACGGCTGGTGAACGGGCTGGTAGTGATCGCGCTCGCCGTCGGGATGAGCGTCATCGACGTCTCGATGAACGCCACCGCCAATCTGGGGTATGACGAGGTCCGCCACCACGCCCCCGTCTTTCACGGCGACACCGTTTTCGCAGAGAGCGAAGTGCTCGAAAAGCGTGAGAGCGAATCCCGGGAACATGTGGGTATCGTCACGACCGAGCTGCGGGCATTTAACCAGGACGGCGAGTTGGTGCTGTCGCTCAAACGGACGCCGATGGTCCTGAAGCGCGAACACGCCACCCCTTCCCCGGAAACGCCACCCGGCTGGATCGAGGGCGTCGGCACCCAGAAATCGGAGCTCCAATGACGGCCCCGACACGGATCGCAAACGCCATTCGTGAGGGCGGGGCGGCGATCGGTGCCCGGACGGTTACCCGATCGTCCACGTTTATCGGCGTCTATGCCGAACTCGGCTTCGACTTCACCTGGGTCGACCTCGAACACGGCGGGATGAGCCCGCTCGATACCCAAGCGGTCGAACCGCTCGTCTGGGCGGCTGAAGCGGCCGACATCGGCCTCCTGGTCCGTCTCCCGTCCGGTGATCCACACGTCGTCAGGAAGGTGCTCGATACCGGGGTTCGGTCGGTGCTCGTTCCCCGGGTGGAAACTGCCGAGGAGGTTCGAACGGCCGTCGAGGCGGCTCGGTTTACCTATCAGGACGAACCGGGCGACCGGGGGGTTGCCTCAAGCAAGGCCAGCAAATGGGGGGCCGACTTCGAAGGGTATGCCGACCGGGAGGATCGGTCGACGACCGTCGGCGTCATGATCGAAAACCGGACCGCGGTGGACAACCTCGAAGAGATCCTGGCCGTCCCGGAGCTTGGATTCGTGTTCATCGGCCCGGCGGACCTCTCCGTTTCGCTCGGTAAGCCACTCGAGATCGACGACCCTGAGGTGCAGGCGACCATCGGGGAGATCCGGGAGACGGGTCTCGAGGCGGACGTGCCGGTCGGTCGGATCGTCAACGATGCCGACGGGGCGATCGGTGCAATCGATGACGGTTACAGCATCCTTCGTATTGGTGGCGAGGTCGGGGCCACGAGGACGGTCCTCGGCGGCCGGCTCGCTGCTGTTCGAGCGGGTAGGCAGTCAGATTAGTCGGTGAAGCGCCATCGGGTGGCATCGGCCGGGAAATCGCTCCAGGCCAATACGAGCGTGGGTACTACCTCGATAAACGGGGTCCCGTGGGGCATGTCGTACTTGCGCTCGTAGGCCGCATCGAGGCGGTCGATCAGGTCCGTGTCGGTATTGTCTCCTGTCCGCAGTTCGGCAGTTCCTTCGACGATAACGACCGACTCGCCATCCTCGCGATGAACCGCAATTGCGGGATTCCGCTGCAGGTTTCTCACCCACCGCGTTCGCTCTCCACCGCCGCAGTAGAACCGCCCATCCACCCAGACGCCCCAAGTCGGCCGGGTGTGTGGACGGCCATCCGGTCGAGTGGTGCAGACCCAATACACTTGATCATCGGCCAACCCCCGCTCGACGAACGACCACGGGAGCAAGCCCTGGTCCTGGGCTGGAATCCCGTATCGGGAATCGGTCGAGGGGCGATCGCGAATGGCATCGGGGTTCGGAGTTTTCATCTATCCGGATTGGCGTCGAACGGGGATAAGTCACGCCGCGACGGAAACCGATATCCCGGCCCCCTCGTAAGCTCGGCCATGGCCGACTCGGCAACGGACCCTTCGCCCCTTCGCACCCTCGACGACCTCGAAACGGTCATCGACTGCGATTTTCATCTGACAGAGCGCCAGGCCGACTTCCTCCCCTACCTCCCCGATCCGTTCGATTCGATGCTGAACCGTGAGGACACCGTGGACAACATGGGCTATGTCAAGAGCCTTTACCCGTCCGCCGGGCTCCTCACACCCATCAATACCGGGAAGGTTCAGAACGAACCCGTTCGCACTCGGGAGGCCGTTAAGGAGGGAATGGACCTCCTCGGCGTCGAGCACCCCGTCCTGACCCCGACCCAGAACCTCTACCTCGGGTGTGTCCACCACGACGACCTCGCCGCCGGGCTGGCCCACGCCTACAACCAGTGGCTTCTCGACCAGATCCTCGAGCCCGATGCCGGAATCTATGGTGCGGCGGTTATCGCCCCCCAGAAGCCCGAGCAGGCCGCCGAGGAGATCGACGACCGGGCCGACGAGGACGGCATTGTCGCCGTCTTCGTACCGAGTGGGGGAATCAACCCACTCCTTGGCCACGACGTATATCACCCGATCTACGAGGCCGCAGAGGCCGCCGGGCTTCCAGTCATGTTCCATAACGCTTCGGGCACACAGCTGCTCTCGTTCCCCCAACAATTCCAGGCGACGAACCGCTACCTGAGCAACCACGCCACCACGCATTCGATGCTCCACATGAGCCATCTCACCGATATGCTGGTCCGGGGGGTCTTCGTCAAATACGACCTCGAGTTTGTGTTCCAAGAGGCCGGGCTCGGGTGGGTGCCATATATCACCCGACGGCTCGACAACGAATATCGGGAGAAGCGTGAGGACGCCCCGATGCTGGAGCGCCTTCCGAGCGAATACATCGACGAGGCGTGTTATTTCACGAGTCAACCGCTAGAGGGAGTTGACGACCCCGAGTATATCAAGTCGATCGTGAGTCTCATGGGCCCCGAC
>Ga0207797_1000990_pt1 | contig 21085 bp, 19 predicted proteins | sample PRCRCaboRojoPR_6_FD_187275 | JGI IMG/M metagenome (GOLD analysis project Ga0207797, IMG submission 187275) | Marine sediment microbial community from Cabo Rojo, Puerto Rico - PR CR 10% Liquid 1 (SPAdes) | ecosystem: Environmental > Aquatic > Marine > Coastal > Sediment | place: Cabo Rojo, Puerto...
CCTGACCCCCGAGCCTCCAAACCCTTTCCCGTTTTCATCGACGTTTCGGAGGGATTGGCAGGGAACCGGGGCGCTGAGCCGAATGCAGCGTGATCTTTTTGCGGCGCCGTGCATTTCCTTTGTCTGCCGTCGATTGCAGTCCGTGCCGGACCGAACCGACGCGCGCATTCCCCAACCATCGCTCACGTGCTTACGGCGGCTGTGCTGCACCCGCGGCCATGGCCTGCCGGTTGAGAAGAAACCGCCAACCCCGTATGGAGACAACGATCACGAAGAGTACGCCGGTCGAGTACGAGTTTGAGGTCCACGCCACGGCCGACGACATCAAGCCGCGCCTCAACAAGGCCCTGCGCCAGCAGAGCAACAACATGGACATGAAGGGCTTTCGGCAAGGCAAGGTGCCACTCGGCATGGTCAAGAAGATGTACGGCGAGGCCATCGGGTACCAGGTGGCCGAAGAGTACGTCCAGGAAGTGTTCGAGGACACCATGGAAGAGCGGGACGACATCGAACCGCTCGGCCAGCCCCTGCTTACCGAGCTCGACTACGAGGTCGACGGCGATCTGCATGCCGTCATCCGGTTCGGCGTCTCTCCCGAGGTGGAGCTGAAGGACCTTTCCGACGAGGAGGTCCCGGTACTGAAGCACGAGGTCACCGAGGAGGACGTCGAGGAGGAGATCGAGAACATCCGCACGAAGGAGGCCGACCTCATGCCTGTCGACGACGATCCAGCCGGCGAGGAGGACTGGGTCAGCATCGACCTGCAGCGCATCGATCCTTCCACCGACACGCCCATCATTGGCGACAAGGAGGAGGATCTGTCCTTTTTCCTTGACGATGAGCGCCTCAAAGAAGAGCTGCGCGCGGCGCTCGTGGGCAAGCAGGCCGGCGACACGTTCCGCGTGCGGCTTCCACAGGATGCCCCGCCGGAGCAGGGCGGAGCGGGCGCGGAAGACGAGGAGCGCCTCTACGAGGTGAGCGTCCACGACGTAAAGCGCCGCGACCTTCCGCCGATCGACGCAGAGTTTGTGCGCCGCGTAACCGAGGGCGAGGTTGAGGATCCCGAGACGTTTCGGCAGGAAGTGCGCGACCGCCTGGAGCAGGCCTACGAAGAGCAGTCGCGCGAAATGGTGCAGGGGGAGGTCATCGACAAGATGCTCGATCTGCACGGCGTGCCCGTTCCCGATTCGGTCGTCGAGAAGTACCTCGACTCGTTCGTCAACCAGGTCCGCGAGCGCAACGACGGCGAACTGCCCGACGACTTCGACGAGCCCGCCTTCCGCCAGCGCAACCGGAGCGACGCCGAGAAGCAGGGCCGGTGGATGCTCATCCGCGATGAAGTCATCGATCAGTACGGCATCGAGGTGTCCGACGAGGACCTCCTGCACTACCTGAACCGGCACGCCGATGAGGGCGAAACCATCAGCGAGGCGGAGCTGCGCCAATATCGCGCCACCATGCCACAGATGATGGAGCGCGTGCGCCAGCAGATCCTGAGCGACAAGGTCTATGACACGCTGCTGGAGCAGTTCGACACGCAGGAAAAGACGCTGGAAGAGTTCCAGGATCTGATGGAGCAGCGCCACCGCCGGCGGCAGGAGCTTTCCGGCGGCGCGCCGGCCGGCCACGCGCACTGAGCGATCCGCATTCAGTCTGTCGCTGGTCGCGTTCTGTCGCTGGTCGCGTCCGGGAACGCGGTGCGTGAAACGTGATCGTGGCGACAAATCTGCCCGCCTCGCGCGTCGCGCTCCGCGGAGGCCGGCTGCAGAGGAACCATCCTCTTCGGCCTCAGGTTGGATCGCACCGATACGCAAGTCGCACTCACCACCCAACGGACTCCCGCAATGGTCGACGACTTTATCAAATTCAGCAAGAGTCTGACGTCACTTCCGGACGACATCTACTCGGGAGGAATGGGCGACCAGCCCATGTCGGGCCTCGTTCCCATGGTCGTCGAGCAGACCACACGGGGCGAGCGCGCCTACGATATCTTCAGCCGCCTGCTCAAGGAGCGCATCGTCTTCATTGGGACGCCGATCAACGATCAGATCGCGAACCTGACGGTGGCGCAGCTTCTGTACCTGGAGAGCGAGGACTCGAACCGCGATATCAACATCTACATCAACTCGCCGGGCGGCGTCATCTATAGCGGTCTTGGCGTGTACGACACGATGCAGTACGTGCAGGCCCCGGTGTCCACGATCTGCGTGGGACTGGCCGCGTCGATGGGGTCGGTGCTGCTCACCGCGGGCGAGGACGGACGTCGCGCCTGCCTGCCGAACTCGCGCGTTATGATTCACCAACCGCTCGGCGGCGCCGAAGGCCAGGCCGCCGACATCGAGATCCAGGCGCAGGAAATTCTGTGGCTCCGGAAGCGACTGTACCAGATCATTGCCCACCACACGGGCAAAGACATCGAGCAGATCGAGAAGGACGCCGATCGCAACTACTGGATGAGCGCCGAAGAGGCCGCCGAGTACGGCCTCGTGGACAACGTACTCAACCAGGACAATCTCGACAGCATCAAGGCCATCGGCGCCACGCCCACAACGACGAACGGCGAAAAGGACGACGAAGACTGACGACCAGCCTCCTGTTTCTCGACAGGCCAAGCGGCGACTCTGGAGCTCCCAGGGTCGCCGCTTTTCGGTTTGTCAACCGAAAGAGACGATTCCTTGTCAGGATGGGGTAACATGCGGCCCGAAGGATTCGTCGTGTGAATGCTGCACGGCAGACAATCGCCGCTTTGGTTTTCTCGACAATCGCCTGCTTCCCGATGTCTATTTCTCGTTTCGTCCCCTTCGCTTCGCTCGTCGCTCTGTTGCTGCTCCCTGCAACCGCACAAGCCCAGGCTACGCGCACGGTGCAGCGCACCATCGACCTCGACGCCGACGGCTCCGTCTCGGTCAGCACGTTCTCCGGAGCCGTCGACGTCACGACGTGGGATCGTGCCTCCGTCGAGGTCGCGGTGCGCATCGAAGCCACATCGCAATCGAGCCTCGACCGCACCGAAATCGAATTTGACGGCAGCGGCTCGCGGCTCGACATCGAGGCCGACTTCGACGGGGTTCGCGCCTCCAATTGGGGACGGTCGACCGACGTGCCGGAGACCTACTTCACGATCCAAATGCCGCGCCAGGCAAATCTCGAGGCGAAAGTGTTCAGCGCGACCGTGTCGGGGGTGGACCTGGGCGGCGACCTAGAGATCGAGGCGTTCTCCGGTGACATCGACGTTCAGGGAATCGACGGGGAGCTCCACATCGACGTCTACTCGGGCGATCTGACGGCCACCGACGTGCGCGGTCCGGTCACGTACTCCAGCTTCTCGGGCGACGCCACCGTAACCGTCGACGACCTGGCCGACGATTGGTCGTTCAGCACCTTTTCGGGCGACGCCACGGTGAGCCTGGCCGCCACCGCCGCGTTCGAGGTGCGCGCCGACACCGGCATGAGCGGTTCCCTGCGTGCCGACGGCTTCGACGTGCAAAACCTCCGCACCGATGACGGCTACCGCGGGGCCATCAACGGAGGCGGGCCGCGTCTGGCGTTCACTACCTTCAGCGGTGCGTTCCGGCTGCGCGCCCGATAGAGGGGTTGGGGGCGCGCTCGATGGACGCCGCCGCCCCGTGGATCCGCAGAGCGCGGGCCCACAAACAAAAAAAGAGACGCTGGCCCGGGGGAGGGAGGAGGAAGGCCAGCGCCTCGAGGGGACTCGTGCAATGTCAGGCAGAGTACCGCGTACGGGATTCGAACCCGTGTTACCGGCGTGAGAGGCCGGCGTCCTAGACCAGGCTAGACGAACGCGGCAGGGGACGTCGGAAGCTCAATGCCCCCGTACTGAAGGCGAATTTTCAGGTTTCGGGTTCACCAAAAGTCCACTAGTGCACGGCGAGACGCGCCGGCCGAGGGCGCTGCCCGGCCGGGGAAGAAACACACTCGCGTGGATGAGCGTGCATCCCTTCTGGTTTCTGACGGACGGTCTGCGAGGCGCTTCGGCGCGCGCTGGCCCCGCTTGCGTACGTTCCCTGCACTCCCTCGACGCGACTTCTTCGACGACATGCCTATGACGCATTCTTCCCCTCGCCGCCTGCTCGTTGCCCTTCCGCTTCTCGTCATCGGGCTGCTGGCCTGGACCGGATGTGGGGGCCAAGAAAGCGAGACCTCGAACGGAGGCGACGCGATCCCCTACACGGTTGGGTCGCCGCTCCAGGATTCGACGATGGCGCTCGTGGTGTCGTCGGAGTACGGCAGCGACACGCTGACGGCGGCCGAATACCAGCAGCAGATGAAGTTTGCCATGCAACGGGTGCCGCCGAACCAGCGATCGGGCAGCCAGATGCAGCAGATGCATCAGCAGGTGGTGCGCCAGACCGTGAGCCGGCACGTGCTGCAGGGCGAAGCACGGCGCTCGGACATCGACGTCGACTCGGCCCAGATTGAGTCGCAGCTTCAGGGCATTCAGTCGCGCTACGAAAACCGGGAGGCGTTCTTGGACCAACTCGCCCAGAACAACATCACGGTCGACTCCCTGCGTCGCTACATCGCCTTGCAGTTGCGTCAGCAGCAGATCCAGCAGCGTATGGCGCAGACGGCCGAGGCGCCCACGCCGGACGAAGTGCAGTCGTACAGCCAGGAGAACCGCCGCATCAGTGCTCAGCACATCCTGATTCGCGCCGGCGAGAACGCGCCGCAGGCCAAGGTCGACTCCGCGCGACAGGCCGCCGCCGCTCTCGTTGACAGCGCACAGATGGAGGGGGTGGACTTCGCCGCCCTGGCCCGCCGGCACAGTGAGGGACCATCGGCACAGCGCGGCGGCGACCTGGGCTTCTTCAGCCGGGATCGCATGGTGGAACCCTTCGCCGAAGCCGCGTACGCATTGAGCGACTCGGGCGATGTCGCACCGGAGCCGGTGCGCACCCGCTTCGGCTTTCACGTCATCCGCCTGACGAACGCCGGCGAGCCGCTCGACACGACCAAGGCCCGCCAGCAGATGATGCAGCAGCGCCGCCGGGATGCCGTCGACAGCGAGATGAACGCCCTCATGGAGAAGGTCACCGTGCGCGCCAATCCGAGCATTGTGACGGCAGGGCTCTACGAAGAAAGCGGACCCGCGTCCTCGTAGCCGGTCTCGGGGCATTCGCGCACCCTCTGGGCAGACGGGCTGCATCGGCGTCCTCCGGCTCAATCGAACGACAGGCATGGCTTCTGCCGGCATCTGGACCGAGGCGTTTCCCGTCCGCTCATACGCGGTTACTCCGCACGGCACCGCCTCGGTCCTCGCCGTCTGCGATTATCTGCAGGAGGCTGCTGGCCACCATGCACAGGCCCTCGGCGTGTCCATGCAGGACCTACTCCGTGAGGGGCGAGCCTGGGTATTGGCACGCCTCCGGCTGCAGGTGGAGCGGCTGCCGCCGTGGGGGCAGGAAGTGGTGGTCGAAACGTGGCCGTCTGGCCTGGACGGGCTGTACGCCACGCGCGAATTCGTGCTGCATGCCGAATCCGGCGAGGCCCCGATGGCCCGTGGAACCAGTGCGTGGTTGGTCATCGACACCGAGCGGCGGCGCCCCCTGCGTCCGCCCCGCGCGCTCCATACAATAGAGACGCCCGACCGCCCGCCGCCGCTCTCGCCCGCAACCGACGATCTGCCCGTGCCCGAGCAAACCGACTGCGAGCGGTCGTTCGCCGTCCGGTACCACGACCTCGATCTGAACCGCCACGTCAACAACGTTCGCTACGTGGAGTGGGCACTCGAGACCCTTCCGCCCGGCGTTCACGACACGCATCGCTGTACCGACCTCGCCCTGCAGTTCAAAGCTGAAACGACGCTGGGCGACACTGTCCACGCCACTGCTCGCCTCGAGGAGGACGGCGACACGCTGCGCGCCCATCACCATCTCCGTCAGTCCCAGGCGGACCGCACCCTCGGCCTGGCAACCACGACATGGGAGAAGCGGGCAGACGGCGACGCATAAGGCGTCGGTCGGTTCGTCGCAGAAGAGGGGGGTCAAGAGACGTCGTCGGGCATTTCCGCCTTCTTGACGCCAGTGGCTTCCACCCGGTCGCGGTGTTTGCGGCGCCAGCGAACCCCGTGCGGCAAGTAGAACAAATAGACGCCTGTTCCCCACAGGCCGAACACCAGTACCGCAGAGGGCAGGAAAATCCAGAGCTTGGCCTTGTCGTGGAACCAGGAGCCGTCATGGATCGACTCGATGAGGTCGGAGCGGCGCTGGGCCACCTGGAGGACGGCTCCTGTCTGGGCGTCGACCTGTACCTCCCAGCCGTTCGTGCCGCGTACCTTGATGATGCCGTCGTCCGGGCGCACGTCGAGGCGGTCCACGTCGGTCCACGTCCGGATCCCGGCCCGTTCTACGCCGCGAGCAGCCTCCAGCACCGCCTCGAACGACAGAGACGGCTCTCCGGGGGAGCCGGATTGCGTGGGCGGCTGGATCCAGTCGAACTGCTTCTTGACCTGCAGCAACAGCCCGCTGGCGAGGACGATGAAGAAGGGCACGACGATGAGCACCGTGGCCCAGCGGTGCAGCTTGCGCATCAGGACCGGGGCGTTCCACTTCATGGGGGTGGGGAGGATCGCAGAGAGCCGTAGCAGGGGCACCAGAGGGAATTGATCCTCAAGGCCCCGCGTTCCGGAGCGGATGCGAAGTGGCGCTTTGCGATCTCGGCTGCGTCTCCCGTTCCGCTACCCACCCGACCCTCGCGGGGGCGGTCGCTGCTCAGAATGTTGATGCCCCGGCCTCCGCGTCGGGCTTACCGGTCTTGCCCGCCGGAGGTCGACACGTTGCTGCTGTCTTGCAGCGCCTGCCGCACCTCGCGCGAATCAACGCGCTTCCACACCTCCCGCAGCTTGTAGTTGCTGAGGTCGCCGATGTGGTACCACGTATCGCCCTCCACGCGTGCCGTAAACCGGAGCGTTTGGCCGGCGAAGCCGGGATCGGAGTGGTACTCCACGTGCTCGATGTACACGTTCTTCTCCGGATAGTATTCGTACCGCCCGCCGCCGGCCAGCACCTCGTCGCCGTCCTCCGTCTCGCGCCCCCAGGCGAAGTGGGTCGAGTTCAAAATCTTGTAGCCCGGGCCCCACTGATCGCTCTGGTCCACGACCGAGTCGGGATAGACGAGCTCCTGGCGAACCATCCTCCAGGTGCCTTCCAGCTCGTTCGAGGGAAGTTGCGCCGTCGCCGTCGGAACGACGAACAGCGTAAGCACGATCGCGACCGTCCAATTCTTAACCCATGTGCGCATAGTGACTGCCCGTTTGGATTCACGCTTTTCGTGAATGTTCGTTGAACGAAGGTAGGCACGGGAAGCGCTTTTTTCAACACCAACTTTACATATGGGCCGGATCCGGGGGTCCCCCGGCAGGCCTTCGCACAACCGTGACGGTTTTTTCAGCCAAGCCAACGAACAAATGCGCGCGGGCATGCGTGACTCCAACGTACAATTGCCTGTTCGCCATCCCGAAAGTCTTGTCTCGATCGACGCCCCGCATGGAAGCCACCGAAACCCTTCCGCAGACCCGTTTCCTAAACGCTCGTTTTCAGAACGCCCTCATCCTGGAAGAGCCTGACCCAAGCCTCGACACGTACCTGCGGGAGCAGGGCATCGAGCCGGAGCGCGTCCCGAAGCCGGACTGCTACGACGTTGAGGGCGTGCTGCAGCGGCTGGAGGAGGGGCAGCACGATCTGCTCTTCAAGCGGAGCAAGTTCGTGGTGGACGAGCGCGTGCTGCAGGCCTCGCGCAACCTGGCGGCCATCATGCTCTGCTGCATCGGCGACGACTCGGTCGACAAGAACGCCTGCGCCCGGGAAGGGGTGCTCGTGATCAACGATCCGGTGAGCAACGGGCGCTCGGTCGTGGAGATGGTCTTCGGCGAGATGATTTGCTTGGCCCGCCGCATCTTCTCGGCGAACGAAGCCGGACGCCGGCATCTGTGGACGAAGGACAGCACGCGCCGCTTCGAACTGAAGGGCAAGACGCTGTCCATCATCGGCCTCGGCAACATCGGCAAGCAGGTGGCCCGCGTGGCCGACTCGTTCGGCATGGACATCTGCTTCTACGACCGCTCGGACGTGGCCTGCGAGGTGGGCACGACGCTGGGCTGGACCTCGTGCACCTCGATCGACGAGGCCTTTCGCCGCGGCGACTTCGTCACGGTCCACGTCTCGGCCGAGGATCCGCAGGGCCACCCGAATCGCGGCCTGCTCACGTACGATCACTTCCGGCAGCTCGCCGCCGACCGACCCGACAACAGTCCGCGAGGCTTCATCAACGCCGCCCGAGGGTTCCTTTACAACCCGGAGGAGCTTCGGCAGGCGATCGATGAGGGACATGTGCGGGCCGCGGCCATCGACGTGTACCCCGACGAGCCGGGCAGCAACGGCGACGAATGGGACAATCCGTACGCCGACCTCGACGAGGTCATCACCACCCCGCACATTGGCGCGGCCACCCAAGAAGCGCAGCCCCGCATTGCCTCCCACATGGCCACCTCGACGCGCTTGCTCAATGAGACAGGCACCATGCGCGACACCGTGTACCAGCCCGGCCGCACCATCGGCGTGAACGCCGACCCGCCGTGCTGGGGGCTGACGGTCATCCATAGCGACGTGCGTGGCACGAAGAAAGCCATCGACGACACCATCTACGACGCGGGCGCCAGCAACCTGCAGTCCAACCACTGCGACTTTCCGGACTTCGGGGTGGCCTACGACATCAATGCCCTCGACCAGAAGCTTGAGCAGGCGCAGCTCGACCAGATGATCGAGCGGGCCGCCGAGTTAACCGGCGACGCCAACGCCATTCGGTCCATCCGCCAGTTTCCCATCGAGGAGAGCAACTGACTGCACGGTTTGGGGCGGAGGGTTGAGAGGGACGTGCGAACATTCTCGACCTCGAATGCGCACCCCCGATGCTCAACGTGCAAGCCAATCCCGCAGGGCGTCCACGTTGCGGCGGTTGGCCTTGAAGCCGGCGTCGAACACGTCGCCGAGCAGCGGAACCGTGCCCACGAGCGCGTCGACAGCGATGGTGGCGGCCATGTGCCCGATTAGCCGCCACGGCGCGCCGAGGCGCCACGCTTCGGCTGGGACGTACGCCGCGACGATCAGGCCGGCAGCGTCGCCCACGCCGGGGATCAGCCCGACGAGCGGCTCCAGTCCGATGCGCCACGACGTGCCCGGGATGCGAAACACGTCGTCGGACCAGCGGGCGAACCGTTCCAGGCGCCGAAGCGCCGCGTCACGACGCGAGGCGGCCTCTGCGGACGAATTGTCGAGAGGCGCTTCGGATGGAGGCATGGCGTTCGGGAGACGGAAGGCAGTGAGACGGAGTGCGTCGGAGGGCGGTTGGCCCCGAACGGCAGGACTTATCCGGAGGCGGCGGCTCCCATTTCCGGCACCGGCTCGGCGGGGCGAAACAGTGGCAGGCAACTCGTGAAGCAGTCGGCCGAGCCCAGGAGAATGAGGCGGTCGCCCGGGGTCACGATAAAGTCATTCGACGGATCCGTCACCGTCTCCCCGTTGCGGCGGACGGCCAGCACGGTGACGCCGTACGTCTCGGCGAGCGACAGGTCGGACAGTGGACGGCCGGCGGCGGGCATCGTGTCGCGCACGATCACGGTGCGCGTGTGCAACCCTTCTTCGTCAAGCCCCTCGAGCGCAATACTCGGGGCGATCTCCTCGGGAGAGCGCATCCGCTCGTAGTCGTGGGCACGGACCTCCTGGATGTGAGTGCGTACCTCGTCGCCAGGAATGCGGTAGGTGCGGAGCACTTCGGCGAAGAGGCGGACTGCGGTTTCCAACTCCACGGGGACCACGATCTCGGCACCCGCGCCGTGGAGGCGGTCCACGTCGTCGAGGAAGTCGGCCCGGGCCAGGATCTGGAGCGTCGGGTTCTCGTAGTCGGCGAGGCGGACGGCGCGGACGGTGGCCTCGCGGTCGTTGATGGCGACGACGCAGCACTTGGCCTTCTCGATGCCCGCCACCTCCAGCACGTGCGGCCGGGTCGCGTCGCCGTAGACGGCCGGGATGCCGGCCTCCTGGGCTTCCGCCACGTTGTGTGGATTGAGGTCGATGACAACGACGGGAATGTCGGTCTGCCGAAGCACGCCGGTCAGCCGCTGCCCGCCGGGCCCGTAGCCGACGATGATCACGTGGTCTTCGAGCCCGAGGCCGTGCGCGGCACCATTGGCGCCTGCGGCGGCCGGGGGAGCGCGCAGGACGCCCATCCATTGCGCCAGCGTTCGCCCGACGACGGGCCCGATCTGGGCCAAGAGGGGCGTGGCGAGCATCAGCAGCACGGTGGCAGCGATGAACACCTGCTGCCCGGTGGCACCGAGGCCGGCCGGCGAGAGGCCCGCGTTGCGTCCCGCGATGTCGAGCACGAACGAAAATTCGCCAATCTGGGCGAGCAGCAGCCCGCTCGCGGTGGCTATACGGAGCGGGACGCGCAGGGCGAGCAGGCTCAGGGTGGTAATCAGTGCTTTGACGACGAGCACGAGTCCGGCGGCGCCGAGGACGAGCGGAAGCATGTCGAGCAGCACGCGCACGTCGAGCAGCATGCCCACGGACACGAAGAACGCGGCATTGAACACGGTGCGCAGCGGAAGCACTTCGCTGAGCGCCTGGGTGCTGTACGGGCTTTCGCTCACGATGAGCCCGGCCAGGAACGCGCCGAGGGCCAGACTCACGTCGGCGAGGCTCGTGATCCATGCCGTCAGGAAGCAGAGGGCGACAACGGTAAGGAGGAAGAGTTCACGGCTTCGGGTGGCGGCCACGCGCTCAAGGATGACGGGCACGACCTTGCGCGCCAGCACCACCACGGCCGTGATCAGGGCCAGCGCCGTGCCGAGGGCCAGAAGCAGGTCGAGCGTCGAGCCGCCTTGGCCGCCGAGGAGCGGCATGAGCAGCACCATCACGATGATGGCGAGGTCCTGGAAGATGAGAATCCCCAGGGCGTTTTGCCCGGTCGGCGTGTCGGTCTCGCCGCGCTCCGCCAGCAGGCCGAGCACGATGGCGGTGGACGAGAGCGCCACGAGCGCGCCGGTAAAGAGTGCCGAGCGCACGTCCACGCCGAACGCCAGGCAGAGGCCCGTTACAACCGCGATGGTGCTCACGACCTGCAGCGTTCCGCCGCCCAGCACGAGGCGCCGGATGCGGGCGAGCTTCTCCAGGCTGAACTCGATGCCGATGGTAAACAGCAGCAGGATGACGCCGACCTCGGCGAGGGTGTTGACGAGGTCGATGTCCTCCACGAGCCCGAGTGCGTTCGGCCCGATGATCACGCCCGCAATCAGAAAGCCAGCGATGGGCACCAGGCGCAGCCGGTAGCAGACGTACGCAATGCCAACGCTGACGGCCGCGAGGAGGGCAATCTCCGTAAAGAAGGGCGGCGCGGCACCGGCCGCGAGGACGGGGACGAGCGACGCAGGGAAGGTCAGCATTCGTATGGTACGTCAATCACCGAGTGAAGAGACATGGGCCATCAGTGACAAGTCATGAGAATCGTTCCGGCAACCGCCGACCCCACACGTCTGATGCCTGATGACTCATGACTGACAACTGACGACTCGGTTCTGCATTCCTGGCACTGCGCGTAAAACCCACAACGCGTAACCCTATCGCTTCTCCACCGTGACGGACTGCATCTCGTCGCCCTGCGCGATGGCCTCCACGATGTCCTGCCCGTCGGTGACGGTGCCGAAGACAGTGTGCTTTCCGTCGAGGTGGGGCTGTGGGGCGTGGGTAATGAAGAACTGGCTTCCGTTCGTGTCGGGGCCCGCGTTGGCCATCGACAGCACGCCCGCGGCGTCGTGCCTCAGTGGGTTGTCGTCGAGCTCGTCCTCGAACTGGTAGCCCGGCCCGCCGCGTCCGGTGCCGGTGGGATCGCCGCCCTGAATCATAAAGCCGTCGATCACACGATGGAACGCGGTGCCGTCGTAAAAACCCTCGTCGGCGAGGAAAGCAAAGTTGTTGACGGTTTGGGGCGCGTGCTCGGGGTACAGCTCCAGCTCGATGGCGCCCTTCTCCGTCTCAATGGTCGCCTCGTAGACGGCATCGGTGTCGATTTGCAGGTCGGGCGGGGCGTTCCAGGTCTGGTGGTCAGGCATAGCGGTGCGTGTTGTGGGTTGTGGGTTGTGCGTTGTGAGTTGCGCGTTGAGTCGAGAGCGTACTCCTGCAGGTCGCGGTGAACGTCGCGCGTAACCCGGCGTGCAGGAGCGTTCGATCCCCCCTCGATCTTCTATCCTCTATTTCCGAACGTCGTGCCGGGTCTCCCCCTGGCCGTAGACGACGAACTTCTGCGTCGTCAGCGCCTCCAGTCCCATCGGCCCGTAGGCGTGCAGCTTGGTCGTCGAGATCCCGATCTCTGCGCCGAGGCCGAGTTCGCCGCCGTCCGAAAAGCGCGAGGAGGCGTTGACGAGCACCACGGAGGCGTCGACGGTGCGCACGAACCGGCGCGAGGTGGGCAGGTCGTTGGTGGCGATGACTTCGGTGTGGTTCGAGCCGTACGTGGCGATGTGCTCCATGGCGGCATCGAGGTCGGAGACGACGCGCAGGGCGAGCGTCAGGTCGAGGTACTCGGCGGCGTAGTCGTCCTCAGTGGCCGGAGCAATGTCTGGCAGGACCTGGCGCGATCGTTCGTCGCCGCGCAGCTCGACGGTTGCATCGTCGAGGAGGGCCTTCGCGCGGGGGAGGAAGGCGTCGGCCACGTCCTCGTGCACGAGCAGGGTCTCCAGCGCGTTGCAGACGCTCGGGCGCGACACTTTGCCGTCGAGCAGCAGGTCCTCGGCACTCTCCAGGTCGGCGGCCTGGTCGACGTACAGATGACAGACGCCCTTGTAGTGCTTGATGACCGGAATACGACTCGTCTCGTCCACGAAGCGGATGAGCCCTTCGCCCCCGCGCGGGATGACAAGATCGAGGTGGTCGTTGAGCGTCAGCATCTCCTGCACCGCGGCGCGGTCGGTTGTGGGCACGAGCGTCACGGCGGCGGGATCGATGCCCTCGGCCTCCAGCGCCGCATGCAGCGCGTCGGCGACGGCGTGGTTCGAGTGGAATGCCTCCGACCCGCCCCGCAGAAACACCGCGTTGCCGGCCTTGAAGCAGAGCCCGGCGGCGTCGGACGTCACGTTGGGGCGCGCCTCGTAGATCATGGCGACAACGCCGAGCGGGATGCGCATGCGGGCGACCTCGATGCCGCTCGGGCGCTTCCGCGTGCCCGACATCTCGCCGACCGGGTCGCTGAACGAAGCCACGTCGCGAAGGGCATCGGCCATCGTGCGAACGCGGTCCTCGTTGAGCACGAGCCGGTCGATCATCGCGTCAGGCAGACCGTCGGCCCGGGCGCCGGATACGTCCTTCTCGTTGGCCTCCAGGATGGCATCCATCCGGTCCTCCAGGGCATCGGCCATCCGGCGGAGGGCGCGATTTTTCTGTTGGGTCGATAGCGTGGCCACCTGTCGGGACGCCTGCCGGCAGCGGGCAGCCAGCGACTCGATGGACGGAGCGTCGGTGATGGTTTCGGGCATGACGTGGAACGGTCGTTCGGACGATCGCGAACAGGATACGCTATACCCGGAGCGCGGTGGGTTGCTCCGAAGGGGCGTGGATGGGGCGGTATGGAGGGCTGCGGGGGAGGCGTCCCGACTTCCGGAGAGCGGGGCCGTCGGCGTGCGCGGGGACGCTGCGGCCCCTTGCAGAAGTCCCGGGCTGGTTCCGAAATTGGGGCGAACGCCGGTTCGGAGCCCGTTTGCCTCCGGCCTCTGCTGCCCTGTAGACGCGACGCACGTAGCACGATCGATGCCCATCGACACGACCGCCCTGGTGCTCGGCATTGTGAATCCAACGAAGGGGACCGGGAAGACGACAATCGCCGTTCATCTCGCCCGTGCGATACAGATCAACGGTCTCCGGTCGGTGGTCATGGATGCGGATCCTGAGGGCGCGGCCCAGGATTGGCGCGGACGGAGCCCCCGCGGCTACAGTCCGCCGCCTGTCGTTCCCGCGATCGACCCGTCGGTCGTGCGCCCCGATGTGCGGCGGTTGGCCCTCGGCTACGACGTGGTTCTTCTTGATGGCCCTTCTCAGGAGCGGGACATGACGCAGGCGATCCTGTCGGTCTCCGATGTCGCGTTGATTCCCTTCCACCCGTCCACCTTCGGGTTCAACGGCACCGGGTCGTTTTTCAAGAGGGTTGCGGAGCGTGTTCGAAGAGGCCGGCTGCGGGCTGCGTGCGTGGCCTCCTGGCGGGATCCGTCTGCCACGCTCGCCGACGAAATGGGGGCAAGCCGCGTCGATTGTGAGCTGCCCGTCTTCGAGGGCATCGCCCAGCGTGGGGCGTTCGTGCAGTCCATGCGTGACGGTCATACGGTGTTCGACCGCGGAGACCGGCGTGCGGCCGCCGATGTGCGAGAACTCCTGGCAGACGTCGCGGCGCTTCTGAAGACACCAGGTCGGGAAGAGCCCGCATCCTGCGAATGATGCTTCTCTCGATCATCGGTACAGGTCGTGCGGTGCGCCCAAAGATGGGCGCCGCGCCGTAACCGGCCGATTCGGGGCCGGCATCTGTGCCGGGAAGGACGGGATCGACCAGGACGCAGGCTGCCGAAAGATCACGCTCCAGCGGATCTGGCCGGTCTGCCGGGGCTGAGGCCGAATCCCCGTCCCCGCCGCGAGTGTGGAGGACAGCGCATCCTCACCGCCGCATTGACCGGCCTTTTTGTCGACGCGCCGGTCCGGGCCCTCCGTCTCGGTCGCGCAGCAGCGCACATCGATAGCGTCGGAGAGGCGCTTTCGTCTCCGCAGATGTCCGGGCACATCGGTGCCCGTTTGCGCAGTCCGATCCCGATTACGGTTTTGCAGAGGGGCTGCTGCAGAACACGCAGGCAGATTCGTGCAATTGTCCGGTCGTCTGCCTATCTATACGATGTTCGACGCATTCACCGATCAGACTGGGCCTGTGTCTGCACATATCCTTCTTGTCGACGACACACCGCAGGTCCGCGATGTGGAGTCCTTGCGCCTGCGCCGCCTCGGGTGTGAAGTCACGGCCTGCCGAAGTGCCGAGGAAGCCCTTGCCGTTCCGCAGGCCGCGTTTCAAACGGTGGACCTCGTCATTACCGATTACAAGATGCCGGAGATGAACGGGGTGGAATTGGCCGGGACGCTGCGCGATCGAGGATACGACGGCCCCGTTGTGCTCATGAGCGGCTATCGCACGGGGGTGACCGAGGAGGAGGCGCAGCGCGGCGGCATTGACCGGGTGCTGGCCAAGCCGGTATCCAGCCAAGAGCTGAAAGCCACCGTCCGTCGGCACGTGCAGGGAGCGTCTGCGGATGCCCGGCACCGCTGATGGACGGCGCGGGAACCGGCCTTATGGAGCGGCGCACCCGCAGGACTGGCGAACGATGAGCTCCGTCGGGAGCGTCTCCTGCACCGAGAGTCCGGTGCCGTCTTGCAGGTCCTGCAGCAGCACGTCCATGGCTCGTGCGCCGAGCTCGTGCATCGGGACGCGAACCGTCGTGAGCGGCGGCGTGAGATACTGGGCGGTCGGAATGTCGTCGAACCCAACGATGGCAAGATCCTCGGGAACGCGAACGCCGGCCTCCCGGAGGCCGCGGAGCGCCCCGACCGCCATGGAGTCGTTCGAGGCAAAGAGCGCCGTGGGGGACGGCGTCAGAGCGAGCAGCGACTCGACCGCTTCGTAGCCCCGCTGGCGCAGGAACCCAGCCTCAAGCTGAAGGGACGGGTCCGTCGGCAGGCCGTGCTCGGTCAGCGCATCCAGGTAGCCGGCCCGTCGCTGCTCCGCATCCATATTGCCGCGTGGGCCGGCCAAGATGGCGATGCGCTCGTGTCCGTGATCGATCAGATGTTCGACGGCGGCGCGAGCGCCTCCGTAATTGTCGAAGGAGAGCGACGCCAGCCCCGCGCCGCTGTCGGGCGCGTTGAGGAGCACGACCGGAAGCGACCCGGGGAGGAGATCCCGGAGGAAGTCGGGCGTAGCCTGGGGCCACATCATCACGACGCCGTCGACGCGGCCGCGCATGGCCTTAAGGGCAGCCTTCGCCTCGCTGGCCTCGCTGTGGGAACTGGACACGAGCAGATGGAAGTCGCGGTCGCGGGCCGTCCGCTCGAGCCCGCGAATCACCTGAGCGAAAAACTCACCGTGCATGTCCGGCACGATGACCCCGACGGTCTGGGTTTTCTTTCGGATGAGACTGCGCGCGCTTTCGTTGGGGACGTAGTTTAGGGCGCGGGCAGCACCGAGCACCCGGTCGCGGGTATCGCTTTGCACGCGACCGCTCTCGTTGAACACGCGCGATACGGTTGCGGTCGAGACCCCCGCCTCTTGCGCAACGTCTTTGATGGTCGCACTCATTGCCGGTTGAACAACGGGACTACAGGGAAAGGGACGCAAAGGAAAGGAGACGCCGAGCCGCGACGTCGTCCGTTCACAATACCGCCTGCGGGACACCGCTTACGGGATGCCGCCTGCGGGACACCGCCTACGAGAGATGCGCGGACGAAACGTTTCGTTCGTCGTTGCGAGGCCGGACGTGCCGCGCCTCGGCCTCCACGAGGCGTCACTCGGCATCGCGAAGCCGCTCGCCGGCCTGCCAGCCGCCCATGGGGCGCAGCGGGATCTGCATGCCGTCGGTGGCGCGCAGGCGCTCGAACAACCGCTCTTGAAAGGCCTGAATGGTGTCTTGCAGCGTGGGGTGGTGGATGAGGTTGTGTTGCTCGATGGGGTCGGCCTTCAGGTCATAAAACTCGTTCTGGTCCCAGATCCCGTGGTACAGGATCAGCTTGTACCGGTCGCCGCGGAGGGCAAAGGTCGTGGGCGTTTGCGGAAACGCATACTCCCAGTAATACTCGTAGAGAAAGTCGCGGTCCTGAGAGGACGAGCGGCCCTCCAGCAACGGCCGAAACGACCGTCCGTCTACGGTTTCGAGGGACCGAGTGTCCGTGAGGTCGAGCATCGTCGGTGCCACGTCGATGTTGCGCACCAGGGTGGTGATGGTCGTATCGGCCGGAATGTAGCCGGGCGCCCACGCCAGCATCGGAACGCGGATGGACTCCTCGTAGGCGTGGCGCTTGTCGATCAGCCCGTGCTCGCCGAGCAGAAAGCCGTTGTCGCCCATGTAAACGACGAGCGTGTTCTCGGCCAGGCCCGACTGTTCAAGGTAGTCCAGCACGCGCCCCACGCTTTCGTCGAGGGCCTGCAGCGTCTCGGCGTAGTTGCGGTAAAACGGATTGAACGTGAGCGCGCCGTGGTACATGTAGTCCACGCCGTGCCAACTGTAGCGCTGCTCCTTCACCCACTCCGGCTTGCCGCGGTAGTTGGATTCGGTGTTGGCCATGGTTTCGGGACGCGGCGGCGTCACCTCGTCGTACATGCCCTCGTGGCGCGGGGCCGGCTCGAAGTTGGCATGCACGGCTTTGTGCGAGAGATACAGGAAAAACGGCTGGGCGTCGTCGCGCTCCTCCTTCAGCCAGTCCAGGGCATAGTCGGTCAAGAGGTCCGTCATGTACCCGTCGCGTTGCACCGTGTCGCCATTGACGTTCAGGGTGGGATTGGAGTACACGCCCTGTCCCCGAAAGCTGACCCAGTGGTCGAAGCCTGGACGCGGCTCGGCACTGGCGCGGCCCATGTGCCACTTGCCCACGAAGGCCGTCTGGTACCCGTTCGCCTGCAGGTTTTCGGGGAAGAAGCGGGTGGTATCCGGCACGCGCGTGCTGTTGTCGACGACCCCGTGGCGGTGGGCGTACTGTCCGGTCAGGATCGAGGCGCGGCTCGGCGAGCACAGCGACGTGGTGACAAAGGCGTTCGACAGATGGGCGCCCTCGCGGGCCATGCGATCGAACGCCGGGGTCTCGAGGAAGTCGGGGGCCTCCTCATGGAAGCCCATGAAGTCGTACCGATGGTCGTCGCTGAGGATAAAGATCACGTTCTGCGGAACGTCCTCCGCCGGTTGGGCCAGAGCGGTTGCGGAAAGCCCGAAGCTCCCGGCCAGGAAGAACAGGAGGCCGGCCACTGGGGCCACCCAGCGGCGGCGTCCAGAATCAGAACTGAAGCACGCAGGCATGGGAGGATCAATGTAAACCATTACATTCGAACGGGATACACAATATGCGAAGGGGGCTTGAACGTCAACCGACGCCCGCCGGCGGGACCCGGAATCGTCCGGCACAGTGAATCGTCCGGCACAGTGGCCCGTAGCGGTTGGTCGCCCCCGATGAACGCCTTCTACGTTGTCCGCCTGGTTGAATGCCACCCTCCACACCACAACATTCGCGGTTTGCGCGATGGAGCGCTGTCGCGGTCAGCGCCGCGGCCGGCGTCCTTGTAGGCGTCCTTGTTCGCATCAACGCCACGCTGGGTACGCAGATCGGCACGCTGGAGGCGACGTTCGTCATCCACGGCATCGGGACGGGGTTCGCCCTGCTTCTTGTGCTGCCGTGGTTGCGGCGGTCCTTCTGGCGTCGCCTTGCAGCGGCCCCGTCCTACGAATGGACCGGGGGCGTGCTGAGCGTGGCGATGGTTCTGCTGGCGAACCTCGTGGTTCCGGTGCTGGGCATGGCCCTCGCGGTCAGCCTGTTCATCGCCGCCGATCTCGTCTTTTCGAGCGTGACCGACCGTTTCGGCTGGCTCGGCCTTCCGCAGGTGGCGCTGAGCGGGCAACGCATTCTTGGGCTGGTCCTCGTTCTCGTCGGCGTCCTGCTGATCCACTGGGGCTGAGGGCCAGCGCGTCGCTGCTTCTGTGCGCCAATTGCGCGATTCGATGTTTGTTCTGCTCGCCATCATCAACGGAGGCCTGACCGTGGTCGGCCGCGTGGTCAATGCGGTGCTCGCGGACCGGGTTGGGAGCATGGGCGGGTCGCTGATCAACCACGCAGTGGGGTGGGCCGTGGCCGGCGTGCTGCTGATCGCCGGGATCGGGGCGGGAAGCCTTCGGCTTGCGGGCGTTCCGTGGTGGCAGCTCCTCGGCGGATGCCTCGGCGTTCTGGTCGTGGCGGCGAGCAACTACGCGGTCCGGCATGCGGGCACGGTGCTGTTTGCGGTGCTGCTGCTTCTGTTCCAGCTGGCGACCGCGGCCGTCATCGATCAATGGGGGCTCTTGGGGCAGGCCCCGATGCCTGTCACGCCGCCCCGGCTTCTCGGTCTGGCGTTCCTCGGGGCAGGCACCGTGCTCGTCGTCACGGATCGTGCGCCAACGACGGACTGCGCCTCCACGCAGGCCACGGCTCCGCAGGAATGATCGGGCCGGGCTCGCCGCGTCAGAACACAAGGTCGGCCACCACGGGAAGATGGTCCGAGGGGAAGCCGTCTCCGCAAGTGTCGGGGAGGTGGGCATGCCGGAGAACGCGCACGCCCGGGCTTGTCAGCACGTAGTCGATCCGGCGGTCGGGGAGGACGCGCGGGCGAAAGCCGTTGAAGGTAGAGGCCGGGCCGTGGTGCGGGGTCTCGGACGCCGGCATCGCGTCGTGAAGCATCGCGTCGGCGCCGGTCAGCATCTGAACGGGGCGGTCGTCGGGCCGGGCGTTGAGGTCGCCCATCACGACACGCGGGGCGGCGCCGGCGATCGCGCCGATTCGTCCTCGAATGAGGCGGGCACTTTCGACGCGGGCCGTGTCTCCGTCGTTGTCAAAGTGAGTGTTCAGAACGACGAACACGTCGTCGGTCAGCCGGTCGCGAAAGCGGGCCCAGGTGGCGGTGCGCAAGTAGGAGGCATCCCAGCCTTGGCTCCCCGGGTCGTCGGGGGTTTCAGACAGCCAGAACGTATTTTTCTGGAGCAGTTCGAGGCGGCCCGTGCGATACAAGAGGGCGTTGAATTCGCCGCCGCCCGACCTCCGCCCCAGCCCGATGCGCTCGTAGCCGTCGAGCGTGGCCTCGAGGTCCATGAGCTGGTGCAACTGTCCCTCCTGTATCCCGAGGACCGTGGGCTGGTGGAACCGGACGGTCGACGTCAGGCACCCCCGCCGCAGCGCCCACATCGTGTCGGTGGGCCGGTTGAAGCGAATGTTGTAGGTCATGACGCGCACCGGCAGGACGGTCGAATCCGTTGTGCCGGGGACGTAGGCAGGCACCTGCAGGCCCCGAAGCTCGGCGCCCGGCACCGGCGGGCTCGGCTGCGTGCTCTGACAGCCGACCAGGCCGAGGCCAAGGACAAGGGCCCAAAGGGCAGGGGCCTGCACCATCCGGTAGGCGACTCGAAGGGACATGCGGAGGGGCTTCCTGTCGATGAGGCGGAGTTGGGGCCGGCAAGCTACCGTGCGCCCGGCACGTCCAACGGCATCGGGGTGGTTGATCCCGTGAGGTGGAACGACGCCCGCTGCACGTCCGCCGAGCTCGTGCCGACGAAGACGTGAAACTGCCCGGGCTCCACAATGCGCTGCATGCCGGGTCCGAAGAACGCCAGGTCGTCCGGCACCAGGTCGAAGCGGACCGTCCGCGTCTCGCCCGGCGCAAGCGCGACACGATGGGCGCCCCGCAGCTCCTTCACGGGCCGCGTGATGCTGGCAACCGGGTCGCGCACGTAGAGCTGGGTCACCTCGGTGCCGGCGCGGCTGCCCGTGTTGGTCACGTTCACCTGCACCCGGAGCGTGTCGTTGACAGAGATCGAGTCCGCACTGAGTTCAGGCGGCCCGTACTCGAAGGTCGTGTAACTGAGGCCGTGGCCGAAGGGGTAGAGCGGCGTCCAGGGGGTGTCAAGGTACGTCGACTTGTAGTCCACGTCGTTCTCCGGCGGCCGGCCCGTGTTTTTGTGGTTGTAGAAGATGGGGATCTGCCCCGTCGTGCGAGGGAAGGTCACCGGCAGCTTGCCGCTGGGACTGACGTCCCCGAACACCACGTCGGCGATGGCGGGGCCTGCCTCGGTGCCCGGATACCAGGCTTCCAGGATGGCGGGCACGGTGGCGTCCAGGTTCGAGAGGGCAAGCGGCCGGCCGTTCAGAAGGACCGCCGCGGTTGGGGAGCCGGCGCGCGTGACGGCCTCGGCCAGCGCCGCTTGGGCCCCCGGGAGGTCGATGGAGGTGCGGCTTGCCGCCTCGCCGCTCATGTTGTATTCCTC
>Ga0207797_1000991_pt1 | contig 21077 bp, 18 predicted proteins | sample PRCRCaboRojoPR_6_FD_187275 | JGI IMG/M metagenome (GOLD analysis project Ga0207797, IMG submission 187275) | Marine sediment microbial community from Cabo Rojo, Puerto Rico - PR CR 10% Liquid 1 (SPAdes) | ecosystem: Environmental > Aquatic > Marine > Coastal > Sediment | place: Cabo Rojo, Puerto...
TCGAGGCTGCCCATGCGGCTGGAAAGTGGACAGGCTTGTGTGGCGAGCTGGCTGGGCGCCGCCGGGCGATTCCCGTGCTGTTGGGATTGGGTCTGGATGAGTTCAGCATGACGCCCCGTGCCATCCCAGAGGCGAAACAGCTTATTCGATCGCTGAAGCTGTCGGAGGCAGAGGAGATCGCCCAAGAGGCGCTCTCCCTGCCCACTGTGGCTGAGGTGAAAGCGTATCTGGACACCGTTCTCGAGGACTTGAAGCTGCCCGAATCTGACTGACCCCCTTGGTGATTGCAACGAGGGGTAGACGATGGAAGCCCTGCTGCCTAGGATGCGCAGCAGGGCTTTTCGTCTACTTGGGCCGTTCCCGTTCTGCCTTGGTTGTGGAAGCGCCTGCAGTGGGCTATAATCTGTTTTGGTTCAGGCGTCGTTCTTGCATATCAGCCACGAGGAGAGAGATACCACTTTGGACGTCTTAAGACGGCTCTTGCGATACGTGCGCCCCTACTGGAAGGCTCTGGTGGGGGTCAGCGCTCTGCTGCTCCTGCGCACTGGCCTGGCGTTGCTGCCTCCCCTGATCCAGAAGCGGGTGGTCGATCAGGTCATCGCTGAGGGCGATCTATCGGGTCTTACCCTGCTGATTGGCGCTTTGATCGTCATCCATGCCTTGTCTCAGCTGGTGGATTTCGGGGATCTCTTCCTGCGTCACGCCATCGGGGAGCGTTTCATCTTCGACCTTCGCGTGCGTATCTACGATCATCTACAACAGCTCTCGCTCGCCTTCTACGAGGGTACCTCCACCGGCGAGCTGATGTCCCGGGTGACCAATGACGTCAACGCCCTGGAGCAGTTCGTGACCCACGGTGTGGCCCTCACGGTGGTGGATTTGCTGCGTCTGGTGGGGGCGTCGGTTGTTCTTGTCGTGCTCAATTGGCGACTAGCATTGGTGATGCTCGTCCCATTGCCCTTTATGGCCGCCGGTCTCTGGATCTTCAATCACCGCGCGCGCCCCATCTACCGGCGGGTGCGAGATCGACTGGGGGACATCAATGCCACGCTCCAGGACAAGCTGGCTGGCATCCGCGTCGTCCAGGCTTTTGAGCGCGAGGAGGAGGAGCTGCGGCACTTCCGCGAGGTGAGCCGTAACTATCTGCAGGAGCGGGTAGAGGCTATTCGCACCTGGTCGATCTTCTTCCCGGCTCTCCACTTTGTCTCGGCCTTGGGTGGGGCGCTGGTGCTGGGGTTCGGGGCTCGAATGGTGGTCAACGACCAACTTACATTGGGCACGCTGGTTGCCTTCCTCTCCTATATCATCTCTTTCTACGAACCGCTGCGACGATTGACCCAGGTGGATAACACTTTCCAGCAAGCCATTGCTGCCGGTGAACGTATCTTCGAGTTGCTGGACACCGAGTCGGAGATACAGGATAGGCCGGGAGCAATCAGTCTGGAGGCGATCGAGGGAGACGTGGCCTTCGACGACGTTCACTTCCGATACGGCGAGGGGGACAAGGTGTTGAAGGATGTCACCTTCCACATCGCCCCTGGTGAGATGGTGGCTCTGGTTGGGCCGAGCGGCGCTGGTAAGACCAGCATCGCCAACCTACTCTGTCGGTTCTATGATCCAGAGCGGGGACAGGTCTTGGTCGACGGTCACGACGTACAGGAGGTGAAGATACAGTCGTTGCGACAACATATTGCTGTCGTGCTGCAGGAAACCTTCCTGTTCAATACCACGGTGCGGGACAACTTGCGGTACGGGAAGCCGGATGCGGACGAGGCGGAGATGATCGCGGCTGCTCGGGCTGCTTATGCCCACGATTTCATCCAAGAGCTGCCGGAGGGGTATGACACTGAGATCGGTGAGCGAGGTGTGCGGTTGAGTGGCGGCCAGAAGCAGCGTCTGGCGCTAGCGCGAGCCATCCTAGCTGACCCGCGGATCCTGATCCTCGACGAGGCGACGTCGTCGGTGGACGCCGAAGCGGAGTATCTGATCCAGCGGGCGCTGGATGAGGTGCTAAAGGGGCGTACGGCCCTGGTCATCGCCCATCGACTAAGCACTGTCCGCGACGCTGATAAGATCATTGCCCTGGAGCAGGGGCGTATCCGTGAGGTGGGCAGCCACAGCGATCTATTGGCGCAGGATGGGCTGTACAGCCAGCTCTATCAACGGCAGCTTACGCTGGTGGGGAAGGAAACGTAGTGGAAGGTCTTCAGTGCCTGAGCCCACGCTTACAGACCCGGTGCGAACTATAGAGGAGTTATGACACGATGTCGACGGCCTTCTACCTGGCTTTAAAGGAAACGTGGCGGAACAAGTCCCGCTTTCTCTTGTTCAGTCTGGTCATTGCCTTGATCACGTTGCTTATTCTCTTCATCGCCGCGTTGGGCGAGGGGCTTGGCGCCGGGAATCGCGAGTATCTTGAGAATCTGAACGCCGAGTTGGTCGTTTATCAGGATACGGCCCAGCTCTCGATCGCCAGCAGCCGAATTGGCTGTCAAACGCGCGATGCGCTCCGCGCCGTCAACGGAGTGGAGGATGTGGGCGCCGTGGGATTCTCCAGCGTCTCTATCCCCGAAGCTGATGCTGGGGAGGATCTGGATATCTCACTCATCGGGGTCGAACCAGGCAAGCCAGGCGAACCACCCGCTGTGGCGGGGCAGGGCCTGGAGCGACGTAGCGCGAACGAGGCCCTTATCGACCGCATGGTGGCGGAAGTGAGCGGGCTGCAGGTGGGAGATCGGTTCAACATCCGCTCGCCGCAGGGAGGCGAGGAGGAGTTCTATCTGCTGAAGGTGGTGGGGGTGACTGAGAGCCAGATGTATGGCATCCGTCCCTCCGTCTTCGTGCCCATTGTCAAGTGGGATGAGGTGCGTCCGCAGGCGGCGCCCTCTGGTGGCGCGGAGGACCCAGCCTGCAACGTGGCGGCGATCAAGCTCCGGAATCCGGCGGAGATCGATGTGATGCGCCAGCGACTGGCGGCCCAGGTCCGAAACATCGAGGCTGTGGATCGACAGACGGCCTATGAGAACACGCCGGGCTACTCCGCTCAACAGCAGACGCTGAACACGCAGAACGGGTTCGCTCTCCTGATCGGCCTTCTGGTCATCGGGGGCTTCTTTCAGATTCAGACGCTGCAGAAGGTACCGCAGATTGGGATGCTTAAGGCGATTGGCACGCCGAACACGATTATCGCCTTGTCTTCCTTGATTCAGATCGTGGTCATCAACGTGATTGGCATCTTCATCGGTGGGCTGGTGACCTATGGTTTGTCTCTAGTCTTCCCACCGGGCATTCCCCTCGTCTTCGAGAGCAGTGCGATTCTGCGAGCGTTAGGATCTATCTTGGTGATCGGCCCACTGGGCGGGTTGGTCTCGATCCGCCTATCACTGCGCGTCGAGCCGCTCATTGCTTTGGGATTGGGAGGCTAACACAGTGGCTTTGTCGAGCGTCGCGACAGAAGCTCGTTCGGTAACTAAGATTTACGGATCTGGCGCCAACCAGGTGAAGGCCATTGATGACGTCTCTTTCAGCGTGAGAAGGGGAGAGTTCGTCGCCCTGGTGGGCCCGAGTGGGTCCGGTAAGACGACTATGTTGGCTATGCTGGCGGGCTTATTGGAGCCCAGCTCGGGTAGCGTCCTGATTGAGGATGAGGACATGCTCAAGATGGGAGAGGGGCGGCGGGCCGCCTTCCGCCGACGCAGAATTGGCTTCACCTTCCAGGCCAACAACCTGGTCTCCTATCTGACGGCGCTTGAGAACGTGGAGTTGATGTTGCGTCTTACCGACCAGCACGACCAGGCCAACAGACAGCGCGCCCAGAATCTACTGGCGATGTTGGGCCTTGAGGACCGCATGCACGCGCTGCCCCGAGAGCTCTCCGGAGGGCAGCAGCAGCGGGTTGCCATCGCTCGCTCCCTGATCAACAACCCGGCGGTGGTGCTGGCCGACGAGCCGACGGCCAGCCTCGACACCGAGCGCGCCTTTCAGGTCGTGGAGACGATGGCCCATCTGGTGCACGAGCAAGGGCGCGCCGGGATCATGGTGACCCACGATCTGCGCATGGTGGACTACACCGACCGCATCATCCATCTGCTAGACGGGCGCCTGGAACGTATCGTCACTCCGGACGATGATCTGACCTGCCTGGCGGATCCGGCTGCGTGTCAACTGATCACAGAGGATGCTCTGAGCTCGGGGGGCTCCGAGGTCGCAGAAGCCGTTTCCTGAAAGGGACCGGGGTAGGTCTTGGGATCCTCTTCTCCCACCTAGCCTGGCTCTCTCCTCTCGGGCAGCTCCGATAGGCGCCGAGTCAGTTGCACCACCAGGTCTTCTAGCTCCTCCTGTTGGTGTCAGAAGAGCCACGCCAGGCCAGCGGCACAACCGCCGAGGGGAGCCCAGCCCCAGCAGGGCGGCTCCGTCGTCCGTGCTCCAACCCGGCGCTGATCACAGCCCAAAGAAACTCACGCCAGGTCCAAAGGATGACGCTGACGCCGAGCGCCAAGAGAGCGGCGATGACGATGGCCAGCCAGGGCTATTACCGACCCGCGTGAGGCCTCAAAGGCGTTGTTCTCCATCTATAGGTCCTGATCCGGTGCCGCCTCCGACGAGGGACAGAGACGCAGCGCGATCAGGAAGCCCATGGACACGAAAGCCGTCGTGGTGGCGAAGAGCATAGTGTAGGAGGTTGTCTCTAACATCCACCCGCCGAGGGTCGGCGCCAGCGTCAACACCCCTGCAATGGTGTTGCTTAGTCCGATATAGGACGGACGCAGGTGATCAGGCGCGATCTCCAGCAGATAGTTGTAGAAGCCAAGCATGTGGGAGCTCTGATAGATCCCGAGGGCGACGAAGACGAGGGGGTAGGTTCGCACCAGGAGTCCTCCATCGGTCACGTGCGCCAGCAGGGCGAAGACCGGCCCAATGATGGAGAGAGCACTGCCGATGCGGATGGTCTGGCGCGGCCCCCAGCGGTCGCTGACTATGCCCAGGAGGGCCCCGGAGGCGACACCAGCCACTTGTTGAGCGGCCACAAAGCTGCCAACGACTCGCTCGGGAAGATTCAGGACGTCGGTGGCGTGAATGACATAGAACGGGATGGCTAGGGAGACCATGCCCGCCAGGATGCGACACGCCACCAATTGACGGAAGATCGGATCCTGAAGCAAGGGCGTGAGCCATCCATCTCGCCGATGTTTCTGCGGCGTGTCCTTCGCTAGGTTGGGCTTGGTCTCGCGCAACAGGAGGAGAGCGACTGTGGAGGGTAGGAAAGCCGCCCCAGCCAGGGTGAAGATCAAGGCGTAGTCACGCGGGAAGGGGAATTGAGCGCTCACCAGAACGCGGCTGATCGCCCACCCGACGCCCAGGCCTGCCAGGCCGGTGATGACTTGCGATGTCCCCATCAGTCGCCCTCGGTGCTTCAGCGGAATGGCGCGCGCCAGCATATCGAACCAGGCGACGCTGGCAAATCCATCGGTCAGCGTGAACAGAGCCAGACAGGCGAAGAAGAGAGATAGCATGACGCTCGGGTTCTGGGCCAGCCCGAGCCAGAGGGCCAGGGCGACGATCCAGAACGCCACGCGTCCGCTTAGCCCAGCCATCAGGTAGGGCTTCTTGCGTGGCTTATCGTTGATCCAGCGTGCCGAGATGACCTGGGGCAGAAGCCAGCACCCGTTCCACACCGTAGATACGAGCCCGATGACGGGCGCGGATCGGGTGAACTGGCGCACAAAGGCTGGGAGCACGCTGTCCTGTTTGACGAAAGCAATAGCTATGCCGAAGAAGATGTAGTCGACGGCGAAGGCGAGGAGATTCCGGCGGTAGTTGGGTGGCGTAAGGTCCGATGATCCAGTCATAGCGCCCCAGTCTACCACGATGTGTCATCCCGTCAAGGTGCCGCGTTGTCTGTGCGGCTCCTTTTTGTCACCCAGCGATGAGACCTCTTACATCTGACAGTGAGGCGCAGGTGTGCTTCGCCCCGTGATCGTCTTGATGAATCAAGATGTCGGAGATTCGCGTACGAGCATTCCACCCCGCTGCCATCTGAGCGTCCTATGGGAGCTCCAGAGGAGCAGACGCTTGCCCGGGTATCTTAGATCGAGAAGTCCTTCGGTCCCTCGGGCACGAGCGTATTCACCCTCGTCGGTTGCTCTCCGCTGATGTGATTCACAATCTTGGTCACGTGGTGGTGCGTGGTCTCGATGAACAACTTGTGGCGACTCTGGTTCCCGTTGGCCGCGGTGCCGGCCACGTAGAGACCGGGCACGTCGGTCTCCATCGTCTCGGGGTCGAAGCGCGGCACCGGTCCCGGCCTATCCAGCGTGACTCCGGCTTGCTCAAAGAGGCTCAGGTCCGCCTGGTAGCCCGTGCACAGCAGCACGAAGTCGGTTCTGTGCTGTGTCCTCTCTCCGTCGGTTAGTGATCCTCGTCGCGTCGGGGCCAAGGTCACATAGCGCGGTCCGATCTCGACAGGGATTGTACGAGGTAGAAAATGGATCTTGTCCTCTCGCGTCAGTGTTCGGAAGTCCTCGAGCAGAGCCGATTTGACGAAAAGAGGGTTGAACTTGGCCCGGCGATAGCTGAGCGAAACCTGCGCTCCCGCCCGCCAACAGCGTGCGGCGAACTCCAGCGCCGAGTTCCCACCTCCTACTACAAGGAGCCGTTGGCGGAACATGCGATGGGGGTCATCGAGCAGGTGCGTGACCTGGGGCAGATCCTCGCCCGGGATGTTGAGTCTGTTGATCCCCCCCATGTCGCCAATGGCTAAGACGATGTGCTGGGCTCGATACGCGTGCTTGCCCGTTCGGGTCTCGGTCGCCAACTGGAAAGATCTCTCTGCTCTTTGGAGGGTAATCACACGCTCGTAGGCGTTGATCTCCAGGTCGAGCTGCTGGACGACGGCGCGAAGATAGGCCAGGTACTGCTCACCGGTGATGTGGGCGTGGTCGGCAAAGGGAATCGGCACCCCAGCGATGGCGATCCGCTCGGCCGTGCTGAAGAAGTGCGTATGTCGTGGCCACGTTGATATGGTGTGACCGATCTGCTGAGCCTCGAACAGGACGTAGTCCGTGCCCACCTCCTGTAGCGCGGCGGCCAACTCCAATCCGATAGGCCCACCTCCCACGATCGCCACCTCTGTCCGCGTTGCTTGAGTGTCTGTCTTCGCTGTCATTCTATCCTCCGGCCTCTGGCTCGATGACGACTCTAGCGCCGCTACGGCTCTGTTGCCGTCGCATTCAGCCGCCCGATAGTTCTGCAGGGGGTGCATCCTTCGAGAGGCTCAGGATGCTCGCTTACTGGTCTGCTGCAGTGCCGTTCTGGGATCTTCCAAGTGCTCTCCTAGAACAAGTGAAACGCGGCGATGATGGGAGCGAAGAGGGACGATGCCAGCGACATCACCGTGATCAAGGTGTTGAGCGAAGGCCCGGCGGTGTCCTTGAAGGGGTCACCGACGGTGTCGCCGACGACACCGGCCTTATGGGCGTCGGAGCCGGAACCACCGAAGTGACCACTCTCGATATATTTCTTGGCGTTGTCCCAAAGCCCGCCAGCGTTCGACATCAGCAGGGCGAAGATTACGCCGGTGAAGATGCTTCCGCCGAGGAAGCCCCCCAGCGCCTCCGGGCCGAGCACAAAGCCCACCAGGAGCGGCAGTGCAATGGCCAGGAAGGCGGGCCAAACGAGCGAGGCCAGGGCGCCCCGGGCGGCCAGGGCTACGCAAGCTGCGTAGTCTGGTGCCACCGTGCCAGCCAGGATTCCCGGTCGCTCTTCAAACTGGCGGCGGACCTCCTCAATCATGTCGAAGGCGTTGTCGGTGACCGACAGCATTGTTAGGGCGCTGAAGAATGGTGGGGCTACGGAGCCCAGCAGCACGCCGGCAGTGACTACGGGGTTCCGCAAGCTGATCACCAGGTCGATGCCACGCGCTCCCACGACCTCCGCGTAGGCCGCGAAGAGGGTCAGTACCGTGAGAGCCGCGGCGCTGATGGCGAAGCCCTTGGTGATAGCCTTGGCGGTGTTACCCGCTGCGTCCAGCACGTCTGTCGTCTCTATGACGTCCTGGGACATACCAGCCATCTCTGCGATGCCTCGTGCGTTATCCACGATGGGACCATAGGCGTCGGAGGAGACGATCATACCGCTGATCGATAGCATGCCTACGGCGCTGATCCCGACCCCGTAGACGCCGCTTATACCCGATAGCTCGGTCAGGTAGAAGGAGAGCAAGGTTGCCAGTACGATGCCCGCGATGGAGGGCACGATGCTCACCAGCCCGTAGCTGAAGCCCGTGATGATGTTGATGGCGGCTCCAGAACCAGAGACTCTCGCGGTCTCCACGACTGGCCGAAATCGGGACGAGGTATAGTAGTCAGAGGTGAAGCCGATCACAACGCCGGTGACCAAGCCAGCGAGGGTCGCCCAGAGTAAGCCCAGGTTGTAGCCGCCTGCCAGAACCAGGGCCGTAGCCAGGACGGCGAAGACGCCGCAGGTGATGATCGTGCCGCTGTTGAGAGCGCGACCTGGGCTGCCACCCTTGTCCACACGGACGAACCGAATCCCGACCAGGGACGCCAAAATGCCTAAGCTACAGAGCATCAGGGGGAAGAGAACATGCCGCACCTGCGCTGCAGGATCCGCGATGAAGAGCGAGGTGCCCAGAAGCATCGCCGCCACGGTGCTGGCCACGTAGCTATCGAACACGTCGGCGCCCATACCCGCCACGTCTCCCACGTTGTCGCCGACGTTATCGGCTACCACGGCGGGATTTCGTGGGTCATCCTCCGGGATCCCGATCTCTACCTTGCCCACCAGGTCAGCCGCGATATCGGCTGTCTTGGTGTAGATCCCGCCACCGGCCTTCGCCAGGAGAGCCAGAGCTGACGCGCCGAAGCTGAAGCCCAGGATGATCTCCGGATCACCGGTCAGCATATAGATGCCGCTCATGCCGACGACGGCCAGGCCCACCATCGCCAATCCCATCACCGAGCCAGCGTAGAAGGCTACCTGGAAGGCGTCCCTCAGGCTCTCCTGAGCTGCCGTCGCGCTGCGCACGTTGGCCTCCACGGCGATGCTCATGCCCATATAGCCAGCGATGGCGGAACAGATGGCCCCCGCCACAAAGGCGGTCGCCATAGCGAAGCCGCGTCGTGGGGCGAGGGTGACAGCTTCCGTGCCCAAGTGCTCGATGTCGAAAGCGAAGACTATGGCGATGATCAGACCCATAACTAACGCCACTAACGTCAGCGTCAGGTAGAGGCGCCGCAGGTAGGTCCGCGCGCCCTCCCGGATCCACGAGGCGACCTCCTGGGCTCGCTCGGATCCGGGATCCTGCCGCTGCACCCAACGGTAGAGCCAAACGGCGACACCCACGGAGATGAGGCCGGCCAAGAGCGCGACAGCAGCCCAGACTTGAGGTTCTAGCATAGCGTTTTCAGTCCTTTCTTCTCTGACGATTGGCAGCGCTCTACGTGGACCAGGCTGAGCGCCACCAACGGTAGTGGTTGGTTCGCAGGTCCTCCACCTTGGGGAAGGGGAAGAGCAATAGGTCGGCTTCGTTGCCCACAAAGATGCCGCTCTTGATGGTGCGGTAGGGGAACGTGGCCGGTTCGGTGCGGTTAACCATCTTCGCGTCGACGGTCTTGGTCGAGAGCTCCGTGAGACACTGGCGGAGATGCTCGATTCGTGAGTAGGGCAGATCCCCCACGTTGCCGTGTTCCGGCGCCTCCGCCAGCTTGCCCAGGCGCAGCTGTGCAAAACAGATCGCCGGTAGGCGGATAAGAATATTGGGGTTCTTGACGATCAGCTCATAGAACGGTTTGGGCCCGAGGGAGCTGACGACCAGCGGATTCACCGGTGCGATCTCCTGGTAGAGATGGAGCCCCGTGGTCTCCTCGGGGAGCTTATCGCTAGGATCGAGCCCCAGGACGCGTCCATCTTGGGTAACCAGGTAGAGCTTCTTGATGGCATCGAGGGCTACGTGCTCCAGCACCCGATAGACGGAGATGTAGATAGAGGCCTTGGGGCTTCCGTCCTCGTGGGGTACACACCGATCGATGCCTTCCTCAATGCGGAAGTAATCGTGTCTGAAGTCTGGATCGACCTCGAAGAACATAGCCTGCCCACGGGCTTTCTTGGTGGTGCCGACGGCGTAGTAGATGCCGAACTCCTCAGGCGTGAGCATAGAGGCGATCAAGGCTTCCGGTATCAGCGATAAGTATAGGTGCACATCTCTAGACATTGTTTTCCTCCCATCTGTCGAAGGCGTCTTGGGACCTCACACATATCGGTCGATCTGAGCGCCAATGAACTGGGCCATCTGATCGATGTCGAAGGGCCACGCGTAGCGAAAGCCGATGTCATAGTTTTGCTGCCATACCTCTTCTATGCATAGAGAGTGAAGAGCTCTCCCCGTTTCTGTCTTGCGGCGTCAGGGAGTGGCGCTCTGTCCTTGACGAGAACGACGCTTGTTCTTTCTGATGACGGTCGCTCCCGCATTGGTGAAACTGCTCTGATGTCAATGGATCGGAGCCAGCGGTTAGGGTCCTGACCTGTTATGCCACCTGCACGAAGGTCTCTGCCTTGTCTCCGTCCTTCCACTTCAGCGTCAGCTTGAGCTGGTGCTTCGTCTTCCGTTTCTTGATCTTCTCTTTGGCCTTCACCTTGAAGGTGACGCGATCGGGGACGTCGATGCTGATCTCCTCGTCCCCACGCTGGAGGGCAATCTCATTTTGCTCCAATCGATCGGCCAGCCGTCGTAGGAAGACGGCCACATCTTGAACACTTCTGCGCTCCTTGGTCTTGAGCAGGATGTTTTTCTTCGCCATCGTCTCTCTCCTCCTGTCGACGTTGTCTTGTTGTCGAGGTGCATCCCCGACTCATCTCTGGTCTCGGTGGACCAAGCTTGCTCCCGATGGGTTGTGGGCCGACGCAGTGGCCCCCAATCCCCGCTACCGTTCTGGATCTGGCGATCCAGTTCGAGCAAGACTCGGTCTACTGAGTCTGAGTTCACCATTCGAAGGTCAAGTCAAGAATAGTTCTTACTTGATTTCTGCACGAGAAGGCGCCGAAAGCCCCGTCTCTGTCAAAGCACCAGAATAACGCCGAAGACGATCTCGACCGCCAGACTGATCAGGTTCGATGATTCGTTCAGCGATTCATCGACTACCATCGAGACAAGGCGGACGACGGCGATAGCGAGGTACATCACGCCCAGCATACGGTACGTCTCCGAAGCGCCCGCGATCAGGGGAAAGGCCCCCACGCCGATGAACAGGCCCCCGAAGATGGATCGGATCTCCGTGATGCCGCGCGGCCCGGGGGCCTCCAGGCCGGTGAATCCAGGTACTGCCGATGGCTTGAGCATCGCCAGCAGTCCCGTACCGATGGTGCCGATGCAGCCAATGATCTTGAGGACGTTTAGGATCATGTGTAGCTCCCTTCTCTCAACGCTTCAGGTATACCGCTCCTGAAAGAAGCGGGCGTAGTACCGAGCCCAGTCTGCGCCGGGTGCCCTCACCTGTTGCTCGTTGGATGCCGCGATAAGCAGATAGACCAGCTGGCTCTTGGTGAGACCGACGTTGAGAAGCTCTTGCAGCTTCTCCAGCGCATGTTGAGCATACCAGAGCGGCCACTCGGGATCCTCGCCGCCAGTCTCGACGAAGGCCTCGTGGTGGGCCTGCCCCGTCTCTCGAAATAACGTCTCGAGTTGCTTAATGAGTTCTCGGTCGTCCATATCGCCTCTCCTCGTCTGCCTTAAGGGTTGGGAGCGTCGGTCGGGCCCGAACAACCGATGTAGTTCAGATAGGGCTGCTGTCGATCAAGCATGGTGTCCAACAAGGCCTCGGCACGCTCGACGCTGTCGACGACCGGGTCGACTAGCAGCGCCTGTAGTGCGAGGTCACGCGATCCGCTGAGTGCTGCTTCCACCGTCAGGTCTTGGACAACGGCCTGGATCCTCATCAGACCGGCGATTCCTTTGGGCAATGCGCCGAGCTTCACCCCGTGCACACCGTCCCCGTCTATCACGGCTGGAACCTCGACGACCAGGTCCTGTGGTAGGTTGTCGATAAGGCCCTGATTGAGAAGGTTGACCGCCATTTCCTTCCGGCTCGAATCGGTGACGATACCCTCTATAATGGGCACTGTTCCCCAATGCTCCTCCTCCAGCATCGCCTCCAGGTGGGACTCCGTCGCTCTTTCTGAAGACCAAGCTTTGTACCAGGTGTAAAAATCGAGGATTCCTTTGTGGTCGACAACGTCATAGGCCCAGTGGATGTATTCGCCGAAATGACTGTCCTCCGTGATGGGAAGGTAGCCGAATCGCTCCAGCATCACCTTGAAGAGCTCTCGATCCGCCCAACGTTTGTTGGCTGCCGTCTGGGGAAGCTTGCTGGAGAAGCCCTCGCGCAGCATCTGCGTCAGAGGCGGCAGGCTCTCGAAGTAGGCCGGTGCCTTCTTCCGCACGTCGGGATAGGCGTCCTCGCCTGTCTCTTTGTAGCGCACGTCGAGCAAGACGCTGAAGTGGTTGAGCCCGCCGGCCGTGAACGACAAGTTAGAGAGCGGCGTATCGAGGATGCGAGGGAGGTGCACGGGTAGCGACCCTACCTCGTGACAGAGGCCAACGAAGTGAAGGTGGGGGTATGCGCGCTTCATAGCGAGACAGACCCGGCTCATCGGGTTGCTGAGATTGATGATGGTCGCATCGGGACAGAGGGCAGCGATGTCGCTGCATATCTCGAGGATAGGGGGGATAATGCGCAAGGCGTGGAAGAGACCCCCCGGGCCGCCGTTTTCCCCGAATACCTGTTGGAAGCCGTATTGTAGGGGAATCTTCCAATCCTGCTCCCAAAGCTCGAAGCGGTCCCCGACCTCGATCGCGATAACGCAGAAGGTCGCGCCCTCCAGGGCCTCCCGGCGCGACGTGGTGACCGACAGCTTATAGGGCAGAGCGTGTTTCTGCAGGTAGCTTCGAGCGATGCCCTCTATCCTTTGCAGGGCCTGAGGGTTGATGTCGTGGAGCACGACCGTGCTCCCCCGGAGTGCTTCGCTCTGGAAGATGCTGCCCAACGTGCGTAGACCGAAGGTGGCGCTGCCCGCGCCGATCAAGACGATCCTAGGTTTCATAGGGTGTTACTGTCCTTGGAAAAGCGGGTCTCCTTGAGTTCAAGAGCACGTGTCCTTGCTTTCTCCACCGCATACCGTCGGGCTGGCGTGCCGGGAAGCTTCAGCCGCGCACCCGCACTGTCCAGGGCGCCATAGCCCACACGCGCTCTCGAGTCAGATTGTACAGCGCGGCCCGCAGCGCCGTCCAACCTGTTTCGTTGTTCGTGGGGAAGGGCAGAGGTAGCTGCTCCGGGTGGGAAGCGGTGATCTGCACCACGGTGTACTCCTTCTCTGGATCGAGCTCGGCCCGTCCCTTCGCCGCTGTCAAGGCCGTCTCGAAATCACCCATCTCGTCTACCAGACCGATCTCGACAGCCTGCTCGCCGGTCCAGACCCGGCCTCGGGCGATCTCCTCCACATCCTCCTCCATCATGCCGCGGCCTTGGGCCACCACCCGCTTGAACCGCGCATAGGTTGCGCCCATTTCCTGCCGGACCTGCTGGCGTTCCTCCTCATTGAAGGGCCTGAACTCCGAGTAGAGATCCGCCCTCGCCCCTCGCTGCAGCTCACGGTGGCCTATCTCGAGCTTGTCGTATAGCTCCCCGACCACGAACTTCCCGCCCCATACGCCGATGGAGCCCGTCATCGTGGTTGGGCGGGCCACGATATGGTCGGCGGACGCTGAGACATAGTAGCCGCCGGAGGCAGCCTGTTCGCCCATCAAGACCACCACTGGCTTCCGTTCCTGTAGTCGCCGCACCTGGCGCCAGATCAGGTCGGAGGCGAGCGACGAGCCGCCAGGGGAATCGACGTGGAAGATGACGGCTGCGATGTGTGGATCGGCTTCGGCCTGGCGCAGTGCCGCGGCGGTGGTCTCCGCGCCGGCCTGGGCTTCAATGGGCAGGGGCAGAGGAGTCGGCATACGGCGACTCTTGCCTGGGACGATCATCCCCTCCAGCGACACCACGCCAATCCGCTTGCGTGTCGTCCAGCGGGCGGGGCGCTTCAACCATCGTGCCGCATTACGCCAGGTGATCAAGGGTGCGTGATCATCGGCGGGCTCGCTCACATTCGGTGCGTCATCTCCTGCAGCACCCTCTGCGATCCCGAGATGGGCGGCTAACTCGTCCTCGTAGAGAATGGCGTCGATCAGGTCTGCCCTCAGGGCGTCCTCAGGCGTCATCGGCATCTGATCAACCAGCTGACGCACCCGTTCCGCCGTCATTCCTCGTTCCTTGGCGATGACGGCGGTGACGTGTTCGAAGATCGAGTCTAGGAGGGCCTCGAGCATCTCCTGGTGTGGCTCCGTCATCGACGTGCGCCGGAACATGTCGGGTGTCACTTTGTACTCGGCGATCGATTCCAGGTCGGCCTTGATACCCGTCATACCCAGGGTATCCTTCAGGAAGAGAGCCTCACTACGCAGTCCCAGGGCGTTGATCCGGCCCGATGGCGGGAGGACAATCTCCTGGCAGGCCGAAGCGAGATAGTAGTCCCACGTGTCGGCAGAGGGGAGCCAGGCTACAGTCCGCTTCCCGGCCGCGTGGAGGTCGAGCATCATGCGCCGCAGCGTGTGTCGTGCGGCGCTTCCCGCCTGAACCCCCCGAATGCGGAAGACCACGCCGCGCACACGACGATCCGCGGCGATCAAGTCCAAAGCGTGCTGCACCTCCTCCAGACTGACCTCGGAGGGAAACACAGGCAGCATATTGAGCGGGAAAGGGAGCGGGGTCCGTCGGGACGTCCGCTCTGGGAAGGAGCCTTCAAGCGGGAAGACGACAATGTCGAGGCCTTTCCGCCGTAGGGAACGGATGGCGTTGCGGATGGCCAGCATGCCGTTGCGCGGGATGTCAAACAGATGCATGACAGGGTCCCTTCCTTCGTAAGCAGATCCAGAAGAAAGACTGACACGGCCTTTCCATCAGTCCGTCACCGGTGTGGGCCTTCATCCACAGGTCCCTTCATCCTAACTGGAGGCCGGTCACGACATCGAGGGCCAGCGCCGATCGATCCAAGGCGTTGATGTTCCCGGTTACGAGATGTTGATGTGCGCAGGCGCCGACCATGGCTGCATTATCGGTGCATAGGAAGATGGGAGGATAGTAGACTGGCACGCCGACCCGCTCCACGGTGGTGGCGCGGAGCGTCTGATTGGCCGTCACGCCTCCCGATAGTAGGACGGCGGTCACATCGAAAGCCTCCGCCGCCCAGGCTGCCTTGGCAGAAAGGACGTCCACGACTGCGGCCTGGAAGCTAGCGGCGAGATCCGCCAGGAGCCGCCCGCGGGGAGGATCGCTGTATTTCTGCACCTGGCGCAGCACGGCGGTCTTCAGTCCACTGAAACTGAAATCCCAGGCATGAGGGCCGGCTGCCGCTTGCGTCGTGGGGCTGCCGTCGTCTAACCAGGCTCGTGGGAAGTCGAACGCCTGGGGATTGCCGTTTTCGGCCACTCGCTCGATCTGAGGACCACCTGGATAGGGCAGCCCTAACAGCCTTCCCACCTTGTCGAAAGCCTCGCCGGCCGCGTCGTCAAGGGTGCCACCCAGATGTTCATACTCGCCATGGTCGTCGACCAGCGTAAGCTGCGTATGGCCGCCGGAGACGAGAAGGGAGAGTACCGGGAACGTCAGCTCGCCCTGAGCTGCACCCTCAATTGGTTCGCCGCTCTCGTTCTCTACCTCCAGCCAGTGGGCGTAGATGTGGGCCTCCAGGTGGTTGATCCCGATCAGGGGCAGCTCTCGCCCCAGGGCCAGCCCCTTGGCCGCATTGACGCCCACCATCAGCGAGCCCGCTAAGCCCGGTCCATAGGTGACGGCGACGGCGTCCAGGTCGTCGAATCCAAGATGGGCTTCCTGCATGCTCTGTTCGATGACGGGAACGATGGCCTTGACGTGGGCCCGGGAGGCCATTTCCGGGAAGACACCACCATACTGGGCGTGCAGATCAATCTGTGAGGCGACGACGTTGGACAAAATGCGACGCCCGTCCTCGATCACTGCTGCGGCAGTCTCGTCGCACGACGTTTCGATAGCTAAGATACGTGTCATCTCTTCCTTCGTTCAGTCTATTGCCGACCTTCTGGGTCCTGGCTCAGGACGTGGATAGCTGGATCTGGAGCGGGGAGCTATACCTCGATCACCAGGTCCTTTGGGAAGTCGGTCAGATTGTGCACGGTGCCCTCATCGTCGATCCAGATCACGTCCTCAATGCGCATGCCAAACCCTAGATCGGGGTAGTAGAGCCCTGGCTCGCAGGTGAAGACGTGACCAGGCTGGAGCACGTCCGTGTTGGTGGGGTTGTCACTGAAGCGGGGCTCCTCGTGCAGCGCCAGCCCGAGTCCATGGCCCACGCTGTGCACGTAGCCCCTCTCGGTCTTGGAGTCGCTAGCAACGGTGGGATAACCGTGCTCTTCGAAGAACTCGCACGTCATCTGCTGGTAGTGCCGCGCCTCCTCGCCCACCTGATAGGCGTCGATCAGCATCTCCACGCACGCCTCCACGTCCCTGTAGGCGTCCTCGACGTTGGGCGGCGCGTATCCCAGACAGAAGGTGCGGGTCATGTCGAAGAAGTAGCCGCCGCCAGCCTCGCGAGGGAAGATGTCGAAGACAATCGTCTCCCCCAGGGCCAGCAGATCCTCCGCTCGTCCTTTGCTGTGCGGTACCCCCGCATCCCGTCCAATGGAGAAGATGAAGCCCTCCGGATCCTCCAAATGTTCTTCCGCGATAAAGCGGGTGATCTCGTCGTGGACTCGCCCAATGGTCATAGGTGTGCCGTCGTCCTGGAGGAGCACGTCGTCGCCGACCTCTTGGGACCGGAGAAAGTCGATGGTTCGCTCCACGATGGTGCACGTGCGGCGTCCCATCTCCTGGATGCGCTCGGCCTCCCATCCGTCCTTCGTGGCCCGTGCCTCGTCGACAGGCGTCGTTTCGAAGTCGCCATAGACGGTGATGTTGTTCAGCTGGACGTTCAGGGTATTGAGCAACAACCAAGCTCTTCCCTGATCCGCCTTGCCATAGAAGCCGACTTGACCGCTCACCGACAAATCGGCGAAGATCCGTCGATACAGTTCAACCGTCGCAGCTAGTCGATCGCCTTTGTCCTGCAGGATGCTCGTGAAATCGTATTTGTTCAGAGTCACCACCGGGAGACCGCTGGCAGCAGCCTCATCCCGTTCCATCGGAGAGCAGAGAAGGATCGGTTCCTCGCCTCGCTTCTTGATCACATACCCTTGGGTCAGGTGGGCCCCGTTGGTTACGTACGTCATCGCCGGGTTGTCGCGGGCTGGCCCACTCACGACGAGGGCGTCCAAGTCTCGCTTCTCCATTAACTGATCTAGGTCGCTCTTCACTGTGTCGTCTCCTTGAATTCGCCATTGCTGATCACGTGACCAACATCGTCTGCTTCCATCGTCCGCCTCACACAGATGGGAGGGGATATCCGGTTTCTCGACTGGGTCTGGCTCCTTGCCTCTACTTGTAGCGCTGATATCGCTGGAAGATCTCTCCTACACTGCATCCCTCGTGGACGCGTTGGATGACCTCGGCCAGGAGGTGGGCCACCGAGAGAACGGTGAGGTTCGGTAGTTGCTTCTCCGGCGGCAGGCGGATGGAGTTGGTCGTCACGATCTCCTCGACTGGCAGCTTCTGCAGCCGCTCGACCGCCGGCGGGGAGAAGAGCGCGTGGGCAAAACTGAGATAGATGTCACGCGCCCCATGGTCCTGGACCATTTTGACCGCGTTAGTCATCGTTCCGCCAGTGTCGACCTCGTCGTCGACGATGATCACGTCATGGTCATCCACCTCACCGACCAATGTGAGAGCCTCTGTGTCGACGCTGATCCGTCGCTTTTCCACCAGAGCCAGTGGCATATCTAGCTCAGCGGCCAGATTGCGCGCTTTCTTCGCGAACCCCAGATCTGCCGCCACGACCACGGCGCTCCTCAGGTCCTTCTCCCGCAGGTAGTCCGAGAGGATGGGGAAGCAGGTCAATGCATCTCCCTGGATGCTGAAGAAGCCCTGGATCTGGTCGGCGTGCAGATCGAGCGTCATATACCGATCGGCCCCCGCGACCTCGATCACGTCGGCCATCAGCCGGGCCGTGATTGGCACTCGGGGCTGGTCCTTCTTGTCGGAACGCGCGTAGGAGAAATAGGGGATCACGGCGGTCACGCGATCTGGGGAGGCACGCTTGAGAGCGTCCAGGAAGATGAGCAGCTCCAGGATATTGTGACTGACCGGTGGGGCCATGGTCTGGACCAGGAAGACATCCTGACCCCGTATGCTCTCTCCCAGCTGGATGAAGATATTCTCGTTGGGGAACTGGGTGATATCCCGCGGCGAAAGCGGTACGCCCAGGTGCTGGCTGATCTCCTCGGCCAGTGCGACAGATCCGGTTCCAGTGAAAAGCTTGATCTGGCCGTGCATACCGCCCTTGGTGTCAGGCATAAGGACCGAACTCCGATTTCAGGATGCTCATCACAAACATATCGTGGTAGACGCCTTCTCGGAACACACTCTCCCGCAGAGTCCCCTCTTTCTGGAAGCCGACTTTCTGATAGCAGCGAATGCCTCTCGTGTTATCTGCGTGCACTCGGAGGAAAACGCGATGCAAGTTCATCTCGCGAAAAGCCAAGCGTAGCATGGTGCGGATGGAGTCGCTGCCGTAGCCTTGCCCCCAGTGGTCCTTCTCGCCAATGGTGATGCCCAGCTCCGCGTGACGGTCCTTCCAGTTGATGTCGAAGAGACTGATGTTACCAATGTGCGTTCCAGCGCTCGTTTCGATGGTCAGCATAACCAGTCGTTGCTTCTCCATTCGTTCCTGAAGTTGCTCGAACCAGCGTTCCTCCTGAGCCAGGGAGAAGGGCAGATACATGTCCAGATAACGACGCACGTCGGGATCACTGAACCATTCGACGAAGCGTGGCAGATCCTCCCTCTCAATGGCGCGCAGTCGTACTTTCTCCCCTACGATCATCCCTTTACACTCCCATTAGATCTCGTCTCACATAGCGCCTGCGTCGCCGTGTATACGTCCACTTCCCGGGCCACGATGCGCTCAATCCACGCCTCCAATCGCTCCTCTCCCACCCGGGATACCAGCCGCTCGAGCAACCGACGTTGGAGTATGTTGAGCAGCTCGGTCTCGATCCGCATACGTTCTCGCTTGGCGAGAAGCCCGCTGGTACAGAGATACTCGCGGTGCTCTTCGACCGTGTTCCACAGCTCGGGTACCCCAGATCCATCGAGGGCGACGGTCTGTAGGATGGGGGGAGCCCAGCCGTCTTTAGTCGCCGGAGCGTTGCGGTTGATGACCATCTCAAGCGCCCGCGCTGTGCGTGCGGCGCCTGGTCGATCTGCCTTGTTGACGACCAGGATATCGGCGATCTCCATCAGCCCTGCCTTCAGGGCTTGGACCTCGTCGCCCATCCCGGGTGCCTCCAGCACGACGGTCGTGTGGGCCGTGCGGGCGATCTCGACCTCAGACTGACCGGCCCCTACCGTTTCTATGAGGATGACGTCGAAGCCTACGGCGTCGAGAACCTTGATCACGTCGTTTGTCGCCTGAGCCAGGCCACCGAGGCTGCCCCGCGTCGCCATACTGCGGATGAAGACACCAGAGTCGCCAGCCAAGTCTCGCATGCGCACCCGATCGCCCAGCAGTGCCCCGCCGGTGAAGGGGCTGGTGGGATCGACTGCGATGATGCCGACGGTGACGTCCTGGCGGCGGAGCGTCTGGGTTAGCGCGTTGACCAGGGTGCTCTTACCTGAACCAGGTGGCCCTGTCACTCCCACCAGATGAGCCTGTCCGGTATGTTCATAGAGCGCCGTGAGAGCGCTGCGGGATGCCTCGTCTCCGTCCTCAACTAGAGAGATGAGACGCGCCACAGCGTAGCGGTTGCCATCTAGGGCCTCGCGTACTAGATTCACGTTACCTCTCGGCCAGCTGCTCCCTTATGAAGGCGCTGACGGCCTCGGTGTTGGCCCCGGGCCCGAAGATCCCTGCCGCGCCCATTTCCTCCAGCGTGGTCTGATCCTCAGCGGGTATGATACCCCCGACGAAGACCTTGACGTGGTTCAATCCCATCTGTCGGAGTCCTTCGAGAACGCGAGGAACAAGGGTCATATGCGCACCCGATAGGATGCTTAGGCCGACCGCGTCGACGTCCTCCTGGAGCGCGGCCTCGACGATCATCTCCGGCGTTTGGCGCAGGCCGGTGTAGATGACCTCCATCCCGGCATCGCGCAGGGCGCGGGCGATGACCTTGGCACCCCGATCGTGACCATCCAGGCCCGGCTTGGCGATCAAGATACGTAGTTGTTCCGTCATCAAACCCTCCTGTGTCTGGCACTTGTCTTGCTCGTGCGATTATACAATAGTTCACATGAGTTGGAAAGACCTCTGTTGACTTGACACCCTCTGGAAGTCTGGTACAATTTCGCGCTCGTTGGGGAGATCGGTTTCTGGAGAAGGCGGAAAGGCTCCCCCCGAGACATTGATTAGTTCCTTGACAAGATAAGCCGGGTGTGTTAGAATCCTCAGCCCGATGGGGGAGTTGCAGCAGACGGAGAAAGCTCCTCGAAATGGACGTGAGTAGTACCTTGACAGGGTGAGCTAGACGTGTTATAATCTCGCGCCTGACTGGGAGCAACGAGAAGGAAGACGGAATCGCTCCGGGGTGAGAGTAGTACCTTGACAAGATGAGCGGAGTGTGCTATAATTGCTCTTCGCACTGAGGGAGATTAGGACGCTAACAAGCACTTGACAGAGTAAGTTGAGTGTGTTATAATCCGGCTGAGTGTGAGTAGGACCTTAACAACTGAATAGTGATAGGAAGGTAAAGCGGAATTTGGGTCAACGACAATGATTACCGACCACAACGGTTAGTTGTGGTTAAGTAAACTATGGAGAGTTTGATCGTGGCTCAGGATGAACGCTGGCGGCGTGCCTAACACATGCAAGTCGAGCGATGAGGCTCCCTTCGG
>Ga0207797_1000992_pt1 | contig 21076 bp, 21 predicted proteins | sample PRCRCaboRojoPR_6_FD_187275 | JGI IMG/M metagenome (GOLD analysis project Ga0207797, IMG submission 187275) | Marine sediment microbial community from Cabo Rojo, Puerto Rico - PR CR 10% Liquid 1 (SPAdes) | ecosystem: Environmental > Aquatic > Marine > Coastal > Sediment | place: Cabo Rojo, Puerto...
GGTGGTCGCGGGTCGGCGCTCGGTGGTCGCGGGTCGGCGCTCGGTGGTCGCGGGTCGGCGCTCGGTGGTCGCCGGTCGTCTCGAAGAAGAGGACGTCGGGGTCGGCGGCCGCCGTCCGGTTCGGCTCGGCGTCCGCCGTCGGGGCCGTCCGAGTCGGTCCGGTACTGTCCGGGTCGCCGCCGCGTTACACGGCCTCCTGTCCGGACTTGCCCGTCCGGACCTGCCGTGCGGACTCGACATCCATCACGAACACCTTGCCGTCGCCGGGCTCGCCGGTCCGTGCGGCCTCGGCGATCGCGTCGACGACCTCCTCGGCGGGGACGTCGGCGACGATGCACTCGACTTTCACCTTCTGGTGGAGGTCCACGACGTACTCCTCGCCGCGCCACTGCTCGGTCTTCGCCGGCTGCGAGCCGCGCCCGGAGACGTTCGTCACCGTCAGCGACGGCGCGCCGACCTCGGCGAGCGCCTGCTTGACGTCCGCGAGTTTGTCGGGCCGGATCACTGCCATCACGAGCTTGATACCACCGTCGTTGGGGAGATCCCCGTCGTCGTTCGAACTCATGGTTCAGACCTCACCACTGGCGTCGTCGACCTTGTCGGCACCGGTGCCGTCGTCGGACGCCGCTGCGCCCGCGCCGGGCGCGCCCCCGTCCGTCCGGACGGGACCGGCGTCGGGCTGCTCGAACTCGGGGTAGGTGTCGACCCCGTGCTCGGAGGTGTCGAGCCCCTCGCGCTCGTGTTCGGGGGTGACGCGCGCCTGCCCCAGCGCCCTGATCGCGCCGAAGACGACAGCGGTCGCCGCGAACGTCCAGCCGGCGATGACGACCACGCCGATCACCTGCGGGACGAGCAGCCCGACGAAGCTCGCCGAGCCGTTCCAGACCCCGACGGCCGCGACCGGGTACAGCAGCGCGCCGAGCATCCCGGCCGAGCCGTGGACCGGGAAGACCGCACAGACGTCGTCGATGTTCAGCCGCTTCTCGACGAACTCGAAGACGATCGGGAGCTGTGCGCCGGCCAGCACGCCGATCAGCAGCGCGCCGGGCCAGACGACGTCGTCGGTGACGCTCGTGATGCCGACCAGGCCGGCCAGCAGGCCGTTGGCGACGTAGAGCGTGTCGACCTTGCCCGTCCGGGCCAGCGCGACGGCGCCGGCGCCGATGGCGCCCGCGCCCATCGCCAGGGTGGTGGTGAGCGCGACGCGGCCCACCGTCGAGAAGCTCCCGAGCGCGACCTCGCCGCCCTCCGTCATCGTCAGGGGCGCCGCGGAGGTGCCGACGTTGAAGCCGTACCAGCCGAAGGCTAAGATTAGCGTCCCGAGCACCGCGAACGTCAGCGAGTGGCCGGGGATGACGTTGGCAGTCCCGTCGTCGTTGAACCGGCCGAGCCGCGGGCCGATGATCCACGCGGCCGTCAGGCCGGCGATGCCGCCCATGCCGTGGACGATCATCCCGCCGGCGAAGTCGTGGAAGCCGAGCGAGCCCAGGAAGCCGCCGCCCCAGGTGAAGCCGACCACGACCGGGTAGATCACGGCCGCCAGCAGGATCGTGTACCCGACGTACGCGCGCAGTTTCGCGCGCCCGGCGACCGCGCCGGAGACGATCGTCGCGGCGGTCATCGCGAACACCGCGCCGAACAGCCAGCCCGTCCAGGCCGTCGGGCTCCCGGCCTCGGGCGTCAGCACCGACGCGAACGCGCCGCCGATCGAGTAGCTGCCGCCGCCGGTGATCCCGCCGACGATCGTCGACACCGCTGCACCGACCAGGAAGAAGGCGATCACGCCGATCGACCAGGTCAGGAGGTTCTTCGTCAGCTGATTGGCGACGTTCTTCGCACGCACCTGCCCCGCCTCCAGCATGGCGAAGCCGGCGTGCATGAAGAAGATCAGGAACGTCACCGTCAGCACCCACACCATGTTTACGGCGGTGACGACCGCCGACAGGTCGGTCTGCAGGAGCCCTGTCGTGCTCATGCGCGACCCTCCGGTTCGAAGTTGGATGGACACTCGTTCATGTGTATCTCGTTTTTCCCCAGGTTCGTGTGTACCTGAATACGGAACCTGCTTACCACGGGCCCATATATAACAATTTGCTTTATTTTGTCCAAATATCCCGTCTACTGTAGACGCGCGTCCGATTTAATATCGGATAAGGTGTGTATAAGGACGTAAGACGACAAGCCGCTGGACAAATGTTGCCGCAGAACCGGACGTACGTAGTGTCCGGTACGTGGTAATTGAAGGTGGTTCGCGGCTGCGACGCGCTCGCGCGGCCCACCCGAACGCCCCGGGCCGGACGGTCGTCCACGGGGTCGTCCCCGGTGGCCCCGACGTCCGCCGGGCGGACGACCGGGTCGGGAGCCGCCGGGGCGGCTACGTCGACGACAGGCGGACGTGAACGGGGCCGCGACCGGTGACTCGGCGCGAGGGCGCCTCGACGCCGGGGGAGGGCCGGAGTCGGACGGGGGCCGGGACGGAGGGAAGCGACGCCGGGGGTCGCCGCCGCAGGAGGACCGACTCCGGGGCCGAACAGCGGAGCACCGCGTGGTGGGTACGGTACGGGAGACGTCGTGTAGCGGGGCTGTCGGAGAAGGTGTCCGTCGACGGCGCCGACGCGCGACGTCCGGAGGGGTGAGAAACGGAGCGAGAGCAGTCTGCGGCGGGGACGACAGCTCCGTGTTCGTTCGGTTCGAGGACGGGTCGGATCGACGTCGAACCCCTCGCACCCGGCTCCGCGTTCGTGGCGACGCCCGGGGCGGACCGGGACGAGCGGCGGGTCGCGTCAGACCGCCTCTGGTCCCGTCTCGCCGGTCCGGATCTGCCTGGCGGACGCGACGTCCACGACGAACACCTTGCCGTCGCCGGGCTCGCCGGTCCGCGCGGCCTCGGCGATCGCGTCGACGACCTCCTCGGCGGGGACGTCGGCGACGACGCACTCGACTTTCACCTTCTGGTGGAGGTCCACGACGTACTCCTCGCCGCGCCACTGCTCCGTCTTGGCGGGCTGCGAGCCCCGGCCGGAGACGTTCGTCACCGTCAGCGAGGGCGCCCCGACCTCGGCGAGCGCCTGCTTGACCGCGCCGAGCCTGTCGGGCCTGACGACCGCGACGACCATCCGGATCCCGCTCTCGTCGGCGCTCATTCGTCCGCCTCCGTGTCGATCCCGCCGTCGGTCCGCGCGCGGCCCGTCCCGCCGTCGGTGGCGAGCCCCTCGCGGCCGCTGCGGCCGGTGTCGTCGGCGAACTCCGGGTAGACGGAGACGCCGTGTTCGCCCCGGTCTAACCCCAGTTCCTCCTCCTCGTCGGAGACGCGCAGGCCGAACAGGGCGTCGGCGAGCCCGAAGGCGGCCATCGACGCCAGGACGGTCCAGGTGCCGATGACGAGTACGCCGACGATCTGGAGGACGAGCTGGTCGAGTCCCAGGAACGTCCAGGGGTCGCCCAGGATCGCGACGCCGCTCCCGGCCCCGGCGGCGCCGAACACCGGGATCAGGATCGTGCCGACCGCGCCGGCGGCGCCGTGGACCGCGAAGACGCCACAGACGTCGTCGATGCCCAGCGAGTCGACCACCCAGCGGTACGTCGGCAGGACGATCGCGCCGCCGAGCCCGCCGATCAGCAGGCCGCCCCACCAGGTCACGTGCGGGACCGCACCCGTCACGGCCACCAGCCCCGCGAGCAGGCCGTTGGCCATCCACAGCGGGTCCGGCTTGCCCTGGACGGACGTCGAGACCAGCATCGCCGCGACCGCACCGGCGCCCATGCCGAGCGTGGTAACGAGCGCGACGCGGCCCAGCGCGGCCCCCATGAACGCGAGGTCGCCCGACTCCGTCACCGCGAGGACGGTCGCCTGGGTGCCGACGTTGAAGCCGTACCAGCCGAACGCCAGGATCAGCGTCCCGAGGACGGCCAGCAGCATCGAGTGGCCGGGGATCGGCTGGCTCTCGCCGGTCTCGTCGAACCGCCCCGTCCGGGGGCCGACCATGTAGGCGCCCACGAGGCCGGCGATGCCGCCGCACATGTGGACGACCGTCGCGCCCGCGAAGTCGAGGTAGCCGACACCCAGCGCGGCGCCGACGAAGCCCGACGAGGAGAGCAGGCCGCCGGCCCAGGTGAAGCCGACCACGACCGGGTAGATGAAGCCCGTGATGACGGCCGCGAAGAGGACGTACGCGCGGAAGTCCATCCGCTCGGCGACGGCGCCGGAGACGATCGTCGCGGCGGTCATCGCGAACACCGCGCCGAACAGCCAGTCGAGCCACGAGCCCGCGTCGCCGACGTACGAGAACGCGCCGGCGAGCCCGCCGCCGGAGGTCAACGCCCCGACGACGCTCGCGACGCCCGCCCCGACGACGAAGTAGACGAGGACGCCCAGCGCCCAGTCGGTCATGTTCTTCATGAGGACGTTCCCGACGTTCTTCGTGCGGACCTGCCCCGCCTCGAGCAGCGCGAAGCCCGGCTGCATGAAGAAGATCAGGAACGACACCACCAGGATCCAGACGTAGTTGACGCCGCTGGCGATCGTCGAGGGGTCGACCTGCAGGGGTGCGAGGCTCACTCGGCCACCCCCACAGGAGCAGCGATCTTCAATGGACGTTCGTTCACCGATTCGTCGATTCCGTGGAGATTGGTGCTCCAGTTCACGCCAGACGCTCATGGAGAGGTATTATATCAATGTTGGCTTGAATATTGGAAACTTCTGTACGTCCTCGTAGACGGACGTCGGAAATAAGTGTGCATGAAAGGCATATTAGGACGTATTCTTCGGGGTGGTCGGCAAGTATCGCCAGAGAACTGGACGAACGTTTCGGCAAAAACTGCCACGGGCGGGAGCAGGCCGGTCGCGCGACGGGGCGCGATGGGGCGCAGTGTGGTACCGCGGGGTACTGGGGCGGTCAGTCGTCGAGGCCGGCTCGGCGCCGTCGGGCCTCCGGTACCGGCAGGCGACTGCCGTAGAGACCGGCCCTGTCGAGCAGGACGTCCTGGCCGAGCGGGGAGTACAGCAGGTCGAGGAGCGCCGCCTCGCGGCGGTCGGGCTCGCCGCTCGTGTACGCCCAGTGCGTGTCGGCGACCAGGGGGGAGTCGGCGTGGCGGAGGGGGCGGACGTCGCTGGACGCGCGCTCGCCCGCGCCGCGGTGGCCGAGCCGCAGCCGCGGGCGGTAGGCCGCCCCGTCCGCCTCGACGGTCACTGCCGCGACGGCCTTCGGCACGGGGTTGACGAACCCCTCCAGGCCGACCGGCACATACGTGATCGCGTCGTCCCGTCGCCCGAGGATCGACAGTCGCTCGGCCGGGCGGAAGGCGCTGGTGACGGCGACGGCGGGCACGGGGCCGAACTCGGTCTGTACCCAGTTCGGCGGGTCGGAGTCGCCGGCCGCGACGACAGCCACCTCCCGGTCGGGGCCCCCGACCGCCCGCCAGTTCGTGACCTCGCCGAGCATCAGCCGCCGGACCTCGTCGATCGTGAGGTGGTCGACACCCGCCTCGGCGACTGGTCGGCTGACGACGATCGCGATCGCCTCGCGAGCGAGGGGGTGCCCGACGAACTGTTCCCGGCGCGCCTCGGTCACGTCCCCGTCGCCCGGTTCGGCGTGGGCGTTGTTCCAGAGGCTGTCGCCGTCGAGCGCCTCGCCGATCGGCGTCGACGAGCCGGCGACCTCGACGCGCTCCGCTTCCAGCGCCTCGCACGCGGGGATGTCCCTGCTCCGGCCCACGACCACCCGGAACGGCGGCGCGGCGCGCTCGCCGGTCGGCTCGACCCCGTGTCGACGCGCGAAGTAGTCTGCTAACCTGGTGTCTGCGTCGACGTCGACGACGTTCTCCCACTCGTGGACCTCCCCGGCGCGCCGGTTGGCGTTCCAGTAGCCGGCGGCCAGGCTGAACAGGCGGTAGAGCCCCGCCGACGCCTCGACGAGCAGCGATCCCGGCGGCTCCGGCGTCGCGGTCGCGGTCGCCGTCGCGGTTCGGTCGCTCCCCGTCGCGGCGGATCCGCCGACGGTCGCCGTCCCCGCGTCGCCGGTCGACAGCCCGCCGCAGCCGGTCAGCCCCGTCGCGACGGCCGTCGCGACGACGCCGAGCGCGTGCCGCCGCGACGGCGCGCCCGACGCACGTGGCTCGCTTGCGCGGTCGTCACCGTCCGTCGCTCCGGTCCCGCCGCCGTCGCCCTCGCGGTCGCTCCGGTCGGTCGGGTTCGCGTCCGCGGTCACTGTCGGGGCCGTCGACCGCCCGTCCCCTGTACCTGTCGCCCGCGGATCCCGCGCCGAGGCGTCCCCGTGGGTCGCCGGTCGGATTGCCAGTCTCCTGACGCCCCCTCACCGCTCGCCCTCCGTCCCGGCCGGCTCGACGACTCGACCGTTCGACCGCTCGACTGCTCGACCGCTCGACTGCCCGATCGCGAATGCTCCGACGGCTCCGACCGCTCGACCGGCCGGGACCCGCTGCGACGCGGACGGGCGACCCGCGAGTCGCCCGTCCGTTAGTGCGAGCGATGCTCGCGCGGTCCTCGTCACTCGCTCTCTGCGGTCGCTCGGTCCGGTGGTCCCTGCCACGCGAGACCGGCCCGTTCGCGCCGCTCGCAGGCAGCGACTTCCGAGGTCAGGCTCGCTCACGCCGGTCGCTCGCGTGACCGTCGTCCGGGCCGGGTCGAGGGGCCGACCCCCTCCGGAGTCCATCCAGACGCGTGGTGGGCGGAGCCGGTCGTCGTCGGTGGTGTGTAGCCGGTCGTCGTCGATCCGGTGGGTCGCCGTCGATCCGGTCGCGGACCCGACAGGGGCGTCAGCCGTCGGTCGGAACTCGGACTCCGGCCGGCCGGACTCAGAGGTGCTCGGCGACGTCCTCGGCGAAGTAGGTGACGATCAGGTCCGCGCCGGCGCGCCTGATCGACAGCAGCGACTCCAGCGCGGTCGCCTCCAGGTCGAGCCAGCCCTTCTCGGCGGCAGCGTGGAGCATGGCGTACTCCCCGGAGACGTTGTACGCCGCCACCGGGTGGTCGAACGACTCGCGGACGGCCCGGACGACGTCGAGGTACGGGAGCGCGGGCTTGACCATGAGCACGTCCGCGCCCTGCTCGACGTCCAGGCGGACCTCCCGGAGCGCCTCGCGGGCGTTCGAGGGGTCCATCTGGTAGTGGCGCCGGTCGCCGAACGCCGGGGCGCCGTCGGCGGCGTCGCGGAACGGCCCGTAGAACGCCGACTCGAACTTCGCCGCGTACGAGAGGATCGGCACTCCCGTGTAGCCGGCCTCGTCGAGGCCCCGCCGGATGGCGCCGACCATCCCGTCGGTCATACTGGAGGGCGCGACGACGTCCGCGCCGGCCTCTGCGTGCGAGACGGCCGTCCGCGCGAGCAGGTCGAGCGTCTCGTCGTTCCGGACGGTCAGGTGGGGGGCCGTGCGAGCGTCGGGTTCGATCACGCCACAGTGGCCGTGGTCCGTGTACTCGCACAGGCAGACGTCGGTGATCACGGTGGCGTCCGTCTCGGCGGTGATCGCCCGGGTCGCCCGCTGGACGACGCCGTCCTCGGCGTACGCCCGCGACCCCTCGGGGTCCTTGGCGTCGGGGATCCCGAACAGCATCACGGCCCCGACGCCCGTCTCCCGGACCGCCTCGACGCGGGCGACCGCCTCGTCGACCGGCACCCGCTCGTGGCCCGGCATCGACGGGATCGGCACCCGCTCGTCGGTCGTCGCGTCGACGAACACCGGCGCGACGAGGTCGGTGGCGTCGAGGCGCGTCTCCGAGACCAGCGACCTGATCCCGTCGGCGCGCAGCCGCCGCGGTCGCTCGGTGAGGTCCATGCCCGGCGTTCGATCGCACGGGGCTAAACGCCGTCGTTCCCGGGTTCCGCTCGGCTACGGATCGCTCTTGGGTCCGGACAGCGGGTCCCGGTGTCTCGACGGACGGCTCTCGCCGCCGGACCGCGGGTCGACAGCCGCCGGGGATCCAGTCGTCCCCACCGCCCGGTCCCGGTCGCCGCAGGCGCAAACGATTTGTCGTTATCTGTGCAACGGTGTGACGAATGGCGGTCCCGGCCCAACTCTCCCAGATGCCCGCGGTGCTGCGCGACCTCCTCCACTCGGAGATCGGACTCCTGGCGCTGTTCGGCGTCTTCGTCCTCGAAGGTGCGATGCTGATGTACTTCATGCCCTCCGAGCTGCTGGTTCCGGGAGCGCTGGCGCTGCTCGGGGAGTCGCCGTGGCTGGTCGCCACCGTCATCGTCGTCTCGGTCGGCGGCGCCACCGTCGGCCAGTACGCGCTGTTCCGCGTCGCCAAACGCGGCGGGCGGGAGTACCTCCTCGAGCGCCGCTGGTTCCGCGTCTCCGAGTCGCGGCTCGATCGCTTCGACCACTGGTTCGAGCGGTGGGGACCGATCGTCGTCCCGATCTCCAACAGCCTCCTGTTCACCCGCGGGATGCTCACCGTCCCCGCCGGACTCGCCGGCATGGACGACCGCCGGTTCGTCGTCTACTCCGCCGTCGGGACGCTCGCGTTCGAGACGCTGCTCGCAGCCCTCTTCATCCACGCGCAGACGCTGCTGTGATAGGGTCGGTTGTAACTGTGTCCCGGTGATTCGACGACCGTTCCGTCGAACACCGGAAACGAACTACAACCGACCCTATGACTCCCTTCGACTCGCCCCTGGACTGTTCTCCGCGTCCGATCGCCGGCCTTCACGTCGTCTCGTGGCCGGGGGACGAGGGGAAAACGGCGGCGACGAGACCGGCTTCGAAGCTCGACGACGGGCTGGTGAGCCGGAGGGACGCTCGACGAGCGCGAACGAGCGAGCGAGAGCGACGCGAGGAAAGAGGTCGGGCGCGAGCGACGCCGTCAGCGGTCGCCCTGTGCGCGGCGTACGGTCGTCGAACGCCCGCGTCGACACTCCCGACGCGGGCGGCGCCTCACTCGGTCCGACTGATGTCGAGCTGCTCCCGCAGTGCGGCCAGCTCGTCCGACTCCGCGAGTTCCTCGACCCGCTCGCGGAAGTGCCGCTGACAGAGGCCGACCCTGATCCCGTCCTTCCCGGCGGCGTATGCGGCCTCGCGGTCGCAGTAGTGGCAGCGCATACCTCACGGTACGTCCCGACGGGGTTTAAGCCTGCGTTATCGGCAGTCGTGACCGCACGGGCGCCGGACCACCGCCGGACCGGTGAGCCGCACCGTCCCTCGTTGCGACCCGTCTACTTCCGTTCGCTCCGGCACGGATCGTCGCCGGACCGGCCGGACGGCGCTCCCCTCGGGGACCTCGCGACGCCAGTCGACGGCGCCGTGACGCGCTAGGATTAGGAGGGTGGTAACCGGTCGCGGACCGGCTCGAACCCGTCGGCGTCGAGCCCGGCCGTCCCGAGTTCGTCCTCGTGCGCGTCGCTCCCGCCGGTCGCCAGCAGGCCGTGGCGCTCGATTGCGGCCTCGACCGGCGCCGGATCGACCGGCCGGCCGTACGGGTAGCACCGCTCGACGGCGTCCAGCTCGGCGGTCAACGCGAGCGCCGCCTCGGGGTCGTCGTACCGGAGCGGGTGTGCCAGCCCGACGAGGGCACACGAAGCCCGGAGCAGTTCGACGCCGCGGTCGAACGACGTGACGTCCCGTGCGACGTAGCAGGGCCCGCCGTCGTCGATCAGTTCGACGAAGGCGTCGTCGTAGCCGAGGTCGGTCCCGTCGCAGGCGTCGACGGCCCGTGCGACGTGCGGCCGGCCGATCCCCTCGCGGATGTCGACGTCCAGGTCGACGCCGAGGCGGGTCTCGATGCAGTCGACGATCCGCCGGGCGCGCTCGACGCGGTCGCGCTGGAGGCGCTCGAGCTCGCGGCGCAGTGCCGGCGTCGGCTCGACCGCGTAGCCCAGCAGGTCGACCCGCTCGTCGGTCCCGGCGGGCTCGACGCGGAGCTCGATCCCCCTGACGAGCGTGACGCCGTCCCGTCGCTCGATCGGGGCCGCCAGGCCGGGGTGAACGCGATCGTGGTCGGTCACCGCGACCCAGTCGAGCCCCGCCCGCCGGGCGGCCGCCGGGACGTCCGCCAGCGCCATCGTCCCGTCAGACACCGTCGTGTGAACGTGCAGGTCGGCGACGAGGTCGCGACCCTCGGCCGCCGTTCCGCCCGTCCCGTCGGTCGCGACCTCGAGGTCCCCCCCGTCCAGTTCGTCGGGACCGCTCTCACCGACACCACCGGCGTCGCCACCGACCGGACTCGCGTCGTCCATACCTCCGCTGGCGGCGCGAGCCCCAAGCGGCTTCCGTGTCAGGACCTGTCGTGGTAGTTAATGTCGATAATACAGTGGGAGGAAACTAAGGACGTGAATGGAAAAAGATTATAATTATCGTGGCTGTTCCTCCGTTCGATGCGACGCACCGCGACGCGCGACCTGATCGAGGCCCAGACCTACCCGACCACCACCGAAGAGGTCGTCGAGACGCACGGCGACTACACGATCGAGCTCGCGAACGGGGAGGAGGTGCTGGGCGACGTGCTCGGGCGGATCGAGGGCGAGACCTACGAGACGCCACAGGAGCTCCGGACCGCCCTCTACTGTGGCGTGGGGCACGAGGCGATCGGTCGGCGCTTCTACAGCGACCGTGACGCCTACGCCCTCGGCGAGGACGGCCCCGACCAGGTCTCCTTCTAGCGCTCCAGTTCTCCCGCCGGACGGCCCGGACGCTCCGCCGGACGATCGGAACGACGTTCCTTCGGCGGTCGGTCCGATACGTCGATCGGAGAGGCGGGCGTGCCCTCGCGCTCACGGGGACGCGAGGCGGAAGCCCGAGCCGTCAGTCGTGGGTGACCGACAGCGGCAGGTCCAGCGGGACCTTCCCTTTCGTATAGCCCTCGACGGTGCCGTCGGGACGGACGCGGAAGACCACCGCCGGGCGGTGGCGGACGTCGGGGCGCTCGCCGGAGACCCGCCGCCAGTCGTCGTCGGGGAACGACGAGCAGTCGACGAGGAGGACGACGCCGCCGCCGTGGGCCTCGAGCTGGCCGTCCGTCTTGGTGGCGGCGGTCTCGCGAACCGCGCTCACGGGGCTGCCGGTGCTGCGACGGCTCGGCGGGAGCGGGCGGGTCACCTCGACCAGCCAGGCCCGGCCGTCGCGCTCGGCGCGGAAGTCCAGCGAGTGGCCGGTCGAGACGGCGATCTCGGGCGTGATCCCGTAGCCCGCCTCGGTCAGTAGCCAGGCGGCGTCCAGCTCGCCCATCGCGGCGGTCATCCGCGTGAGGTCCAGCCGCTCGGAGGTGCCCAGTTTCCCGGCCATCTCCTCGCGGTCGTCGTCGAGGACGCCGGTCGCGAGGAACGACTCGTAGAAGTCGAGCGCCGCCTCGCGGTCGGCGTCGGGGAAGCCGGCCGCGTGGTCGCGGAAGAACGTCCTGGTCGTCTCGCGGCCGTCCTTCGAGAGGAACACCGGCAGGAAGAACCACGAGATCGTGGGGTACGCCCGGAGCCACGGCGATTCCTCGTGGAGCTGCGCGAGCAGCTCCCGTTCGGCCCACTCGGCGATCGCCTCCGGGACCTCCTCGAAGCCGAACTTGTCCGTGCGCCACAGGGAACTCGGCGTCTCCGTGTTGCCGAGCCAGTAGCCGCCGTCGCCGTTCGTGTCCCAGGCGAACAGCGCGACGCTCCCGTCGTCCATCTCGAACCGGCGAGCCTCGTACCCGGCGGGCGGTTTGTACCACGGCGACCCGCTCGTCGCGCCGAGGTTGGCGTCCAGCGGCCCGTAGATCGCCGACCGGACGCGCCCCTCTGTCCACCGGCCGGTCGCCCGTCGGAAGCGGAGTGGCCGTGCCACGCCGGCTGTAGTCGCCGATCCGGTTTACGTGTTCCGAGGCGCGGCCCTCTCTCGTCGTACCGTCGCGGCCGCGTCCACGCGGTCGCGCCCGCAGCCTCGCGGTCGATTCGGCGACCGACCCACCGCCCGCCCCGGCACCGTCGGCCGGTCTCTCGACCGAAGTTGTTAGATTTATTATCTTTATTGTCGCTTATCTTCCGTTACACATATATGAGACAGCTACCCACGTCTAGACGTACCATGTCAATGGGTGCCTACGACGAGGACGAGCACGAGCGCCGGGCCCAGAAGACGTCCGAGGTCGACGCCGACTTCGACGACACTCGGACGGGGTTCGAGGGGACGATCGAGTTCGACTCCGGCGACAGCACCGAGGCGCTCCTAGACCAGTTCCAGGAACTGCAGAACGCCGAGTAGTCCGGCACCTTCGATACCGACACGACGACCCACTAGCCGTCGCTCTCGGGTTCGAATCGGCGCTTCCGACCGTGCGCCGTCCGTCCTCCGCCCGGCTACCGGAAGCGCGTAGCGAGGATCGCGGCGGCCGAGACGACCGTGACGGCGACGACGTGGCCGCCGACGGCGGCGAGCAGCACCGGCTGGTCGACGAGGAACGGGACGAGGAGCGCCTGCACCCCCGCGAACGCCACGTTCGTCGCGTCGAGCCGGGCGAGCGCCCGGCCGGTCTCGGGGTCGAACGTGTAACGGAGCGACCGCCACAGCGAGACGACGGCGGCCCACCACGACGTCCCGATGCGGTAACAGAGGTCCCACAGCACCAGCAGCATCAGGTAGACGACGGGCACCGGCGGCTCGGACCCGAACAGTCCGGCCAGGAGCGGCTCGGCCGCCCGTGCGGGGTCGAAGACGAACAGGTGGGTGACGAGCGCGACGAACGCGAGCACCGACAGCACCACCTCGATCGACGACCCGAACAGCAGCCGTCGGTACGGTTCCGGGACGTCCTGCTCGCGGACGCCCCGGCCCAACCGCAACATCGCCAGGCTCCCGACCGCGGCGACGGCGACGGCGACGGTCCCCGGGACGACGGCCGTCCAGAGGTCGTACCCCCACGCGAGCAGGAGCACGGCGGCCTCGAAGAGGCCGACCTGGAGGGCGATCGCCTGGGCCGCCGACAGCCGGATGCCCGGGAGCGCGCCGACGATGCTCTCGTAGGTCCACGTCTCGCCGTAGTCGGCGGGCTGCACGCCCGCGCCCATCACTCCGCCTCCGGCGCGTCGGGGACTCGACCCCCGACCGACGGACGGTTCGCGGGCGGGGATCGACGCCCGGTCGACGGACGGCCGTCCGACGCCGACCGGTCGCTCCCGGACGGCTGGGTCGTGGCGAGTTCCCGGCCGCCGTCCGTCGTGGCGAGTTCCCGGCCGCCGTCCGTCGTGGGCGCGGCGCCGTCGTCGGCCCCCTCGTCCGCCTCCGGTGGGGGCGCCTCCGGTTCGGCGGTCCCGAGCGCCCGCGCGACGGCGACGTCGAACGGCGTCAGCTCGACCGGGACCAGCTCGCGGATCCGGTCGTCGGTGACGACGACCGGGTTCCGCAGGCCGTCGATCAGCGCGTGGGCGACGTGGCGGTCGACGTCGGTGACGAGGTCGACCCAGTACGACGACAGCGTCGGTGTGAGGACGGGCACGGGGATCAACAGGAGCCGCCGCCCGAGCTCGCGGCCGGTCCGGCGGAGCATCTCGGCGTACGACAGCGTCTCCGGGCCCCCGATCTCGTAGGTCCCGCCGGCGGTCTCGGGGACGTCCAGCACGCCGACCAGGTAGGCGACCACGTCGTCGATGGCGATCGGCTGACAGGGCGTCCGGACCCACCGCGGGGTGATCATCACCGGCAGGCGGGTGACCAGCTGGCGGACCAGCTCGAAACTGGCGCTCCCCGCCCCGACGATCACGGCCGCCCGCAACACGGTGAGGTCGTACGTCCCCTCGGCCAGCAGGTGCTCGACCTCGCGACGCGAGCGGAGGTGGTCCGAGAGGGCGTCGACGTCCTCGCCGAGCCCGCTCAGGTAGACGACCCGCGAGACGCCGGCCGCCGACGCCGCGTCGGCGAAGGTGCGGGCCGCCCGGCGGTCACGCTCGGCGAAGTCCTCGCCCGCCCGCATCGAGTGGACGAGGTAGTAGGCCGCCTCGACGTCGAGGGCGTCGTCGAAGCTTCCCGGCACCAGGAGGTCCCCCTCGACGACCCTGGCGTCCGGCGGTCGATCGTAGCCGTCGGCGTCGCGAACCAGGACCGTCACCTCGTGGCCGGCCGCCTGCAGGGCAGGCACGAGCCGACGCCCGACGAACCCGGTCGCGCCCGTGACGAGTACGCGCATATGGTTGCACGAAAGGCGACGACGAAACTTAACCGTTCCCGCCCGCCGGGCCGTCCCGTTCGTCTGCGCGGCCGTCCTGCCGGCCCGGCCCGGGCGCGTCGGCGTCGGCGTTCGCCGGGTCGTCGGCGTCGGAAGCCGCCCGCACGGCCGCCCAGCCGGGCGTCCGGGGCGCCCCGCGGTCGACCTCGACCTCGTCACCGGTCGGCGCCTCCCCTGCCGGCTCGCCTGGCCCGGCGGCCGCCGCGGTCCACTCGTCGATCGCCCGGCCGGCCCACGAGTCGGCCGCGAGCGCCGCCTCCCGGGCCGCCTCGCGCCTCGCGTCGTCGACCGCGAGCGTCCCCGGCGCGGAGGCGGCGGCGACGGCGACGAACCGCGCCCGGTCGGCCGGGTTCTCCTCGCCCCGGCGCAGGCGGTGGATCACGCCCGTCAGCTCGTCGGGGTCGGGGTAGGCGAACACCTTCGCGCCGACGGCGTGGGAGCCCAGGAGGAGCCCGCGTTGGCCCGGGGGCGGCTCGGCGTCGACCAGGCGCTCGCCGGGGTCGCCGTGGGTCGCCTCGACGCGTTCGCACTCCGTCTCGACGCCGAGTACGAGGTTGTGGCCGGGGTAGTCGGCACACTCGGCGGGGTAACGCTCGTCGCCGTGGATCCGGCACTGGAGGGTCTCGGGGTCGAGGAACGTACACGTCCGCAGCCAGGTGCGATCGAGGTCGAACGGGGCGACCGGCTTCGGGGGCGTGCGCAGCCCGACGAAGAAGGCCGGCCGACCGTCCAGCGCCGCCAGGTCGACGCCGTCGACGGTGACGCTCCCCGTCGCGGTCCCGGCGTCGTCGTGCCAGAGCCGGGGCACGAGCGCGTCGCCGAGCCCGTCGTCGAGGAACCCCCGGACCTCGTCGCGCGTCAGCGGGACGAGGTTGTACGCGTCGTCCAGGGGGCGGCGGGGGCCCCGGCGCTCGTGATCCGGCGAGCCCGGCGCGACGGGCCGCCAGTCCACACAGCAGCCCGCACAGCCCTCGCAGTTCACGCGCATGATGTGTCGTATGCTGTCGTGGGACAAGAGGGTTCGCCGCGGGACGGGAGCCAGCCTCGCGGGTCGACTCTCGTCGATCACTCCCCGCCCGCCGGCCGCGCAACGCGTAAACCCCTCGGGCGCCTCGCTCCGGTGATGACCACGGAGCCGTGCGACGCCTGCGGGCGGAAGGTCCGGATCGGCGGCGGCATCGGCGACTTCTGGACGTTCGAGACCGGGAGCAGCGGCGGAATGTCACTCGAGCTGGCCGACGAGAGCGAGCACTTCCTCTGTTTCGACTGCATCGACCGCCTGCCCGAGGACCGCGAGCCCACCCGCGAGGACGTCGACGAGCTGTCGGTCTGATCGGCCGGCGTCGGGCCGGTCGCACGTCGGCCCGGTCGCACGACCCGAGTGCTCGTCCGGGCCCGGCCGCTCCCGCGACGCCAACCCCCAAGAGCCTGCGAGCCGTGGGTCCGTCCGTCATGGACCTGCCCGACCACGTCCACGCCCTGCCGCTGTCGATCGAGCGCGACGGCCGCGAGCTGACCTTCCACCCCTCGGCCGTCGAGACCGACCGCGGACTCCTCCTCCTCGATGCTGGGATGCCGTTCACCGTCGGCGCGCTGGCCGACCGGCTCGACGAGGCGGGCTTCGCGCTCGCGGACGTCGCCACGCTCCTCGTGACCCACCAGGACCTCGACCACGTCGGCGGCGCGAGCGCGGTCGTCGACCACTCGGACGCGCTCGTCGTCGCCCACGAGACCGACGCGCCCGTGATCGACGGCCGCGAGGCGCCGCGGGTTCCCGGCGGGGGCGACGGCGACGGCGAGGACGCCGGCGACGACGAGGGGGACGGAGTCGACCGCGCGCCGCCGGTCCCGGTCGACGTCGAGCTGGGGGGACCGGCGACGATCCGGACCCGCGCCGGGCCCGCGCGGGTGGTCCCGACGCCCGGTCACACGCCGGGCCACGTCTCGGTCTACCTCCCCGAGTCGGGGACGCTCCTCGCGGCGGACGCCCTGACGGCCCAGGGCGGGGAGCTGCACGGACCCCGTCCGGACGTGACCGAGGACGTCGAGACGGGCCTCGCGTCGGTCGCCCGCCTCGCGGATCTCGACGTCGAACGGGTGCTCTGTTACCACGGGGGGCTCGTCGCGGCCGACGCCGGGCGGCTCGCCGAGATCGCCGGGGAGGACTGACGCGCGTCGACGTGGGGCCGCGGGGAACGCCGCTCGGGCGGCCGCCGTCGCCGTCCGACCGGCCCCGACCCTCCGCCAGTCGAACCGTTTAACCACGCCACTCGCGGAAGGCCGGTGTGGACCCCGACCGCATCGTCGACTCGTTCCCGGCGCCGTCGTTCCGCGGCAACCAGGAGGCGGCGCTCGCGTCGATCCGCGACGCGTTCGCGGCCGGTAACGAGGTGGTCCTCGTCCGGGCGCCGACGGGCAGCGGGAAGTCGCTGCTCGCGCGGGCGATCGCCGGCGCGGCACGCACGCCCGACGAGGCCGAGCCGGCCCAGCCGACCGGGGCCTACTACACCACGCCGCAGGTCTCCCAGCTCGACGACGTCTCCGAGGACGACCTCCTCGAGGACCTCCGGGTGATCCGCGGGAAGTCGAACTACACCTGCATCCTGAACGGCGAGGAGGACACCCCCGTCGACCGGGCGCCCTGCGCCCGCGAGCGGGGGTTCGACTGCTCCGTCCGGCACCGCTGTCCGTACTTCTCGGACCGGGCGATCGCCGCCAACGGCGCGATCGCGGCGATGACGCTCGCGTACTTCATGCAGACGGCCGGCTCGGAGGTGTTCCGGACGCGCGACGTCGTCGTGATCGACGAGGCCCACGGGCTCGCCGAGTGGGCCGAGATGTACGCGACGATCGACCTCCGGCCACGGACGGTCCCCGTCTGGGAGGACGTCACCGTCCCCGACGTCCACGAGGCCGACGACCCCGTCGAGCGGACCGTCCGGTTCGCCGAGGCGCTCGCGAACGTCTGCGAGCGCGAGAAGGACGAGCTGCTCGCCCGGCCCGAGCTCACCCCCGAGGAGGCGGCCCGCCGCGACCGGCTCCAGGAGCTGCGCTCCGAACTCGCGTACCTCGTCGACGACTACCGCGACGCCGACAGCGCGACCACCTGGGTCGTCGACCAGCCCGACGGCGCCGGCTCGCCGCTGACGATCAAGCCGCTCGACCCCGAGCGGTACCTCCGGCACACGGTCTGGGACCGGGGGACTCGCTTCGCGCTGCTGTCGGCGACGATCCTGAACAAGGCGGCGTTCTGCCGGGGGGTCGGGCTCGACCCCGAGCGGGTCGCGCTGGTCGACGTCGGCCACACGTTCCCGGTCGAGAACCGACCGCTGTACGACGTGACGCGGGGGAAGATGACCTACGAGCACCGCGACGAGACGATCCCGAAGGTCGCGCGGCTGCTCGTCCGGCTGATGGCCCGCCACCCCGACGAGAAGGGGATCGTCCACGCGCACTCGTACGCAATCCAGGAGCGGCTGGCCGACCGGCTGGCCGCGTTCGGCGTCGCCGACCGCGTCCGGACGCACGACCGCGCCGACCGGGACGCCACGCTCGAGTCGTGGAAGGCGACCGACGACCCCGAGGTCTTCCTCGCGGTGAAGATGGAGGAGGCGCTCGACCTCCGGGACGACCTCGCGCGGTGGCAGGTGCTCTGCAAGGCGCCGTACCTCAACACGTCGGACTCGCGGGTCGCCCGCCGGCTGGAGAACGGCCAGTGGGCCTGGTACCACCGCGCCGCGCTGCGGACGGTGATCCAGGCCTGCGGCCGGGTGGTCCGGGCGCCCGACGACTACGGCGCCACCTACCTCGCGGACGCGAGCCTCCTCGACCTCTTCGAGCGCGCGCGGACGGACATGCCCGACTGGTTCGCCGACCAGGTCGACCGGACCTCGACCCCCGACCTGCCCGACTTCGACCCCGGGGCGGCCCTCGCCGGGGTGACCGGGTGGGAACCGGGCGCGAGCCGGCGGTCGGGGTCGGACGCGTCCGGCGGCGGGTCGTCGTCGGGGTCGTCCGGGGGCTCGTCGTCGGGGTCCTCGGCCCGCGGTTCGGCGTCGGGCTCGTCGGGTCGCGGCTCGACGGCCGACGGGCGGTCCCGGAACGGGCGGAGTGGACGGAGTGGAGGCGGCAGTTCGCGCGGCGGATCGACCGGCGACGACGGCGGCCCCGGCCGGGACCGCGACCACCCGCTGTCGGACGTCTGGGGCGAATGACCCGCCGGCCCGGCTTCCCGACCGGAGCCCCACACCCGACCGTCCCCGCCGCCCGACGTCCCCGTCGGAACGCCGTTCGCCGACCGATCTCCCCGGCACTGCAGCCGGTCGTGTCACGGCCGGACGACGCGCCGACGGATCGCCGGCACCGTGGCCGCACGTATCGGTTCGGGTATACGACGAACACCCGGGCGCCGCGTTCGTCGAAGTAGTAACCCGATACCGAGTTAGAAACCGGCCGTTTCGCGCCGCACTGTCAGGGTTTCCAGAGTCTCGCAATAATTGCGGGCGAATACTTCATGGACCTTCATGTTAGTACGTTTGTTTCACGCTATTCCGGCGTTATTTGGATGTTTGTATCAGTAACTCCCGATTAGGGGCACCGTTACGACAACGACTCTCACGATAGATTTACGTTCGTCCTCGACGAGCGGGTAGTTGTCGACCGATGCACACACACGCCCTCACGGTGGCGCTGACGCTGTACCGGAGCGGAACGCTGACGTTAGAACAGGCCGCCGAGTCCGCCGGCCTCTCGGAGCCGGAGATGCGCGCGGCGATCCGGCGCCACGGCATCCCCCTCCACGAGGAGCTCGCCGCGCCCGCCGGCGACCGCCGCCCCGCCAGCGCCGACTGACGTCGGCCCGTCACCGACGGCCCGCCAGCACACCGGTCCCCTACCCGCCCGTCGGTCTCCGGGGGGCACCACCCCTTCCCTTCCCTTCCCTTCCCCTTCGCCCGTCGCTGCCCTACCGACGCCCGGCGTTCTCCCGGCCGTCGACCGTTACCGGCCGTCGTTCGACTCGTCGTCCCCGTCGACGGCCTCGGCGGGCACCACGTGCAGGCCGGCCCTGGTCTTCACCACGTGCGTCGTCGCGGCGTCCGGGTCGAAGTAGTCCGGACGGGGGATCGTCTTCGCCTCGTACGTCTCGGGGTCGAGCACCTGGACGGCGTGGTCGTCCTCGACGGTCACCACGGTCGTCTCGACGGCGTCGGCGACGTCGCCGAGCGTGCGCGCGTCGGGGGCGATCCCCTCGTCGTAGTCGGCCTCGTACCGGTCGCCGGTGGCGAGGCGGACGCCCTTGAGGTTCCCGCGCGCGCTCCGGACGAGGATCGGCCCGCCGTCGTCGGCGTCGTCCCGGAGCTCGATCACGTCGCCAGGGGTGTACTCGGGCAGTCGCACGGCGAAGGTGACCCGGTGGACCTCGTTGCCGTCGCCGTCCTCGGTGACCAGCGTCGGGTACTCGTTCACCTCGCCGCCCAGCTCTCGGACGATCCGCCTCGCGATCCCGCCGCCCATCTGGTTGGCGCTCACCTTGATGTCGACCCCGTCGTCGGTCTCGCCCACGTCCGAGACGAACGCGTTCCGGTCGCCGGTCGCCTCCCGCTCGGCGACGTAGGCGTGGGCGATCTCGACGGCCCGGTCCCGCTCGTGGCTCGTCGGCGTCCGGCCCTCGGCCCGGACCTGGACGATCGCCGCGTAGTAGCCGCCGGCGATCCGGCCACAGCGCGTGCACGTCTCCTTCGAGATGCGGACGGGGACGACGACCGACTCCTCGACGGGGACGCCGCGGACGACCCCGGAAAAGTCGCAGTGCATCCGGATCGACGTCTCGTCGACCTGCTCGGGATCGACGCCCCAGCGCACGTCCCGGGCCTTCAGGTGGACGCCCAGCCGCTCGGAGACCTCCTCGACGGCGACGTCGGTGTAGTCGCGCGCGCCGACGTCGACCCAGCGGTTGCCGCGGTGGACGGCCCCGCAGGACGAACAGACGCGCACCTGGACGCGGTCGGGCGCGTCCACCAGGTCGAACTCCTCGAAGTAGCAGGCGTCACAGAGGGCCGCCTCCCGCTCCCGGGGCGCCCCCGGCAGCGGCTCCTCGCGCGGGGGCACGGGGTCGCCACACCGCGGACAGAACTCGCCGGTCGCGGAGCCCGAATCGCTCATCGACGGTCGTAGACGGTTGGTGCGGTTAAACGCCGCGGACGCCGCCTCCCGCCGACGGCTTCTTGTCCCGCGTCCCCATACCCCGGATCGTGCTCCCCTGGGGACACGCCGGCCTCGGCTACCTGCTGTACGCCGGCCTCGCGCTCGCGACCGGCCGCCGGCTCCCGCGCGGCTGGCCGCTGGCGGCGCTCCTGGTCGGCACGCAGTTCCCGGACCTCGTCGACAAACCCCTCGCGTTCCTCGGGGTCCTCCCGAACGGCCGGACGGGCGTCCACACGCTGCTCGTCACGACGCTCCTGCTCGCCGCGACCTGGCTCGTCGCCGTCCGTGTCGACGCGGGGACCGACGGCCGCACCCCGAGGGCGGTCCCGTGGTCGACAGCGGGCTCCGGACGGGGAGGCGCACGCGAGGTCGCCCTCGCCTACTCGGTCGGGCACCTCTCGCACCTGCTCGGCGACTCGTACGCCGCACTGCTGACGGGCTACTGGCGCGGGTTCGCGTTCCTGCTGTACCCGTTCGTCCCCGCGCCCCGCTACCTCGCCGACCGCGTCGCCCCCTGGGAGCGGCTCGCCGACGCGGCGCTCACGACCCGCGTGACGTTCCAGGTCGTGCTCGCCGTCGGGGCCGGCCTCGTCCTCCTCTACGGCGCGTACCGTCGCCAGGGTCGGCGGACGATCGCCCCCAGACAGTGAGTACTGCGGTTCGGTACCGCCGTGATCACTACGAGAGCGGGACCGGCTCGGTCGGTCGCCCAGTCCCGATCGGTCAGTA
>Ga0207797_1000993_pt1 | contig 21053 bp, 18 predicted proteins | sample PRCRCaboRojoPR_6_FD_187275 | JGI IMG/M metagenome (GOLD analysis project Ga0207797, IMG submission 187275) | Marine sediment microbial community from Cabo Rojo, Puerto Rico - PR CR 10% Liquid 1 (SPAdes) | ecosystem: Environmental > Aquatic > Marine > Coastal > Sediment | place: Cabo Rojo, Puerto...
TTCAATATTTTGCTTCAGTAGAAGCTAGATTTTCCTTGAATTAGTCAAATCTTCTGAATAATAAAATTTTAAATGATTTCTCAGGTTATAGTTTGAACGCATTACCTCTCCGTAGGCCCCTGCCGTATGAATCGCCAGGATATCCCCCCTCTGAAGTTCCGGTAACTCTACTGCCTTTCCAAAATAATCGGATGATTCGCAAATGGGTCCTACCACATCATATTTTTGGGTGGCTTTGTGGCTGGTCAGGGCAGTGATTTTGTGATAGGCCTGGTATAGTGCAGGCCTTATAAGCTCGGTCATACCTGCGTCCACAACCGCAAATTTGGTGTTTACGCCCTCTTTAACATACAATACTTTTGTAAGCAGCACACCGCACTGACCCGTTACGGAACGTCCCAGCTCAAAATGAAGCTGCTGTTCGGGCTGAATGTTGAGGAACTCGCGGAAAATATTGAAATAACTCTCGAAGTCCGGTATCGTTTGATTTTCCGGATGCTCGTAATTCAGGCCCAAACCTCCCCCTGCATTGATATCGGTTAACTGGATGTGCTCTCGTCTGAAGAAGTCCTGTATCTCATTCATTCGTAAGCACAGGCTTTTAAAAACATCCATGTCGGTGATCTGCGAGCCGATATGGACATGGATTCCTTTTACGTGAATGTGATGTAAATTTTTACAGGTTTCCACTACCCTTGGCAGATCTTCCCTGTTGATGCCAAATTTGTTCTCTTCAATGCCTGTTGTAATATAATGATGAGTTTTTGCATTGATTTCAGGGTTAATCCTGAGGGCGATACGGGCCTTTTTGTTTTTCATGGAAGCCCTTTCGTTGATCACCTCTATCTCTGTGATCGATTCGCAGTTAAAGAATCCGATGTCATGATCCAGGCCCAGGTCGATCTCCCAGTCTGTTTTGCCAACTCCAGCAAAAGCAATACCTTCTCTCGGAAAACCTGTTTCCAGGGCTTTCAGGATTTCATTCCCGCTGACACAATCTGCCCCGAAACCATAATTGCTGATGGTTCTTAAAATCCTGTCATTTGAATTGGCTTTCAGGGCATAATGTACATGAAAGCCGGTGCTTTTATTAATTTCCTTTATTGTCGAAAGCGTTTTATGCAGCAACTCCATATCATAAAAATAGGATGGAGTTTCCATATGATCCAGATTTCTTTTGATCAATTCAGTGTTCATCATTAAAAAGATTGTTGCTTAGTGCATTCAATGCCTGGACTTTGTCTTTTGTATTCACCAGGATGGTCACGTTGTACTGGTTTCCCCCGTAGGAAATCATCCTTACCGGGACTTCGCTCAGGGCATCAAAGATTTTATAAACAATTCCTTTTTCATCGGCCATCAGATTGCCTACCACGCAGATGATGCTCTGATCGTGATCCACATCTACTGCCCCGTATTTTTTCAGATCACCGGTAATCTGGTCAAGGTAATCCAACTTATCAATGGTCACCGAAACAGCTACTTCTGAGGTGGTAATTACATCCACCGAAGTTTTATATATTTCAAATACTTCAAATACTTTCCTGATAAAGCCGTAAGCCAGCAGCATCCTGTTTGATTTGATATTGATTGCTGCAATGCCATCCTTTGCTGCAACAGCTTTAATCTCTTTCTTTTGGGAATCATTGGTAATAAGTGTCCCTTCATCGGTTGGATTGAGGGTATTTTTAAGCCGCACGGGTATTTCTTTCAGCTTACAGGGGAGCACACTGGCAGGGTGCAGAACTTTGGCCCCGAAATAGGCCAGCTCTGCAGCCTCATCAAAGGAGAGGTTGCGAATGACCGATGTTTTTTCCACATACCTGGGATCGTTGTTGTGAAATCCGTCAACATCGGTCCAGATCTGGACTTCCTCGGCACTGATGGCTGAACCGATCAGGGAAGCCGTATAATCACTACCTCCCCTTTTCAAGTTGTCCACCTCGCCGAAAGCATTCCGACAGATGTACCCCTGGGTGATGAAAAGGTTGTTATCCGGGTAGGCGGACAATTCCCTTTCCAGGTTTTCCTTTATATAAAATTCGTCCGGCTCCTCGTTCTTGTCGATCCTCATAAAATTCAAAGCAGGTAAAAGAACGGATTCTATATTGCTGTCTTCCAGGTGATACTGGAACATAGCTGTAGAAATCAGTTCTCCCTGTGCCATAATGGATTTTTGCTGGGGAGTGGAGTAAGATTTGCTGAAGAATGAACGGATGTAATCGAAATGAGACTGGATCATCTCCAGAGCCTTATTCTGGTATTCTTCAGTATTGTATAGTTCCCTGGCCACTTTACGGTATTTTCTTTCCAGTTCAGCCGTAATTTCCCTGGCTGCATCCTTGTTATCCTTGGAAAGATAGTTGGTTATATCTTCCAGGGCATCAGTTGTTCCTGCAAAAGCAGAAAGTACAATCACCTTGGGCGATCCATCGTTTATGATCTCCCCTACTTTGCTGATTCTCTCAGCTGTTCCAAGCGATGTTCCACCAAATTTTAAAATTTTCATAGGTTTATTCCTGATTTTTATATCGGTTGGATGAAAGCTTATCTTATTCAATAATTTCTTTCTCCATTCCTGGTTTTATGATACTTAAAAAGGCCACGCTATGGCGTGACCCTCTCAATGTCATGGCCATAAACTTTTTATTGAATACATGTCGGGTCGTTCATGAGTCCGGTCTAAAAACTAAATATTAGTTTCTGACGCTGAAAATCAGCATTGCCCCATCCCTGAAAGGATCCTGATTTTCAGCTACTTCATCCTTCAGGGTTTGGGGCAAAAAGTAGCTGAAAATCATATTTGACACTTTTTAGACTGGACTCATTCATGCTTTTCAAAATGCATTTTATGCAGTATTTAGAATAAATATTCATTATACTGATGGCTTTGCGCAAAATTATAAATTTTCGTAATATGCCGTATGATAATATTTTAGATTTTTTGGAATTTTCTGTAAAGATTATTTAAATCATTATATTTGTAGGGAACTTTTCCGTAAATGTATGTTTATGCAAAGGCAATTTGATTATCTTGTTATTGGAACCGGTATAGCGGGTTTGGCTTATGCATTGAAGGTTGCCGGTAAGGGAAAAGTGGGAGTGATTACCAAAACCCAGCTCCAGGAAACCAACACCAAGTATGCCCAGGGAGGAATTGCCTCAGTAATGTATTCACCGGACAGTTATGAAAAGCATATCCGGGATACCATGGAAGCAGGCGATGGTTTGTGCGATCGCGAAGTAGTTGAAATGGTTGTAAAAGAAGCTCCTTCGCAAATCCAGCAATTAATTGAGTGGGGTGTCGAATTTGACAGGAATGAAAAAGGCAGTTATGATCTGGGGAGGGAAGGGGGACACACTCAGCCCAGGGTACTGCATCACAAGGATCATACCGGACAGGAAATAGAAAACAAGTTGGTGCAGCAAGTCAGGAGGCATCCCAACATCACGGTTATGGAATATCATTTTGCAGTGGATGTGCTTACCCAGCACCACCTTGGAAAAAAAGTAACCAGGAGGACACCGGATATTGAATGCTATGGAGCTTATGTGCTGAACCTGGAAACTTCCGAAGTAACCACTATACTTTCAAAAGTTACCGTCATCGCAACCGGTGGTACGGGAAATCTCTATGACACCACCACCAATCCCAGGATTGCCACGGGGGATGGAATAGCAATGGTTTACCGGGCCAAGGGACTTATTGAAAACATGGAATTTATACAGTTTCATCCCACCGCTTTATATAACCCGGGTGAAAGGCCTGCTTTTCTGATAACCGAAGCCTTGCGGGGATTTGGAGCCTTGCTTCGGACTACCGACGGGAAGGAATTCATGAAAAAATATGACAGCAGGGGTTGCCTGGCGCCCAGGGATGTTGTTGCAAGGGCCATTGATAATGAAATGAAGAAGCGGGGAGATGAATATGTTTACCTTGACTGTTCACACCTGGATTCTCGAGCCCTGAAGAGCCATTTTCCGAATATTTATAAAAAGTGTTTAAGCCTGAACATTGACATTACCAAAGATTATATCCCCGTAAGACCTGCAGCGCATTATACGTGTGGTGGAATAAAGGTTGATAAAAACGGCAGAAGCACAATCAACCGGCTTTATGCCATTGGAGAATCTTCGTGTACCGGACTCCATGGGGCAAACAGGCTTGCTTCCAATTCCTTGATGGAAGCCGTTGTGTATGCCGACCATGCGGCAAAAGATTCATTAAATCGAATCGATGGTTTATCTTTTAAGGAAGGTATACCGGACTGGGATTATTCCGGAACCACTTATCCCGAAGAAATGGTGATGATTACCCAGAATTTCAAGGAGGTGCATCAGATCATGAGCAACTATGTTGGAATTGTGCGTTCAGATCTTCGCCTGGAGCGGGCAATGAAGCGGCTGGAGATCATTTATCTGGAAACTGAGGAACTATATGAAAAGTCCACACTTTCGGAGCGGTTGTGTGAATTGAGGAACCTCATCAATGTGGGTTACCTGATTATCAAGATGGCCCAGAATCTGAAAGAAAGCAGGGGATTACACTATACACTGGATTATCCCAGGAAAGGATCCGTTTATGAATTTTAACATAATTGTTATATTTACAAGGAATTTGGATTGTATTCATACTCACTAAATATATTATAGACTATGCCTTTTAAGAAAAAAGTATTATTGAATGAACAGGATATACCGAAGCAATGGTATAATCTTTTGGCGGATATTCCTTCCCCGCTGGAACCTCCACTTGGGCCAGACGGTAAGCCGGTTACACCTGAACAGTTAAAAGCTGTTTTTCCTGAGAATTTAATCGAGCAGGAAATGAGCACGCAACGGTGGATTGATATTCCGGAACAGGTGCTGGAACTATTATTACGTTGGCGGCCTACCCCGCTGCATCGCGCTGTACATCTGGAAAAAGCATTAGATACACCGGCGAAGATCTATTATAAGGATGAGAGTGTTTCTCCACCTGGAAGTCATAAACCCAATACAGCCGTAGCTCAGGCATGGTATAACAAGGAATTTGGAATAAAAAGAATCACTACTGAAACCGGTGCCGGCCAGTGGGGAAGCGCACTCAGCTATGCAGGAGCTTTGCTGGGCCTGGAGATAAAAGTATTCATGGTTAGGATCAGCTTTGACCAGAAGCCTTTCCGCAAGATCATGATGCGGACCTGGGGTGGTAATTGTGTGGCAAGTCCAAGCGAGGAGACCGAAACAGGCAGGAATATTCTGGCAAAGTACCCTGATACACCCGGAAGTCTTGGTATTGCAATCAGTGAGGCTATAGAACAAGCTGTATCCGACAAGTCCGGTCAAACCCGTTATTCCCTGGGGAGCGTTTTGAACCATGTGATGCTGCATCAGACAATAATAGGACAGGAAGCCCAGAAACAGTTAAAAGAGGTTGGAGAAGACAGGGTAGATGTGGTTATTGGCTGTGCCGGCGGGGGAAGTAATTTTGCAGGTATAGCCTTTCCTTATGTCAGAGATAAAATTCATGGCGATCAGATTGAGATCATTCCTGCAGAACCGGCTTCTTGCCCTACGCTAACTAAATCACCCTTTTTATATGATCATGGTGATTCTGCGCAGATGACGCCACTTCTGCCTATGTATACGCTTGGACACAACTTTATTCCTCCTCCAATACATGCTGGTGGCTTGAGATACCATGGTATTTCCCCGATTGTAAGTCAATGTGTGGTGGAAGGATTGATGAAGCCACGGTCCATTCATCAGTTAGAAAGTTATGAGGCAGGTATGCTCTTTGCTCAGACCGAAGGCATCATCCCGGCTCCGGAAACGACTCATGCCATTGCCGCAACCATACAGGAGGCAAAAAAGGCTAAGGAAGAGGGCAAGGAGAAGACCATCCTGTTTAACTTCAGTGGACATGGATACATGGACCTTACCGGTTATGAAAAATACCTGGATGGCCAGCTAGAGGATTATGAGCTTCCCCAAAAGGAAATCGACTACAACCTGGAAGCATTAAAAGATTACCCCCGGCCGAAAGAGAAGAAGACGGGGAAATGGTAGTTAGAACCAGTAGTGAGTGAATTAGTAGTGAGTTGTGAGTACACTGTCACACTGAATACCAATAACGTAGCACATTACTCACTACTCACTACTACTCATCACTCATAATTTGTTCATCAATAGCCAAATGGGCCTTAGGCTGTATACGTGCCCGACGTAGTCGTGCCCCCCTCTCCGGTCCAGTTGGTATGGAAGAACTCACCTCTTGACTTGTCCACTCTTTCATAAGTATGGGCTCCGAAATAGTCACGCTGTGCCTGAAGCAGGTTGGCAGGCAGCCGATCTGAGCGGTATCCGTCGTAATAGGACAATGCTGAAGTCATAGCCGGTACCGGTATTCCGTTCTGAATGGCTTCTGCAGTTACCCTTCTCCATCCATCTTGCGCAGAGTCAATCTTTTCTTTAAAGAAAGAGTCCAGCAGCAGGTTGTTGAGTTCCGGGTTGTTGTCAAATGCTTCTTTGATTTTACCGAGGAATATGGAGCGGATGATACAGCCGCCTCGCCACATCAGCGCAATGCCGCCATAATTTAGATTCCAGTTGTATTCTTCAGCAGCAGACCGAAGCAATGTAAATCCCTGGGCATAGGAGGTAAGTTTTGCTGCATATAAGGCTTTTCTCAAATCTTCAATAAAGGCCTTTTTGTCACCTTTGAATTCAGGTGCAGGACCTTTCAGAATTTTGGAGGCTTCTACCCTCGATTCCTTAAGCGCCGAGAGGAACCGGGCATATACTGCTTCACCAATCAATGTAAGGGGGATACCCTGGTTCATAGATTCAATGGCCGTCCATTTACCGGTACCTTTCTGGCCTGCAGTATCAAGAATTTTATCAATGAGGTGCTCCCCGTTTTCATCTTTGTATGCCAGTATATCTCCGGTGATTTCTATGAGATAACTGTTTAGTTCTCCTTCGTTCCATTCCTTGAATACTTTACTCATCTCATCGTTGCTCATTCCCAGGTACATTTTCATGATCTGGTATACTTCGCAGATCAACTGCATATCACCATATTCGATGCCGTTGTGGACCATTTTAACAAAATGACCGGCCCCGTTTTCTCCTACCCATTCGCAGCAGGGGCTGCCATCTTCCACCTTGGCTGAAATGCTTTGAAAGATGGGTTTCACGTGTTCCCAGGCTTCATTAGTGCCACCCGGCATGATGGAGGGTCCTTTTAAAGCACCTTCTTCTCCTCCGGAAACCCCGGTTCCGATGTAACGAAGTCCTTTGCTTTCGACGTATTCAGTTCGCCTTATGGTATCCGGGAAATGAGAATTGCCACCGTCAATAATAATATCCCCCTCTTCCAAAAGCGGTATCAGGTTATCAATAATAGCATCTACTGGTTTCCCCGCTTTTACCAGCATCATTACTTTGCGGGGCTTTTCAAGTGCTTTTACAAGTTCTTCCAGAGAATGGGCCCCGATAAACTTTTTGTTCTTTCCCCTTCCGTTTATAAACTCATCTACTCTCTCGACGGTACGGTTGTAAACTGCTACGGTGAACCCTTTACTTTCCATGTTCAGTACAAGGTTTTCACCCATTACCGCCAGGCCGATTAATCCTATGTCTGCTTTTTTTTCCATATTGTTCTGCTTTTATTTATAATTTTAATTGAAAAATTTTGTTATATTGTTTTGGTTTTGAGACAACTGGAACCCAATATTTTTGAGTTTTTTCCGTATATGAGCGGATATATTTGGATCCATGGCAATCTTATATGCGTTGAATTCCCTTCTGACCGGATATTCTCCCCGCTGCTTTTCAAATTCTTCAGGATTTTCGCGAAGCCGTTTGTCATCTTCTGTAATATTATAAGTGGCTTTTATGGCATGATAAACTGCTTCTATTGTTGCAGTTTTTGATGTATTAACTTGAATAACCGGGTTTTCAGGAACTTCGACATTTCCCGGATACCAATCATCCAGTCCCAGCCCAAAGAATTGGCTTAAGGCCCTAACGCTGTGTGCTGTGCCATTGGCTTTCCCGTCTCTTGAATAACCGGCAATATGGGGAGTGCCCAATTCCACCAGGTTAAGCAATTCCTGATCAATATCAGGCTCATTTTCCCATACATCAAGAACGGCTGCATTAATTTCATTTTTTTTCAAGGCCTCTTTCAGGTCTGCATTATTCACCACTTCCCCCCGGGAAGTATTGATAAGAACAGAATCTGAAGAAATTCGCCCAAGCACATCACGGTCAACCATGTAATGGGTTTTGTCTTTTCCCTTATAGTTGAGGGGAACATGGAAGGTGATGATATCTGCATTTTCTAAAATTTCTTCAAAAGAGCTCCACTGGGTACCCCCTTCGTTTCTTTCCCGGGGTGGATCGTTTAACAGCACTTGCATATCCAGAATACGTGCAAGCTTTTCTATCCTTGATCCGACATTGCCAACTCCCACAATGCCTATAGTTGGTTTATCCCGGAGAGGTCTATTTAGCGTTGCCAGAACCGATGCAATGTATTGTTGAACAGATCCGGCATTACAACCGGGCGCATTGGTCCACTTTATGTTATTTTTTTTGCAATATTCCTGATCGATGTGATCAAAACCAATGGTTGCCGTAGCAATGAATTTCACCGTCGACCCTTTTAAAAGCTGCTTATTACATTTTGTCCTGGTTCGCACGATTAAAGCATCTGCATCTTTAACATCTTCATTTGAGATTTGCAGGCCGGGCTTATATACCATTTCTGCATAAGGCTCCAATACGCCTTTCAGGTAAGGTATTTTATGGTCTGCTACGATCTTCATATTTTATGCATCCTGAAATTTTTCCTTCCATGCCCACAATCCAAGGCCCGGATTCGAAATGTAGTACACTTCTTCACCATCGTCCATCCGGTTAAAACCCTCCTTCATCCTGTCGGGCGGATATTTTTCCAGCATGGAATCCGGATCGGCATATTGAAAATTAACCGACTCAATCTCCTCTTTTGTTAATTTTCCCGGACAATAGGTAATGGAAAACCTTCCTTCTGATGAGCCATGTATCAGATGTGCTGCAGCGCCCAGGTTTTCTCTGAGATCCTCGTTTTTTTCTGTAAGTTCAAGAATCCGGGGTGTACCAACATATCCGTAATTTCTGATCAACTGGTCATTAATCTGGTCTTCTCCGAATTTTTTGACACCTGGTGCCAATACAATAAGTTCTCCATCATCGGCAAGTGCCATTCTTGTTCTGTAGATGCTCTTATTACCCAGCCATGTGCTTTCAAATTCTTCAGGGTCAAGGTATACTACTACTTTTTTTAAAGGCTCATCGAGCATTGTAAAGTTTACTTTTAAAGAGAGCTCAGCAGCCTTCTTGAAACATTCCATATCATCGCCAATATAAAGTCCCCGGGTGACCAGCTCATCGTTTTCATCTAGTCCAATAACAGTTAATACATAAACGATGGGCAGATGATTTGCAAAATGCTCTGAAGCATAATTCAGCACTTTTCTTACGGGTGTGTTCGCACGTCCCATCATCTTTTCCATACCATAGGCTGCCCCCAGGAAATGGCTTTTGTTGATGCCTTCTACTCCACCGGTACCGACAAAAATGTTTTTATTGAAATTGGCCATACCGGATACTTCATGGGGTACCACTTGTCCTACAGAAAGAATCAGATCATGGTTCCCTTCCGCAAGTCGCTTGTTTATCTGGGCAGGCCAGGGATAGTCCACCTTTCCCTCTGAAATTTCTTTAATAAAATCACCAGGTATTTCTCCCAGGGTTACAATATCGTTGCGCCAGTCATGCACGCGAAAAAGTTCATGGGGTATATCACCGTACATTTTGTTGATCTGTTCTTTGGTCATTGGAGCATGCGTACCTAATGCCGGTAAGATATCGGTGAGATGTTCCCCATAATATTTCCTCGTAAGTTGAGTGATCAGGCCGGCTCTTGAGTGAAACCGTGTATAATCAGGAGGAACGGCAATAACCTTTTCCTTTTTTCCCAATTGCTTAAAAGCCTCATATAATCCTTCTTGTATATCTTGCCTGCTGAGCGACTCTTTTTCCGAACCTTTCTCAAAATAGATCATATGGCAAATTTCTTTGTGTTAATTTAAAGCTTATTCCGTGTACGTACACGGAATTTGTTATACAAAAATAGTAAAAATTCAAACATTTAGAAATGTTTTCTGGGGATTTTCGTGGAGGTGCAGGATTGTACCTTCTATGAAGGAAGAGATGAAAATTTTTGTATATTGGAATTTTAATATTCAAAATTTCATTAATAATATGAAATACATAGGACCTCATGTAAGCGCTGCCGGCGGAGTGGAAAATGCTCCGGTGAATGCCAATCAATATGGTGCGAAAGGATTCGGAGTTTTTACCAAAAACCAGCGTCAATGGAAGGCCAAGCCTCTAACTGAGGAAAATATCCGGCTTTTTAAGGAAAACTGCGAAAAATATGGTTACAAACCGAACCATATTTTACCCCATGACAGCTACCTGATCAACCTGGGCCACCCTGAAAAGGAGAAACTGGATCAGTCACGGTATGCCTTTATGGATGAGATGAAGCGATGCGAACAGTTGGGTCTGGACAAACTGAATTTTCATCCTGGCAATCCGCTGGGGAAAATTTCCGATGAATATTGCCTGAAAACAATTGCTGAATCGGTAAATATTGCTCTGGACCGGACCATTGGAGTTTCTGCTGTCATTGAAATTACTGCCGGTCAGGGGACCAGCCTGGGATATTCGTTCGAGCAAATCCGGTTCATCATTGATCACATAGAAGATAAGAACCGCGCCGGCGTATGTATCGATACGGCACATGCCTATGCGGCCGGCTATGATTTAAAGTCTGCCGATGGGTATGAAAAAACCTGGAAAGAATTTGAGGAAATCATTGGATTTCATTATTTGAAAGGTTTGCACCTCAACGATACCAACAAGGATTTGGGTAGCCGGGTCGACCGTCATGAGCGAATCGGGAAAGGCAATTTGGGTGATCAGGTTTTCAAACGGATTATGAATGACGAAAGGCTGAACGGCATCCCTATGATTCTTGAAACACCGGATAATGGTTTCTGGAAGAAAGAGGTGCAGATGTTATATCGATTTATCGGGGAATAAATCGTTATTCAGTTATTTCCTTGATGAAGCAATAACCGTGGTAAATCATTGATGTGAATGAGGGTGTCCAATAAGGTACATTTTAAAAATTCCAAAAAACAATCTACACATTTCAAATAATACCCAAACATTCAATTAAAATAGTTTCTGGACACCCTCACTAACAAACAACAACTATAATATGGAACGCAAAAACATTATATATCATCAATCTTTGAGGCCATGATGAAATCATTTTCCGAGAGGCCCCCGATCGCATGGGTCGAAAGATCAATGATTACCTTACCGTAATATACGTGCAGATCAGGATGATGCTGCTCTTCTTCGGCTATTTCACCTACCTTGTTGGCAAAATCCAGCGCCTCCCTGAAATTTTTGAATTTATAAGTTTGTCTTATCTTGGTATTGTTATCGATGACTTCCCAGTTGGTTTTTAATTCATTGAGATAATGGGATATCTGCTGGGATCTCAGCGGCGGTGTACCGCCCTCACAGGGTTTGCATTTCTTTTCTTTAAGTTCCATCTTACATCATTTTATATATTCAACAAAATTCATTATATAATAGCATGATATTTTAAGTGAAACAATTGAATTTCCATTAAGTTTAATTCATATTTAATAGAGGAAGTCTTAGTGGATTTGTTGGATATTTAATTAATTGATGCTATCTTGGAGCATGCTTAATTTATTGATGATAGCCGGCGGTTTATTGTTGCTCGTATACGGAGCCAACCGGCTTGTTGACGGGGCATCTTCACTGGCCAGGAATTTCCGGGTTTCCGATATGGTTATTGGTCTTACCATTGTAGCTTTGGGAACTTCTACCCCTGAGCTTTTTGTGAACCTTATGGCGGCTGTAGGGCAGAATACTCAAATTGTCCTTGGGAATGTACTGGGTAGTAATATATCCAATATATTTTTGATTCTTGGCATATCCGCACTGATCTATCCCCTTAGCGTAAGATCTAATACTACGTGGGTGGAGATTCCCTTGTGTTTTCTGGCTTCCCTGGTTATTCTTGCAATGGGGAGTGACGTTTGGCTGGATCATACTTCCAGGAGCATTATAACCAGGTCGGAAGGAATTGTGCTTTTGGCATTTTTTGCCATATTTATTGGATATTCCCTTCATCTGTTAAGAACTGAAGCTTTGCCCGAAGGAACAATAACCAGGAAGCTTTCTCCGGGCCGTTCTGTCTTATTTATAGTGTTAGGTCTGGCACTTTTAATTGCAGGAGGTCGCTTTATTGTAAACGGGGCTGTTGATTTGGCTGAATCCCTGGGGATGCCAGAAAGAATTATTGCATTAACCATTGTTTCACTGGGCACTTCTCTTCCTGAACTGGCTACCTCCGTGGTTGCAGTGAGGAAAAAGAATGTTGACATGGCCATTGGGAATGTTGTCGGCTCCAACATTTTTAACATTTTTTTCGTGCTCGGGATATCTTCCCTTATCTATCCCGTGGAAATTCCTGAAGGGGGGATGCTGGATTTCGCCACCAACATCCTGGCCGGTTTGCTTTTATTTGTTTTTATTTTTGTCGGCAAAGGAAGAAAACTCGTTGGATGGGAGGGGATGCTGTTTATATTGGTCTATGCCTTGTACATGGTATTATTATTCACCCGCCTTTAGCCGGATTATTCTCACTTAAGCTATAGCTGCAAAAAATTTTCTTTTAGAAGTGATAACATAAATTGTTCTGAAAATATTCAGGATCTTAAAGATTTTTTCGTCTCAATGGACTGGTATTTTGTTATAAATTTACACCTTCCATGTTTAAAAAATCTCCTGAATTTTACGGGTTATATTGAACATGCAGTTTGTTTGTTATTAGTGAATTAAACCAATTTACAGATATGAAAATTAATGTACTGGAGAATGTATGGATACCGATGCAGGATGGAACCCACCTGGCAGCCAAAATATGGTTGCCGGAAGATGCAGAATTAAATCCTGTACCCGCTGTATTGGAATACATTCCTTATCGAAAACGAGATTTCAAAGCTTTCAGGGACAACCAGATTCACGGCCATTTTGCAGAGCATGGTTACGCTGGGGTTCGGGTAGATCTTCGCGGCAGCGGTGATTCTGAAGGCATCTTGCGGGATGAATATCTTCAGCAGGAGCTGGACGATGGAATTGAGGTTATCAAGTGGCTGGCCGGTCAAACCTGGTGTACTGGTGATGTAGGCATGATCGGTATTTCCTGGGGCGGATTTAACGGTTTGCAGATTGCCGCTTTACAACCCCCGGAATTGAAAGCAATAATTACCGTAGCATCATCAGACGACCGTTATGCAGATGATGTACATTATATGGGAGGTTCACTGCTAACCGATAACCTTTCCTGGGCTTCCACCATGTTTGCCTATAATTCTTGTCCACCTGACCCGCGTGTTGTCGGGGAAAAGTGGAAGGAGATGTGGCTGGACCGACTCGAGGGCAGTGGTCTGTGGTTAAAGAAATGGCTGGAACATCAGCGTAGAGATGAATACTGGAAGCATGCTTCTGTTTGTGAGGATTATTCTACCGTACAATGCCCGGTTTTTGCTGTAAGCGGATGGGCCGACGGGTATACCAATGCGGTATTTCGCCTGATGGAAAACCTGGATGTACCGCGGAAAGGCCTGATAGGCCCCTGGGGGCATAAATATCCGCATATGGGAGGCCCGGGTCCTGTCATTAATTTCCTGAATGAGTGTGTGCGCTGGTGGGATCAATGGCTAAAAGATATTGACACCGGCGTGAAGAACGATCCCATGATCCGTGCGTGGATGAAAGATACCGTATCTCCCATTTCAGCTAAAAGGCCGGGAAGATGGGTGGGTGAGAAAGTTTGGCCGGCCCCCGATATTGAAGAGAAACCGTTGAACATACGTTTTAGCGGACTGGATTTTGATATGAGCAAAAGCACAGAAACCCAGGTCAGCATACAAAGTCCACTTAGTGTTGGATTGTTTGCCGGCAAGTGGTGTTCCTATGCCGAATCTACCGATCTCCCAAGCGACCAGCGGGAGGAGGATGGCGGCTCCCTGATCTTTGATACTTTTCCTCTTGAAGAAGACCTGGAAATATTGGGTTCCCCAAAAGTGGAACTGGAGCTTTCTTCCAATAAGCCCATTGCAACAGTGGCGGTGAGGATATCCGATGTGGCACCCAATGGCAGAGCCACACGTGTTACCTATGGCCTGTTGAACCTTACACACCGTAATGGCCATGAAGAGCCGGAGGAGCTGGAAGAAAACAAGAAATACAAGGTAATTGTTGACATGAATTATGTAGCCCAGAAGTTTCCGGCGGGTAATCAGATCCGTCTTTCCCTTTCATCTTCATACTGGCCTTTGGCCTGGCCTCCCCCGGAACCTGCACGGCTGAGAATTTATCTGGAAAACAGCACCCTTTGGCTTCCGATACGTGAACCCAAAGAGAGCGATCATTATCTGCGGGATATGGGTAAGCCAGGAGAAATGAGAGAGCTTCCTACTACGTTGCTTGTTCCTTCTCACCGCGAATGGGAAGTGAAGCACAACCTGGCCACCAACGAGGTACGTTTGCACGTGGTCAATAATGATCCGCGGTACAGGCTTGAAGACATAAACTGGGCCATTCAGAAGGATGTGACTGAGATGTATTTCTACAAAAACAACAATTATGATACCTTGCGAGGCGAAGTAACCAGTCGCCGTGGTTTTAAACGGGATGACTGGGAGGCGGTAACTGTAACCCGTACGATCCTGACTTCAACGCGAACCCATTTTCGGATTCGAGCCACATTGGATGCTTATGAGGAAGATACCAGGATTTTCAGTAAAACATGGGATGAGAGCATTCCAAGAGATATGTTGTAGATTTTGTAAACCTAACTTATTCCTTAACGAAAAAACTGAAGTCTATGAATAGTAACCGAACTATGAATAATTTGGGTTAAATTCGTCTGGATGGAATATTAAATTAAGATGAAATTAAATCTGACATATAGAAATGTTAAAATGTAAAATCAACATAGCCGTATATCCTTTGCTGTTTCTTTTAATTCTTCTTTCAGCACTGCCGTCATATTCCTGTACGGTAATTATTGCAGGTAAAAACACCACTGAAGACGGGTCCATATTATTCGGTAAAACCGAAGACGACAGCGGAATGGAAATTGATTATCTATTGCATTTTCCGCGCAGGGAGCATGGATCAGGTGCATATCTCCAGGCAAATGTCACCGGCCTGCAGATTCCCCAGGTACAGGAGACTTATTCATACTTTCTGGATGCCTGCCCGCCCACAAAATATTCCAATATGGTGATCAATGAATGGGGTGTGGCACTCGGAAGCAATGGATGCAAATCAAAGGAAGGTTCAATCAGTGAACTTGAAAAAAGCGGGCAACTGGTAGATGGAGGCATTGGTTTTATGCTGCGCATCATTCTGGCCCAGCGAGCCAAAACCGCCCACCAGGCAGTGCTTATTGCCGCCGACCTGATCGATCAATATGGGTATCGGCCTTCGGGAAGGAACCTGAATATTGTGGGACCAGATGAAGCCTGGCAGCTTCAGATGGTGAGGGGCAAACATTATGTAGCCCGCCGGGTAAGGGATGATGAGGTTGCCGTTATTTCCAATACCTTCAGCATTCGGGAGGTGGATATGAATGACCGGGATAATTTCATTGTATCGCCCGACTTGATTGACTATGCCATAGACAGGGGCTGGTATGATCCGGAAGAGGATGGTGATTTTGATTTTGCTGAGGCATACGCCGACGAAGAATCCCATGTAAACAATTCCAACAATCACAGGCAATGGATCCTGGCCAAAGCACTGAGCAATAATTTTTCTGTGTCCCTGGAACAGGCAGAGATGGGGGAGATGCCGGTATCTTTCAAACCGCGGGAAAAACTTTCCGTGGAAGACATCATGGATGTGCTGCGCAATCATTATGAAGGCACCCGGTTGGATAAATCCGAAAATCACCGTTACAGCCCCCATCATACTCCCCATACCATTTGCCGGTATTCAACGCATAAGGCTGCTGTGATCCAGCAGCGGAGCAACATGCCGGTTGAAATTGGCACGGTAATCTGGAGGGCACTGGGCCAGCCCTGTCAAAGCGTTTACGTACCATGGTATTTAGGAACACAGAAAATCCCGGAGGTTTATAAAAAGAAGCCTTATTACCGCAGCGGAAAATCACAAACCGAATTGATGGATGATGAGGCTACCAATGCTTCCTTTGCTTCCTGGCACCTGAATTTTCCTTACTGGAAGCACCGCGAAACAGATGTGAATACAGCTTCCTGCATCTTTCATGCCCTCGGTAAATTAGTAGATGCCAATTATCAGGACAATCATCCCTTAATCCGAAAAAGGTTTGACAGGATGGAACAGCAGGCTTTGAAGATGCAACCCCTGGTTGAGGGAAAAGCTTTAGAATTGTATAAGGAAGACCCTCAAAAGGCACTGGATTATCTTACAGAGTATACAAGTAACCAGGCCCTTGAGGCATATGAAAAAGCACAATCACTGACAATCCGACTGATGAATCAATAGCCATGAGAAAACTTGCACTTTCACTATTTTTATTTGTTTTTGCCTTAAGCGTAAAGGCCACCCACCACATGACTTACTTTGTGTATGTGGAGACCCAGTTTGTCCAGGGATACTGGAAAGACGCGGCCAACGTGTATGAAAGCGGGGATAAATTTCTATATCCCCACAGCTACACCGATTTATTTGGCACGGTAAAAAAAGATTTTTACAACAAACTGTTGGAGCGTCTCGGTGAACATCATGACTTTTATTCCGCTGTAAGCCTTGATTCAAATGAACTGAAGAGGGAAGGTTACAGGGAGTTTTATGATACATTGAATTTTGCTGTTCAGCCGGAACTCACATCTGAACAGATCAAAACCCTGAAAAATGAGCTTACCACTACTGTTTTGAGTGCCGGCGAATGCCAGGCCATACGATTGAATTTTTACCAGAATGAAGAAATTCACAAGGCAGAGGTATACGATTACAGCGATGTGGATTATCCCGTTTTTGACCTGGTGAGCATGAAAAAGGGCAGACCCCCTGTCACACGGATCGTGGAAATGCGCATCCGGGATACGGTTTATCAAACGAGCACTGATACCGTAGTTCATAAAAAGGGTAAGGTTGCAGGCGAAGAAGCAGCGAAAGAAAAGGAAGTAACCAGAAGGAAGTCATGCTGGGACCGGTATTTGTGGCTGGCAATTATTGCAGTGCTGGTGGTTCTGCTGGTACGGGAGAGGAGAAAGAGGTTATAAGATTTGTTTAAACTATTTTTCAATGGATTTTATGAGGTTTTCAAATTCTCTTCTGGTGATATCTTCTTTTTCTGATTTGTCATAAATGGTAAGAAGGTATACTTCCGATCGAATAATTTTAACACAAGTTATTACTCTTGCTCCACCAGATTTTCCTTTTTTCTTTGATTTTATAGGTAACCTGATTTTATAGCAACCTTTTCCTAATGGTGTTCCTAGTTTGGGATTTTCTTCTAGATTGTTAATCAATGATTCTAATTCAAACTTTAAAGAGGTATATTTCCTTAAAAGTCTTTTATATGCCTTTTTAAAATTTGTTGTATAAAGGACATTAAAGCTCATCCAAAAGTTCTCTTGCAGGGTTGAGTTTAATTTTGCCTTCTTGATGCTGGTTTACTTCTTGAAGGGCCTCCTTTATTCCTTCCACTATTTCAGCTTTAGAAGGCTCTTTGTCCTCAGTTTCCTGAATTTCTTTTATATAGGACTTTAATTTTTCCCAATCTTCAATAGGAATAAATACTCCTGTCTTTTGTCCCTTGCTATCCAATATGTATTGTAGGTTCATGATCGATTAAAATTTTGTATTATTAATATTAGTGAGTCCGGTTTATAAAGCTAAATATTGGCTAATAAGGCGCTAAGTGGCTCTAATAGATGATTGAAATTCAAAAGATAAGTTTTGCACAATTAGCTGTAATAAGCCGAGCGCCTTTTTAGACTGAACCCATTAGTGTCATTTTAACAAAGATAAAAAATGATTGTATAATTATGAAATAATTTTCCTAGGATTGAGTCGTTTATTTCATTCCATCTCCAGATCCTTTTCCGTTACCGTAAAGCGGTAGTGCTCCGCATCATCCCCCTGGTAGGTGATTTTCCAGGAATTGCGACGGAAAAAGTGCTTGTTGGCCTCGCTCTGTGCCCGGTTTCTCCATTCCTGCTTCAGCGTATCCTTGCCGGAAAAGCGTATCTGCTCAATGGTGCCGGTATAAAATCCTCCCAGGCCTGAATGGGTGTAGATCAGCTTCTCTTCACCCACCGGAATGGTTAAGGTATCCGCTTTCCTCTCCCCTTTGGCGCTGATGCTGTAATCAATAAATACATTTAGCGCATCAGTGGTTCGGTTTTCAATATAATATTTGAATTGTTTCGATTGCTCGCAACTTGCAGTGAAAAGGACCACCATTGCAATAAAAAGATAACTTTTCCTGTACATATGATCTGGTTATTTGCATGCGTTAATGTAATCAAACGGTTTTAAGACCAATGTAAGACTGATAACAACTGTTTCTGAAACGAAATATAGATGCTGATTGTTACCTTGTTTAAAAATTCTTAACTTTATCAAAGCCTGAGGCTTTCATAATCGACAGAGCATACGATGTAACCCACCTATTGTGATTTTATGAGCTGGTTATAAACAAATTTTCTACAGATTTTATCGTTACATTTGTAAGAACATACGTCTTATAAGGATGAAATTACTTATTATTGAAGACAATCAGGAACTTGTAACGGATATTGCCGGTTTTCTGGAGGAAAATGGCTTCATGACCGAAATTGCCGCTACCTATCAGGAATCCGAAGAAAAGATCGAACTTTACAATTATGACCTTGTAATACTTGATCTTGGATTGCCCGACGGTGACGGTCTGGACCTGATCCCAAAGATCCAGGAACGGCATCCTGAAACGGCTATACTTATTCTTACGGCTAAAGACGGTCTTGATTATAAGGTGAAGGGACTGGACTGGGGAGCAGATGATTACCTGACCAAACCGTTTCATAAGGCTGAACTGAACGCAAGGATCCGGTCTATCCTTAGACGGAGGTTAAACAGTGGCTCCAATCTATTAACTATTAATGAGCTTTCAATAGATCTGAATGCCCGTGAAGTTACCGTAAACAATACCTTGCTAAAGCTGACAAGAAAAGAATACGATCTACTGCTGTTTTTCATATATAATAAGAACCGGCTGCTTACCAAGGAAAGCATCGCTGAACATTTGTGGGGCGATCACATTGACCAGGCCGACAATTTTGATTTCATATACAACCATATAAAAAATCTGCGCCGTAAAATAAGCCAGGCCGGAGGCAGGGATTATATCCGGTCAATGTACGGTATGGGCTATAAATTTGTAATGGAAGAAACATGAAAAGAAGGAAATTTAAATTACTCTCCAAAGCTTTATTTTTCTACCTGCTGGTTACTTTGGTCTCTTTTATCATCAGTGCAGTAATCCTGCAAAACGAAGCCAATAAACACATGCACAGGATATTGGAGAACCGTCTTCATCACATGGAAGGGTTTATTAAGCATAAACTGGAAGAAGATCCTGAGAAATTCAGGGATTCTGATTTTGCCAGTGTTCGGGAAGTTGACAACATCCCGAAAGATTTTAACCCGGTGTATACCGATACGGTGATGATGAATGAACAAACACAGCGGAAGAACATTTACAGGAAAAAAACCACCTATCTTACAGTGGGCGGGAATCATTATAAGGTAGAGATGACCAAGGAGGCTGATGAGCTCTATCACTTCAGAGATGATGTATTTCATATTGTTTTACCGGTTTTTATAGTGCTGGTTGTGGCTATATTTCTGGCCAATTATTTGTTATCCGGTTACCTGTTTGATCCCTTCAGGCGCATTCTTAAGCAAATGGGGGACTATAGAATTGGGAAGTCAGGTTCCATTGATCATATAAAAACTTCAACATTTGAATTCGACCGGTTAAAAAATTTGTATGAAAATATGCGCCGGCGCATCGAAAACGACTATTATCAGCTGAAGGAATATACGGAGAATATGTCCCATGAGCTGCAAACTCCGCTTAGTATCATTCATAACAAAACAGAATCCCTTTTGTCGGCCAATGATCTGAAGCCGGAACAAGCCAAAAAACTAAAGGCCATTTATGAAGAAACACAGCAACTGTCAAAGATGGGCCGTGCGTTGAACCTGATTACACAGATAGAAAACCAGGAATTTACAAATATCCAGACCATAAACACTGCACCTGTTATTCGTAGCCATGTGGATAAGATTAGCGAGATAGCTGAGATGAAACAGCTTGAATTGGAAACAAACCTGAATGAAGATCATACGTTTACAATCGACGCAGGTCTCCTGGATATCCTTGTGCGTAACCTGATAAAAAATTCCATGCGGTATTCCCATCCTTCCACAACCATATATATTGAAACAGGTGATGCACATCTTACTGTGACGAATATGGGTGATGAACCTGAATTCCCGGAAGAGGAGGTATTTAAACGCTTCAGAAGGGGTAATAAGAATAAATCCCTGGGCCTGGGTCTTGCCATAGTGAAAAAGATCTGCGAAGTCAGCGACCTCCATATCGACTATAAATACAGTGATGGGCAGCACATCTTTACCGTTATGCCGGCCAAAGAGTGAACTGATAACAAGGAGCCTGGAGCAAAGAGGTTTAAAGTTTAAGGTTTGAGGTTTGAATCGTTTTCTCATTCTGCCGTTTTACCCTAATTTCATACTAACCGGTTTCGTGAAAATTCATGGTAACATTCATTCGTGCATCCGTGGCTAACTTTTTTTAACACTCCCAATTTATCTTTCTACCAAATTTCTACAGAATCGTG
>Ga0207797_1000994_pt1 | contig 21050 bp, 18 predicted proteins | sample PRCRCaboRojoPR_6_FD_187275 | JGI IMG/M metagenome (GOLD analysis project Ga0207797, IMG submission 187275) | Marine sediment microbial community from Cabo Rojo, Puerto Rico - PR CR 10% Liquid 1 (SPAdes) | ecosystem: Environmental > Aquatic > Marine > Coastal > Sediment | place: Cabo Rojo, Puerto...
CGATGGACGGTCTGAACATTTATCAAGTACACTGTTGGCCGCGCTAGTGGGCTGTGTGCCACTACAGGTAACAAGTCGTGGAACAGCATCAGGACGATACTGTCAGTTCGCGACCTCGAGAAAGTCTCTCGGTGTAGTGCCAACACGGATGACGATGGGTTCGTACTCCTCGTTGGTATTCAGTACAACACCGACCCTCTGTTCATCCGTGTCGTCGATAGACACTGTCTTACTCGCCTGCGAACTCCCCTCTATCTCCGTATTCACGAGTTCGACGCTGACCGCATACTCACCGGTGGTTCCCAGCACGTCACCGCTGTTCTGATCCTGCTCGTGCTCTAAGTCGAACGTCTTCTCGAGAGCGGTGTCTCCGGCGGGACCGACCACTTCGATCGATCCCTTGACCTGTCGCTCTGCCATGTTGAACACGTTCACCTCCTCGAGAGCCACGTCACTGGTGAAATCTCTGATAGCAGAGCACCCAGCTACCGACGTCAGAAGGGCCGTTCCGCTCACCACGAGAACCTGCCGTCGGGGTGTCGACACTCCGTTTGTAGGGTTGCGCAACCTCATGAGTGTATCATCTCCTGTTTTGCTGTTTATGATATAACCAGGCGCGGAGTGTCTCGCGTTGAGCAACACGTCGCGTGGTTCTCCGGTCAACCTGAGGGCGGTGGCGGAGCCGGTGTGTGGGTGGTGTCGTGTTCTGCATCCACAACTGAACTGCAACAGACGCGCACTCTATTCGACAGAGCCCTCGCAAACTACCCAATCTCTGTCAGCAGCGGCGCGACCGAGATAGCGGTTGAATGCAGTAGGTCGACCTCGTTCCTTCCGACCGATTCGAGGTGACCCACCTGATCGACAGACCTGGACGTGTAACAGTGCTCCAGAAGACACCTACACAGTACCCTCCCCGCGCCTGTATGAAACGCCGAACGCTCCTCTCGACCGCTCTTCTTGCAACTGTCCCCTCTGGTGGATGTCTCAGTAATGGAAAACAATCCACGTGACCGCGAGAAAGACGTGCCTACCGCTACCGCGTGTGGCTTCCCTACTCCGATTGGCTGTTCCGGGGTGCCCGACTGCCGTGTCAGTCGCCGCGACGGCGACGTACAGCATCGTTCACCGATGTATCACGCAGCGACGCGTGCGTCTTCCCAGCCTTCCGTGTGGACATCGTCCGGCGAGACACCTAACCGGTCCAACTCGTTCTTGCCGGCGACGACTGCTGCGGGAACGCCACAGAGGTAGTAGTCCGCGTCGGGACCGATGTCAGAGACGACCCCCGGGAGTTGCTCCTGAATGTATCCACTGTGTCCGTGCCAGTCCTCTCGGGAGAGCGACAGCCGGAGCTCGACGGGGTGAACCAGTTCGTACTGTTCCAGCATCGCCTTGTAGAGCAACTGATCCTGTGTCTTCTCGCCGAACATGACGACGGCCTTCGGCCCGCTTCCCGTCACGTACGCGTGCAACAGACCGAGCAGCGGTGTGATGCCGGTGCCGGTTCCGACGAAGACTGCCGGCCGTGTCGTCCCCCGGAGGGTGAGATTTCCGGTCAGATCAGTTTTGACCTGTACGAGATCGCCGACCGCCCGGTCGGCCATGTAGTCCGCAACTCCCTCTGTCCCGTAGGCGCGGATCATGAGCACGATACGGTTTCCGTCGACGACGAGCGTACTGTACGGCTTGACACCGGCCGGCGTCCGAAGGGCCGTATGCTGACCTGCCTGGCCGTCGAACGTCCCCGACTCCAGTCCGAGGACGTACTGCGTACAGTCAGGACTGATCCGTGTGACACTGCGTACCTGTGCGTCTGAGAACCCCACTCTACCCGTACGAGGGGTGACGACCTAACGGTTCCGTCGGGACACACGGACCACTGGTCGCAGCCTCACAGCAGCTCGGAGAGCGCCGGGAGCTGTCGTCCGCTCGCTGCGGGAGGATTCCCGCGACTCGACGGAGCCAGCGACTACGGTCGATATGATCTTCGAGCACAGAGTGTCAGAGTCGACCAGAACGGAGTTGAGCGACGACCGGTCGCCGAGGCAGTCCTCCGGAGCGCCGCCGAGCGCACGGAATCCCGCGGCGACCACTACCGTACCGACCACCCCGACACGGACGACGGGTGCCAGCGGACCGTCGTCGTCGAGCGCGACACCGCCGGCGGGATGCGCCTGACGACTGCCTCCGTGGGCTCGCCCAGCCAAGCCGTCCAGGCGGCACTGGATGTCGGCTACGAGTTGGACTACCACCAGCTGGAGTAGTGGCGGTCACGCCGGAGCTGACTCCGGTGGCTCGCTGAGACGGAGCTTCCCGCGAGACGGAACGGGCGGGCCCTGACTGTTTCGGCGGTCGCCCACCGCTACGGGTTAGACGGTTTACCCGACGACACCGTAGCCGACCCTGACGCCCTTTCGGATCAGTCCGTCGATGATCCGCTGGCTCTGTATCCGCTCGTGATAGGCGGCGCAGCCGTCGGAGTCGGCCGACTGTCGCTTTCGTTTGCTGGGCTCGCCGGGGCCGTGAGCCCCACGGCCACGTCGGACTCGACGGTGAGCGAGGTGACTACCACTAATCAGACCGTAATCGCCGAGGGTTCGTTCGCAACCAATCAACTACGTGAACGGTTGATCGAGCCCACAGACGAAACGCTTGGGATTGTCTACGAACAGACCAGCACAGACCGTGGGTACGACCGATACGAGCCCGTTGAAATTCCCGACTCAGTGGACGATCCACCTGCGGTAGCAGTCGCAGACGAGACGGTCATCGTCGGGCCAGACGCCAGCCGACTCGACCGGACGATTGCCGCCGGAGACGGGAACCGTTCTCGGGTCCTCGAGACCGATGAAACCACTACAGAGTTGCTCGGTCAGGCCGGGACTGGCGATCTCGTGGTCGGCCAGCTCGGGCCAGCAACGGGTGAGCAACTGTTCGGGGACCTACAGCCAAACCCTGACCCGCAGTTCAGGCCGCGCTCCGGCGAGAACGTGGTTGCAGCAGTAGATTTCGACGCGAGCAGCGACGCCTTCGAGTCGCAGTTCGCCCTCGTAGCGGACGACATCGGTGAGGACAGACAAGAGACGATCGAGACCTCGTTCGGGACAGCAGCCGTCGACGACTCGGTGTCGATCGACGCCAGTGACGGCCGGATCACTGCGAACGGCACCTACAGCCTCGAGAGCCTGGGCCTGACGAGTAGTGACAGTTCCTGAGACGAGCACCTCTCGCAGGCGGCGGCCGCAGAACTAGTATCTCCGGAGGTAGTAGCGTTCCAGTCCGAGCCGCCACGTGTCCAGCAGATCGGGGAGTCCCGGGTCACAGTCACCGAAGGGACCGACGCGGCGGCGATGACGGCCTCTCGCCAGTACGCGAACAGCTCCGCCGCCTCGAGCTGCAGTCCGACCGAGACGAACAACCAGTGTGAACAGGTTCGTCAGCGGGGTGATGCGGTCCCGGAGCCCCGTACCGTAGGGGAGCTGTGCGAGTGACACCCCGGCCAGGAACGCAGCCATCCCGACCGAGAGGCCGAGTTCGTCGAACACCAGAACGAACAGGAACGCCCAGGCGACTGCGGCCGGCAAGAACGTGTCCCTGTCGTCCGCGACACGCCGGAACAGCTCGGACAACAGACACCGTGTGACCGCGGCGGTTACCACCCCGACGGCGGCGACCGGACCGAGGGCCGTGCGGAGGGTGACGGGGCAATCGCCTGCTCCGTCGTGACGGCCCGTCGCCAGCAGCGTCAGCGGGTCACGACGACGTCCTGGACGGGGAGGACGCCGACGTCCACCTTCCCGGGGAGGGACGCCACGGCGTCCGTGTCTGTCAGCATCTCGATGCCGACCGCGGTCGAGCTGCAGATCACGACCGGCAGCGCCTTCCAGAACGGGACCCCGAGGAGTGCCGCGGTCCCCGGTCCTGTGAGAGACACGAGCCCCATCCGGGGGACCGACAGCCTCAGGACCGGACGGAGGACGTGTCTCGTGGCCTCGACCCGCATCTCGGTGCCAAGCAGGAACAGCAGAAACGCGAGCCCCCGTTCGCTCGTCGTCGTGAGGGCACTAGATTCGACGACACCGGACACGGCGGGTCCGAGCAGGAGGCCCGTGAGGAGATAGCCGACGATGGTCGGCTGGCCGGTCTGGTGAGCGACGACGCTGACGAGGGCCGGTACCACGAGTGTGGCCGCCAGCCCCGTCGTCGGCGCTACTTCGGCACCCATCGAAACGGGGCCCCGGGGTAGCGCCGGTCGGGGATCGACGGTCCCGGGGGTGCCCAGATCCGAGAAGCGGGTCTCGCGCTTCGGCGTGGAGAGGGTCTCGAAGCGGTTGCTGGTGTGGACGTTGCGAGGCTGGAACCGCTGGGGCAGCGAAGACGTCACACCGCTGGCAGACAGCCGACCTATATCCGTTGTTATACATACGGGGTAGACACAGACAGTCAGTATGAGGTCTCTCTCACAACGTCTCCCGGGTATCGAGTTCTCCCGACGGGACCGGCTCGTCGTGTACTACCTCGCGGGACTCGTGGTGCTGGTCAGTCTGTACGCTGTGATCTACAACCTCGCGCTGTCACGGTTGGAGGGTGTCGACCAGTCCATCTTCGCCTCGTTCGAGTTCGTCGTCCAGACGATGACGACGACCGGCTACGGCCAGGACTCCGGCCTCTGGAGCCACCCGCTGATGTACCTGTTCGTGTCGCTCACGCAGATATCCGGCATCGGAATCGGGTTTTTCACCCTCCGACTGATCGTCATCCCCCTGTTCACCGGGGCGGAGGTCAACCTTGACGACCGACTGACGCCCAAGCGGGACCACGTCATCATCTGTGAGTACCGACGCGACTCCGCCGTCCTCCTCGACGAGCTCGAAGAGCTCGGAATCGAGTACGTCCTGATCTCGTCCGACGAGGAGAACGCCATGGAGCTCTCGGACGCCGGCTACTCGGTCATCCGTGGCTCTCCACAGGACCGGGACGCGTTCGAGCGGGCGAGCATCGACACCGCTCGGTCGGTCATCACCGACACCGGCGATGCGAACGTCAACACTGTCCTGACGGTGCGGTCGATCGATCCGGAGATCGACATCATCGCCCTCACCGACGACAGCGACATGCGCAGCGTGCTGCTGGACACCGGCGCGAACACCGTGGTGTCCCCGCACGGGGTACTCGGGCATCGGCTCGCCGAGAAGGTGGTCTCGTCGTTCAACGCGGAGCTGACGGACACGATCGAACTCGGTGGCGAACTCGAGATCACGGAGATACCGATCCAGCAGGGGAACCGACTCGTCGGAACGCGCGTCCGCGACTCACGGATCAGAGAGGAGACCGGCGCCAACATCATCGGTGCGTGGATCGACGGTGAACTGCAGCTGCCGCCCGACCCGGACGCGGTCATCCGATCGAACACGGTGTTGCTCCTCTCGGGCGCTCACGACGCGCTGGAGGCGTTCAGCGAGTTCACGCAGCCGTCCCGCACGCTCCTGGGACACGAGCATATCGTCATCGCCGGACTGGGCGAGGTCGGACAGGCCGCGCGGGAGGTCATCGCCGGGGAGGGCCTCGATGTCACGACGATCGACATGGAGGACCACGACGACGTCGACATCGTCGGTGACGCGGGCTCGGAGGAGATCCTGGAAGCAGCCGGGGTCGAGACCGCCGGGGCGGTTATCATCGGCCTCCCGGACGACTCCGCCTCGCTACTGGCGACGGTGCTGGCACGCTCGCTGAACCCCGACATCGAGATTCTCGCTCGGGTGAGCGACACCGACGCGACGCGCAAGGCCCTGAGCGCTGGCGCCGACTACGTCCTCTCGGTCCCCCGCGTGAGCGCCCGGATGGTCGCCAGGGAACTCCGCGGGGAGGACATTCTGGCCCCGGCGAGTCAGATCCGGCTCCTCCGCGTCCCGGCGGAGCCGCTGGCGGGGACGACGCTCGCGGAGTCGGGCATCTACGAGCGGACTGGCTGTCGCGTGATTGCCCTCAGAGACGGGTCCGGGTTCAGTAGCACGATCGACCCACAGCGACGGTTCACCGGCGACGAACAGATCGTTCTCGTCGGGTCGGACGAGGCCGTCCAGCAGTTCAGAAAGCAGTTCGACATCTCACCCGTCGGCGCGGAGTCCTGAGGTCCGACCCCCGGGTCGGTACCGGGGTCGACGTGGTCCGCCCTGTCGCCGTGCTCGCGGGGGTATCCCGACCGCACGTTCGACGTTCCCGTCGAGCAGGCCCCCCGTGTCCTACTCGGGACCGCCGTCGGTGGATGCGGACTCCGCTTCGGCCGGACCGACCGACCCGCGGTCGACGGTCACCCTGACCTTCTGGATACGGGTGTTGTCCACCTGTTCGGCCCGTAGCGTCACGTTCTCGTAGTCGAACTCCTCGCCCCGCTCGACGAGCCGCCCCGCGCGGTTGAACATGAACCCCGCGATGGTCTCGAACTCCTCGCCCTCCGGGAGGACGATACCGAGAGCGTCGTTGACCTCGTGGACGTTGACCGAGCCGTCCACCAGGACGGTGTCGTCGTCGACGAACTCCATCGGGTGGTCCTCCTCCTCCTCGAGGATCTCGCCGACGATCTCCTCGAGAACGTCCTCCATCGTGATGAGCCCCTCCGTGGCGCCGAACTCGTCGATGACGACGACCATGTGCAGTCGGTTGTCACGCATCTCCGAGAGGAGGTCGTCGACGTTCTTGGACTCGGGGACGTGCAGCGTCGGGGTGAGCACGTCCTCGACGGTGAGGTCCGAGAAGTCGTCGTAGTTGGAGTCCTCCAGGTCGCGGATGTCGAACACCCCGATCACGTTGTCCAGCGAGTCCTCGTAGGCCGGCAGGCGGGCGTGTCCCGACTGGATGCAGTTCCTGATGGCGTCCTCGACGGTCGTGTCCTTGGAGATGGCGGTCATGTCCAGCCGGGGGGTCATCACCTCCTTGGCGGAGGCGTCGGTGAACCGCAGGGCGCGCTGGAGCATCTGGCGTTCCTCCTCGTCGAGGACGCCCTCGCGCTCGCCCGTCTTGATCATGTTCCGGATCTCGTCGCGGGTGACGTACGTCGACTCGATGGAGGGGCTGCCGCCGGTGACCCGGTTGACGACCCGCGTCAGGTAGTAGAACAGGGCGATGAGCGGCCACAGCAGCTTCTCGACGACCTTCAGCCCCCGGGCGACACGGCGTGCGTGCAGCTCCGTGTTCTCGACGGCGTAGGACTTCGGGGCGCTCTCGCCGAAGATCAGCACCATCGACGTGATACCGAGCGACGAGACGATCACCGCCGTGCCGGCGTCGAAGTAGAAGCCGACGATGGTCGTCGAGATCGAGGACATCGTGATGTTGACCATGTTGTTCCCCACGAGGATCGTCACGAGCAGGCGATGGGGGTCCTCCTTGAGCGACTTGACCGCCCGCGCGCCGCGGAGGCTCTGCTCGACCATCGCGTCGATCTGGTGGGTCGGCAGCGAGAACATCGCGATCTCCGACGACGAGAAGAACCCGGACCCCACGAGCAACAGCAGAATCAACACGACACCGATCGCGGTGACTGCGGGTTTCCCCAGTTCGATACCGAGAAGCGGCACAGTGTACTGTAAGGGACCGGCCCCGGGCGCGGCCAGGAGCAGGGAGGACCACATACCGCCACCTACCACGCGAGCAGGAAAGTAACCCCTGATTACGGAAGCGCGAGGAGAAAGCCCCACCCTGAAGGGCGGGGATGTATCCGACAGACGACGACACAAACCACCGACGATAGCACGGCCTGGTATCCCAACAGACGTTTACGATATCAAAGATAATTACGGTCGTAACGGTCACGGTGACTGTCACCGCGAAGTCCCACATCTCTCTCACGGCGGAAAGAGTGGCAACACGCCACTCGACTCTACTCGGCTACTCAGAACCAAGCCGTTCGAGGGGCGAAAACCTCCTTGCGAGCCACTTTCCGTGACCGGGTCCGTCGAGGGCGTTTGGCCTCTCCGAGGGCTACTCGAGCGGCCGACCGCGGGAGGCCGTCGTCGACACGGACCCGGCGCCGTCGAGAGCGACCAGCCCGTATCGGGGACGTCGAGCGACGTCGGCTCGCAGGCGTCCGGTCAGGTAAACTACGACAGTCCAGACTGACCGAATCCAGGTCCATTCCTTCGTGGGGCGCCGGGCCGTCCGAGGCTCCCCCGAGTACCGCTGTCGAGCGGTGCCGCGGTGGGTCGTCTGTCCCGCTACTCCGGCTGCCGAACCGTCAACACCGGCACCGGCGACGTGCGGACCGTCTTCTCGGTGACGCTCCCGAGGAGGTACCGCTCGATGCCGCTGCGCCCGTGGGTGCCCATCACCACCAGGTCGACGTCGTGCTCCTCGACGTACGACCGGATGCCCCGGTAGGGACTCCCGTGTCGTATCGCGGTCTCGACGGTCGAAACGGAGCCCGCCCTCGCCCGCTCCTCGATGGTGTCGACTGCCGACCGTGCCGACTCCTCGAGCGCCTCGAGAACCGCGTGAGAGCGGATGTCGACACCCATCGCCATCGTGTCGATGACCGAGAGCGCGTGGATGCGGGCGTCGTACCTGTTCGCGATGTCGACCGCGGGGCCGACAGCGGCCCCGGCGCCGGGGCTCCCGTCGGTCGGCACGAGGACGTCGCCGTAGGGGAACGTGACCGCCCCGTCGTCGCGTGCCTTCACCGTCAGGACGGGGACGTCAGAGAGCCGGAGCACCTTCTCGGTGACGCTCCCGAGGACGAACCGTTCGACGCCGGTGCGCCCGTGGGTGCCCATCACCACCAGGTCGATGTCGTGTTCCTCCGCGTAGCCGAGAATCGCAGTGTGGGGAACGTCGGTCCGGACGGCCTGCTCGACGGACACGCCAGCCTCGGAGAGGTCGGTGCAGGCGCTCTCGGCGAGTTCCCTGCGTCCCTCCGTGACCTGTTCGTACTGGGGGGCGTTCTCGAGCGTCCGCGGGTCGACGACAGACAGCGCGTGGACGGTCGACCCGTAGCGGCTCGCCAGGTCCCCGGCGTACTCGACGGCCGCCTGGGCGCAGTCGCTTCCGTCCGTCGGGACGAGGATGGTGTCGAACACGCGTCGGCTTTCGTCCGACGGCCACATCAAGCTGCGAGTCGGTGGGCTCTGTTCACGCCAGCCGGCGCGACTGGGCGACCGTTTATATCCCAGGCAGGGTCAAGCCGAAGGCTGGAGGGTGGACCCGCCCTACCGGCGGGACACAGGTGGTCACGCCCTGGACCGCACACGACGGGGACACGCGGCCGGCCACCGCGGACGGTGGTGAGCGGCGGTGAGTCCCCTCGCCGGCGCCCGCGGGTTCCTCGCCGTCGTCCGCGAGGAGAACCTGCCGTTCATGGCCGCGGGCATCGCCTACTACGCCATCGCGTCGGTCGTTCCGGCGCTGGTCGTCGCCCTGGCCCTGCTTGGCGTGTTCGGCGCGGCCGACGCGACCAGCAGCCTCCTCAGGAGCTCCGTGGACGGGAACGCCCGGCGGGTCCTCGACGTGGCGCTGACGGCCAGCCGCGGCCGCGACACCGCCGGGGCCGTCGGGCTCGCGGTCCTGGTGTGGAGCGGGAGCAAGGTCTTCCGCGGGCTCACCGTCGCGTTCGCCGAGATATACGACGAGGCGTCGACGCTCGCCCTGCCCGAGCGGGTCCTCAGGAGCGTCGCCGTCCTCGGCGTCCTGTCGTTCACCCTCGGCCTGCTGAGCGCGACGGCGCTGGTTCTGGAGCTGCTCCAGCTCCCGGTGGCCCTGCCGAGAGTCGTCGGCACAGCCGTCGCCTTTCTCGGCCTCGTCGCCGCCCTCGTCCCCCTGTACTACCTGCTCCCGCCGGTGTCGGTGTCGCTCGGCCACGTGCTCCCGGGCGCCGTCCTGACCGCTCTCGGCTGGGTGGCCCTCCAGGTGCTCCTGTTCTCCTACGCCCGCTCGGTGGGTGGCTACGTCACCTACGGCGTCCTGGGCGGGGTGTTGCTGTTTGTCGCCTTTCTCTACCTGGCGGCGATGGTGCTGCTGGCCGGCGCCGTGCTCAACGTGGTCGTCGACGGGCGGACACACCGCTCGGCCGCGTGAGACGCGTCCGCCCCGGGACCGGTTCGGGGGGACGTCCGGTAGGGGGAGCGACAGGAGATGCGGTGGGTGGTCCTGGCCGGTCCACCGCCGGACGTACCAGCGACCGGAGGGACACAACAGCGTAGTGCGGGCGCCCCCACTGGCCGGCTATGTACGACCGGATACTCGTCCCGACCGACGGGAGCCGCTCGGCGGAGGCCGCCGCTCGCCACGGGGTCGTGCTCGCGAAGGCGTTCGACGCCTCACTCCACGTGATCAGCGTCGTCGCCGGTCGCGAACGGGGTGAGCAGCTCTCGGAGCCACAGGCCCGGGACGCCGTCGCCAGGGTCGAGGCGCTCGTCGAGGACGCGGGAGTCGGCTGTCGCTCGACCGTCGAGCACGGGCGGCCCCACGAGGCGATTCTCTCGTACGCGTCGGCCACCGACGTCGACCTCGTCGTGATGGGGACCCACGGGCGAGGCGGGCTGAGTCGTCTCCTCGTCGGGAGCGTCGCCGACCGGGTGATCCGGTCGAGCGACGACCCCGTAGTCGCGGTGCCGCCGCGGGCGATCGACCGCGAGACGGAGCGGTACCAGCGGGTTCTCCTCCCGACGGACGGCGGTCCGGCCGCCGGCGCGGCGGTCGAGCACGCGCTGTCCATCGCCGAGCGGATGGGCGCGACGGTGCGCGTCCTCGGTGTCATCGAGGGGGTGACGGGGCTGCCGTCGCTGGGCGACCCGCTGCGCGAGGCGGCGACCGAGGCCGTCGAGGCGGTCGCCGAGCGGGCGTCGGACCGCGAGGTGACCCTGACGACCCACGTACAGCCCGGAACCCCCCACGAGGTGATCAACAGGTTCGCCACCGCCCACGGGATCGACCTCGTCGCCATGGGCACACACGGCCGCTCGGGGGTGCGCCGGCAGCTGCTCGGGAGCGTCACCGACCGGGTGGTGCGGACGAGCGACGTGCCCGTGTTGACCGTGCGACAGGACACCGGGTGAGCACCCGCCGGAGGCGGCCGTTCACCGTAGCGCCCCGGGGCCGAGCAGGTGTGTCGTGTCCTCGACCCGCATCTCGGTGCCCGGCAGGGAAACCGGAACGCGAGCCCCAGTTCGGCCGTCGTCGTCGTGAGCGGGCCCGGCTCGACGACGCCGAGGACGGCCGGCCCGAGCAACAGCCCCGCGAGGAGGTAGCCGACGATGGTCGGCTGGCCGGTCTGGTGGGCGACGACGCTGACCAGCGCCACCACCAGGACGACCGCGAGCCCCGTCGTCTGTGGTGTCTCGGCGACCATCGACCCGGAGTGGTCGGGCTAGCGGCGGTCGCGGATCAACCGTACCGGGGGTGCCGGGATACGGGGAGCGGGCAGTACGGCTCCGCCCGCATCGACTAGCGTGGGTCGCCGGTCCTGTCCTCCGGACACGGGCTCTCGGGGACGCCGACTGCGGACCGGTGACCGAACGGCTCCCTGCGGCCGTCTGTGCAGGTGCTGCCCCGACCGACAGCCTTACCGGCGGAGTTTGTCATGTGGTATCTAATGTCATCTACCGTGCATCCGGAGGCCTCCGCGGCAGAGGAACCACACCCGGAGATCACCGCCCTCCTCCAGGAGATGGGAGCCGCTCCCATGCCGACGTTCTGGTCGCTGTCTCCCGACGGTGCCCGGGCGTTCATGCGCGAGCTGTTCCCGGTGGCCGACGACCCCGAGCCCGTGGGGGCGGTGATGGAGCTCTCGGTCACCGACCGGGACGTCCCGGTCCGGGTGTACGTCCCGGACGGTGACGGGCCCTACCCCACGCTCGTGTACTTCCACGGCGGCGGCTGGGTGCTGGGTGACCTCGAGCTGTACGACGCGACCTGCCGGGCGCTGACGAACGCCGCCGACTGCATGGTCGTCTCCGTCGACTACCGGCTCGCGCCGGAGCACCCGTTCCCGACGCCGCTGGAGGACTGTTACGCCGCCGCGGAGTGGGTGTTCGACACCGCGGCCGCGATGCAGGTCGACACGGACAACGTCGCCGTCGGGGGGGACAGCGCCGGCGGTAACCTGGCGGCCGCGGTCGCGCAGATGGCCCGCGACAGGGACGGCCCGTCGTTCGCCCGTCAGCTGTTGATCTACCCGGTCACCGACCACAGCTTCGACACCGAGTCCTACGAGGCCAACGCCGAGGGGTACCTGCTCACCCGGGCGGACATGCGGTGGTTCTGGGACCACTACCTCCGGAACGACACGGACGGGCGCAACCCCTACGCCTCGCCGCTACAGGCCCGGAGCCTGGCGGGGCTGCCGCCGGCGACGGTGGTCACCTGCGGGTTCGACCCCCTGCGCGACGAGGGGGCTGCCTACGCCAGTCGCCTCGCCGAGGACGGCGTCACGGTGAACCACGTCCACTACCCGGACGCCATCCACGGCATCGCCCAGATGCTCGTCGAGCCGGTGGCGGTGGACCGGGCGCGGGACCTCGTCGACGACGTCGGCGGGGACCTGGCGGCCGCCTTCGACTGAGCCCGCACCCCCCGCGGACAGGTTTTGACGGGCTCGCCGGATTTATACAGTAACGAACTTTGTATTGGGGACACTCATTATGAAAACTACCGACAGCACCGCTGGCGCGGAATCGGGAGCGCCGACCGAGTTCGACGCCGTCGTCGTCGGGGCCGGCTTCTCCGGGCTGTACATGCTCCACCAGCTCCGCGAGCTGGGCCTGTCGGTCCGGGTCTACGAGAAGGCCGCCGACGTCGGCGGCACCTGGTACTGGAACCGCTACCCCGGGGCGCGCTGTGACAGCGAGAGCCACATCTACTGTTACTCCTTCGACGAGGAGCTGCTGGAGGAGTGGGAGTGGAGCGAGCGCTACCCGGAACAGCCCGAGGTGCTCGAGTACCTCCGGCACGTCGCCGACCGGTTCGACCTGCGGCGGGACATCTCGTTCGGGACGGAGGTGACCGCGGCACGCTTCGACGGGGACGCCGGCCGGTGGGAGCTCACCACAGACGGCGGCGAGCGGGTGTCGACGCAGTTTCTCATCACCGCCGTCGGCACCATCTCCGAGCCGTACGTCCCGGAGTTCGAGGGGGTCGAGACGTTCGAGGGGGAGTACCACCACACCGGCCGGTGGCCACACGACGGCGTCGAGTTCGCGGGTAAACGGGTCGCGGTGATCGGCACCGGCGCCTCCGGCATCCAGGTGGTTCCCGAGATCGTCGACGACGTCCAAGGGCTCACCGTCTACCAGCGGACGCCGAACTACGCCGTCCCAGCGCGCAACCGGCCGCTGGATTCCGAGGAGTACCGGGAGATCAAAAGCGACTACGACGAGATCTGGGAGGCGGCACACGACTCCGGCTTCGGGATGCCGTTCGAGCCCGGGTACCCCACCGCAGAGGGGCTGTCCGACGAGGAGGTCACGGCGGCCCTGGAGGAGCGCTGGCAGCAGGGCGGGTTCCGGTTCATGCTCACCTTCGAGGACCTCCTGTTCAACGAGACGACCAACCGGAAGGTCTCGGAGTTCATCCGCGGGAAGATCCGCGACACCGTCGACGACCCGGAGCTCGCGGAGACGCTCTGCCCGACCGACCACCCCTACGCCACCAAGCGACCGCCGCTGCACACCGACTACTACGAGACGTACAACGAGCCCCACGTCGACCTCGTGGACGTGACCGAGACACCCATCGAGCGGTTCACGCCGGAGGGGATCCGGACCACCGACGGCCACCGTGCGTTCGACACCGTCGTCATGGCGACCGGGTTCGACGGGGTGACGGGGGCGCTGCTGGCGATGGACGTCGAGGGTCGCGACGGGCTCGCGATCGACGAGAAGTGGGCCGACGGGCCGGAGACGTATCTCGGGCTGTCCGTCCACGGCTTCCCGAACGTGTTCACGATTACCGGCCCGCAGAGCCCCTCGGTGCTGAGCAACATGCCGGTGTCCATCGAACACCACGTGGAGTGGATCGCCGACTGCGTCGAGTACATGACCGAGCGTGACATCGGGCTCATCGAGCCGACCCGGGCGGCCGAGCGGGAGTGGGTGGCCCACAGCCGGGCGGTGGCCGACCAGACGCTGTACCCACAGGCCGACTCCTGGTACATGAACCAGAACATCCCCGGCAAGCCGACCGTCTTCCTCCCCTACGTCGGCGGAGTGGACGTGTACCGGGGGACGCTGGCCGAGGCCGCCGAGAAGGGGTACGAGGGGTTCGAGCTCACCGGGTCCGTCGAGGAGCTCGGCCGCGAGGGGAGCCAGCCCAGCCTAGGGGTGATCGAGGGGGACTGACCGCGCGGCGTCGGTGCGCCGGCGGCTCACCGGCGCGGCCGGCACCGAGGTCGACCACTCAAACCACGACTGGCCCGCGCCACACGGGCGACGGCGCGGTGGGGACGAGGTGCTGGGAGCGTTCGGCTACACGGCTACAGCGCGGTCCCCCGACACCTCCGAGGGGGTGGTGCGCGAGCACTGTGCCCACATCCAGGCCGGCGAGGTGGCCGTCGCCGTCCTCCGGCGGTAGGCGTCCCCCGGGGTCACGGTTGTGCCCACGGGTCGACACCCCGTGTGAGAGATGAACACGTCGACACGACCGGGGGGCCGCCGCCGGAGCCCCCGTCGGGCCTGTCGCCCCAGCCTCCCCCGGACCAGCCTATGGACGGGTGAAACCATTACCGCCTGGACGACGTAGTCCCGCGAGTCATGTACGACTCCATTCTCCTCCCGTTCGACGGGAGCGAGGGCGCCGCTGCGGTGCTCCACCACGCCAGCGAGATCGCCCACTGGGCAGACGCCACCCTCCGGGTGGTGTACGTCGCGGACACGACCCGCGACAGCATCACCGTCATCGAGGGCCACGCCGTCGACACTCTGGTCCAACAGGGCGAGGAGATCGTCGAGGAGGCCGCCAAGACCCTCGACACGCTGGGGGCGTCCTACCGAACCGACGTCGTCCAGGGGAACCCGGCGCCGACCATCGCCGAGTACGCCGAGCGGTACGACCAGGACCTGGTCGTGATGCCGACCCACGGCCGCGAGGGGGTGTCGCGTTATCTCATCGGGAGCGTCGCCGAGAAGGTCGTCCGGCTCTCGGAGGTGCCGGTGTTGACCGCCCGGATGCAGCCCGACGAGACGCTGGTGTTCCCCTACGAGCGGATCCTCGTTCCGACCGACGGGAGCACCGGCGCGGAACACGCCGCCGAGCACACCCTCTCGCTGGCGGCGGCGCTTGACGCGACCGTCCACGTGCTGTCGGTGGTCGACGACTCCGCGCTCGGCCCGGACGTCCGGTCGAGCGTCTCCGGCGAGCGCGGCGAGCAGGTCGCGACCGAGGCCGTCGAGGCCGTCCTCGAGTCGGCCGAGGCCCACGGGGTCACGGACACGGTCCGCCACGTCGAGCACGGGGCGCCCGTCGAGGCGATTCTCGACTGCATCGAGGCCAACGACGTCCACGCCGTCGGGATGGGGACGACGGGCCGGCGCGGCACCGACCGCATCCTGCTCGGCAGCGTCGCCGAGAAGACGGTCCGCTCGGCGCCGGTGCCCGTGCTCACGGTCGCCCGGCCGGAGTGAGGCGGCGACGGCCCGGCGGGGCGTCCACGGCTCGACCGCCTCGACACCGCAGCCTCGGGGCACGGGCCGGTCGTCCGGGGCGGGGCGAACGTTAAGTACCGGTACAGTCGACAGTTCCACATGCACGCATCGACGACCGGCCGCGGCGACGGTGAGCGGCGCCGATGACCGACCACCCGGTGTTGCCGGCCGAGGAGTCCGTGTTGAGCACCGTCGACGAGGACGACCTGTACAAGGACAACGGCAAGATCAAGAAGAAACACTACAAGCGGGAGCTCGAGCGCCTCCAGGAGGAGCTGGTCCGGCTCCAGATGTGGGTTAGAGAACAGGGGCTGCGGGTGGTCGTGCTGTTCGACGGCCGGGACGCGGCCGGCAAGGGCGGGACGATTCACCGGATCACCCGTCGGACGAACTCACGGGTGGTGAAGGTGGTCGCGCTGGACAAGCCCACCGAGCGCGAGCAGGGGCAGTGGTACTTCCAGCGGTACGTCGAACAGCTCCCGACGGCCGGCGAGATGGTGCTGTTCGACCGGAGCTGGTACAACCGTGCGACCGTCGAGCGGGTGATGGGGTTCTGTACCGACGAGGAGTACCACGAGTTCCTCCGGACCGCCCCCGAGTTCGAGCGGATGCTACAGCGCTCGGGGACGATCCTGATCAAGTACTGGTTCTCGATCAGCGACGAGGAGCAGGAGCGGCGCTTCCAGAAGCGCAGCAACGACCCGAAGCGTCGCTGGAAGCTCAGCCCGCTGGACCTCGAGGCCCGGGAGCGGTGGGTGGAGTACTCGCGGGCGAAAGACGCGATGTTCACCCACACGGACACGGAGGCGTCGCCGTGGTACGTGATCAACGCCGACGTGAAGAAACACGCCCGGCTCAACTGCATCAGCCACCTCCTCGGGCAGATAGAGTACGAGGACACCATGCCCGAGCCGACGGCGCTCCCCGAGCGACAGACCGACCCCGGTTACGAGCGCCCGGCGATCGACAGCCAGCGGTGGGTTCCCGCGCTGTACGGCTCGAACCCGTCGGCGACGGACGTCGAGCGGTCCTGACCGCGGTGGCGTAGGAACGTCTCCGACAGACCTGGTCCGTCGGGGGCCGTTCCGCGTCGCTGTCGTCGGTCGCCGCGCCGCGACGGCCCGCTCCTCGCCGGGGTCGGGGAGCGTGAAAAACCCCCCAAGTGGTTACGCGGCTGAACTACCCGGCGCGTCCCGGTCGGTGTCGGACGAGAACGCGATGAGAGCGTGGGGTCACACTCGGGGGGGTCGGGCCGTCCGGCCGTGCCCGGAGACGGTCTCACAGAGGGGGGCCGACAAATGAAACGGCGACCCCGGCGGAGGGTGGCACTGCTGGCGGCTCTGGTGTGTCTCCTCTCGGTCGGGCTGTCGGCCACGGCTCCCGGGGTCCAGGGCGACGTGACCGACGTGTCGCCGGCCGAGACCACCGACGACGGGACGGTGTGTGTGGTCTTCTTCCACTCCCCGGGGTGTCCACACTGTGCCAACGTCGAGGCGTACCTCGAGGACCACGCCGGGTCGGTGACGGTCCGATCGTACCGTGCCAGGGACCACACCGACCTGTGGCGGCGGTATCTCCGGGAGTACGGCGTCCCCGAGTCAAAGTGGGGGGCGGTCCCGACGGTGTTCGTCGGCGAGCGGTACGCCGTCGGCGACCGGCAGGCGATCGAGCTGATCGACGAGCACGTCCAGGACGACACCGGAGTCGCCTGTCCGTCCGCGGTGGGTGCCGGGGAGGCCGCCACCACGGCTCCGGACGGGGGGAGCGGCCCCGGTGACGCCGACCGCCGGTCGGGGGAGCCGACGACGGTGGTCGGCTCGGGACTGACGGTGCTCGGTCTCGTCAACCTCGGGCTCGTCGACGCGGTCAACCCCTGTGCGCTCGCGGTGCTGGTGACGCTGCTGACGGGGGTGCTCTCCCGCGAGTCCGGGGGCCCGGGAGAGGCGCTCCGGACGGGGCTCGCGTTCGTCGGTGGCGTCCTGCTCGCGTATCTCTCGCTGGGCGTGCTGTTGGTGATCGGGCTCAGTTCCGTCGTGTCGGCGACGGGGCTCGACGTGCGCTGGCTCTACAGGCTCACCGGCGGGTTCGCGCTGGTGCTCGGGCTGTTGAACCTCACCGACTGGGTGGACCACGGCTCGTTCGGCTTCGCCGTCGAGGTGCCCACAGCCTGGCGTCCCAGGATGAACGCCGTTCTCCGGCGTGTGACCGGTCCGGGCGGGGCGGCGCTCGCGGGCGTGGTGGTCAGCCTGTTCCTGTTGCCCTGCACGGCCGGCCCGTACTTCGTCGCCGGTGGACTGCTCGCACCGCTCGGCTGGGCCCGGGCGCTCCCGTGGCTGGCGCTGTACAACGCGGTGTTCGTCGCGCCGATGGCGGTGCTCGTGCTCGCGGTCGGTGGCGGCCTGGCGTCCGTCGACAGGGTCGCCCGCTGGCGGGAACGGCGGCTCGAACAGCTCCACCTCGTCGCCGGCGTCCTGCTCGCCGGTGTCGGGGTGGGGATGTTGTTCTGGCCGCTCTGAGCGGGCCTCCTGGTTCCCCGGGCGGCTCGCGCGGTCGGGCGGCCGGCGTCTCGAGCGACTGGAGCCAGCGCCCGTCGAGAGCTCCGTCGGGTGGCCTCCCCCGGCCGACGGCCACCCCGGGTGTCGGGGCGGGTATCACCCCTCGGCGCGCTCCCGGGCCAGGGACAGCGACCAGAAGAACCCGAAGTACGCGACCACGCCCGCCGCCATCAGCAGGTAGTACGCCCACCGGGGGCCGTCCACCACGTCGAACAGCAGCGACACCACGCTCACCCAGACCATCGCGAACACCAGATCGAGGAGCATCCCCCGCCTGTGCTCGCGGACGTGGCTCCGGAGCCGTTCGAGCGCGCTCACGGCGGCTCCTCGTGGGCGTCGACCACCAGCACGGGGAGGTGTGTCCCCCGGAGCACCTTCTCGGCGACGCTGCCGAGGATCACCCGCGACAGCCCCGACCGGCCGTGTGACCCCATCACGACCAGGTCGACGTCGTGGTCCTCGGCGAACGACCGTATCGAGCGGGCGGGGTAGCCGACCACGACGTGCTCCTCGACCTCGACCCCGTAGTCGGCGCCGACCGCCGCGACGTAGCTTGTCGCGGCCTCCGCGCGGGCTTTCACCTCCGGCATCTCGTCGAGTTTCCCCCGCTGGAGCCGCTCGACCTGCTCGGTCCCCAGCGTGACGTTCGCCGAGTCGATGTCGATCACGTACAGCGCGTGGATCATCGCGCCGTACTTGGCGGCGATGTCGGCCGCCTGGCCGACGGCGGCCTCCGCCGCGTCGCTCCCGTCGGTCGGAACGAGGATGCGTTCGTACATGGTTCAGTCGTCCCCCGTCGTGCCGCCGTCGGCGGCGACGACGTCCTCGGCGGTCTGTTGCTGGCCCATCGGCTCCGGGCTGTGACACTGCCGGACCATCCGCTTGGTCCGCAGCGGCGGCTCGTCGGTCACCAGCGACACACCGATGGTGACGGCGAACACTATGGGGACGGCGACCAGCGCCGACCCGATGGCCGGCAGCCACCCCGCCAGCAGCGGCGAGACGACGCCGTCGGCGCCGGCCGCGCCGGCCAACAGCCCGTAGCTGGGCAACACCTCGTTGACCATCGGGGTCAGCCAGATGGCCAGCCCGGTGAGCATCCCGGCGAGCGCGCCGTGGCGGTTGGTGTTCTCCCACCACAGCCCGAGGAAGAACATCGGGAACAGCACGGCGCCGGCCAGCGAGAACGCGTAGGACACCAGCGCGGCGATGGGTGCGGCCGGGTCCAGCGCCGCCAGCGTCGTCAGCACGCCCAGCGCGACGATGGCGAGGCGGCCGACCAGCACCTGCTGGCGCTGGGTGGCCTCGGGGTTGATCAGGTTGGTGTAGATGTCGTGGGAGATCGCCGACGAGCCGGCGATGAACAGGCCGGCGGTCGTCGCGATGGCGGCGGCGATGCCGCCGGCGGCGACCACCCCGACGAACCACCCCGGCAGCTCCGCCAGCTGGGTCGCCAGCACGACGATGACGTCGGCGGCGGCGCCGGTCATCCCGGGGTCGCCGTAGACGGGCCCGATGGTCCGTCCGTACAGGTCCGTCCCGAAGGCGGCGAACGCGGGGGCGCTGAGGTACAGCAGGCAGATGAAAAACAGCCCCCACACGGTCGACCAGCGGGCGATCCGCTCGCTCTCGACGGTGTAGAACCGCACCAGCACGTGGGGCAGTCCGCAGGTGCCGACCACCAGCGAGAACGCCGTGGCGATCCAGAGGTAGTAGCCGCCGGTGGTGAACGGCTCGGAGAACTCCGCGCTGAGCTGGCCGATCAGCCGGCCGTACTCCAGCTGCGGGAGCAGCGTGGAGTACCCCTGCGTGAAGCCGACGACGTACAGCCCCACGAGAAAGGCGATGATGATGATGACGTACTGGACGGCCATGTTCTTGGTCGCGCCGAGCATCCCCGAGAGGGTGAGGTAGCCGACGGTAATCGTCATCATCAACACCACCATCGACTGGTAGCCGCTCAGCCCCGGGATGGCGATGTCGCCGAAGATGTACAGCCCGACCAGCCCCATCCCGCGGGCCTGGCCGATGGCGTACACGAAGCCGATGAGGAAGGTGGTGATGGCGGCGATGGCGCGGGCGCCGTCGGAGTTGAACCGGTCGCCGACGAAGTCCGGAGCGGTGTACTTCCCGAACCGGCGCATCTGGGCGGCCATGAATATCAGCAGGATGAAATACCCCGTCGACCAGCCGACGACGAACGCCAGCCCGTAGAACCCCGACAGCGCGATCAGTGCCGCCATCCCGAGGTAGGAGGCGGCCGACATCCAGTTGGCGCCGATGGCCATCCCGTTCTCGAGGTTGCCGATCGAGCGGCCGGCGACCCACATCCCCTCGGTGTCGGCCACCCGGTAGAGGTAGCCGATGGCGAGAAACAACGCCAGCATCGCGGTGACGAGGACCCCGGGCAGGAGCTTGAACGAGACGTCCAACCCCTCCGGGAGCAGGCCGGTCTGGAGCGGTCCCGTCACCCTCTCTCACCCCCGTCGGTGGCGGTCGGTCCCTCGGAGTCGACGCCCGCCTCGCCGGCCGGCGCCGTGTGGTCGATGCCGTACTTCTCGTCGAGCGCGCCGCGCCGGCGCGCGTACCACACCGACAGCACCAGCGCGCCGCCGGGGGCGCCGACGGCGACCAGGAGGTAGTGCAGCGGGAAGCCGACCACCGGGAGCGTCGTCGTCATCGGGCCCGGCGCGACCGCGGTGAGGGTCACCGGGCCGAACACGACGACCACCCAGCCGAGAAAGCCGAGCCACACCGTCCGGAGGTGGTCGCGCATGAACGGCGTGCTCGGCCGCAGGATGTTCACCTCCGCGTCGAGGTAGTCCGTCTGTTCGTGGCGCTGTGCTGCCGTGGCGAGGCCGCT
>Ga0207797_1000995_pt1 | contig 21042 bp, 17 predicted proteins | sample PRCRCaboRojoPR_6_FD_187275 | JGI IMG/M metagenome (GOLD analysis project Ga0207797, IMG submission 187275) | Marine sediment microbial community from Cabo Rojo, Puerto Rico - PR CR 10% Liquid 1 (SPAdes) | ecosystem: Environmental > Aquatic > Marine > Coastal > Sediment | place: Cabo Rojo, Puerto...
CCCCGCCGGTGACGATCCGGGGACCGGCCTGTTCGATCGCGACGATCGACAGGCCGTGGGTCGTTCCGCTGACCGGGAAGCCGTGGACGCCGCGTCCGCTCGGTCCACAGCACCGCGAGGACGCGCAGGGACATCGCCGAACCGCCGACGAACGGGGGATCGAGGCTACCGCCGGCCCGGTCGAGGGAACGGTTGCTCGGGCCGACGCGTGCGGTCCGACCGGACCGGTCTCGTCCGTACCACCGCCGTAGACGAGCATCGAACGGCCGGGCACATGACTACCGGCGGTGGTTCCCGGCCCGCTGGAACGGGCGACGGTACCTAACTCGCCCCGTCGCGAACGTGTTATCATGGTGGAACGAACCGAACTCCGGAACGCGGCCATCGGTGCAGTGGTGACGATCGCGCTCTCGTTCACGGGCTTCTCGGCGCTGTTCGGCGGGGGCGTCGCGGGGTACCTCCAGCGGGAGCCCCCGAAACGCGGTGCACGGGTCGGCGCCATCTCCGGGGCGATCGCGATCGTCCCGGTGCTCCTGGTGCTCCTGTTCGGGTTCGTGCTGATCCTCGGACAGCCGTCGGCGCTGGGGATCCCCGGCGGGGCGGAACTCGCCATCATCCTGTTGGTCATGTTCCCGCTGCTGTTCGCCTGGATCATCGGATTGAGCGCGGTCGGTGGCTTCCTGGGCGCCTACGTCCGATCCGAGACGCGCTCGCGGGCCAGCCCAGGAGGGGCTCCGAGACGCGGGTGACGAGGAACGGGCAGCGCCGTTCGACGACGGACTCAGAGGGATTATCGTAGTAGTTCGTAGGTCTCGTTCGTACGATCGACGTCCCCGGACTGGTCGGACGGCGCGATTCGTCCGTCCAGCTACGATAATCCCTATCAGAGGTACGGCGGGACGATGGCCGGCACCAGCCAGACGACCGCGACGGCGGCATCCCGCACCCGTCCGTCGAGCCGGGTCGCGACGGTTCGACTCGTCAGCGCCGTCCCCCCGAGCACGCCGACCAGTCCGAAGAGGAACTGCGAGACGACCGATTCGAGCACGACCGCGGTCTCGCGTCTGATCTCCCAGCGGACCGGTCGCCCGGGGTCGAGGCGGCTCGTCTTGCCGGCGATCAGGACGACGAAGCCGTTCGTGGCGAGCGCCGCACCGTAGTTGGAGTAGAGCCGCGGGGACGTCCGAGAGCGAGCGAGCGACGCTCCCGGACGGACCGAGCGGTCACCGGTGAACGGACGAATTGGAGCTCGACGCCCCGGTCCAGCCGATCGCGTTACGAACCCCGGTCGGCTGGTAGCTGTGCCGGAACCACGGCTTCACGTGGTATCCCGGCACAGTCAGTCGCTACCGACGACAGCGATCGATCTATCCACACTGCCCGAACCGGTCGGCGACGTCACTGCGATCGAGGGCCTCGGCTCCACCGTGGCGTCCAGGGAGGTGTTCGGCTTCCTCGGGTCGACGACACCCGGAAGTAGACGACGATCGAGTCCCCTCCCCGGCTCCGTGAGCCCGACCGAGGGGACGGCGACGAACGGCGGGGGCGCAAATCCCCCGACGTGATCGGATCGGCGGGGGCGCAAATCACCGGACGGTACCGGACCTCCTCGTCCGAGGGACCTCCGGAAATGCTATCATTCAAAACGAATATGTCCGGGTACGTCGACCCCCGAACCGGGAACCGCCGACTCGTCGCGGGAAGCCTGATCGCGCTCGTCGTCCTGTTGGCCGTCGCCGCCGTCGCCGTCCCTGCCGTGTTCGACGCCCAGCGCCGGAACAACACGACGAGCACCTCCTACTACACGGCCGAGGTGAGCACGAACGCGACGCTCACCGACGCCACGATCTACCTCCCGATACCCGTCGATCCGGACGGGGCGCCGACCGTCGACCGGTTCCGGGTCGCGAGTCACGACGGTCCCGAGGCGAACTGGACGACGCGGGTCGTCGAGACGGAGCGTGGCCCGATGCTGGCCGTCGAAGCCCCGGAAATCGTCGGACTGGAGCGCTACTACCTCGCCAACGAGAACGGCTCGCTGACGCGTCCCGACCCCATCAGGCGGGCGGACGCCCCCGAGGACGTGACCGGGCTGCGCCTCGAGCCGGCGCTGACGCGGTACGGGATCACGGCACAACTCAACGTCGAGTCGTTCGGGGACGGGATCGAGAACGGGACCATCGAGACGCCCTACCCGCGGGGGAACTCCAGCACGCTCTCGGCGACGTACGGCTACAGTCCCGACGACTGCGAGCCAGTCTGGGGCGGCGAGGAGCAGAGCTGTACCGCGTTCCGGGCGGACGCGTACGTCGCCTACGAGACGGAGCCGTCGGCGATCGTCCACGTCGGGGCCGTCGAACTGTGGGGGATCAACGAGTGGGGGTGGTTCTTCGCCAGCGGCCTCGACGAGTACACCCAGCGCGTCGAACAGGTCGCGTTCGACGGGCCACACCGGGGCTGGATCGACGTCGTCCACGGGGCACAGCTCCGTGACACCCCCGCGGTGCGTCCGCGGAGGTAGGCTCGTTCAAGCACCTTCGAGGTCAAAGCAAGAAACTAATCCGGGAGGGTATCGACTGTGGAGTCGTGAACGGGCAGAGAGACGAACTCGACGCGGCGTTTTCACTGTTGGCCGACCGGCGCAGGCGACACGTCCTCTATCACCTGACGCAGGCGTCCGGGTCGGTCGACGTCGACGAACTGGTCGCGGCCGTCGCCGAGCGAGAGCGGCCGGACGCCGAGGCCGACCCCGGGGACGACCTCCGCAGACGGATCCAGCTCTCGCTGTACCACGTCCACCTGCCGAAGCTCGAGGGCGCCGGCGTCGTTCGGTTCTCGAGGGGATCCGGGCGGGTCGAACTCGACGATCCCGGGCTCGTGAGGGCGTTCCTCGACCGGGCGGCGGGTCGCGAGGACGTCGACGGGCCCCGCCAGCAGTACTGAGGCGCCCTCGCCAGCCCGTCGAGCCGACCGCCTGGCCCCGTGCGGCCTCCGTCGCTGGAACCGGCCGGTCGCCCGGTCGGTCCCCCCGGGGACTGGCTCCGCGCCGCGCGATGTCCCGAGCCCGCCCGTTGCGCGATGGCCCCGGCACTGGACCACCGTTCACCGCCGACCGCACGCGTGAACGGTGGGCTGCTCCACCGGAGGTCACGTCACCCGAGGCGTCTCCGACGGCGGTCTCCCCACCGGCGACCACCGACCGAAGCCGCGCTGGAGGCGGCTCAGAACGCGCTCTCTCCGACCTTCTCGCCGAACTCGGCCCTCCCCTCGTACTTGCCGGAGTCGAAATCGGTGACGCGGATCCTCACCCGACTGTCGACCAGCTCCACGCGCGCATCGGGGATCTCGATGACGGTATCACCGATCCGGGCGACGGGAGTGCCGTTCCGGACCCCGGTCACGAACACCTCGAGTTCGTCGCCGGGGTCGAACGTCGGTTTCGCCGACCGGAACGACCAGGCCTTGAAGTACTTCCGGAAGAACGACGGCTCGTCGGCGTAGGACTCGCTCATACGCGAGCCACCTCCCTGGTACGGCGGTCGGTCGTGTACTCCCGCCCGAAGCCGGTCAGGGCGGCGACGACGAACACGGCGACGAGCAGCCAGCCGTGGAAGACGAACGGCCACACCTCCGCCGGGTTGACGATCATCGCCTGCGTGAACCAGTCGAACTGGTTCGGGAGGCTCTGCATCGCGGCGAACCCCACGAGCACGCCCCCGGACCACGGGAAGATGTACCCGAGCGCGGACGTGTTCGCGTCGAGGATGTTCGCCCGGCGGTACCCGTTGATGTTGAACCGTTCGCCCAGTCGGGCGATGTACGGCGCGATGGCGATCTCGGCGGCCGTGTTGATCGTGATCATCGCGTTGACGATCGCCGTCCCGAGGACCATCGTGGCCTCGGTGCGACGGACGCTGGTCGCGACCGACCGGAGCAGCCAGTCCTGGAGCGCGGCGAAGCCGCCGCCGCGGATCATGATCTGTGCGCCGGCGACGATCAATAACACCAGCACGATCAGCGGGAAGAACCCCTGCGCGCCGGTGTAGATGCTGCCGCCGACACCCGCCTGGTCGGCCGGGACGAGTTCGAGGAACGGCAGGAACGACAGCGACTGCGCGATGGAGACGTTCTGGGGGGCGTTGAAGACGATCATCGCGCTGACCGGCGCCAGCCCGAGCGCGACGTTGAAAACGAACGCGACGATGATCCCCCACGAGATCGCCTCGACGATGTGGCGGCCGGCCACGGCGGTCCCGATGACCGCGAACATCGAGAGCAGGTGGACGAGCCCGATCGCCTCGCTGTTCTCGAGGAAGATCTGGCGGGCCTGTCCGGAGACGTCGAGCCCCTGGAGCATGCCGCCGGCGACAGCGTACCCGGCGAACGCCAGGACCGCGGCGACGATCGCGTACTTGAACCGCGAGGAGACCACGCCGCCGATGTCGGCGTCCTGGGTGACGGCGCTGACGATCGTGGTGTCGCTCACTGGCGCGAGGTTGTCGCCGAACACTGCCCCCGACAGGATCGCCCCGAACATCAGGACGGGATTGGCGCCCAGGAGGATCCCGGCCGGGAAGAACAGCGTCGTGAACGCGACGGTCGTGCCGTACCCGGTGCCGATCCCGGTCGCCAGCAACGCCGCCAGGATGAACGTGATCGCCGGGAAGAGCGTCTCGCCGATCTGGGCGGCGTCGGCCGCCCAGACGAGGCCCCCGACGAAGCCGCCAGCCTGGATGGTGTTCGCGAACATCCCCGCCCAGAGCCAGGCGACGACCGCCGTGGCCGCGACGCGTCTGGTCATCCCCTCGAAGATCGTGTTCGCGTACGTCTGCCAGGCCCCCTTCACGAACAGCATGCCGACGATCAGGCCGATCAGCATGCCGGCGACGAGCCCGGTCGTGTCGCCGATCCGGAACAGGCCGCTCTGGACGATGGCCCAGACCACGAAAAACAGCAGCGGAAGGCCGCTCATCCACTTTCCGCCGTGGAACTCGATGTCCGGCGAACCCTCCGCGGCCTCCGCCTCGGCGAGCTCCTCCTCTACGCTCTCGTCGATGTCGTCGATGTCGTCGATGTCGTCGACGTCGTCGGTGTCGTCGGAACCGCTTCCAGTATCGCTCATCGGTGGTACCACCGACCTCGCACTAGATTGCCGCTATCCAAAAAACATAATTATAGATTTTCGATAGGAGCGAGTCACGCGGCGGTTCCGCGAGCACGGCCAGGGTTCGATCGGTTTCAAGCGGACGACCGGCGTAGACGAGCACGACCGATGAGCCTCCTCACAGCAGTCGTGGTCTTCGTCGTCGGGTTCGTCTCCGGCACCGTGGTCCGCTGGTTCGCCGGCCTCGCCGCGATCGTCGCGCTCGTGCTCGTTCTGCTCGGGATCACGTCCGTCGAGATCTCCGTCGTCGACCGGATCCTCGAGGGGTACTACCTCGGCAACGAACTGCTGTTCCTCTCGGGGTTCCTCTTCGGGATCGACGCGGGGAAGGCGAAGACGATCGTCGTGGAACGTCGCTCGGGCACGTAGGTGCCGCGAGTCGGCGAGCGACCGCCGTCGCAACCGTGCGGGTCGGCTCCCGGCTCGACCGTCGGCTCGCCGCCACTCGCGGGGCGACGGTTACCGGGCCAGGTGTGCGGTGAGATCCAGGGTGGTGAGCATTCCGACGACCTCCTCCCCGTCGACCACCGGGACGTGGTGGATCAGGTAGTCGACCATCGTCGTGGCGACCTCGCTCACGGGGGTGTCGCGCGTCGTCGTGAACACGTCGGTCCGCGCGAACTCGCCCACGGTCGCGTCCGACGACGCCAGCCCGTCCCGGACGAGCAGGACGAAATCCGTCGCCGTGAGGAGCCCCTGGAGCCGGTCGGCGTCGTCGACGACGACGACGGCGCCGACGTCCTTCCTGATCATCCGCTCCGCGGCGTCGTGGATGGAGGTGGTCGGCGAGACGGTCTCGACCGGACGGGACATCAACTGGTCGACGTAGAGATCGGCCATGTCACTCCCGTCGGAGGCGTCGATACAAAGGTGTTCGCTCGTCGGTCGCCATCCGGAGGACCGGAGGGGAAGCGGGCGACTCGGCGGACAGCCCGGCGCGTGGCGGCGCCGTCGGCGAGAACGGGACGGGTCGGCGCTGTCACCCTCCGGCTCGCCTCGCGGGGCCACGACGGACCACGGCCGACGGCTACGCGTTCTGCCTGGCGGCACGCCCCTCGAAGAGTTCGACGTACTCGGTACAGGCGGGACACCCGAACAGTTCGCCGTCGTTGCTCCCGAACACCCGGACGAACTCCGGGGTGACGGACGACCCACAGGCCCGGCACTGGATCATCGGTGACGCCTCCGAACGGGAATTCGTCGGGAGCAGTACTACGACCTGTGCGATCGGTGTCGAACACGTCTATTCCCCCGACCGTCGAGGACCGCCGGCGACGAGGCCGTCCCGGTGGCGACGTCCGCGCCGGTCGGGACGGATCACCTGACCGTCGGCTGCTCCGTCGCCCCGGCGTCGAGTGTCGCGCCAGTGTGACGGGGATCGCGCCGGAACGTCGGCCAGTCGCCGGTCGGGGGTGGCGGTTCGGTGGTCGGCGGCTCGGTCGTCGAGGTCGGCGTCGACGTCGGGGCGGGGTCGGCGCGGACCGGGTCCCCGACCGGCCGAGCCCCCGCTTTCGAAGACCCGGAACTGTACTGCACAGTTGACGGGCCAGCCAGCCAAGGAACGCGTGATGAGTCGCATGGCCCGAACCAGACTCGTCGGACGATCCCTCGCGGGGGGTGTCGTCCTCACGTTGCTGACCGGGATCGTTCCCCTCCGGACGCTGCTGGGCGGGACGGGGTACGGGTTCCCGTTGCCGTGGCTGATCCGGCAGGTGCTCGCGCCCGAGTACTCCCCCTGGCGGGTGAACTGGCTCGACCTGGCCGTGGACCTGCTCGTCTGGACGGCGCCGGTCTTCGCGATCCCCGTCCTGTACGACCGGTTCAGCCGCCGCTCGGCTGAGGGCCAGCCGACGTAGCGATGGGCAATGTCCGGAACGGATGACGAAGGGACGGTCGACCGGCGACCGCGCCGGGATCGGCTTCCGCTGTCGTGGGCGGCGGTCGCCTTCGTCGGGGCCGGCGCGACCGGGTTCGCCGTGTCGATCGAAAACGGCCGTCCCGCCCCACAGGCGGGGTAGTTCGCACTGCTCGCGGGCGTGCTCGCCGTCGCCGGCGTCTTCGTCCTCGACGCGGTGGCCGGCCGGCGCGGCGTCCGAATCGTCGTCCACGCGCTCCCGGGACTGTTCGTCCTGCTGCTCGCGTTCCTGGTGACGGCACTGGAGTTCGCGGACCGGTTCCTGCCCCCACCGACCTACGTCGTCGCGGCCCTCCTCTCGCAGGGGTGGACCGTGACGGCGGGTGTTCGGCCGAGGCGGCCACAGCCGTGGGCCTGCTGGTCGTGCTGGTCGGCCTCCCGGGACTCGTCTTCGTCTGGGACCTCCGAGAGAATAGTAGGGAGAACCGAGCGACGCCACGCGACGTCCTCCGGGCGCGTGCACGACTTCCGCGTTCGTGGGCAGCCTCCCGTCGTGAGGCCGCCCGGGAGTCTCCGCTACGAGACTTCGCCCGTCCGTGGCCGCTCCCGGGCCAGATCGTCCGGCCCCCACCGGAGGACGATGCCGGCGGTCACGCCGAGGAGGACGTACGGGTAGGCCGCTCGGGCGATCCCCGCCTCGAGCACCGGCAGCGCCCAGTGCGAGAAGTTGAACGAGGCGTGCGCGAGGACGGCCACGAGGAGGCTTCCGCCCGTGTTGTTGTACAGCCAGGTGAGGACCACGGTCACAAGCAGGATCGAGGGGACGAACCCCACGACGTTCTCCGGCCGGTAGATGATCGCCGGGTCGAAGAAGAACAGTGGGGCGTGCCACGCGGCCCAGATCGCGCCGAGCACGAGGCTCGCGACGAGCGCGCTCCGGTCGGCCTGGAGCCGGTCGAGGGCGTAGCCGCGCCAGCCGAACTCCTCCTGGAGCGGGCCGGTGGTCGCGAGCACGACGACGAACGCGACGGGGATCGACAGCGGCTCGGCCGTCCAGGGGAACTGTGGGACCGGCTCGCCCAGTAGCGCGCCGACCAGGAGGAGCCCGCCGTTGATCGCCGGGAACAGGAGGAGCGCCGGGAGGAACCACCGCGTCCGGAAGCCGACGTCGACGGCCCGTCGGGCCAGGTCGACGACCTCCCGTCGTCCTCCAGACCGGTACGCGAGCGCGAAGGCGGCGACGGTCGGGCCGAACGCCCCGACGTTCGGCGGGCGCGGGACGCCCACGATGCCCTGTGCTTCGAGCGCCCGGGGGACCCAGACGAGCCACGACCAGGCGAACGTCAGCCCGACGAACGCGAGCAGGCTTCGGTTTTCGTTGTTCATCGCTCTCCTGTCCCCTGGACGGGGGTGGGGACCGGTGAGTCCGGAGCCGTTCGGGTAGTCGGACGACGCCGGGGTAGATAAACGTGGCCGGTGAGGTCCCCCGGACGGCGTCGCACGCTCGGGCGGCCCCGGGGTCGGGCGTCGGACCGACCGTCACGTGGCGTTTGACACCCGCGTCCGTCCCGCATGCTGTAGCGGGTACGCCCCTCGGTGGGTACTCGCGAGGCACGCCACGGGCAGGCCGCGGACCGCACGGACCCCCTCCGTCGTCGCCGAGGGCTGCCCCCAGTCCGTGCTCTCGTCTTCGGTATAATTTCAGATCTCGTATACAGTTACAGGAATAAGTTCGTAACGCAGTCCGACCGGACAGTTCGACGATACGTCCGGGCCGGGCGCGGAGTCGCGGTCGGCCGTTCGTCCTGTCGAGGAGGGGACCCGGGATCGTCGGGGGGACCCTGGAGTGGGCGCCCCAACGACTATAGGGTCGGTTGTAACTGTGCACCGGTGATTCGACGACCGTTCCGTCGAACACCGGAACTGAATTACAACCGACCCTATGACGGGCCCGTGCTGGAGGTCGGGTGCGGGACGGGTCGGATCTACCTGACATGACGACGTTCGAGTCGGACCGCGAGTACGCGCTGGTGATCGTCCCGTTCCGGTCGTTCCTGCACACCGTCACCACGGAGTCCCAGCTCGCGGCACTCGAACGGTTCCGGGAGGCGCTGGCACCGGACGGCGAACTCGTGTTCGACACCTTCGCGCCGGACTTCGAGTTCATCTGCGAGGGGTACGGCGAGCCGGACGAGCAGGTCGTCGAGGTCGAGGGTCGGCTCGCACTGCTCGCCAAACGGCAGATCGAGTTGCTGTTCCGCGTCGCCGGCTACGGCGAGTGGGCGGTGTACGGGGGGTTCGACCTCGACCCGCTGGAACGATCCGAGCAGGAGATGGTGTGGATCGCCCGGCCGTGATCGCGTCCCGCCTGTGAGCCAGCCGTCACTCGGTGCTCGATAGCCATCGCGGGCTGATCCGCCAGGAAGACCGGATCCCGAGCCACGAACGATCCCTGACGGCATCCCCACAGCGGAGCTCTGGTCCCCGGGGCAGGTGTCACTCTCCGAGGGTTTTATGATCGACGGTGACGCGCCTGCTTTCATGGAGCCCGTCCGGAGCAGCATCGGCGGCGGCGTTGCCGCGACAGTGGTCTTGACCGCGCTGTTACTCGGGACGGACCTCCTTCTCGGCGGCACGAACCTCTTCGTCTTCGCCACGTTCACCAGTCTGTGTGCCGTCGGGGGGCCACCGTACTGCGAGGTCGGGAGCCCGACGGCGGCGGCACTGACGTTCGTCTGGTACGTCGCCCTGTTCGTGTTCGCGTGGCCGCTCCTCTTCGGCGGGTTCACCTGGGGGCTCCCCGGCGAGTCCGGTCCGGCGCACGGGGTCGTCTACGGCCTCTTCCTGTGGGCCGGGTACGTCGTCGTGGTCCTCTTCGGTATCGGGTACGGCGACCAGACGCTCGCCGAGAACCTCCCGCTGCTGCTCGTCACGTTCGTCTCGTACCTCGTCTACGGTGTCGTCCTGGGTAGCGTCTACGACCACCTGGCCGACCACAGGACGTTCCTCAGCAGAGAACCCACCTGATCCGTCGCAACCGACCGCACACGACCGCTCGGGCACAGCCGACCGAACGCGATCGCCTCGATCGACCGCGGTCGACACCTGCGGCCGGTCGCGAGTGAACCTCCCCCGACTGGGACCGACCCGCCCCAGACGAGAACCGAACCACCCCCGACGGCCCACGAGTGACCCCACGCCACCCGATCCCGAATGTTCCCGATCAGCGACCCACTCGGCTGGATCCTCGCGTCGACGTTCTCGATCAGCCTCGTCGCCTGGATCGGCGTCCTGACGCTGTTTCTGAACGACGAGCTGCTCGACCAGCTCCTGCTCGTGCTCGTGGCGCTCGCCGCCGGCGGCCTGATCGGCGGCGCGTTCCTGCACCTCCTCCCCCGTGCCATCCGGGAGTACGGAACGACGGACACCCTCCCCCTGTTCGGTGCCCTCATCGTCGGCTTCTGTCTCTTCTACGTGCTCGAGCAGTTCATCCACTGGCACCACCACCACGCGGCGACACACGAGCGCGAGCCGGTGTCGTACCTCGTGTTGATCTCGGATACGATCCACAACTTCATCGACGGGCTGGTCGTCGCCGGCGCGTTCCTCCTGGGCGTCGACGTCGGGTTCGTGACGGCGGCGGCGATCGCGCTCCACGAGATCCCCCAGGAGATCGGGGACTTCGGCGTCCTCGTCTACGGCGGGTTCGGCAAGCGGCAGGCCCTCGTGTTGAACTACGTGACGCAGTCGACCGTCATCCTCGGCGGCATCGTGGGGTACTATCTCGCCGGAATCGTCGAGGGGACGCCGGTGTTCCTCCTCCCGTTCGCGGCCGGGAACTTCGTCTACATCGCCAGTTCCGACCTCATCCCCGAGATCAAAGACGAGGAGAACGTTCGACGGGCCGCCGTCTACTTCCTCGTCTTCCTGAGCGGCGTGGTACTGATGCTCGGGGTCAAACTCCTCCATGGGGGGCTGGGCTGACCGCCCGCCGACAGGACACCCGGCGCGTCGAGCGGGTTCACGGCCGTCGACTCCAACGTGCACCTCCCGTTAGAACTACTCGATCGGGGCGGCCCTCGTGGAGTTACCGTTCGGCGTGAATCGCCCGTTCCCGCCGGGCGCCGATCGACGCGAACCGCCTGCTCGCGCACATGGAGCGTCGGTCGGCCTCGTGGCGACCGCGGTCCTGCCCGGCTACAGGACCTCCTCGAACGCGTCGACGACGCGCGCGTTCCCCTCGGGTCGGGCCGTCGTCACGCGCATGTAGCCGGGACCGAGCCGGTCGTCGTCGAGCGGTTTGACGTAAACGTCGTGCTCCCGCAGACGCTCGGCGACGTCGGTCGCGTCGTGCGGGCTGAAGTCGGCGAGGAAGAAGTACGTCTCCGTCGGGAACGTCCGCACGCCGAGCGCTTCGAGGTCGGTCGCGAGCTGGGCCGTCCACGAGCGGAGGTCCTCCACGCGGTCCCGGATCTTCGCGTCGTGCTCCAGGGTCGCGATCGCGGCGGCCTGGCTCGGCCGGGCGAGCGGGTAGGCGTCGTTGTGCGTGTTCAGGTCTGTCGCGACGGCTTCGGGCAGGACTGCGTAGCCGACGCGGAAGCCGGCGAGGCTGTGGGCCTTCGACAGCGTACGGGTCACGAGGAGGTTGTCGTACTCCGGTACGAGCCCGACGACCGACTCCCCGGCGAACTCGACGAAGGCCTCGTCCACCAGGAACCTCGTCTCCGGGTGGTCCTCGAGGAGGTCCGGGAGCGGGTCCACGTCGAACGTGCCCCCGTTCGGGTTGTTCGGGTTGACGAGGACGACCAGCGTCGTCTCCGGGGGGACGTCGAGAGTCGCGAGGTCGAGGTCGAACGCGTCCTCGGGGCGCAGCCGGGTCTCGGTGTACCGCTCGGCGATCTCCGGGAACAGCGGGTACGTGGGGGCGAGGAGGTGTACCTGCCGTCCGAACCGATCGAAGAGCTGGCGCAGGATCAGCTCCGACCCGGCGTTGACGTGCAAGTGCGCTTCCAGCACCCCCAGCCGCTCGCTCAGGAGTGCCCGCAGCGGCGCCGAATACGGCTCCGTGTAGTAGTTGCTCCGGGGCAGTGCGTCACGGGCCGCGTCGATCGCCTCGTCGATCGGCGGAAGCGGGTTCTCGCAGAGCAGGAGCTTGATCCCCTCGAACCCGGCGCCGCCTTTCTCGACCGTCGATGGATCCCGCATGCCGGACTGTTGATCCCGTAGCGTCATTACTCCCGCAGCCACCTCTCAGACCGCTGGAACGGGGCGGGACGGACGCGACGCTCGCGAGGGTCGTCGGCGTCGCGGCGAGGGGCGTCGAGGCGACGCGACCGGGGACCCGATCCGAGAGAGGAGTTCGACCTCGGTGTGGGCCGCGCCGAGCGCCCGACTGCGACGTACAGCAGCGTCGTGCGTCCGATCGCGAGGACCGGACGCCGACAGCCCCGTCGGGGAGCAACTGGACGACCGGCCCGACCAGCACCGGCGGCTGACAACCATCCGGGGACCCCGTCCCTCGTTCGGCACTCGGTCCGCCGGGCTGGTCCCGATCGACCGGTCGACTCGCGGCGTCCGGTTCCGGCGGTCACGGAACCCATCCGCGAGAAAACGAATTGTACTCGGCTCGGGCTTCGGATCGGCCTTCGGATCGGCAGGACGTGCCGGACGTGGATCCGTATCGCGGTCGGGTCGAACACGGGGGGAGACGCTGTCGACCGTACCGGAGCGGCCACAGGTCACAGCAGTCCCGTCTGCCCACCGCACCCAGCAGCTCCAGTGGGGAACGGCACCGGCGACCAGCCGGAGCCGGATCGTGTCCGCGGGGGCGGTCGTGACCGTACGCCTCGATCGAACGCCGGGGACGGGGCGAGAACGGACGGGATACGGGTGGAGAGGGTTCGGAGTCGACCGGAACGTGACGGACCGAGCCTGTGGGAACGGGCCGGACGGAGTCTGCCCGAGCGTGACGGACGGCGTCGGTCAGAACGGGACGGCGGTACCGCGACCGGCCGGATTCTAGCGTGGTCGACGGGACGATCGGTCCGACGGATCCCCCCGGTACGACCGCCCCTCGGACGGTCGTACCGATGCGATTCGGATCGCTCCTCACCGTGATCGAACGAGTCACCGATCCCGCTCCAAGTCCAGACGGATATGTCGTCGCTGGACCGCCACCCCCGTCGGACGCGCGCTTCCCCACCCGCGGTGCTGTCGACGGTACTACACGAACCATTTACAGTCGTCGAGCCGGACGTGCGAATCATGTCTCCTGTGGGGTCTTCCTGTCTCCGTCTCGGGATCGTGGGCGAGGAAGCCGTCGTCGAGGGTCTCTCGGGGTGGAGCGGGACGGCCGGGCGGTCCCTCGACGTCGACGTCGTCGACCCGGAGACGGTCGCCGACAGTGGAACCGTGGCCCGGGACGTGGACGCCCTCGTCGTCGATAGCAGCGTCTCTGGGATCGACAGCGCCGGCCTTCTCGACCGCTGGACGGCCGAACGACCGGATCTCCCGGTCGTCGTGCTCGTCGACGGGTGGGACGACGAGCGGGTCGCGGACGCGCTGTCGGCGGGCGCGGCCGGGGCGCTGCCACGGCGACTCGTCGACGACGATCCGGCGCTCGTCGCCGATCGGATCGTCGCCTCCGTCGAGCGCCGGACGCGCGAGTACGAGCAGGTGTTCGACGCCGTCGACGACGCCGCCTCCGTCCACGACCCCTGGACCGAGGAGACGGTCGACGTGAACGAGGCGATGGCCGAGCTGACCGGCTACAGTCGCGGCGCGCTGCTCGAGACGGGCGTCGACGGGGTCCGCGTCGCCGAGGAAGGGTTCGCCGGGGGGAGCGCCTACGAACTCCAGCGACGGGTCGTGGAGACGGGCGAGCCCGAAACCGTCGAGTGGGCGATCGAGACGGCCGCGGGCGAGCGCCGGCTGCTGGAGGCGACCCTCTCGCCGGCGACGATCGACGGCGAGGACCGCGTGCTCGCACTCTCCCGGGACGTGACCGACAGACGGGAGTACGAACGCCGGCTCGAACGGGAGCGCGACCGCCGGTCCGTGCTGTTCGAGAACAACCCCGATCCGGTGGTCAGGATCCGGTTCGAGGGGGGCGAGCCGGTGATCCGGGAGGTCAATCCCGCGTTCGAGCGCGTGTTCGGCTTCGCGCCGGCGGCGGTCGTCGGCTCCAGCGTCGCCGAGGCGCTCGTCCCCGACGAGGCGCGCGCGGAGCACGAGCGCCTCCGGGAGAACGTCGCCCGGGGCGAGCCGCTGGAGCGGGAGGCCCCCCGGAAGACCGCCGACGGGATCCGCGAGTTCCTCTTCCGCGTCATCCACTTCAGTACCGAGCCGGACGCCGAGTCGGCGACCGACGCGTACGTCTGGTACACGGACGTGACGGACCGGAAGCGCCGCGAGCGGATCGTCCGGCGGCTCCACGAGTCGACCGAGGCGATCCAGAACGCCGAGACCGAACGCGAGGTCTCCGAGGCCACCGTCGACGCCGCGAGGAACGTCCTGGACCTCTCGGCGCCGACCTGCTGGCTCGAGACGGACGACGGCGAGGCGCTGACGCCGGTCGCCGGACCGGACGGCGGCCGGGGCCCCTCCGGGGAACTCGAGACCGGGACGGGGACGCTCGAGCCCGGCGACCGAGCCTACGCCGCGTACGCCGAGGGTGAGGCGCGCGTTCTCGAGCCCGGGGAACGGCCGGACGCGCTCCCGGACGGTGCGGCGGTCCTGGTACCCCTCGGCGACGACGGCCTGTTCGGTGCTGCGGACCCGGGTCGCGACGGGATCGACGACGTCACGCTCGACGCCGCCAGGATCCTCGCTCGTCACGGGGCGACCGCGCTCGACCGCGTCGAGCGTCGTCGCGAACTCCGGGAGAGCGAACGGCGCCTCCAGCTCATCGCCGACCACGTCGACGAGGTGATCTTCCTCTCGGAGCCTGACTTCTCGGAGGTCTTCTACGTCAACGCCGCCTACGAGTCGATCTGGGGCGAGCCGACCGAGGCGCTCTACGACGACCCCCGCGGGTTCGTCGACCGCATCGACCCGCGCGACCGGGAGCGGTTCGAGACCGAGTTCGAGGCGATGCTCGCGGACATCGACCGCGGGGAGGCGGACGACAGCTACGTCTTCGAGTACCGGGTCCGTCCCGCGGACGCGGAGGGGACGGTCCGGTGGGTCCGGTCGACCGGGTATCCCATCGAGCTGGAGTCGGAGGCGAAACCGGGGCGGGCATCAGACGCCCCCCAGGCACCCGACGGCGACCCCGACACGCGGTTCGTGGGGATCGTCGAGGACGTCACGGAGCGGCGGGAGCTCGAGCGGACCTACCGCGGCGTCTTCGAGAACGTCTCGGACGGCCTCGTCATCCACGACCCCGAGACCGGGGAGATACGAGACGTCAACGACCAGTTCTGCGAGATGAACGGGTACGACCGCGAGGAACTCGTCGGGGAGACCATCGACGTCGTCACCGGGCCCGAGCACGCCTACGAGCGCGCCCAGGAGCGCATCAGGGCGGCCCGCGAGTCGGGTCCACAGCTGTTCGAGTGGCGCAACCAGCGGAAGGACGGCGAGACCTTCCCCGTCGAGGTCCACCTGAGCGTCGTCGACGTCCGGGGCGAAGAGCGCGTACTCGGGAGCGTCCGGGACATCACCGAGCGGAAGCGCCGCGAGCGCGAGTACGAACAGATCTTCGACGGCGTCAACGAGTCGATCGTCGTCCAGGACCCGGAGACGGCCGAGCCGGTCGACGCGAACGAGACGTTCCTCGACCGGCTCGGGTACGACGACGTCGCGGAGGTCCGTCGGGAGGGGTTCGAGGAGCTCACCGCAGCCGAGGCGGGGTACACGAGAGAGCGGGCCCGGGAGCTGTGCCACCGTGTCATGGAGACGGGCGAGCCCGAGACCGTCGAGTGGCAACAGGAGACGCGAGCGGGCGACCGGCGGTGGATCGAAGCGAAGGTCGACTCGGCCGTGATCCAGGGCGAAGACCGGATCCTCTCGATGCAGCGGGACGTCACGGAGCGCAAGCGCCGCGAACGGACGGTTCGCGCCCTCCACGAGTCGACGGACGACCTCCACGACGCCGAGACCCCCCGCGAGGTCTGTGCGGCCGCCGTCGACGCCGCCGGGGAGGTACTGGAGCTGTCGGCGCCGACCTGCTGGCTCCACGGCACGGCCGAGCCGGAGGTGCTCACACCGGTCGCGACCGCCGGCGAGACCGCCGACGAGGACGAAGCCGAGGGCCCGCCGTCGGACGGCTGGAGCCGGACCGAGTTCGAACCCGGAGACGTCGCGTACGGGGTCTACGAGGCGGGCGAGACGAGCGTCACCGAACTGGACGGGGCGACCGCCGCCGGGGCGGGCGGCCACGCCGACGGGACGTCACCCGGGGACGCGGTCCTCGTCCCGATGGGCGAGCACGGCCTGTTCGGCGCGATCGAACGCGGCGGGGGCTTCGACGACGTCACGCTCGACGCCGCGCAGATCCTGGCGCGCCACGTCGCGTCCGCCCTCGACCGGGTCGAACGCGCCAGGGAGCTGCGCGAGAGCGAACGCCGCTTCCGGCTCATCGCCGACCACGTCGACGAGATCGTCTACCTGGCGGCGGCCGACTTCTCGGAGATCCTCTACATCAACCCGGCGTACGAGGAGCTCTACGGTCGGCCGGTCGAGGAACTCGGGGAGCGTCCGACCGCGTTCGTCGAGGCGGCACACCCCGACGACCGGGACCGGTACGAGGCCGACCTGGAGCGCCTGATCGAGGACGTCGAGGCCGGCAGGCCGCAGGACGCCTACGAGGGACAGTACCGGATCGAGCGGGACGGCGAGGTCAGGTGGGTCACCGTCACCCGGTTCCCGGTCGCGAACGGGGAGGGCGAGGTCGACCGGATCGTCGGACGCGTACGGGACGTCACGGAGCGCAAGCGTCGCGAACGCGAGTACGAACAGATCTACAACGGCGTCACCGACGCGATCGCGGTCCACGACCCGGAGACCGGCGACTTCGTCGACGTCAACGACACGTACGTCGAACAGTTCGGCTACGACGTCGACGCGATCCGCGAGCTCGGCATCGAGGGGCTGAGCGTCACGGAGGAGGGGTTCACGAGGGCGCGGGGGACGGAGATCCACGAGCGCGTCGTCGAGACCGGCGAGCCCGAGACGGTCGAGTGGAAGGTCCGACACGCGGACGGAGAGGAGCGCGTGTACGAGGTCACTGCCACGGCGGCGACCATCGGTGGCGAGCAGCGCGTCCTCACCATCAACCACGACATCACGGAGCGCAGGCGCCGCGAGCGCGAATACGAGCAGATCTTCGAGGGCGTCAACGACAGCATCGCCATCCACGACCCCGAAACCGGGGAACTGGTCGACGTCAACTCGACGATGTGCGAACTGACCGGCTACGACAGGGAGACGATACTCGAACGCGGCGCGGAGGGGCTCCTCGTCGGCGATCCCGAGGCGGACTTCGCTCCCGAACAGGTTCCGGCGGTGATCGACCGCGTGATGGGCGGCGAGGAGATCAGTCCCTACGAGCAGGTCGTCGAGACGAGCGACGGCGATCGCGTCTGGCTCGAGGTGAACCCGACTCGCGCGGTCATCGGTGGCGAGGAGCGGTTCCTCGCGATCTCGAGGGACATCACCGAGCGAAAGCGCCGGGAGCGCGAGTACGAACAGATCTTCGACGGCGTCAACGACGCGATCACCGTCCACGACCCGGAGACGGCGGAGCTCCTCGACGTGAACGAGACGTTCTGCGAGCTGCTGGGGTACGACCGCGAGGAGATCCTCGAGATGGGGATCGAGGGGTACAGTCCGAGCGATGGCGACTTCACGATGGAGGCGGCCCGCGCGTTCGTCCGGGAGGTGGTCGAGTCGAACGACCCCAGGCAGACCGAGTGGGTCGTCGAGACCCGCGACGGGGAGCGCCGGTGGCTGGACGTCAAGGGAACGACCGTGGAGATCGGCGGCGAGCTCCGGTACGTCTCGATCGACCGTGACGTCACGGAACGGCGCCGCACCGAGCGACGGCTCGGCGAGATCCTCGACCGCATCGGCGAGGCGATCTTCATGACCCGGGCCGAGGAGATCACCGCGCCCTCACAGTCGCCGGACTACGTGAGCTCCGGCTACGAGGCGATCTGGGGACAGTCCTTAGACGAGATCCGGGAGACGCACGAGGAGGGGTTCTTCGACACGCTCCACCCGGACGACGCGGACGACTACCGGGCGTTCGTCGAGGGGATCGTCGACGACGTCGACGAGGGCGCGGCGGCCGACAGCTACTCCCAGGAGTACCGCATCGAGCGTCCCGACGGCGAGGTGCGCTGGGTGCGGTCGGACTACTACCCGACCGAGTGGGACGACGGGCGGCCGCGGATCGTGATCGTCAGCCGCGACGTCACGGATCGGAAGTCGCGCGAGCGACGCGTCGCGTCGTTCGACGACGCGACCGACGACCTCGCGACCGCGGACACGCCCGCGGAGGCGACCCGGACGGCCGTCGAGGCGGCCACCGAGACGCTGGACCTGCCCGCAGTCGGTGCCTTCCTCTACGACAGCGACGACGGCGTCCTCCGGCCCGAAGTGCTCGCCGGCCCGCTCCCCGGAGACGTCGCGACCGATCCCATCGGCCCGGGCGACGGGCCCCTCTGGGAGGGGTTCGCGACCGGCACCATCGTCGCCCCGGACGGCGGCCGGAGCGAGCCCGGGTTCGTCGGCGAGGCCGAGGACGGGGATCCCCCGGAGGAACTGGCCGACCTGGCGGAGTGGCGCGCGCTCGCGCTCGGGAACCACGGCATGCTCCTGGTGGGCTCGCCCGACAGTTCGCTCGCGTCCGAGACGATACAGGCGGCTCACGTCCTGGCTGCGACCCTCGAGGCCGCGCTCAATCACCTCGAAGGCCAACAGCGGCTCGCCGCCCAGGAAGAACAGCTCCGCACACAGACCGAGCGGGCCGAGCGCCTGGACCGGATCGCTCGCCTCACCCAGCAGGTCGAGGCCGCCATCACCGACGCATCCAGTCCGGGCGAGGTCGAGCGGGCGGTCTGCGAGCGCCTCGCCAGTTCCGGCCCGTACGACCTCGCGTGGGTCGGCGGGATGGACGTCGGCTCCGACCGGCTCGCCGCCCGGGCGGTCGTCGGCGCGTCGAGCCAGTACGTCGAGTCCCTGGACCTGACGACGACCGACGACACGGCGGACCCGCACCCGGCGGTCGAGGCCTGGCAGACGGGCGAGGTCCGTGTCGCGGACTCGCTCGTCAGCGACGGGCCGGTCGACGACTGGCGGCGCCACGGCCTCTCACACGGGGTCCAGTCGCTCTGTGCCGTCCCGCTGACGTACGACGGGATCACCCACGGGGTGTTGACCGTCGGGACCGACTCCCCGAACGCGTTCACCGAGCGCGAGCGGGACGTGCTCTCGCAGCTGGGGACGTCGATCGCGAACGGTCTCGCGGCGATCGAGCGGCGCCGGGCGCTCGAGTCGGACGAGACCGTCGAACTGGAGTTCCGCGGGCCGGGGGACGCCCTCTCCGTCGCCCGAGCGGCGGGTGCGGCCGACTGTCGGGTCAGGCTCGAGCGGACCGTCGCCCGTCAGGACGGCCCCGTGAGCGTCTACGTCAGTTTCGAGGGCGACGTGCCCGAGGAGGCGCCCGCGATCGCGAGCCGGACGTTACCGGGGACGGTCGACGTCGTGGCGGAGGAGTCGTCGTCGACGCTCGTCGAGACCCGCACGACCGACTGGTTCGGGTCGCCGCTGGCCGAGTACGGCGGCGTGCTGCGGGACGCGGTGGCCGAACCGGGCGAGACGACGGTCACGGTGGAGGTGCCCCGGCAGGCCGACGTCCGGTCGTTCGTCGAACGGTTGCGGGAGATCGCACCGACGCTCGAACTCGTCGCCAAACGCCAGCACAGCCGACGGGACCGGACCCCGGCGGAGTTCGGCGACCGGATCCGGGCGGAACTCACCGACCGACAGTTCGAGGTCCTGCAGACGGCCCTGTCGGCGGGCTACTTCGAGTGGCCCCGGGACAACGACGGCAGTACGGTCGCCGACCGCCTGGACATCACGCAGCCGACGTTCAACAAGCACATGCGACTCGCCGAGCGGAAGACGTTCGAACTGCTGTTCGACGAGGGGTGAGACCCGGCAGCGCCGTCCGGCGCCGATCGACTCCCACGTCGTCACGACGTCGAGTCCGACTCGCTCCTCGGAAGCCCCCCGAGAGGTAGAGCGCGCCCCGGTCACCCGGTCGGGAGCCGCCGGCGCGACTGGACTGACGGGATCGACCCGCGGCACGACCCCGGGACGCGACTCGCCGTCCTCACCCGTCCGCCCCGGGACGGAGCGCCAACAGGCCGACGGGCCCCGCGACGATGGCCCGACCTGCCGCGATCACTGGCGACGAGAACGCGGTCGCGTGGACCGACGAGGTCCGCCACCGTACGCGGTCCGAGCCGAGGACGCCGCCGGTCGCCCGGCGGTACGCGCGGACGTCGCCCGCGACGGCGAGGACGTCGTCGCCGGTCACGACGGGTGCGGCCGTGCCCTCGCTGGGCAGGTGCGCCTGCCAGGTCGTCTCTCCGGTCGCCGCGTCGAGTTCGTGGAGGTCGCCCGCGGCGACGTAGACGTCCCCGTCGGCGACCGCGGCGGCGGCGCGACTGTGGAGGTCCCGCCGCCAGCGGACGTCGCCCGCGTGGTCGACCGCGACGGTTCCCTGCCAGCCGGTCTGGACGACGCCGCCGGCGTCGACGACCGGGGCGGCGTACGGCGTGTCGACGTCGACGCGCCAGTGCTCCTCGCCGGTTCGGGGGTCGAGCTTCACGAGCGCGTTCCGGTCGGGGACGTAGACGCCGTCCCCGGCGACGGCGGGTGCGACCTGCGTCGCGGTGGAGTCGCCGAGGTTGAACTCGTCGTAGACGAGCGGGTCGAGCGGGTGCCGCCAGCGTTCGGTGCCGTCGGGGGCGAGTCTGACGCACCCGGACGCACTCCGGGCGTAGACGTCGCC
>Ga0207797_1000996_pt1 | contig 21039 bp, 14 predicted proteins | sample PRCRCaboRojoPR_6_FD_187275 | JGI IMG/M metagenome (GOLD analysis project Ga0207797, IMG submission 187275) | Marine sediment microbial community from Cabo Rojo, Puerto Rico - PR CR 10% Liquid 1 (SPAdes) | ecosystem: Environmental > Aquatic > Marine > Coastal > Sediment | place: Cabo Rojo, Puerto...
GAAGAGACGCCGGTCAGCGCCGCCTTTCAGGATCTGGATATTTCCTCAGCCGCTGGTGGCGCCAGCGACACCATCGTTCGCCAAGCGCAACCCCACACAATCATCCCGGAGCGCCCCCGATTGGAGATTGTGTCCTATACGGTTCGAGCTGGAGACACAGTTGAGTCGATTGCGGCCCAGTTTGGGCTGGATCCGACGACCATCATGTGGGCGAACCCGCCTATCGAGGATGCTCCTGATTTGCTGCGGATCGGTCAGGAGGTCATCATTCTTCCCATCGACGGGGCTTTGCACAAGGTTGAAGAGGGAGATACCCTGGCCTCGATCGCAGAGACATACGAGGTCGAACCCGGGGCGATCGCTAGCTGCCAGTACAACGAGCTGGAGGGTGGTGACGGGACGGTGGAGCCGGGGATGCTCTTAATCGTCCCTGGGGGTGAGAAGCCGTACGTGCCCAAGGTGGTCACCGCCTACTCCGGCCCTGTTCCGGAAGGGGCGAGGGGGACAGGGCGCTTCCAGTGGCCGGTGCTGGGGCGCATTACGCAGGGTTACTGGTATGGGCACCGGGCAATCGACGTAGGGGCGCCGACAGGTAGCGCAGTGATGGCGGCTGACGGTGGGTTTATCAGCTTCGCCGGTTGGACCGACGTAGGATATGGGTACCTTATCGTTGTCGACCACGGCAACGGCTTTGCTACGTATTACGGTCACCTCAGCAACATCTACGTCACCGAAGGACAGGCGGCGGAACGCGGTCAGGTCATCGGCGCCGCGGGTAACACCGGGAATTCCACCGGGCCGCATTTGCACTTTGAGGTGCGACGTTATGGTGCCCAGCAGAATCCCCGGGCCTACCTGCCATAATCAAGTAGCGCCACCATCTCAGGAAAAAACGGCTCCAGCTACTTGGCGTATTCCTCGGCCCGAACCTCTCGAATTACCGTAACCTTGATCTGTCCCGGATACTCCATATTCCCTTCGAGCCTGCCTGCGATATTCTTTGACAGTCGAATGGCGGCCAGATCATCCACCTTTTGGGGCCTGACGATGACTCGGATTTCGCGACCGGCCTGCAGGGCGTAGGCCTCCTCGACGCCCTCGAAGGACTGGGCAATTTCCTCCATAGTACGTACCCGTTTCAGGTAGAACTCAAGGCTCTCACGCCTTGCACCCGGCCTGGCGCCAGAGATGGCGTCTGCGGCCTCGACAATCACTGCCTCAATGGAGTTCTGCTTCATTTCGTTGTGGTGGGCCTCCACGCAGTGGACGACCTCTCCTCGCAGGCCATGCCGGCGGCATATCTCCGCCCCAATCTGGACGTGGGTCCCCTCGTTCTCGAAATCGACGGCCTTGCCAATGTCGTGCAGGAGGCCACCAGCGCGAGCGAGGTCCGCATCGGCGCCTAATTCCTCCGCAATCATACCAGCAAGTTTGGCCGTCTCAATCGCGTGGGCGTATTGATTCTGCCCGTAGCTGGTCCGGAACTTGAGGCGCCCAATCAAGTTGGTGATCTTACCGGGTAGTCCAGGCACGCCGGCTTCATAGGCCGCCTGCTTTCCTTCCTCTCGAATGACCGTCTCAAGTTCATCGTGGCTTTCTTTGACAAATCGTTCGATATTCGTGGGGTGAATGCGTCCATCCAGCACCAGGCGTTCCATCGCTCTACGTGCGACCTCGCGACGGACTGGGTCAAAGCAGGATATGGTGACTGCTTCGGGCGTATCGTCGACGACGACATCGACCCCGGCCTCTTTCTCGAAGGCTCGAATGTTGCGTCCTCCCCGGCCGATGATGCGTCCTTTCATATCATCCGAGGGTAGCGACACGGTTGAGGCTGTCACCTCCGCCACGTGCTCGCTCGCGATGCGCTGAATGGCGGTGGTGATGACCTTGCGAGCGCGCTTGTCGGCCTCCTCGTGGGCCTCGGCTTCTACCTCCCGGATAATTCGGGCCATGTCCTGTCGTGCCTCTTGCTCGACCGAAGCTAACAATTCCTCTCTGGCCTCTTCGCGGCTCAGACCGGCTACCTGCTTCAACGTCTCTTTTCGCTCTTCCTCCAGCTGCTCGACTCGATTACGTTGCTTGTCCAGGGCGCTCTGTCGCTTGTTGAGGGTCTGCTCACGCCGTTCCAAGCGCTCCTGCCGATGGTCGAGCTTCTCCCGCCAGCCTTGTAGACGCTCCTCCTCTCGCCGCAACCCTGAGCGGCGCCGCTCTAGCTCACGTTCCGCTTCTTCTCTCTTCTTGAGCGCCTCGTCCTTGGCGCTCAGGACGATTTCTTTGGCTTCTTTTTTTGCGTGCTCCAGGCGTTTCTCTGTCTCTTCCTCCAACTCCTTTAGCCCTGCTTGAACGACGTAAGCTCTAATCAAGAATCCCAGGCCAACTCCAACAGCAAGTGCCAGGACCGCTGCCACCAACGTAAGTACTAACTCATTCATTGTTTCCCCTCGCTCTCTCTTCCTCGCGCCGTCTCTGCTCGAGTTTCTCCTGAACGAGGGGCTTGATCACCCCGTAGGAGAATCCTCGACGCGCCATATACGCTTGCAGCTTTCGACGGAAATCACGCGGCTCCTCTCGTGACAAGCGGCGCGCGCCAGCCTCTGCCACCTTCTCGGCGGCGGCGTCCACATCGAAGGATGTCAAGACGTCATCGATGATGTCACGCGAGATGCCTTTTTGTCGCAGCTCGTGCCGTAAACCTCGAAGGCCACGAGGATTGAACCGTGCTCTGTTGTCCACCCAGTACTGTGCAAACTCGCGATCGTCGAGCAGCCCGGCGCGGGTCAACCGTCCGATGACTGCGTCAATAGCCGCGCCTTCCACGTCTTTCCCGCGCAGGTTGCGTCGCACTTCATCTTTGCTCCGAGGTCGGTAAGAGAGGTAGTTGAGCGCGCGCTCATACGCTCGCTCAACGGCGTCCTTCATTTGAAGCTCGGCGATCTCGTCGTCGGATAACGTCTGCCCCACGTGCAAGCGGGCGGCTTCAACTGCTGCTAACCCGAACGCAAATTGTCCATCAAGATAGACGTTTACCCGATCCTTGTTCCGTTTCTGAAACCGCAGTCCGGTGATCTCTCTCGCCATGTCCACTCAAAAAAAATAAAGCCGTGGCTTCCAAGCCACGGCTGACGACGGGCATCCGTCAGATCTGATCTCATGTTCAGTTCCTTCCCCCCGTCCAATGCGGGGGGGGGAAGATATCCTTCCCGTCAGTTGACTGGACCTACGGGCGATTCAGTAGATTGTCTACTGCAACCTCAGGCCACTACGCTACGTTCTACAACTCGACTCCTGTCTCGAAAGCTCCGTCGATCTAATATGATGGTTTCTACAAATCAGCAGCTCCCGGTGCAAAATATTAGAAAACATCCTGCTTCTCAGACAGGTCATCGGTAAAAATTTTGCGTAGAGAAGGACATTGAAATCCGGTGCTCATTTGCGGAGCACCGATATCTGATGAGATCATTCCGTGGCTATTCACTAAAAACTAGAAACCGGTGACGATACCCGTCACTCGGCCTCGTCCTCTTCTCCAACCTCCGATGGTGCGGCGGAAGGGGCCATCGTTCCTTCTTCTACCATCTTCTGTCGAACGGCGGTCTCGATCGAACTAGCGACTTCCGGATTGTCGCGCAGGAACTCCTTCGTGTTCTCACGGCCCTGCGCCAGGTAATCGTCGCTGTCGTAATAGTAGTACGAGCCGCGCTTCTCCATTACACCCAAATCGATGGCCACGTCCAGAAGGTCGCCTTCTTCACTGATCCCTTCGGAGTACATCAGGTCAAACTCCGCCACCCGGAACGGTGGCGCCACCTTATTCTTCGTTACTCGAACCCGGGTTCGGGTTCCAATCAACTCTCCTCTTTCCTTGATAGACGTGATACGACGAATGTCCAACCTCACTGAAGCATAGAACTTGAGCGCGCGCCCGCCCGAGGTCGTCTCTGGATTGCCGAACATCACGCCGATCTTCTCTCGGAGCTGATTGGTGAAGATCAGGGCGGCGTTCGACTGTTTGATCGCGCCACTCAGCTTGCGCAGTGCCTGACTCATAAGGCGTGCCTGAAGTCCGGGATGCGAGTCCCCCATTTCACCCTCAATCTCCGCGCGCGGCACCAGCGCTGCCACCGAGTCAACGACGATCACATCCACGGCTCCCGAGCGTATCAACGTCTCGGCGATCTCTAGCGCCTGCTCGCCGGTATCCGGCTGTGAGATGAGTAGGCTGTCAACGTCGACTCCACATCTTCTCGCATAGGCTGGATCAAGGGCGTGCTCCATGTCGACGTAAGCTGCCGTACCGCCCTGCTTCTGTGCTTCTGCTACTACGTGTTGCGCGAGGGTCGTTTTGCCAGCGCCATCGGGTCCGTAAATCTCGGTAACACGACCTCTCGGGACGCCACCCACACCGAGCGCTCGATCGAGCGCCAGAGACCCTGTAGGGATCACCTCTACGTCCAGGTGAGAAACCTCCCCCATGCGCATCACGGTTCCTTCGCCAAACCGTTTCTTCAGATTGTCCAAAGCTCTGTTAAGTGCTTGTTCTCGACCTTTGTCAGTCATATCTATTATCCGCCTGGAAATCCCGCACAGGCAAGACTGCAATCATCACCTGCGCCAACTCTCAAGATAGATGTAATGTAAGTGTACATCAAATGACACGAAATAGCAAATACGTCTTGACCACGGGCCTTCATCGTGATAAAAAGAGGCTACTGTGAAGATAAGAGAAGTGCGTCGTCGCGACTGGCCTGCTATCGAAGTGTTTGCCAGTAGAGCCCCGTTTACGTCTCTCCCGATGTGGGACTGGAGGGCCTTCCTCACGGACGCGAGTTGTGTCCTGTCTGTGGAGCGAGATCGCATTTGTGGCATCCTCTTTGCCTCGGCGGATGAGGCGCCCGTGGCCTGGGTGCGCCTCGCGGCTGTGGAGGGCTACGTCGACATCGGGCGGTGGCTCGGTCTTTCACTTTCGAAGCTTCTGGAAGACCTCCGGGGTTCGAGCGTGCGCGAGGTAGCGTGGATGGACTACCAGGGGTGGGCAAGACCCTACTTGTTCGCATGCGGCTTCAGACCGCTCGTCGACGTGATTACATTGTCGAAGCCCGATAGTTGTACACCTGCGGTGGCTGCGTCAGACGCTTCCCTCCGCTCCGCCCGAAAAGCGGATCGTGAATCGATTGTGGGCATCGACCGGGCGGCCTTGCGGCCCTATTGGTGGCGCAGTGAGGAGACGCTGGGGCGGAGGGCGGCCGCAGCCTCCAGGTTCACCGTGGCCGAACGCGAGGGCAGGGTAATCGGCTATGTAGAGTGGGAATTGCATCTGCCAGTTGCTCACGTTAACCGTATCGCTGTCCGCCCAGACGATCAAGGACAGGGTGTGGGCCGGTTGCTGTTGCGCGATGCGATTGAAGCTGTCTGGCAGAGCGGTGCTCGGGAAATCTCGCTTAACACCCAGAGGAACAACCGCCGAGCACGGCGTCTCTACGATGCCTTCGGCTTCAGGCCGACCGGAGACGTGGCAAGGGTCTGGGCGCTTCGTTTTTGAGCGTCACGGGCAGAACCAGGACGCTTAGAAGCTCACTGTGAGTTCTTTATTGAAACACCCCGGAGGACCCCATGAGCAGACTGGGACGGGGCTTGGGCTGCAACGCGTGCATATTCCTGCCCAGGTTAGGGCAGTGGAGCCGTGACAGATGCGACACCTAGGGCCTTGTGGGCGTCGGGGTGATCTTGGTTACAGTCACTTCAAGCGTTGCATGTGGCGTTTGTGTGACCTCTATGCCGGGTGTCGAGGTTGGGTGCGGGGTCGCCGACGGAGGAGGCGTAGGTGAGCTGGTTGGCGTTGACGTAGGGACCGGCGTGGCGGTTGCCTCTGGAGTGGGGGATGGCGTCAGGGTAGGCGTCGCCGTCGGGAGGACAAGCTGAATCTGCACCCGGGTCTCGACGGCGTGCTGCTCCCTGTCGAAAGCCCTTATACGCAGCGTGTATACCCCCGGGGACAGATGGCTGGTATCCCAGCGGGTCAATAGCCCATCTTGCACCTGCGCTTGGTGGGGGCCGCTCACCCATCCCCATCCTTGGGGGTCAGATCCAAGACCGTACTGGACCTCGTAGCGGTCGAAGTTGGGCACCTGTACCGTCCCGAGGATCGGAACGACACCCTGGACGGTGGCGCCGGCAGCTGGCTCGCTGATCATCACCTGGGGACGGCCAGTGCCCTCGCTACACTCCTCGAGCGGAGCCAGCGGCAGGCTGTTGAACTGCTCCGGATGCTCTCTGACCCACTCCCGGCCTCTCTCTTCCGAGATATCAAGCATCAGTTTCTGGATCACGTGATCAGAACAGAATTCATTGGCGCGCAGGCCCGTAAACGCATCTAGCTTCACCATCTGATACCAATCGTGGCTCTCGTCCAGCGGTGGCTGCCCCTTCGCGAAACCTTCCTCTTTCCGGTCAGGACAGTGCTCACTGGGGCGAGCCCCCGAGTCGGCAGAGATCTCGTATTCCACGATGCCCGACGGTCGTGCGAAATCGCGCACCGGCCAATCGGCATGGGCTGCTTCCATAAAGTTGTGCCAGATCGGCCCCGCTCCAGCAGCGCCGGGCACCCTCACCATCGGAGAGTTGTCGGAGTTGCCCACCCAGACCCCGGTTACCAATTGGGGCGTGTACCCGACAGTCCAGGCGTCACGGTAGTCGTCCGTGGTACCTGTCTTCGCTGCGGCTGGGCGGTTTAGCTCCAGGATACTCGGGCAACTGAAGGCAGCGCAGCGGGCCTGGTCATCCGCGAGAATGTCGGTAATAAGATAGGCGTGCTCGGGCGAGAGGACTTGACTGCCCGTCGGCGTGCCATTGTCGAGGAGCACGTTGCCCCGGCTGTCCTCGATACGCAGGATTGGGCTTGATGGCATCAAAACGCCATCGTTGGCGAACGTGGCGAACGCACCCGTCATCTCCAGCAGCTTCACCTCTCCGCCTCCCAAGGTAAGGGCCAAGCCGTAGGCGGGGGCCTGGTCGTGGGGATACTCAGGACAGTGTTCCTCGGGATGGGCCAGGGAGTCGATGCCCAGGCGTGAACTCATCTCCAGGAGCCCATCTACCCCGACGAACTGGAGCGCCGCAACGGCAGGCACATTGTACGAGTTGGCGAGGGCATCGCGCAGGAGCACGGGACCATGGTACTCTCGGTCGTAGTTGACCGGCACGTACGGTGGATTGGCCCCGTCGGGGAACTCCGTCCGGACGTCCCAGAACAAGGTTGCCGGCGTCCAGCCGCGCTCAAAGCTGGCAATGTAGGTGAGTGGCTTAATCGAAGAGCCCGGTTGGCGGCAACGGAGCGCAACGTTGACCTGACCATCGATCGAATCATCGTTGAAATCGGCGGAGCCGACCATAGCCAGAATGTGACCGGTTGTGGGATCGAGTGCGACGAGCGCGCTGTTGGTGGCATTCCGATCCACTAGCGCTGCCATTCCCTCCCGCAGGGCCTGTTCGGCCTTCGCCTGCAAGTCAGGATCGAGGGTGGTATGGATACGCAACCCTGCGCCGCGGTAGAGGGCTTCCGGACCGTATAGCTCCTCCACGATTCGCCGTACGTACACGACGAAGTGAGGTGCCACATCCACGTCCAGCTGGGGCGCTTTGAACGAGTAGTTGCGTATCGCCGCGGCTGCCTGCTCCGCCTGGGCTGCGGTGATGTGTCCGTCCTCGACCATCAAAGCCAGAACGTCCTCATGACGGGAAAGCGCTCGCTCAAGCCCCCCGCCGAAAGGATCGTACGTGGCGGGTAACTGCGGTAGCCCGGCGAGAAAAGACGCCTGGGCCAGTGTCAGGTCGGCTGCGTCGGTTCCAAAATAGGTTTCGGCCGCGGCCTGGATGCCGTAGGCGCGGTTGCCGTAGTTGAGCTCGTTGAGGTAGATTTCGAGGATGGTCTCCTTGGAGTAGACCCGGGTCAACTCGGCCGCCAGGATGATTTCCTTAGTCTTGCGATCGGCAGATTGCTCGAAGCGCTGGTCGGGAAGGAGCACCATACGCGCCAGCTGTTGGGGGATCGTGCTGGCCCCGGAGACGATCTCACGCTCAGTCAGCACGTAGTAGACGGCCCGGGCCATCGCCACCGGATCGAAGCCCGGGTGAACCCAGAAGTCGCGATCCTCGGTGGCAATGGTGGCGTCGATGACGTGATCGGAGATTTCCTCCAGTGGAACGTACGTCCGCCGCCCACCCTCAGGATCCATGACCTCGTAAAGCAGATGCCCCTCGCGGTCGTAGATCTTGCTGCTGACGAACGCTGTGCGCTGGTTCTGGAGCTCCCTCGGCGACGGCAGGTCGTTCGCAATCCTGACGTACCCGACGACCGATGCGGCGACGCCGATGAAGAAGGTGACGACCATAACGGCGACCGCCGCAAAACCGACCTTCAACAGGAGAAGTCCCCATTGACGTCCCTGTTTTCCTGCCGGCTGGCTGCGGGCGGGTGGACGGGGCGATCGCTGCGGTGGGCGGTATCCAGGACGTTGCGGTGGCGGCACGTTGCGAGCCCTTTCAGAATGCGCATTCGGCGTGCCGGTGGCTCCGTCCATACGAAAGGTGGGAGCCGGGTTCTCGTCAGACGAGTCTGCATCCTCGGGGGTAGGGGCAGAGGCCCGGGGAACCGGCTGCGTATCGGCCAGTTCTTCGGGTCGGGTACTCGAATCGGTCTCTGGATGTGAACCAGGCTCCTGCTCGTTTTGTGCTCTATTCACGCGATTCTCTTCAGGCATGTTTCTCTTCAAGCATATGGTGTCCCTACTATCCTAGACGAAAACCAGCCGGGCTAGGTTCCGCGACGGGCGTGGATTATAGCAAGCATGGTATCGATGACAAGTGGTGGTTCCAGCCAAGCGGGACAGGAGATAGCCAGCCAGCAAGGGGGACCGGGACTGGGCGAGGATTCGTCAGCTACAGTGCGTCACTGTTCCTGGTGACGACGGGAAGGTAGAGATACCTGGTGAGACTCAGTCGGACGTAGACGTGCCCACCGATGTCAGCGACCTTGTTTCCTGCCCCGTCCCGGGCGTGGATGGAGAGCCAGAGGCCTTGGTTATCAAGGGATGAGCAGTCCCATACCCAATTATAGGGAGGCGTCGAATCGTCACCAAGATGGTGCCAATGGTCATCGTAGGCGGCATGAAACTCGACCAGTTCTACCCCGGCGTGGTCTTCATCGGCGTCGTTGGTAACCTCAGCCTCAATCGTAAGGGGACAGGTATAGACAGTCGTATTCCCCACGGGCGACGTGATCCCACCGGTCAGGGTCGTGGTCAAAGGAACCTGTTCCCAACTGAGCCGAACGAGGGCAGCGCCCAGATTCTCATAGTGCTCCAGCTTCAACTCGTGGTCGCCCTCGTCCAGGTCAACCTCGGATTTGAAGGTCGATACCTGATCCTGCCACTCGTCTACGATGAGATCGTCGTCGACCCAGAGGCGCACCCCGTCATCGGCAGAGAGGACGAATCGCCACCGCCCGCCGTCGAAATGGACACGCCGCTCGAATCGAGAGCTGAAATGGTCCCTGGGGAGGACATCCGCCGGAGCCCCATCGCCCCAGTCGTGGTCCAAGAAACCAACTCCCTCATTGAGCATCGTGATAGACTCCCACCACAGGGCCTGATTTCCCCAGTGCTGAGCATACCAGCGGGAGCTGTCTCGAGGTTCTCTCTTGAGATCGACTCCCGGCCCCCACCAGAGGGCAGTCAGATAGGCCTCACCTTTCTCATCGTGGTACTCGACCTCCAATTTGTGGTAGCCGCTCTCGACGTGGCGTGTCACGTAAGACGGATCGGGGGTTTCCCAGCTGTCTATCACTGTCTCCCCATCGATCTTGAGGCGAGCGCCGTCATCGTAGCCGAGCCCGAAGGTGTAATCGCCGCCGGCGAAGTCTATCTCTCGGGAGAATCGAGCGCTGAAATGATCGGCGGGACATCCATTGCCAGGGGCCTCCTCCCCCCAGTTCCCAAAGATGTGTAAGCTGTCGATGTAAGAATCGAGGCACTTCGTTGTCAGCTGCTCGTCGCTATAATACTCGGCTACCCAGCTATTCCGAGCAGGGTTGTGCAACCACCCACTGACCGCGCTATAACTCGATCCGACACACCAGTCGTTGACGTCGATGGTATTGAAGCCGGTGCTGGAGTTGTTTTGTTCAATGACGACGATCGTCCCGTTCCCGGTGCCATCTACGTCTGAGGAAACCACGACAGACGTATGCCCGTAGGTCGACGTGGAGCCGTAACTCAGAACGTCGTTCGGCTCCGGAGCGCGTCCGGTCTCGCAATTTGGTACCTTCTCGAGGAGATCCCCGGTGTAGTTCCAGACGACCTCGCTTCCATCACCAAGGTAAGGGGCGATATCGTATGCCAGGTACAGGAACCGCTTGCTCAACTCCGGACACTGCCACTCAATCTGACTCACGCCGGCCCCGAAGTTGACGAAGGCAGCGGGCCCCCAATCAGCCCACGGTCGCGGGCCGCATGCCTTCATCCCTCGGTATTCGGCTCCGAGCGGATAAGCGGATCTTCCAGTGACTGCGTAGTAGTTGTTAGTGTCGCATTCTCCGCTCCACCAGGAAGGATGGGGTAGGTCGGAAGTGACGGCGCTTGCGGCAATCACCATTTCCGGGTCGAGATTGGAGGGGGACAAGTTCTGTTCCATCGCCGCCAGGCACGTGGACGGCTGATCCAGGTCGTCACTCCGTAGCGTCGTGTGCGAAAATGGGTCGGTTGATTGTGGCTGGACGCCTGGGCTGTTCGACAACTCCTGGCTCGCTCTGACGATCCAAATTCGTGCCCCTGCCTCGACAACCCATTCTGTGATAACTACGGGGGTCGATGACGCGCCACGGACATAGAGTTCCTCCTCACTACTCAGACCGATCACGTCCTTCCCAAACAGACGTATGACAGGACCATCTCTTGGATCTGCTCCCCGGGCTGCCCGATATGTCTCAAGAGCCCGGCGGTACGCGGCTGCGCCGTTGGGCGCCGCTGTCGGCAAGGACTCGGTCGGCGGCTTCAATCCGAAGGGGACGGCGGTGATCGAGAGCTCCTTGTAGAGAGGCACTCTTTCGACGGCCGTTGCTATCTGGATGGCCGTATTCGGGTCTGAGGCGTCAAACTCGGGAGCGGATAGAAGGGAGGTGCTCAGCTCCAGGTCTACGCCGTCGAGGGAGAACGTGGCTGTCGACGCTGGCGCGTCACTGGAGGTAGACGCAATAAAGGGTAGCAGTATGCGGGCAGGGGGCATCTGCTGGGAGGCAAAGGACGTCGGAGGGCTGCTCGTGCTCAGCACCAGTACCAGCGTCAACAGGGCCCCGATAGATGCCTTCATGTCTTTCCGGTCGCGAACTCCCTATCCAACGTCTCGCCTCCCATCGAAGGGCGTGCAGGGCGTGGGGAGGGGGAGCTGGTGGATGTAAACGGGGATGATGGACTGAGCCATCGTATTCCAGGAAGCGGCGAGCAAGATGCAAGAATGCCCGAATTAGGGTCCTACGGAGCACTCTTGATAAGCAGCGTCCAGCTCCCTTTCTGGACTGTCTCGTCTTTCTGATTGAGAACCACGACGTCGAAGACGACGAATCCCCCTCCCAGGCGTGCCATCTCCTTCTTCCGCTCGACCTCGATTCGCGCCCGGATCGTATCCCCAAACTTTATCGGGCCTCGGAATTTCCATTCAAGGGACGTGAAAGCTTCGACAGTGCCCTCGGCCAAACCTACTCGGGAGCTCAGACCGCTGACGACTGACAGCCCCAGCAGACCGTGGGCGATGCGCTCTCCGAACATGGTGCTCTGGGCGTATTCGGCGTCCGTGTGAAGTTGATTGTAATCGCCAGAAAGACCGGCGAACTGCATCACGTCGCTCTCGGTAATCGTACGCGCGGGGGTTTCGACGGCGTCGCCAATCTCGAATTCCTCGAAATAGCGTCCGCGGGGTTCAGATCGATCAGACATCATTCGCTCCTCGTTAATAGTTGCCCAGACGAAGGATCCCAGCGACATTGTAGCACATTGGGAGCAAGCAGTGAAGTCGTAAGCGCGCGATTTCGCCAGTTTCGAGTCAGAGAAAGAACGGGGCCACGGTGGGGGCATCCTCGGGACAACGGACGTCATCGACGTCTGCTGGCAAGCGACCTTCTGTTTGGAGCATCTCGGTCTGTGGTCTCTTCGGTGCCTCTGCTGAACCGCTTAAAGCTCGCCGTTCAAGACCTGCTTCATCAGCTGTCCGGTATAGCTCTCATCAATGTGTGCTATCTCCTCCGGGGCGCCCTCGGCCACGATCTCACCGCCGGCGTCGCCACCCTCGGGGCCGAGATCGATGATCCAGTCGGCGACTTTGATGATGTCCGGGTGGTGCTCGATGATCACCACCGTGTTCCCCGCGTCGACCAGGCGGCTGAGGACGGCGATGAGCTTGTGGACGTCAGCGGCGTGGAGGCCTACGCTTGGCTCATCGAGTACGTAGAGGGTCTGTCCGGTCGCTCGCTTGCTCAGCTCGCGCGAGAGCTTGACGCGCTGCGCCTCACCTCCGGATAGGGTGGGGGACGGTTGGCCCAGTTTGATGTAGCCCAGCCCCACATCCTGCAGCGTCTTCAACTTCCGTCTGATCTTCGGGATGTTGGCGAAGAAATCGGCCGCCTCGTCCACGGTCATGTCGAGAACGTCAGCGATGTTCTTCTCCTTGTAGCGCACCTGGAGCGTCTCCCGGTTGTAGCGGCTGCCGTGACACACGTCACAGGGGATGAAGATGTCGGGAAGGAACTGCATCTCGATCTGGAGCGTTCCGTGTCCCTTACAGGCCTCGCAGCGGCCGCCCTTCACGTTGAAGGAGAAGCGACCTTTCTCGTAGCCCCGGACCTTCGACTCGGGCAGGGAGGCGAAGAGCTTCCGGATCGGTGTGAAGACGTTGGTGTAGGTCCCCGGGTTCGAGCGTGGCGTCCGTCCGATCGGGGACTGATCGATATTGATTACTTTGTCGATCTGCTCGATATCCTCGATGTGGTCGTGGGCCCCGGCCGGGTCGTGCGCGCCATGGAGGAACTGGGCCATGCGTCGGTAGAGGGTATCAATCAACAGGGTCGACTTGCCCGAACCGGACACGCCCGTGATGCAGACGAACTTCCCCAGAGGGATGCGCACGTCGATGCTCTTCAAATTGTGTTCACGCGCTCCGCGGATGATTAGGCTGTCGCCGTTTCCTTCACGACGCTGCTCTGGGATGGGAATGTGCTTCCGCCCCGAAAGATAAGCGCCGGTCACGCTCTCGGGAGCGTCGATTACGTCGCTCAAGGTGCCCTCAGCGACGACCTCGCCACCGTGCTTCCCCGCGCCTGGGCCAAGATCGATGACCCAGTCCGCCGCGCGGATGGTTGCTTCATCGTGTTCCACCACCAGAAGAGTATTGCCTAGATCGCGCATCTGGTGGAGGGTGTTGAGCAGACGGGACTGGTCTCGGTGGTGAAGTCCGATGCTTGGTTCATCCAGCACGTACAGCACACCGACGAGCCGCGATCCAATCTGAGTCGCCAACCGGATCCGCTGCGCCTCACCACCGGCCAGCGTCGTCGCCGTCCGGTCGAGGGTCAGGTATCCGAGCCCCACGTTCACCAGGAAGTGGAGGCGATCGTGAACCTCCTTGAGAATTCGGCGTCCGATCTGCCACTGTTTGTCTGTGAGCAGCTCGGGCGCGGCCGAAACCTCGATCGGCTCGGACGTATCCTGGAAGCGGCCGTCGGATAACTCGTCGATCCACGTGAGCAGCTTGCTCACCGGCCAGCTGGTCAGCCGATCGATTGACTCATCGGCGACGGTCACTGCGAGGGCGACCGGGCGCAGCCGGGCTCCCTCACAGGCCGGGCACGGGCGGTGGGTCATATACTTCTCAATCTTGCCCCGCACGTAATCAGAGTCGGTCTCCCGATAACGACGCTCCAGGTTGGGGATCACGCCCTCATACTGGGTCTTGTATCTGCGTTGGTTTCCTCGACGATTGACGTAGCGAAGCTGGATACGCTCATCTCCACTGCCGTAGAGGATGATACGTTGCTGAGCGTTATTCAGCTCCCGCCACGGGACATCCAGCGGGATATCGAAGCGCTCGGAGACCGCCTTAATCATCTGCCAGCGATAGCCTTGCTTACGATCGGTGTTCCAGGCCTGTATGGCCCCATCCCGGAGGCTGAGGTCCGCGTTCGGCACGATCAGCTCTGGATCGAGCTTCATCTGGGTCCCGAGGCCTTCGCACTCCGGGCACGCTCCATGAGGGCTATTGAAAGAGAAGGTACGCGGCTCGATCTCCGGCAGGCTGATGCCACAGACCGGACAAGCCAGGTTCTCCGAGTAGAGAATGTCGCGCGCTGGCTCCGATGATACGTCGTTGACGATCACCATTCCATCGCCCAACCGTAGTGCTGTCTCCATCGAGTCAGCCAGGCGGGAGCGGAATCCATTCTCCTGCTCTTCAGGGATAATTAGCCGATCTACGACGGCTTCAATGGTGTGCATCTTGTAGCGATCGAGCTCGATCCGCTCGTCCAAATCGTGAACCTGGCCGTCGACTCGCACGCGGACAAACCCGGCTTTGCGTACGTCTTCGAAGATCGCTTCGTGGTGGCCCTTCCGATCCTTGATCAGCGGCGCCAGTACCTGGAAGCGGGTCCCGGGCTTCATCGCTACCACTGAATCGACGATCTGTTGCGCGCTCTGCTTCGTCACCTCACGGCCGCAGTTAGGACAGTGGGGTACGCCGACGCGCGCGTAGAGCAGGCGCAGGTAGTCGTAGATCTCCGTGACCGTGCCGACCGTCGAGCGTGGATTGTGTGACACACCCCGCTGGTCGATTGAGATGGCCGGCGACAATCCCTCGATCTGATCGACATCTGGCTTCTCCATCTGACCCAGGAACTGGCGCGCGTACGCTGAGAGGCTCTCCACGTACCGCCGCTGTCCTTCCGCGTAGATTGTGTCGAAGGCCAGGGAGGACTTACCAGATCCGGAGATGCCGGTGACGACTACCATTTTATCGCGCGGGATCTCGACGGTGATATTCTTCAAATTGTGCTCTCGTGCTCCTCGCACGACGAGTTTGCTCTTGTTATCGTGTTGGTTGAACATTCATTTCCGGTCCGGCTGTCTCATATGTGATATGGCCAAGGCGACCTTTCATGTTAACACGTTTCACCCCATTGGACAAAGCAATTGCCCCTTGCTATAATCACTATTCTGCGAAATAGAAGAGGGGACGGACCATTCGTCCTGTGATTCCATCAGCCGCTGGCAGCTTCTCGCTGACGCACCGGGCGTCCATGCGCTCAGCGGAGGACGAGCGCGGACGGAGTCGGGGAGAATGGTAGTTCGTCAACCACCGCTCATAAGGAGAGAGTCATGATCCTTCACACGATTCCCGTCGGGATGAATCAGACAAACTGCTACGTTGTTGGCTGCAATGAGACCCGGCGAGGAGCCGTGATTGATCCCGGTGGGGATGGAAAGCGCATCGTTCACGAGATCGAGGATGCGGACCTGACCGTGGCGTACGTCCTTATCACCCATGCGCACTTCGACCATATCGGTGGCATAGCCCGTGTTGTCGACGCCACGGGTGCGAAGCTGGCCATCCATCCGAATGAACACCCCATCTTGGAGGCCAGAGGCGGCGCCTCGATGTGGGGGATAAACGTGGAGCCGAGTCCCCCGCCCGACATTGAGCTTTCTGACGGGCAGGTCATGGAGGTAGGGACCCTCAGCTTCGAGGTCCTCTTTACGCCCGGGCACAGTCCAGGTGGCGTTACCTTCTATGAAGCCGACCAGGGGGTTGCCTTCGATGGGGATCTGCTCTTTTCAAATGGCATCGGGCGCACAGATCTGCCCGGGGGTGACCAAAAAACCCTGATGCGTTCCATCAAAGAGGTGATGTTTGCGCTTCCAGACGATACTGTGATCTACCCTGGTCACGGACCCAGCACGACGGTGGGAGAGGAGAAGCGCTCGAATCCCTGGGTGAGATAAGGAGCGACTGTTCGCCTACAGCTCTTCATTCTGTCGGGTGAGCGGCAGGCCACGTGAGCCGGGCTGGGGTCCGGTTCGGCCCTGACAAAGGCTGTTCCCTCAGAAACCCCGGGTCAGCCCTCATCCGACGCGACATGATTGCGCAGGATGCCGATACTCTCTACCTCGACCTCCACGACGTCACCTGGGCTGAGAGGCCCGACACCCTCTGGGGTCCCGGTCAAGATTACGTCTCCCGGCTCCAGCGTCATGACTGATGAAGCGTAGGCGATCAGCTCGGCTATAGAGAAGACCAGCTCTGACGTACGAGCAGCCTGACGCACCTCCCCGTTGACCCGGGACACGACCTCAAGATCGTCTATCTCGTCCTCGCTCAATCCGGTCACTACCCAGGGGCCGAGGGGACAGAATGTGTCGAACCCCTTCGCCCGGGTCCACTGATTGTCCCGTCGCTGGAGATCGCGCGCGGTGACGTCGTTACCGCAGGATACGCCCAGCACGTAGCTCCGCGCCTCGCTCACACTCACGTTGCGGCACGATCGTCCAATCACCACTGCCAGCTCCGCCTCATAGTCGACGCGGTCAGACTGGGGCGGGAGAACGATTCTTGCATCCGGCCCGATGATGGCGCTGGGCGGTTTGAAGAACAATAGCGGTTCCGCGGGAACCTCCGCGCTGCTCTCTGCGGCGTGCGCCCGATAGTTCAGGCCCACGCCGATGATCTTGGTGGGGGCGACTGGCGGGAGCAAGGAGACGCTGTCCAGCGATCCGAGTCTCTCTGTCGTCTTCCAATCCCTCTGTAGATCCCCGATCACGGCGCTAACCTGCCCGTCGACGACGACGCCCTGGCGAGGGCCGTCATCGGTCAGCACGCGCACGATACGTCGTCGTTCCTGCTTCATCTGGCGAACCTCCCATCGTCCTTCGTCGTCGAGAGCTTTTTCACGTTATTCTCGAGCCATCCGATACGTACGCCGACAGTGTCCCGGGCGTCGAAATGGGGTACGTAAGGCTTGATATCGAGAAGCGGCGTCCCATCGACGATGTCGAGGTCCTCAATCCGAAGGACATTCTCCTGACGTTCGATCAGCCGCACGACGGAGAGCCCAATGGTGTTCGGCCTGCTCGGTCCCCGCATTGCGAAAACGCCGTGCGCTTCGTCGTCCATAAAAGGCTGCGGCTGCAGCGATGACGGGCGGGATAGGTGAAAGTGGTAGAGCAGGATGATGTGCGAGAAGCCGTCCAGATCCTTCAGGCCCTCCGCGTAGGCTGGATCGACCTCGACGGATCCCGTGATGCCTGCAGCAGCCGGCGGCTGAATAGGCGTCCCCCGCGGCTCTTTGAACGGTGAGCGAATGACGCCAATTGGCTGGTACACGATTGGTTCCATATGCGTATCACTCCTTCTTCCACAAGAAGCGCGCTAATCTTCCACGACGCGGTATACAGCGCTCCAGGTGGATCAATGGGGCGACAAAGCTTCACTGCCCGACGGTGTTGATGGTTTCTCGAATAGATAGTGGGAGACGATGTGTTCGCGCCCGCCGCGAAGTGCCCAGGTCTCTTCGCAGGCCATGAAAAACAGCCGCCAGTTGACCAACCACTCCGTCTCGTGGTCGGGGCCGTAAGCCTGCCGCAACACGTTACGAACATCCGGCTTGTGACGGTCAAGTTTCTCCAGCCAGGCTCGAAGCGTTTTGGCATAATGCGCTCCGCTCAGGCGCCAGTGATCGATCAGGTGGAGATCCCGCTGGAAATGGAGCAACAGATCGTCGGACGGCATCGTGCCGCCGCTGAAGAACGTCTGTGCCATCCAATCATTCGGGTCATCTTCCTCGAACTCGAAGGCGAACTCCCGATGGCTGAAGACGTGGACGAAGAGCATCCCTCCGGGCTTCAGAATGGATGCTATCCTTCCCATAAGCCGCTCGTAGTTTTTCATGTGCTCGAACATCTCGATCGACATGATCCGGTCGAATTGACGATCGATCCGGAGGTGGTTCACATCCGCGACCAGAGTCTCCACGTTGTCGTAACCACGTTCGCGACACCGTTTCTCGATGTAAGCGATCTGCTCTGGAGAGTTAGAGACCGACGTCACCCGGCATGCAGGGTAGTGCTCGGCGATCCACAGAGACAGGGAGCCCCAGCCGCAGCCCAGGTCGAGGACGTCCAGGCCATCACGAAGGCGGGCCCGTCTGCAGCTCAAGCCTAGCATAGCGTCTTCGGCTTCGTCGAGGGTCTGGATCCCCTTCGGCCAGTGGCAGCAGCTGTACTTCAGCCGCCGACCGAGCACGAGCTCGAAGAACGCCGGCGGAACCCGATAGTGCTGACGGTTTGCGTCATCCGGGTGTGTCGCGATCGGGCTCCTCTTCAGTTTTTGGATCAAGTCGCGGCGCTCAGCGTCCCGTTCTTCGATGCCCGACTGGTATCGCTGTCTTGTGCTACTCCGCAGGATGATCCGGAGGCCAAGACGCGTCAGCCAATCGGGAACCCGATTGGTATGGAGGAGGTCGATGGCCCACATCAGGGACCGTCTTCAGCATACGCACGCACCCAATCGACCTCCAGGCGGAAGTGACCGGCCTGCTTATCCGCTACGAGCCAGCCGAAAGAGGTGATTCTCTCCAGGTCGAGAGGCGGAGCGTCCGGCACCCACCGCCCGCGGAATCTCGCTTTGAAGCTAGCGAAGGGGAGACGAATCGACTTCCAGACTCCCGGGTCTGTCTCAAAGGTAGCGTGATATGTCACAGAAGCCGATTCCGGAGCAGCGCGTAGCCGCGCGCGATACCGTCTGCCATCGCCTCGGACGCGCATCTCCAGTCCGTCGTAGGCGCTCAGGTCTGCCCGTGGCAGCTCAGTGTGGACGGACGCAAATCCCCCGCCGCGCTCCAAAGATAAGTCACCTTCGAAAACCGCGATCCTTTCGGGTTGGATCTGGAGGGTGCTTGAGGATACACCGCCCATGACGACGTCGTCGGTCGATTGCCAGTCATCTTCTTCCGCTGTGGTACTGAAATCAAATAGTGGACGTGGCTGCTGGTTTGTCATTGAACCCTCCTACGATATATCTGACGCTGCATTATTCTGACGTACTTGCTCTGCATTGGGCCGGAGGGCTGGTTGGAGAGCGGGTCCGCTGCACAGGTGGTTGGCCGTGTAAAGCCGACTTGCACTATGATTCAAATCGAGCCCGTCTCCCCCGCAGGACAGTCACCGAGATTCGCCCAGCACGCGTCTGAGGGTTGGGAGCGCAGCGCGGGCGGCACGGGCACGGTGGCTGATACGGTTCTTCGTCTGGCGCGACAGCTGAGCCATTGTGCTTTCATAGTCGGGGACATAGAAGACCGGGTCATAGCCAAACCCGGCCTCTCCTACCGGCTCATAGGCGATCATTCCCTCACACACGCCTTTGGCTTCGTAGGTTTCGCCTCTTTGGGTGACCACGACGATCACACACTGGAACCGTGCCGTGCGTTCTTCCCAGGGGACATCATGCAAGTCGCTCAGCAGGGCTTGCACCCGGTCGGCGTCGCTCCCCACGACGTACCGGGCAGAGTGAATGCCCGGTGCCCCGTCGAGCGCATCCACCTCAAGCCCGGAGTCATCCGCGAGGGTAAGCATATCGGAGGCGCGGGCGTAGGATTCCGCTTTCTTGCGGGCATTTTCGGCATACGTCGTCCCCGTCTCGCGGACGTCGAGGTGAACGTCCAGGTCGTCTGGAAAGCGGATCTTGGCTTCGATAGGGGCAAGAAGCTCCAGGTACTCTTGCTTCTTACCCGGATTGTGTGTGGCGACGAGAAGTTCTGCTCGTTTGGCGTCCCGACCTGGTCGCGGCATATCTCTTGTATCCTCCTAACGGATGTTCCTCGGGATTCTCGGGAGTGAGCAGTGGGACTCCTGACAAACTGGTCGAATTCCGACCGCGGTCGTGCCCGTCGCGATGAGAGCCCTGGCGAATTCACGGTTGTCTAGCTGGTCCTTCAGACTTGCTGACCCCGAAGTCGTCGTCCGCCATTCTACCACGGATCGGAGTGCTCTAACAGTCACAAGATCGTCTCGGGGCGGAGCTCTGGCAACGATTCCTTGCGAAGCGCGGTCGCGAGTGGTATAATCCCGGGCGTAGTAGGCGCGGAGAGGTTGCATAGTCCGGCCGAATGCGCGCGCCTGGAGAGCGCGTGAGCCTTCGGGCTCCGCGGGTTCGAATCCCGCCCTCTCCGCCAGAACAGGGCGGCTCCGTCCTAGGAGACCGCCCTTTTTTCGTGAGGGGAGGTTGTATGATTCACGTTGGCTGCTGCGGGGGCGGGGAGCTCACGATACATACTTTCAGTATTTTCCGTTGATTGAGGTACAGAAGACGTTTTACAACCCCCGATGGTCAGGACGGCGCGTCGCTGGCGGGAGGACGAAGCTCCCTCTGATTTCCTCTTCACGCTTGAGGCCTGGCAGTTGATCACCTACGGTCTCTCCAGTCCTGCCTATTCACAAGGAGGTTTGACAACTAGTTCAGTTCCGTTCGTTCTATCTGATGCGCAACGGGGCGATACCACCAGCCTCGAATCCACACGCCTGATAGAAGTCTCGGGCTGCGCGATCGCCCCGGGAGGTGTCCACCAGAAGATGCGTCGCCCCCCGTCGGCTGGCGCGCTGCATCGCCGCCTCGACGAGCGCGGCGCCCAACCCCTGCCGGCGGTAGTCGGGATCTACCGCCTGGTCATCGATCAGGGCGCGTAATCCCGAGAGTGTCGGCACGAACGCCAACACGAGGAATCCCACCACGTCCCCGTCGACCTCGGCGACGAGCACGTCCAGCGAAAGTCCCTCTCGAAACCGTTGGGCAGCAGTCTGCTTCTCGCCGGCTGTCATGCCTTCGTTGCCCGGGATCAGCGGCAGGAGTTCCAGGACACTGGCTTCATCCTCTGGTCGGGCGTCACGGATGACGGTTCCGGGGACGGTTGCGCGGAACTCGGGCGAGCGACTCTTCCTCCAGCGCTCCAGG
>Ga0207797_1000997_pt1 | contig 21037 bp, 19 predicted proteins | sample PRCRCaboRojoPR_6_FD_187275 | JGI IMG/M metagenome (GOLD analysis project Ga0207797, IMG submission 187275) | Marine sediment microbial community from Cabo Rojo, Puerto Rico - PR CR 10% Liquid 1 (SPAdes) | ecosystem: Environmental > Aquatic > Marine > Coastal > Sediment | place: Cabo Rojo, Puerto...
GTTCAACGTGCCATCCGGGTTGTAATATCTCAGGTCGTTCTGCACCCATACCTCGGCGTGCTCAGTGATGGTCACTACGGTGTAGGTAGTGAAGAAGTAGTAGCCCATGTAGTTATCTAGAGCCAGCCAGTCCAACTCGTCGCCGACCGTATAGGCCTGGGTTGCCTGGATATCCAGAGAGCGTTCCAACTCGGCTGTGTAGGCATCCGGTAACCCTTTGATGGGCAGGTTCTTGGCCCGCAGGACCGGACCGATGTCGATGACGTCGTTCTCGAGGGGTTGGCCTTGACCCGGCGTAGGTGGCGCCGCACAGACAGACGCCGCGAACGCCACGCTGATCAGCAAAGCTAGAGCTATCGCCACTGCGAGTTTTTGTGTAGTCATTATCTCTCCTTAACACTTGTCATTCAGTGGTTCATTATCCACAACGGTTCGCTTTGTTCTGTGCCGAAACATGAAATTGCCCTGATACCACCCCCTTTCACTTGATCTACTTCGAGGCTTCTGACATCGGTCAAGCCGAAACAGCTGCCGTCGTCATCAACTGCCAGTCTACACGCACATTGGTCAAGTTAGGACCCGACGATCGCAGGGATTTGCCACTGAGGTTCCAGATAATCGTCTCGAGTCTCTAACAGACGACGACCACGACAGACCAGATGCGAAGTAGCTGCAGTCTACCACATAGTAAGCAACTCGTCAAAATAAAAAGGAATGTCCATACTATCTTCGCTCGAGGTAACATCCTCTGAAGAGGTACGTAGTGCAGGTACATTCGTTCTTATAGCTCTCTTGTCATCCTGGACTCACCGCGCAGGAGCCCTGATCTCGGAAGCCAAAGGGGCTCCTAGAGATCCTCGTCTGCTGACATCCCTGCCCTATGGTATACTCTCCATGCCATACTATCGAAAAGCTCGATTGTCAGGGAGGGTCCCTACGTCTATGCAAGACCAGAAAACCTCAAAGAAAATGTTAATCACCGGCGGAAGCGGCTACCTGGGCCGCTGGGTCGCCCGTCTTGCCTGCAAAAGCTGGGGTGTATCGGCGACGTACCTGACGGACGCGTCGCACAGCCCCGACGTCGATTGGCGGCATCTCGACGTGCGCAACCAGCCGGCGGTCGAGGCACTGATTGCCGAACTGAGCCCCAAAGCCATCGTCCACACAGCCGCAGTCAATCCCGGACAGGGAACCGAGTTCCACGCGGTGAACGCCGAAGGCACCCGCCACGTCGCCCGCGCGGCTGCGGCCGTCGGGGCTCGCCTGATCCACGTCTCAACCGACGTTCTCTTCGACGGCGAGAAAGGGATCTACAGCGAGGAGGACCCTCCTTCGCCTATCACACCTTATGGACGCAGCAAGGCCCTGGCCGAGGAGGCCGTCCGTGCCTCGGGTGCCGACGCGGTCATCGTCCGCACCTCGCTCATCTACGGTCCTGCCGCCGACATCCCGGAGGCTGCTTCCCCGGATACACGCTGGCGTCACTGGGACCGACAGACGCGCTGGATCGTAGGCGATCTGAAATCAGGGAAACCCGTCCATCTCTTCACCGACGAACGGCGCTGCCCCATCTGGGTGCGGAGCCTGGCGTCGGCGCTGGTCGAGCTTGCGGATCGGGCCTATACAGGCGTACTCCACGTCGCCGGGGCACAGGCCCTCTCGCGTTTCGCGTTCGGATACCGCCTGGCGCGCTTTCATAGCGTCGACCCCGAGGACATCACGCCTGCTCTGAGCCGCGAGAGTGGGCTCGTTCGCCCTCTGGACTGCACCCTCGACTGCGCTCGTGCACGGGCGCTCCTAGATACCCCTCTGCCCGGCGTCGACGAGGCCCTGGAGCGCCGTCCGTAGCCTTGACGCCCCGGCAGGACGCGCTAACATGAGATTGTGAACTATTATATTTGGACTATTGGTTGTCAAATGAATGTCTCCGACTCCCGACGGCTCGAATCCGCGCTGGAGCAGCTGGGGCATACCCCTGTCGATCGGGCCGAGGACGCCGACATCATCGTCCTCAACACCTGCGTCGTTCGCCAGTCGGCCGAGAACAAGATCTATGGACGGCTAGGATCCCTAAAGCCGTTAAAGGAGGAGCGCCCACAGACTGTCATCGGTCTCATGGGCTGCTTCGTGGGCGTTCGGGATCCGAGCCCGTTGCGTGACCGCTACCCCTGGGTCGACGTCTTCATGCCCCCTTCCAACCCCCAGCCGCTCCTCAACCATCTGATGGACCGAGGCTGGACTGACGACGGACGGGCGATGGAGACCGCTCAAGTGATGGAACGGTATCGCCTCCAGAACGGCGATCTGATCCTCCCTGCCCGCGAGCGAGAGACGTTGGTCTCAGCCTACGTCTCCGCCGTGCTGGGGTGCTCCCACGCCTGTTCGTACTGCATCATCCCCCATCGTCGTGGCCCTGAGCGCAGCCGTCCCGCCGAGGAGATCGTCGGTGAAGCCCGAGCCCTTGCAGCGCAGGGGGTCAAGGAAATCACCCTGCTGGGGCAGATCATCGATCGCTATGGGCTTGATCTGCCGGAGGACATCTCTCTCCCTTCGCTCCTCCGTCGTTTGCATCACATCGAGGGGCTGGAACGCATCCGTTTCCTGACCTCTCACCCCAACTGGATGACGGATGAGTTACTCGATGCGGTTGCAGAGCTCCCAAAGGTGTGTGAGCACATCGAGGTGCCGGTGCAAGCGGGCGACGACGAGGTCCTTCAGCGCATGAAACGCGGCTATACCGCCGATGACTACCGGCGCTTGATCGGGCGCATCCGCCGTCGCATTCCGGGCGTCTCCGTCGCTACCGACGTCATCGTCGGCTTCCCAGGCGAGACAGAAGAACAGTTCCAGCGCACGTACGATCTGCTGGCCGAGCTCCGCCTGGACAAGGCGCACATCGCCCGCTACTCGCCCCGCCCCCGGACCCTGGCTGCCCGCCATTTCGAGGATGACGTTCCTCCGGAGGAGAAGGAGCGCCGCCGTAAGGCCCTGGACGATCTGCAAGCCGAAATCGTCGGCGAGTTGAACGCTCAACGCCTCGGCGAGACGATCGACGTATTGGTCGAAGGCAAGAAGAAGGATCGCTGGTGGGGACGCACTCGCACCGACAGACTGGTCTACTTCGAGGACGACGGCGATTGGCGCGGTCGCCTGGCCCGCGTCCACATTACCTGGACGGGTCCCTGGTCGCTTATCGGAGAGGTCGCGTAGGCCAGCACGAGCATTAGCCTCAACCGTGCATTCCCTGTTTGACGACGCATCTCTGCGGCGATATAATCCCCGCTGCCGCGTGGTGCTTCGCAATCCGAAAGGAGGGGGATATGCGCAAGCCAGGTCGTCTCTTATGGGTGCTGCCAGCGCTCCTGCTGGTGATCGGACTCATCGGACTGGGCTATGGAGTAGTGACCGTCCGCCGTTCCTGGCCGAATGTTGATGGCAAGATCCGGGCGGATGGCCTGCACGCTCAGGCCACCATCATGCGGGACAGCTGGGGCATCCCGCACATCTATGCGTCCAACCCTCACGATCTCTTCTTTGCTCAGGGCTACACGCACGCTCAGGACCGCTTCTGGCAGATGGAGTTCTACCGACGCATCGGCTCGGGGCGACTCTCGGAGATTCTTGGCGAGTCCGCCCTGGAGGATGACCGTTTCATCCGCACGGTCGGATGGCACCGCGCCGCTGCTCGAGAGTTGGAGAATATGGACGACGAAACCCGTTCCGTGCTGGAGGCCTACGCCGAGGGGGTCAATGCCTATATCTCCGCACATGGAGGACCCCTGGGGCTGGAGTTCGCCATCCTGGGATTAACCGGCACGACCGTCGAGCCCGAGCCGTGGACCCCGCTAAACACCGTCACATGGGCCAAGGTGATGGCCTGGGATCTCTCCGGCAACAGGTCGTCCGAGCTCCTGCGGGCGCAGATCGCCGCTCAGCTGGGGAGTCCTGCTGTCGACGTGCTCGTGCCACCCTACCCGGAGGAGCACCCGGTCGTCGTCCCCCACCCCCTGACGGAGGTTTCTCTTCAGGCAGTGCCGGAGATTGCCCTGGAACCCCTTGCCCTCGGTGCCGGAGACCATCTGGGTAGCAACAACTGGGTCATCGCCGGCAGCCGCACCGAGACAGGGATGCCCATGCTGGCCGACGATCCCCATCTGGGAATCCAGATGCCCTCGATCTGGTACGAGATCGGCCTCCACTGCGAGCCTCTGGGCCCAGACTGCCCGTACAACGTCGTAGGCGCCTCGTTCGCCAGTGCGCCCGGCGTCATCATCGGGCACAACGACCGTATCGCCTGGGGCGTCACCAACCTCGGCCCCGACGTCCAGGACCTGTTCATCGAACGAACCAACCCCGAGAACCCCGATCAATACGAGTATCAGGGCGAGTGGTGGGATATGGAGATCATCCGTGAGGAGATCCACGTAGCGGGCCGGGAGGAGCCGGTCGTGATGGAGGTCCGCAAGACGCATCACGGGCCGATCATCAACGACGTGGGAGCGGGGACGGAGGAAGACTGGTCATTCGGTTGGCAGCCCCTGGCGCTCTCCTGGACCGGGCTTCAACCTGGCACGCTGATGCGTAGTGTCCTACTTCTGGACCGAGCCAGCAACTGGGAGGAGTTCCGGGAGGCGCTATCCTATTGGGATGCTCCCAGCCAGAACTTCGTCTACGCCGACGTTGAAGGTAACATCGGCTATCAAGCTCCCGGCCGCATCCCCATCCGCGCCTCGGGGGATGGGACAAGACCCGTGCCTGGTTGGACTGGAGACCACGAGTGGGTGGACACGATTCCCTACGATGACCTCCCGCGGGCCTTCAATCCGCCAGAAGGCTACATCGTTACGGCTAACAACGCGGTGGTAGGGCCGGATTATCCCTACCTTCTTACCAGGGACTGGGCGTCCGGCTATCGAGCGAAACGAATTTGCGATCTCATCGAGGCTGATTCGCCCTTATCCTTCGAAGATGTCAGAGCGATCCAGGGTGATCACCTACCAGTTTGGGCGCAAGAGGTACTCCCTTTGGTAACGTCGCTCTCGACCGATCAACCAAAATCGGACGCCGCGGTCGATCTCCTCCGGAAATGGGATGGTCGCGCTGCCAGGGACAGCGCCGGCGCAGCCCTCTTCGAGGTCTTTCGCATCCAGCTTATCGACGCTACCTTCGGCGACGAGTTGGGAGAGGATCTCCTGGCGAAGGCTCGACCCGAGCTCGTGGACGCCCTGTTGAATCTGCTGCCCGAGCAGGATTCCCCCTGGTTCGACGACAAAATGACGTCGCAGGTGGAAACTCGAGACGAGGTTCTCTTGCGGGCCCTGGGGGAAGCCGTGGAGAAGCTTTCCGAAATGCAAGGCTCCAATATGGACAGGTGGCGCTGGGGCGATGTACACACCGCGTCCTTCGAGAACCAGAGCCTGGGACAATGTGGCATCGGGCCCATCGAAGCCATATTCAACCGCGGCCCGTTCCCGGTCGACGGCAGCCTCGCCACCGTCAATCAGGCTGACTACGACCTGGACGAGCCTTTCTCGGTCCGAACCATCGCCTCTTATCGTCATATCGTCGACCTGGGCGATTTTAGCCGCTCAATCTCCATGCATACCACCGGCCAATCCGGTCACCCATTCCATCGCCACTACGATGATATGATTCATGCATGGCAGGACGTCGAGTACCATCCGATGTTGTGGGAGCGGGCGCAGGTGGAGGGGGACGCTGAGGCCGTGCTGATTCTGACGCCATAGAGGACGGCGCGGGAATATGCTACGGGGAATGACAGAGAGGCCAGGATGCTCTTCAAGAACTTGAGTTGGATGGACGTGCAGCGGTACCTGGCGCGCGACGATCGCGTGATCGTGATCACCGGGTCTTGCGAGCAGCATGGCTATCTCAGCCTCCTTACCGACGTCAGCATTCCCGGGGAGGTAGCAAGACAGGCCTGCGACAAGGAGGAATACTTATCGCAGCGCCGCTTCCGCCACTGACTTCCGCGACGCGCTGGACGATGGCTCGTTCGGGGGCCGCTACCAGGCGTCGGACGAGGTGATGGACCGGATGTTAACAGCCGCGGTGGATGCTATGGCGGAAGTACTGCGAGAGCTGTAGTTCAACAAGACATATCGTCAATACGACAGAGGAGTCAGAGATGAACAAAGAAATCATTGCCACAGACGACGCACCGGCCGCCGTCGGTCCCTATTCCCAGGGAGTACGCCTGGGCGATTTCGTATTCACCGCTGGACAGTTGGGCATCGTGCCTGGCACAACGGACTTCGCCGGGTCCGACATCGAAAGTCAGACCCAGCAGGCATTGGAGAACCTGGAGGCAGTGCTTGAGGCCAGCGGCTCGTGCCTCAGACACGTGGTTAAGTGCACCGTCTTCCTCCAGGACATGGAGGAGTTCTCTCGAATGAACGAGGTCTATGGCCAGTTTTTCGAGGAGGACCCTCCGGCTCGCTCGGCCGTGGAGGTGGCTGCGCTGCCGCTGGGTGGTCGTGTGGAAATCGAGGCAATTGCCGAAGCCTGCGATTGTGAGGGGGAAGAAGAAGGCGAGGGATGTCGTTGCTGCTGAGCGCTCGGCGAACTGAAGCGAGCGCCTGGCCGCTGAAGAAACGGCGTAGTCTGTGAGTAGAGACGCTAACCCCGAGTTCTCTGGCCCCGGCGATTCTCCCAAACTCTTCGCCCGGATCGCCCACCGATACGATGCGATGAATCGTCTCCTGTCGCTGGGGCAAGACCGTCATTGGCGCAAGCTCACCGCCGACGCGCTAGCACTCCCGCCGGAAGGCCGCGTCCTCGACGTGGGCGTGGGCACCGGTGACATGGCCCAGGCTATTATGCACCGCTGGCCCGATGCCGGGGTTGTAGGTGTAGATCCGACGACGCCGATGATGGACGTTGGTCGTCACAAACTCCGAGGGGATGGGATTCGCTGGAGTCAGGCCGATGGGCTGTCCCTGCCCTTTCCCGACGAGTCCTTCGACGGCGCAGTGAGTGCCTTTGTGATGCGCAACGTCGTCGACGTGCCGCGCGCTCTGACCGAGCAGCGCCGCGTCGTTCGTCCCGGCAGCCGCGTCGTCTGCCTGGAGATGAGCTGGCCGCGGATCCCTATCTTCAGAGCCCTATTCCGTTTCTACTTTGCCGATCTGATGCCGCGGATCGCGGGGGTGCTGAGCGGTCAGCCAGCGGCATATCGTTACCTACCGCGCTCGGTGGAGGGGTTCCTTACGCCTGGCGAGCTGACCAAGAGGATGAAGGAAGTGGGGCTGCGCAACCTGCGTTGCCGCAGATTGGCGCTCGGAACCGTCGCGCTCCACGTAACGGAGCGCGTTGAGAAAGGGAGGGGCCGTTGATATGGACACGAAGCGCTTGATCGTTGGGATCTCTGGGGCGAGCGGCGCGATATACGGCATCCGGATACTCGAGATTCTCGCGGAGCGTCCAGAGGTCGAGACCCATCTGGTTATCAGCCGCGCGGCTGGCTTGATCATCACCCGTGAGGTCGACGTGACGGTCGAGGAGATCGAGGCGCTGGCCGACGTTGCCTACCGCCCGGACGACATGGCAGCCCCCATTGCCAGCGGATCGTTCACGACGGCGGGCATGGTGATCGCTCCATGTTCTATGAAGACCCTCTCGGCGGTTGCCAATTCCTACGCTGCAAATCTGATACGCCGCGGAGCCGACGTGACGCTCAAAGAGAGACGCCCACTTATTCTCCTGGTGCGCGAGACCCCGCTCCATCTCGGACACCTCCGCCTCATGGCTCGAGCCACTGAGATCGGCGCTACTATCTTCCCTCCTATCCCCGCTTTCTACGGACACCCACAGACCGTCGAAGACGTGGTCGATGAAACCCTCGGTCGCGTGCTCTCACACCTGGGCGTGGAGAACGATCTGTTCACCGTATGGCAGGGATGAATGCGGAGGACAAGGCCGCTACCCGCGGTCACCCGAGCTACGTCTGGCGTGCAGGGCAGGAGCGACGCTTCCAATTGGTGCGCCAATGGACCGAGCTAAACAATCGCTGCGTGCTCGATGTGGGATGCGGCGTGGGGATGTACACTCGAGCTTTCTCGCGACATACGCCTCGCGTCTTCGGCGTCGAAATCGAGCGCGAGCGGGCATTGGATGCCCGGGGACGAGCCACGGGGGTTTTCCAGGCTGTTGGCGAGCGGCTTCCCTTTCCCGACGCAGCTTTCGACGTCGTCTTCTCCCACGAGGTGCTGGAACACGTAAGCGACGACAGGATCTGTGTGGAGGAGATGATACGCGTGGCCCGGCCGGGCGGTCGCCTTCTAATCTTCGTCCCTAATCGGCTGTACCCGTTCGAGACGCACGGCATCTTCTGGCGGGGACAGTACCATTTCGGGAACGTACCGTTGGTCAATTGGCTCCCGACGCCGCTGCGCGACCGGCTGGCTCCCCACGTTCGCGCCTACACCAGTCGAGACCTGCGCCGCCTGTTCGAGGGGCTCCCGGCACGGATCGTCCATCATACACAGATCTACCCCGGTTACGACAAGATCGTCGCCCGTGCAGCCGTGCTGGGCTCTCTTCTCCGCAGGGTCACCTATGCTCTCGAGCGAACGCCGTTACGCGCGTTCGGGCTCTCTCACTTCTTGGTTGTGGAGAAGGAGAAGGTCTTTTCGGAGGACGCTAGGCATCCAGGATGAAGCGCTCCATAGCGACGGCAGCACCGTACTCGGAGAAAGGGGGCGCGATCCAGTCGGCGGCGGCCTTCGCCTCCGGGCTGGCGTTTCCCATAGCCACACTGAAGCCGGCCCACTTGAGCATAGGAACGTCATTACCCTGATCCCCGATGGCCATCACCCCGGCCTGAGGAATCCCGAGATGGTCAGCTAGCCGGCGCAGCGCATCCCCCTTCGACACGCCCAGAGGATTCGCCTCGACGAAGTTCGCATGGGACCGAACAATCTCCATCTGACCGCCAAAGCGCTGCCGCATGGCCCTCTCGATTTGATCAGCTTCAGGAGGATCTGCGATGAAGAGGAACTTGACCGGCTCGTGATGATCGAGCAATGCAGCGAGGTCATCAACCATATACAGATTCTCTCCCAGCAGCTCTCGATAGAAGCTCTCAGGGTATCGCCACTCGGAGATAAATAGGGCGTCGTCAGCGTAAAGCACGACGTGCCATCCCTGCTCGGTGCGCCAGGCCAGGGCCTCCCTCAGGATATCCCGATCCATCGTCGCTCGATAGAGAGGGGTCTCGGCAGTCGGAGCTTGGATGAGCCCGCCCTGATAGCAGATCAATGGGGCATCGATACCAAGTTGGCGCGCAAAGGGGATCGTAGACTCAAGCATACGGCCGGTGGCCAGCGTCACCGTGACGTCCCGCTCCTGGACCTCAAGGATGGTCTTCCGCACCCGGTCAGGGATGGTGAGAGTATCGTCTATGAGCGTTCCGTCGACATCGAGCGCCAACAGGTCGATCACGTCTGGATCTCCAATACTCGATCCCGACCGGCCAGATCCGGATGGATCCGAATAGACGTCCCGTTCTCAGGAAAGAAGGTCTCAGCTGCTTTCCTCGCTGCATCACCCTGAGCAGCGCCGATTTCGATTAGCAGGGCCCCACCCGGTTTCAGCAGTCCCTGGGATTGAGAGATCAGCCGGCGTACAACCTCCAGTCCGTCCGGTCCACCATCCAGCGCCAGGCGGGGCTCGTGGTCGCGGACCGAGGGAGGAAGCGATGCCCACTCGTCCGCAGAGACGTAGGGGGGGTTCGAGACAATCAGATCGACCGGGCCGGGTCGCCGATCAAGCAGATCTCCCGCAATGAGACGGACCCGCTCGCCGACGCCGTGCCTCTCTGCGTTTCGACGCGCGACCGCCAACGCCGCCGGCGAGATATCGATCCCATACACCGCGGCCTCTGGCAGATGGGCGGCCAGTGCTACCGCAATGCAGCCGGAGCCGGTGCCGACATCGACCACTGCCTTCGGCCGCCGCTCCAACGCCAGATCGACCAGAATCTCGGTCTCCGGCCGAGGGATCAGCACCTCCGGGGTGACTTCAATGTCGAGACCGTAGAACTCAATCTCGCCGGTAAGATAGGGGAGGGGACACCCGGAAGCACGGTCGTCGACCAGCTTCCCGTACCGTGTCACCTGAGCAGACGTGAGGGAGCGTTCCGGGTGTGCCAGCAACCTGGCACGCGAGGACTCCATCACGTGCATCAGAAGAATCTCGGATTCGACGCGGGGGGTATCGGAGACGCTGCGGAGAGAAACGGTTGCCTCTTGAAGGGCCTGCGCTGTGCTCGTGGAAGAACGACCTGTTCCCCTTTCCAGGGCTTGGTCTTCTTCGACCCGCCGAGCCCGGAGACGTTTCGTTCGCTTGGGTCCCACGCCGCTGTGCCTACTCAACCTCGCCCAGAGCCTCTAGCTGCTTCTCTTGCTCCTCGGCGCGCAGGGCTTCAATGAAAGGATCAAGCTCCCCATCCAGCACGTCAGAGAGCTGGTAGACGGTCAAGTTGATCCGGTGGTCGGTAATCCGGTTCTGCGGGAAGTTATACGTCCGAATCTTCTCACTCCGGTCACCCGTGCCTACCTGCATGCGCCGAGCTTCCGCACGCTTCCGCCGTTGCTTGCGCAGCTTCCGCTCGTAGAGCCGGGACCGCAAGATGGACAGCGCTCGTCTCTTGTTCTTAGTTTGCGAACGCTCCGACTCACACGCCACTGTGATACCAGTGGGTTTATGGGTCATGCGGATAGCCGTCGCATTCTTCTGCATGTGCTGTCCCCCCGGACCTGAGGAAATGTACGCCTCTGTCTCCAGATCTGCCGGGTTGATCTCCACCTCGACATCACTTACCTCGGGGAGGACCGCTACAGTTGCCGTCGACGTGTGGATACGACCTGATGACTCTGTAACCGGCACACGCTGAACGCGATGCACGCCGCTCTCGTATTTGAAGTGCGAAAAAGCGCCGCGCCCTTTCACCCCAAAGACAACTTCTTTAAAGCCTCCGATTCCGGTCGGGTGAGAGCTCAGAATCTCCGTCTGCCAGCCCCTTTGCTCTGCATACCGCGTGTACATCCGGTACAGGTCGGCAGCAAAGAGGCCCGCCTCGTCTCCACCGGCCCCCGCGCGAATCTCGACGATTACGTCCTTGGCGTCCCGTGGATCCTTCGGAATGAGAAGTCGGCGCAGTTCCTCCCGGAGCTTCCCTTGCTGCTCCTCCAACTCTGCGACCTCCATCTCAGCCAGCTCTCGGAGCTCGGGACCCAGGTCGTCCTCCTGTACCATCTCAACCGTGTCGTTCAGTTCCTCGGTCGTCGCCTTGAACTGTCGATAGACCGTGACGACATCTTCCAGGTCGGAGCGCTCTTTGGCCAACTCCGCCACCCGATGGTGGTCTTGCGCAACCTCGGGGTCAGCCATCAGCTGCGTCAACTCTTCATATCGTTCTTCAATTTGTGCAAGTTTCTCTAACATTATTCCTACTACTCCACCCACCCGAGGCCGATCGACAGACCCCGGGAGTGTCCCATGAACCATAGGCCTGCGAGCATCTGGAGATGACCACACAACAGACTACCCTCTGGGCCGAAACGTCATCCCAGAGGGTGAAGACGCCCTACATGCCTTCCTCACTGATCCTGATGCTACCGATTGTCAGTTGACGCTGCCTGCCGCCGCCGGGTGCGTCTTCTAGCCTATCGTGGGCCGCGATGGCGCCCTCAAATAAGGACCGCATGGAGCGACAATTTCAACAGGCTCCGATGGTGTAACTGCGCCATCGGAGGCTATCAATATGTAGGTTCACTTGGCCCTGATTCTGGCTTCGATTCTGGCTCCGATTCTTGTGTGTCCACTGTTGACGGTGAAACCTCACCGCTCCGCCTCTCGACGTGCAACCGCACCGCGGTCCTTTCCTGTCCCTCTATATCTACTTCAACAAAGGAGGGAATACACACAATGTCAATCCCGTCCAGCTCAAGGTATCCGCGTGCGATAGCCACAGCCTTGACCGCCTGATTGACCGCCCCAGCACCGATGGCCTGTACGTCCACATTGTCCTGTTCTCGCATAACGCCTGCGATAGCGCCAGCCACTGCCGTCGAGCGAGAATCGGATGCGACTTTGATGATATCCATTGCATCCTCCTTGCCTTATTGTGGCCTTCGAATTGTCAGAATCAGCCAATCGGCCGACTCTATCGGCGCGGCTCAATTTCATGATACATTGAAAGGCGCTGTTGCACAAGTATACTCAAGATTCCACGCCATATTGCGCCAGGTCAACTCGCCGGTAGGTCACCGGCTCGTAATTGCTTCGTGCTTCGCCCGTCGGAATCGTGGCATCCAAGCCCATCTTTGCCGTGCGCGCCTTCTGACCAGGCATCTGCGAGGCCGACGGGTCGAGGCTGCTGCTCGGCTGGTCGCGAAGCACGATCAGATCTCGATCCGCTTGGAAACGGGTGGCGATTGCCCACTCCACGTGCCGGCTGTCATATAGATCGACATCTCTGTCCACGACCACGACGTGCTTGAGCGAGGTATGCCCGCGGAAGGCGGCTTCGATTGCACGGCGTCCATCGTCGTCATCCTGCTTGTCAATCTGTACCACCGCGTGGAGCCAGGACATACCTCCCGGGGTGACGTAGACGCCCGTGCACCGACAAACGTCGTTGACTGCAGCGAAGATCGTTGGCTCACGAGGCATCCCCATCAGGTTCTTATGCTCCATACCGCCTGGAAGCAGCGCGTGGAAGATGGGTTCGCGACGGTGTGTGACGTGATCGACTTCGATAACCGGCTGCTTGCGTATCCGGTCCATCGTGCCCGTCAGATCCGGGAAAGGTCCCTCATCTGCGAATTCGTCGGTGATACGGCCCTCGAGAATGAGTTCAGAAGCAGCTGGAACCTCCAGATCGACGGTTTGACAGCGGACCAGGGGTGTTGGCGCCATTATGTGGGCAATGCCCAGTTCGTCCACCTCCTTGCCAGGGCTCATCGCCGCCGCCAGCAGAACCTGGACCGGCGCTCCTACGGCTATCGCCACCGGGAGATCGCCGTCCACGCTGGTCAATGCCGTATGCGTACCACGCCCCTCGACGATGCGTGCGGTGAAGCGGGTCTCGTCCAACACCATGAGTCGGTGGAATGAGATATTACGGCCGTGGACCGGGTCCTTGATCACACTCACACCCGCCGTGATGTAGGGGCCACCGTCGTCTGGGTGGTAGCGCGGGATCGGCAGCCGGGTGAGGTCTACCGGTTCGATCACTGCCTGGCAAGGCCCCCGGTCGAGCACCGGGGGGGGCTGAGGGGTTTTCAGGGCCTCGGCCATGCGCGGGATTAGCTCGGGCACGGAGCAACCCAGAGCCGCCGCGAAAGTCTCCCGCTGCGCACACATACCCGCCAGAAGCCGCCAGTCAGGATGACGGCTCAGTCTATTGAAGAGCACCGGCTTGCCATCGAGGGCAAATATGAGACGCGCGGACTCCAGGCACGGATCGACAGGCTGCTCGATCTCGACCAGCAGATCATCATCTCTGGCCCATTTGAGAAAGCGTCGCACGTCCATGGTCAACTCCGCTTCGCTAACCGGTCCCCTTGTATCCTACCATGCCTCCCAATGGACACGGGCCTCATCGTACTGGGTGCGTGGGTCCTTCTCTTCGGCGGGATGGCCGATGGACGCCAGGCTCAACGGCGTGATGTGGTCTGGAAGGGCCAATATCCGGCGCACCGCCGCCACCCGCTCATCCCGAGGATAGACGCCCAGCCAGACGGCTCCCAGCCCCAGGGCAGTAGCCGCGAGGAGCAGATTCTCCGTCGCAGCAGAGCAGTCCTGGACCCAGAAACGCTCCATCTCCGTCAAGTCGCCGCACACGGCGATACAGAGAGGCGCTTCAAAGAGCATCTTCCCGTGATGATGAGCCTCGGCGAGAGCATCGAGGGTCTCTCGCTTCGTCACCACGATAAACTGCCATGGCTTCCGATTGGAGGCCGACGGGGCAGCCATTGCTGCCTTGAGCAGGGTGTCGATGGCTTCTTGACTGACTGGCTCTCCTGTGTACTTGCGGATGCTGCGCCGGGCAAAGATCGTCTGCACAAATTCGTCGTTCATGTCACTCCGCCTCCATGCCTAATCGCGCCCGTTCTTCCTCGACGACGTCCTCGTCCAGGGTTTCAAACAGGGGCTCTGGCTCCTCCAGGGCCTGCCCTGGCGGTAGCTGACTGACCTTCCATTCTCCTGCAGCGTCCGCATCATCGTAGCACAACGCCTCGTGAACCCGTCCCCCGTCCTCTTCGAAACTCTCGGTATATTGCCGGCCGAACAGCGGGTCCCCGTAGCCGAGATACTGGTGTAGCCGCTGAGACGAGAAAGGGAGGAAAGGTGCGAAGAGGGTCTTCAGCGAGTCGATAGCCTTGAGGACGACGTAGATGGTCGTCCCAGCAGCCTCCCGATCCTCCTTGATCTGGAACCAGGGCGCTTTATCGTCCAGATAGCGGTTCGCCTCCCGGGCCAGCCCCATTACCTCGCCCAGAGCGGTGCGGAAATGACAGCCAGCGAGCAACTCGCCAACCTCATCGAACCCTGCCTCCACTGTCTCCAACAGCTCATGGTCGGTGTCGTCCAGCTCTCCCGGTGCGGGCACCTCACCGTCGAAGCGCTTGAAAGCGAAAGTGAGCGCTCTGTGGGCCAGGTTCCCCCACGTGCCGACGAGCTCTTTGTTGTTCCGCTGCACAAACTCATCCCACATCCAGTTGGTGTCGCGCGTCTCCGGCATCGCCGCCGTGAGGTAATAGCGGAGCGCATCCGGGTCGTACCGGTCGAGCGCTTCGTCCATCCAGACAGCCCAGTTGCGGCTGCCAGACATCCCACGGCCTTCCAGATTCATGAATTCGTTAGCCGGAACGTCGTACGGTAGATTGAGTACGTGAGAGGGACTCTCCTCGTAGAGGCGCTTCACCCCCATCAGCTCTGCCGGCCAGATGACGGCATGGAACGGGATGTTATCCTTGCCGATGAAGTAGAAGGTTTTGGATTCGGGCTGATACCACCAGGGCTTCCAGGCCTCCGGCTCTCCCTGGTTGTGAGCCCATTCGACACTGGCTGAGAAGTAGCCGATGACCGCCTCGAACCAGACGTAGAGACACTTGTCGTCCCAATCCTCCAGGGGCACGGGAATACCCCACTCCAGGTCGCGGGTGATGGGGCGTCCTTGCAGCCCTTCGCCGACGTAGTTGCGTGCGAAGTTGATCACGTTGGGGCGCCAATGTTCCTTATCCAAGGCAAGCCATTGGCTCAAGCCGGCCCGTGCCAGCCGTGGCAAATCGAGGAAGTAGTGCTCCGTCTCACGCAGGACGGGTGTGCTTCCATCCAGAACACTTTGCGGCTCAATCAGTTCTTCGGGGTCCAGGAGGGTATTACAGTTGTCGCACTGATCCCCCCGGGCCGACTCGTAGCCGCAGACCGGGCAGATTCCCTCGACGTAACGATCGGGGAGAAAGCGTCCTTTTCCTTCAGAGTACATCTGCTGCTGCGTCTCGCGGTATAGGTAATCATTGTCCAGCAATGCCAGGAAAAAATCTTGGGAGACGCGGTGATGATTCTCTGTATCCGTATGGGTGAACAGATCGTAGCTGATGCCGAGGTGCTGGAACAGCTCCAAGAAACCGTGGTGAAATCGCTCAAAGACCTTGCGCGGCGTTTCTTTCTCTTCCTCAGCGCGGACGGTGATAGGCGTGCCGTGAGAATCAGAGCCAGACACCATCAGCACGCGGTCCCCTGCCAGTCGATGATAGCGCGCGAAGATGTCGCCGGGCAAGTGCGAGCCCGTGACGTTTCCGACGTGGATCTTCGCACTGGCGTAGGGCCAGGCAATAGCGACGAGAATATGTTCGGGCATGATGTTCCTCCTTCAGTTCTCCACAATGAGATCCAATTCTAGCATAGTGTGCACCGTGCAACAAACGCATAAACCGCCAGCGGGAGGGCTGGCGGTTTATGCCGTGTGGCCGAAGGCGTGCTAAATGCCTATCGCGGGCTGGGGACCTCCTTCTCAGCCCGCCACGGCAAGCTGCACATCATCATAGCACGCCCGTGACGCGTCATATACATCGTCTTACAAGTAATCCTGTAGCTCCCGACTCCGACGGGGATGACGCAGGCGCCGGAGAGCCTTCCCTTCGATCTGCCGGATGCGCTCCCGGGTCAAACCGAACCTTTGCCCGACCTCCTCCAGCGTATGGCTGCAGCCATCGACCAGCCCAAAGCGAAGCCGCAGGATGCGAGCCTCGCGAGGGCTCAACGTGGTCAACATCTCCTGGATCTTCTCAGCGAGTAGCCGCTGAGAAGCATTCTCGGTCGGCATCGGGGTCGTCCGATCCTCGATGAAGCTGCCCAACTCATCGCTGTCCCCTTCGTCGCCGATTGGCCGTTCCAGGCTCATCGGCCGCCAGGAGACCCGCAACATCCATCGGACCTTGCGCGGCTCAAGGTCCATCTCTTCCGCGATCTCCTCCGGTGTGGGCTGCCGACCGTACTCCTGCTCTAGCTTGCGAGCAGTCTTATAAAGACGTCGGATGCGATCCGACATATGCACGGGTACGCGGATCGTGCGCCCCTGGTCGGCAATTGAGCGCGTAATTGTCTGGCGAATCCACCAGGTGGCGTAGGTGCTGAAGCGGTAGCCTCGCGTATAGTCAAATTTCTTCACGGCCTTCATCAATCCCAAATTTCCCTCTTGGATCAAGTCCAGGAACGGGACGCCGCGCCCCATATACTTCTTGGCGATGCTAACCACCAGACGTGTATTCGCCTTGATCAAGTGCTCGCGAGCAGCAATGCCCGCTTCGATTTCCTTCTCTAAATGCCTGCGCTCCTTCTTGCCCCCCCCGTTGTTATTGAGGATCTCTCTGGCCTTTCGCCCCGCCTCGATGGCCTTGGCCAATCGCACTTCCTCCTCAGTCGCTAGAAGCGGGACTTGAGACATCTCCTTGAGGTATAAACCAACCGTGTCGTTCGTCGAAATCCTACTTAGATCAGCTGCGTCGCCACCATTTGGGGGATACGTCTCCGACGATGAATCTGTCTGCTCTTTCGCTTCGTCCTCGTCCTCGTAAATCTCGACGCCGGCTCCCTGCATCAAAATGAAAATGTCATCAAGCTGTCCTAGCTCCTCTTCCGCCTCTGGCAGTGCTTCCAGAATATCGGCCAGGGTTAAGTACCCCTGATCCTCGCCCTTTTCTACCAGTTCATCAATGATGTCCATAGACTATCCTTTGATCACAGGAGCTCCTTCAACGGCGCCAATCGTGGATCGACGTGAGTCTCCTCACAATCACACGTCTCACGGTTGAGATCCACGCCACAGTGGGGACATAAGCCTTTGCACTCAGGATCGCAGAGATGCTTCATCGGAATAGCAAGCCAAGCATGCTCGCGAATCAGAGGGGTCAGGTCGAGCTCACCGTCCTCGCCTATAGCGTAAACGGCATCCGGCCGGGGATCACTGCCGGGCATTCGGAACATCTCGGCGAGTTCTAGAGTGACGGGGAGAGCAAAGGGGGCTAAACAGCGGACACACTCCAACTTCAGTCGTGATTCCACCGTGCCCTCGACGAAGAGGCCTTCTTCGACCCGAACGACCTCGACGGTGCCTCGGAGAAAATCTACCTCTATGTCTTCCAGCACCTGAGGCCCGGTGTCGATGTCCAGGGTCAGCGACTTGCCAAGCGGGGCCTTGCGAAGGGTAGAGACATCAAAAGTAAGCATAGTAGGTTGTAAAAGGTACGACACGTGATAGCCCACAATTGACTGTGGGGGAACTTTCCATAAACCACGCTCATTATAACACACGAAGCCCTGAGCGTCAAGAATTTGCTCTTTTCGAACCCCGTGGAGCAACGCCGGGTCACATTAACCCCCCACATCTGGGTGTGCTTTGCCCCGATACCGCCATATAGCCCACCCCTGTGCGCTTCAGATGTTGCGTGATGCTTCCCTCCCCGGGGCAGTCTCTCCCACGACGGGCTTTCGGTTCATGGCCCGTTCTTGTCGTCTTTCAGAGACCCTTCGATTACCTTCCCCACCTCCTGAACGCTGTCTACGGCGTAATCGATGCAGTGCTCGGGGACGTCGATGAACCTCTCCCCCTCATCGTGGTCGATCAGAATCGTGGTCATACCCAGCGCTTTGGCCGGCGGAAGGTTGCGGGGGGAATCCTCAACCATAATGCACGCTTCACCCCCCACATCTAGGAGGGCCAACATGCGTTCGTAAGCCTCCCGGTTGAACTTGTTGCAGAGACCGACTTCCCGAATGCCGATGATCCGCTCGAAGTGATCGGCAACGTCGAGAGCCTCCAGCACGCGTCGCCCATGCTCGGAAGTGGCGTTGGTGTAGACTGCCTTCCGGAGCGGGATTCCAGCCAGCATATCCGCCAGGGCCAGGTTGGGTTCCAGGTAATCTTCAATCGGAATGTCGTGCACAAACGTGAGGTAATGGTCGATGTCTACGTTGTGCTCGGTCATCAGCCCCCCCATCGTCGTTCCATGCCGACGCAGGTAGCGATACCGTAACTCCGTCGCCTCCTCCCAACCCAAGTCGAGCTGATCACATATCCAAACCTGGATACGATGACCAATCTCTTCCATGACGCCGCTGCCACGAGGATAGAGGGTATTATCGAGATCGAATATGACGAACTCAAAGGCCATTTCTATGTATTCACGGCCTGGGATCACCTGCTCGTTCGGTCAAGCGCCCGCTTCCCAATCCGATATCGGTTCGACGACCGATCCGATCGAGCAAGATGGCCAGCGTATCTACCTCCTCTTCCAATTGTAAGTTGATCGCGCCGGTCGGGCATGCCGCAACACAACGGCCGCACCCCTTGCAGCGTGCACTGTCGATAATGGCGCGTCCATTAGGCACCGAGAGCGCTTTGACGTGACATACCCTAATGCATTCCCCACATCCTACGCAGTCAGCACCGATATCGACCCTGAGTCCCGGGAGCCGCCATACGATGTCCCAGAAAGCCGGCGGTCCCAGCCGCAACCCCTGTTGGACTGTGCAGCAACAGTCACAGCAGAAACATATTCCCAGCATTCTCCGGTACGGAACCCCCAGCACCAAGGCATCGAACGTCGTATGTACGATAAGTGGGACGAGACCCATCTCCATCGCCTGCTCGACGTGAGCGATCGCCTCGCGTGTGTCGACACATCGTCCCATCGCCGGCCGAATTTGAGTCGCTCCTTCGCCCAGGAAGAGGCAGCCGAAGTCCTGCGGGAAGGTCTGACATTTCTCCCCCCGGCGACAGATGCACTCGTTCATCAATACACGCGCACTGGCTTGCTCTATGAGCGGGGTGAGCAGCGGGTAGGGTAGGACCACACTCTCTGGTCCCGATATCGTTTCGTGTACCGGGATGATGACCGCCTCGCTGTTCAGAGCCTTGACGAAGGGCCGCGACAGCGTCCTCAGAAGCGGCCGATTACCCAGCCAATAGATGATTCTTCCCAGCGGCCACAATACCCTCAGCGCCTCGCGAAAAAGTCCGTACCGCGTCAAACACGTCCTCCTCTCATGGTAACAACGATCCTTCAGTATACTTGCTCACCCTGTAGTTGTCCAGAACCGCTCTGCGCACAACAGAAAGCGCAAGGTCACCCAGCAGGATGGTCGTTTCGCGTTCTGCTTGAGAGAAGCATTCATCCGATCGACCGTCGTCGCGCAGCCCTGGGGGGGGCTCTCAGACACGAACCCCGCAAGCACGCCTGACTTTCTCTCGAAGTCGGATGGTGGTCATCGGCGAGACATCGGGTTTTATGGTTTTTCTTGCATTTTTGTGACAATTTCCTGACACTGGGATGGTACAATCGTGAGGCTATAGCAGGACCTACGAACGTAACAGCTCTCTGAATCTATGCTACTTGCCGCTATATTGCCCTGCGGATCAGTCGCGGTTACCAACGTCTATCCCCATCGGTTTCTTGCCGAGTTGGCGCACGTGGTGTATAAGAGGGTTAGCAGTGTGAGTCCCAGGAGGTCGCTTTACTGGATGGGGCTATACACAACCGCCGGATACCCCACAAGACCAATCTGAGCCCTCATTGCTGACAGCATGAGAAACGGCTAGGGAAGGAGGGAGAAACGCACAGAAACGAATCATACCTTGCATGATGGATGTCCAGCCCAAGAAGAAACACTATGATTGGAGGGAAACCAAAATGAAGAAGCTCACAACGCTGCTGGTCCTGGTGGCAGTCCTTGCCATGGCCATCCCCGCGTCCGCTCAGCTTCCCGAGGCTGCGAATCTGCGAGCCGGGGACGACCGCGATAGCTACGTCGTCCTCATGGCGGCCGATCCGGCGATTGCATACGAGGGCGATGTGAGGGGCCTACCCGCGACCAAGCCAGGCAAGGGTGGGAAGATCAACCCCAACAGCGCCCACGTCAGGAAGTACGTCAAGTTCTTGGAAAAGGAACACAACCGGGCGCTGCGAGGCGCCAGTGCCGACGTGAATGACAAAGTGCACGACTACGTCTACGCCGCCAATGGCTTCTCTGCGATCCTCACCGCGGCGGAGGCAGCGGAACTGGCCAAGCAACCTGGCGTCGTGCGCGTGATGAAGGATGAGATGCGGTATAAGACCACGGACAACAGCCCGGAGTTCCTGGGACTGACGGATCCGGCGGGCCCATGGGCGAAGGGATATGACGGTGAGGATGTCGTGGTCGGCATCATCGATACCGGCATCTGGCCCGAGCACCCCAGCTTCGCCGACGACGGCAGTTATACGCTGCTCCCGGACTACGCAGGGTTGCCCTGCGAGTTCGGCAACACGGCCCATAACCCGAATGATGCGCCCTTCGAGTGCAACAACAAGCTGCTAGGCGCCTATCAGATGTTGGATACCTACCGCTTTTACCAAGGCGCGGAAGAAGACGAGTTTGATTCGGCCCGGGACGACGACGGGCATGGCAGTCACACGGCCTCCACAGCGGCGGGCAACGCTGGCGTCGAGGCGAGCATCTATGGCAT
>Ga0207797_1000998_pt1 | contig 21029 bp, 22 predicted proteins | sample PRCRCaboRojoPR_6_FD_187275 | JGI IMG/M metagenome (GOLD analysis project Ga0207797, IMG submission 187275) | Marine sediment microbial community from Cabo Rojo, Puerto Rico - PR CR 10% Liquid 1 (SPAdes) | ecosystem: Environmental > Aquatic > Marine > Coastal > Sediment | place: Cabo Rojo, Puerto...
CCCTCCGCCACGTCTGTTGCTGCAAACACGGCGATTATTACCGTCTTTGCAGCAGAGAACGCCCTCCGCCCCGTCTGTTGTTGCAAACACGGCGATTATTACCGTCTTTGCAGCAGAGAACGCCTTCCACCACGTCTGTTGCTGCAAACACGGTGTTCAGGACCGGACAGGGCCCTCGACGGAGACCCCGGCGCCATCCACAGCCGTCAATCCCGCCCTACTGCCCCCGCGGACGAAACCCTCAAGGCTCCCCTCGACCCCTTTCACCGGATTCCCGGGCCGACCCGAGAGTCGGGGCGCTCAGGGCCCGGTAGATCCGCACCATCATCTCCCGTCCTACCGGGCCCAGGCTTCCCTTCTCCAACCCCAGGGCCCCCTCCGTCATTCGGACGAATGCGTCCATTCGGGTGATGACGTCGTAGAGGCTCGGCCGGGATCTCCCGGCCCGCCCCACCAGCTCCAAGATCTGGGAGGCTAGGAGAGCGCCACGGCTCAGGAGAATATGTTCGGCCACCAGGCGGGATGGGACGAACAACCGGAAGGCCCCTTCCGCCTCCCCGTCCCGGAGGATCCGGTCCAGGAGAGGAAGAAGCCGATCCCGGCTCCTGCGCTCCAGTTCCTCCCGGACCCAGGCGCTGTCCGACCGGTAGAGCGCCGAGAGCCGTGACGCCAAACGGCCCGATGCCGAAGGCCACCACCCGGGCTCAGCCCCCAGAAGGTGCGCAAGGCGGCGCACCACCTCCCTTTCGGCCTCCACCCCCTCCTTCAAAGACTCCAGGCCTTCTCGACTCAACGCATCCACTACGGCGTCCAGCACTTGCTCCTTTGAGCCGAAGTGATAGTAGAAGGCACCCCGGGAGTGACCCGTCTCCCGAAGTATGGCCCCGATGGTGGTGGCCCGGTGTCCCTTCTCGAGAAGGAGGCGGCCGGCGGCTTCCACCAGGTGTCTCCGAGTGGTCTCCGCCCGAGGCTGTTTCAGTGTCTTGTCGGAAGTGGTCATGGCAAGAGTGAGGTTCTGGGTATTGTTACCGGAACGGGGGAAGGAGGGGGAAACGGAGCGAGGGGAAACGAAGCGTCCGGAGACGGGCGACGGAATACGAGGCGACGGAGTACCGAGTGTCCGAAGACGGGGCGACGGAATACGAGGCGACGGAGTACCGAGTGTCTGAGGAGGGAGCGCCACGGAATGTCCAATGACAGGAAACGAGAAGCAAAGAGAAAGAAGGGGAGCGATCACTCTATCAACGAACAAACCGACTGTCGGTTTGTCAACTCCAAACCCCTCTGCCGAACTCCAAACCCCTCACCGGAACTCCAAACCCCTCTACCGAACCCCGGACAGCGACGCCGCCCCGGGAGTCCCGGTCTTCCAGACCCTGCCGAACGGAGGGGGACGATGTCTCCAGATCGTTCAACAACACCGTCATGAACTGATGCTCGAAGAGGCAGGGTAGTCAGGTTTTCCTGGCGGCCCGGGCCCGATGGCTTTACGATGGGCGTACCCGTCTGTCCCTTCTTTCCGGAACCTCCGCCCCTTTCTCCCTTCGAGGTGAGAGGGGCTTGCCGCTTCCGCGACGGAGCAGGAGCGCGATGGATCTCTCCGATGGCTGAGAAGAGCCGGATCCCCTTGCGGACCGCCCTGCGGATCGCCGGGGTCTACCTGGTGCTCTGCACCGCCTGGATCGTCTTCTCCGACCGGGCCCTGGAGTCCCTGGCCCCGGATCCGGATCTCTACCGGACACTCCAGACCTGGAAGGGGACGATCTTCGTGGTGGCTTCGGCCCTGCTGATCTTCTTTCTGGTCCTCCGGGAGCTGTCCCGTGCCCGACACTCGGAGGACCTCTACCGGGGCCTGGTGGAGCAGAGCCTGGCGGGGATCTACGTCATCCGGAGCAACCGGTTCCTCTTCGTCACCCAACGGTTCGCCCAGACTTTCGGCTACTCCGCCGAGGAGATGCTGGAGTCTCTCACGGTGGAGGACATCGTGGCCCCGGAGGATCGGGAGAGGGTGATGGACAACCTGAACCGGCGGGAGAGGGGAGAGGTGGAGGCCCTCCAGTATCGCCTCACGGGTTTGACCCGGTCCGGTGAGCGGATCCGGGTGCAGGTGCACGGGCGCCGGGCAAGCTGGCGGGGCAAACCGGCGGTCCTGGGGCTGTCCCTGGACGTGACCCAGCAGGAGCACCTGGAGAAGCAGCTACGGAAAGCCCAGGAGATGGAGGCCATGGGCCGCCTCACCGGGGCCGTGGCCCACGACTTCAACAACTTCCTGGGAGCTGTGCTGGGATCTCTGGAGCTCATGGAGACCCAGCTCTCTCCGGACCATCCGGTCATTCGGGAGATCCGGGTGGCCGAGGAGGCCATCGACAAGGCCGCGGACCTTACTCGACAGCTTCTCACCTTCAGTCGCCAGCGGGTCTTCGAGGCCCGCCCCACGGACCTCAACCGTCTGGTGCGGCAGATGGAGCCGGTCCTCAAACGTCTTGGGGGAAACCGGATGGAGCTGAGGTTGGAGCTGGGTGAGAAGGTTCCCCCTGTCCGCATCGACCCCTCTCGCTTCGAGCAGGTGCTGGCCAACCTCGTGTTGAACGGGATCCAGGCATCCGACGACCACGGAGTCATCGCCATCCGGACGAAAGCGGGTCCCAGGGCAGGAGCGCCGCCTGCCGAAGGGGAGGAAGCCCCCCCTCCCTCCCCGGCCCCGGGCCCTGCTGCCCCCGGAAACAGCGTGGAGGAACAGGACCTGGATCTGGAAAGGGGGGCGATCCTGGAGGTGGAGGACCAGGGTTGCGGCATGGACCTCGAGATCCTGGACGACATCTTCCAACCCTTCTTCACCACCAAAGCCGAGGGCACGGGCCTGGGCCTGTCCACCGTGCACGGCATTGTGAAGCAGGCCGGAGGCCGGATCCAGGCGGAATCCCGGCCCGGAGAAGGCAGCCTCTTCCGGATCCAGCTACCCCCGTCTCCGGAGCCTGTGACAGGGAGGGACGAGCCGGTGCTCGGTGCAGGAGAGCCACGAGCCGGTCCGGAGGAGGCCACCATTATCCTCTTGGACGGCGACGAGGCCATGCGCTCTGTGGTGAGTCGATTCCTGCAGGCGAAGGGGTACGGGATCATCCAGGCCACCCGGGGAGACGAGGTCCTCCAGCTCCTGGAGGAGAACGGGGACCGAGCGGACCTCCTCCTGGCCGACGTGGAGCTACCGGATACCGACGGCGTGACCCTCTACGGAGCCGCCCGGGAAAGGAGTCCCGGCCTCAAGGCTCTCTTCACCTCCGCTCAAGCCAGCGAGGAGCTCGTGGAGCGTCTGGACCGGGATGAGCCGATTCAGTTGCTGGAGAAGCCCTTCGGCCTGGATGAGCTTCTCCTCCGCATCGAGGAGATCCTGGACACGTCCTCGGAAGAGGGCTGATCCCCGTCGGGCAGGGACCCCTCCGAATCTCTCGATAGAGAATCCCTTCCCAGCTCCCGTGCCAGCCGGTCCCTGAGAGGTTCGGCCAGAGGCCATGCCTCTTCCAGGACGGCCAGGGCCACATAGGCCGGTCGCGTGACCTCCGTCTCCTCCCCACGCCACTCGTAGCTCCCGTCACCCCGTCGCTTCACCTTCCCCGTCAGGGCCGGCCAGAGGGGTCCCTGACAGGCGCCCAGGTGGAGGATGGGATACCGGGGCGGCGGGCCAAGGAGGAGGAACACCCCAGGGTGGTCCACGTACGGCAGGAGTCGAGGGTCACTCAGGTGCAGAATGCCGGAAAACTGGGGATAGTCCCTGGACTTCAAGGGAGAGGCATCCAGGGCCTTCCATGCCTCCCGAATCCGGGCCCAGAGAAAACGGCCCAGACTCTCCAGGGCCCGGGCCTCGGGCTTCGCCGGGAGTCGGGGGGATTCCGGGGTCAGGTTCTCGTCGCGCTCTCGTTCCATGGTCCTTCGGTCTAGCCGCCGAACTTCTCGCCGCACGTGTCGGCTCGTGCCTGGAGGGCCTCCAGGCGATCTTTCGTCGGATTGGAGAAGGATGCCCGGAGGGTCAGAGCCCGGGTGGTGAAGGTGCTGAGCCTGGTGCCCTGCTCCACGAGCTCGTCGGCCATCTCCACCTTCTCCGCCATGGAGGCCTCGGCGAAACGGTCTGCAAACTGGCAGTATTCGTCGATGAGGGCTTGGTACTCACGGAGGAACTGCTCCATCTCCTCGTCCGGTTCCGCCAGGGAGGGAACCGGCGCCTCACCGCCGACCTGGGACTCGGGGGCCCCGGCCTCTCCGGTAAGGGGCTCGAGGCGGACTTCCTCCGAGCCGTCACCGTCGCCACAGGCCAGGGCCGAGGAGAGGAGGAGGGGCGCCATGAGGAGGGTCGGCTTCGCCCACCCGCCCATCCGACGTCGAGAAGCGAGTCCCTGGACCACGCCACCCATCATGTCTCAATCCTCCTTGTTTCCCGGGGGTCTGTCTCCCGCTACGTTCCGGGAGCCTGTTCCACGATACCCGGCCGCAGGTCCTGAAGCCCCCGAATGGGGACTGTGGTGTGAGCCCCTGTCTCCGGGTTGAACAGGTAGCGGTAACTATGACCCTCAATCTCCTGGTCCCACATGAAGCGCCACCCCCGAACCACGAACGGGCAGCCGTCGTTGAAGCACAAATACATGTGCTCGTTGGGCCAGTCGATACAGGGGTCGTCCGGGACCTCCCAGAGGTCCAGGGGCTCCCGGCAGTAGGGGCACCGCAGGGTCCGAGCCACCTCCGCCTTGCGCCGCTCCACCTCGTCCTCGTCCAGCTCCACCCGAGCTGGATCCCGGGGCAGGCGCCGGGGTCCCCGGTCCGGATCCCCTCCCCTCTTCTCGGCGAAGACGGCGAAGACGGGATCGCTGGGAACCCCTCGATCATGGTAGCGATCCTCCACCGGTCGGGGAAGACCCATGGAGATGAAGAGCTCGGTTTCGGTGAAGACCCCGGCGCTACGGAAGAACTCCTGAACCAGGCCGATGCGCTCATGCTCCGAGGCTTCCTCCCAGACCCAGACCACCTTGGGGGGAAACCACCGATTGCTGAAGATCACCAGGAAGAGCCCACCGGGCTTCAGGACCCGGCCCACCTCCTGGAAGATCTCCTCCGGCCGGGTCATGTAGTCCACCGAGACCACGTTCAGGACCACGTCAAAGGTCTCGTCCTCGAAGGGAAGAGCCGGGTCGGCGTTCAGATCGTGGATGACGCTGCGGGTAAGGGAAGGATTGGCTTCCAGCTCCGCTTCGTTCATCCCCAGACCCACGACCTCGGCAGGGCTCACCGAATCCGGCAGGTGGGAATCCCAGGAAGCCATGAGGTCCAGGATCACAGGCTTCTCTTCTACCAACAGACCTCCCACGAGTCTTTCCACCGTGGTCAGGGCCGTGGTGTCCAGGTGGGAGACCATCCGGTCCTGGGCATAGAAGGCTTCGTCCGGAGCTTCGTCCTTCCGGTGGAAGGCGTCGTCTCGGGAGAGGAGATGGCGGATGAATCGAGGCTCGATTCCCGCCAGGGGTAAGGTGCTCGTACTCATGGCTTGTCACCGGGCCTTGGTCTTCCGTGATGGAGCGGAAAGCTGGGATGGCGGCTCCGACCGGACGTGGCGTCGGCCGCCGGAACTCGACCTACCCGCCAGAGCCGCCAGGGGTCCGGGAACACACGACCCTCGACCGCCTGTACAACAGGAGAAGGGCTCCACGTCCGGACCAGACCCGTTCTTTGGGAGAACGACACCGTGACCCACCCGCCCATCCGACTCCGTCGATTTCGATCCTCCACCCAGACCAGGGCCACTCCAGGCGTCGACGCCTCCACATCCTCGTTCCTTCTTCTCCTTTGCCTTCTCCTTCTACCCTCCTGTGCGTCCCGGTCCGAGAACCCCTTTATCACCGGCGAGAATTCGGCGAGGAAGGGGGCCGGAGAGCACTACCGGGTTCGCTTCGAAGCCTCCTGCGACGTGTGCTCCGTGGACTGGAGCGCGGCGGAGCGGACGGGTGGCGTGCGACTCACCAAGGGGCTCTGGAGCCATTCGGAGACCGTGTTCCTCTGGGAAGGGCAGACGTCCATGGCCCGGGTCAGCGTCCAGGCCGCCCCCGGCGCCAACGCCGTCTCCTGGGTGCGGATCCGGGTGGATGGGGAGGTCGTGGCGGAGAGCCCGGACGAAGACGGCAGGAACAGATCAGGAACCGGGAGAGCCGTCTCCGCCTACACCCCCCTTCCCCCAGGGGAGGGAGGAACCGGGCGCCGCCCCTGAGCGGGGCCCTGAACGGGACTCCGGCGCTAAACTTCCTCCATCCCGGACCGACACTGGGGATGGGATTGTCTTCACGCCGGAACGGGAACGGCATCATGGCCATACCGCAGGACCTCCTGGACGGGATCGAGCATCTGGATCCCCTGCCCATCACTGTCCATCGTCTCATGGGTATGCTGGGGGACGATTTCGTCTCTCCCAGGGAGATCGCCTCCACCGTTGAGTACGACCAGGCCATCGCCGCCACCGTCCTTCGAGTGGCGAACTCCCCGGTGATGGGCGCTCGCATGACCGTGGAGCGGGTCTCCGACGCCGTCATCCGCCTGGGCGTGGATCAGATTCTGGACATCGCCTTGGGATCCCATTTCCGACAGCTCTCCGGGCCTGCGGAGCTCTACGACCTCACCGAAGACGAGCTCTGGCTCCACGGGGCTGTCTCCTCCGTGGCCGCCAAGGAGATCACCGAAGCCTGCACCACCACCTGCATCCCTCCCCTGGCCACTGTGGCGGCACTGACCCACGACATCGGAAAGCTGGTTCTGGTGCGCCACGTGGATGCGGACATGGCGGAGATCCTGCGCACAGCCGACGAAAAGGACCTCACGTTCGTCGAGGCCGAACGGGAGCTCTTCGGGTTCGACCACGCCGAGGTGGGGGCTGCCGTGGCGGACAAGTGGGATTTCCCCCCTGAGGTCCGGGACGCCATCGCCCTCCACCATACCGTCCCCGTGGAGAACCCGACCCCCATCCTGGATACCGTGGTGCTGGCGAATCTGGTGGCCAAGACCATGGGCGTGGGCCTGGGAGCCGAAGGGTTGAACCTGGAGGTGAATCAGGGGCTCCGGCGACGAATGGGCTTTCGCTTCGAAGACTTCGCCGGGATCTGCTCTCGGACCACCACGGCCATGGAAGGCCTGATGAGCCTCTACGGAATCGAAGAGGGCATCGGCAGGGGATAGGGGAGCGCACCCTCCCGGGCAAGGCTCTCCAGCCAGGGCCCGTCTCCCTGAACCAGAACAGGCGCTTCCGCCGGGTCCAGCCACCGCATCACCGTCAGCAGATCCTCGGGAGCCATGGCCGTGCACCCGGCCGTAGAGCTGGCCGGACCCTGCCAGACGTGTAGAAAGATGCAGGAGCCCCGCCCCGGGATTCCCCGTCGGTTGTAGTCCACTACCACGCCCCAGCGGTACAAATGGTCGCTGTGGGCAAGGTCCCTCCGCATGGCTTCCGCGCTGTTCCAATCTCTCCGGGCTTCCCCGGCCAGGGTGTCCGGATCCACCAGACGGTTGTAGTAGCGGGAGGCCGTGTCGTCCACGCAGGCCGCCGACGGGGTCATGGCCCGGTAGGGCCAGGACAGTCCCGCCGGAGGCTCGGGGCCATAGCCGAAGGCCGGTCCCAGCGTGAATATTCCCCGGGGAGCCCGCCCGTCCCCTTCCCTCTTCGGGCCGACTCCGTTCCGCCCCACAACCACGGGCACGGCCTCCCCCACCTGCCGCCATGTCTCTCCCTGTCGGCCCCCGCCTTCCTTCCCTGAAGCCGCTGCCGGCCCTTCCATGCGAAAGAGCCAACCCCCGGTGGCATCCGCAGCGTCCGTGACCACGAGAAGGTGCTGGCCGGCACGGGAGGCCCGCACGGTGAAGGAGTCCGGCTGGGAAACGCTCTTCCGGGGGGCCGAAGATGAAGCCCCGGTCGCCAAGGCCCGGGGGGAGGACAGAGAGACCTGGGGCGAGGACAGAGAGACCTGGGCCGAGGACAGAGAGACCTGGGCCGAGGACAGAGAGACCCGGGCCGAGGACAGAGAGACCTGGGGCGAGGACAGAGAGACCTGGGCCGAGGACACGGGAAGCCGGGCCCCGAGGGCCGGCTCCGGCGCAGGTAGTCCCATTGGGAGCAGAAAGCCCAGAAGGAGGCCGGCCAAGGCCATCCGTGACACCCTACCCATGCTCGGCGAGAAAACCATCGGCCACCTCCCGAAACGTCTCCGGCCGGGTCCACATGAGAGGATGGTCGCCCCCGTGGATCAAAGCGCCCCGGCCTTCCGGCACTTCATGAACCATCCGCACCAACTCCCTTCCGAGGTCTGGCAACGCCGAATCCCCCGTCCCGGCGGTGAACAGCACGGGACAGCGGATCCGGCGGAGGTCGGACCCGAACCAGTCCCCCCCTTCTTTTCCAAAACGACGCATGAGATCTGTGTCCGAAGCCACGGGGCCCTGCCAATCTTCACCATGGGCATACCTCCAGAACGCCACCTGGTCCGGATCAGCCTTCTCCCTGGACTCGGCGATCGCCTCCGTCCACTCCGGCGGAAACCGCCCTACGCAGCTGTCGGCCACCACCGCCCGTACGGCCCCGGAATCGCGGATAGCCATCTTCAGGGCCACCACCGCGCCGCCGCTGGACCCCACGGCCAGGACCCCTGGCTCTCCAAGGTGCCGCACCAACTCCAGGGCGTCTCCCGCCGCTTGGTCCCACCAGTCCTCCGGCCAGAAAGCCACCCGATCCGACCGGCCCGTTCCCCGATAATCGAGGCTGACGGCACGGTACCGACGCCCGAAATGCTCAAGCTCCCCCTGATGACATGCGGACGATGCGGTGTTCCCCGGCAGGATCAGGAGGAGAGGACCCTCTCCCTGCTCACGGTAGAAGATGTGGAATCCGTCTCGCTGGAAACGGGGCACAGAGACCTTCCTCCTTCCTTTGTCGATCCGCCATCGACCCCCCGGGCTCTTCCAGGACCACCCGTAGGATGACCCGGAACGCGAGGTGAGGCGGCTCCTCCTCATTCACTGGCATCCTTCCGGACAAAGTAGCGAATCGGGCTCGAGCCCGAACCCTGGAGGTGGACGTCTACTCCGTGCCCACCACCCGGAGATTGTTACCTCCACCGGCGAGTGGGCTCTGTAGCTTCTCTGGAAGCCGCATCCACCGTCACCAGCGCACGGAGGCACCATGGCCGTGGAGATTGGCCCCACCCGGCAGAAGGAGCGCATCGTCTCCCTGGACGTGCTCCGGGGATTCGCCGTCCTGGGCATCCTGATCATGAACATCCAGAACTTCTCCATGATCGGGGCCGCCTACTTCAACCCCACAGCCTACGGGGACCTGTCGGGACTGAACTACGGAGTATGGCTCCTGAGCCACCTCCTGGCGGACATGAAGTTCCTCACCATCTTCTCCATGCTCTTCGGCGCCGGGATCGTCCTCATGGCCGAGAGGATGGAGGGTCGGGGGCAGCCGCCCACCTCCCTCCACTACCGGCGCATGGCCATCCTCCTCCTGGTGGGCCTGGCCCACGGCTGGCTCCTCTGGTCCGGGGACATCCTCTACGCCTACGCCATGTGCGGATTCCTGGTCTTCCTGGCCCGGAAGAAGAAGCCCCGGACCCTCATCGTCCTGGGTCTGCTGGCCACCGCCGTCGCCTCGGTCTGGGCCCTCTTCTCCCAGTTCTCCATGCCCTACTGGCCCGAGGAGGCCGTGGCCGGGATGGTCGAGTTCTGGGCGCCCGCCTCCCACCAGGTGCTGGCGGAGGTGGAAGCCTACCGGGGAGGCTGGATGGAGCAGAACGCCGTCCGGATGCCCACCGCCTTCATGATGGAGACCATGGTGTTCCTGACGAACATGGGGTGGCGGGCCGGGGGGATGATGCTCGTGGGGATGGGGCTCTACAAGCTGGGGGTGTTCGGCGCTGGGCTCCCGGCCCGGGTCTACCGCCGGATGATCGCCGCCGCTCTCTTCGTGGGTCTCCCCCTGATCCTGGGAGGAGTCTGGTACCAGGAAGCCACGAGGTGGCGCCTGGAGACCGGGTTCTTCGGCGGTACCCAGTTCAACTACTGGGGAAGCATCCTGGTGGCCCTGGGCTGGATCGGGGTCGTCATGCTCTTCTACCGTCGGTGGAAGGACAGTCGACTGAGCCGGGCCCTGGCCGCCACGGGACAGATGGCCTTCACGAACTACATCCTGCAGACCCTCATCTGCACCACCCTCTTCTTCGGCCACGGCTTCGGGCTCTACGGCTCCGTGGAGCGAACGGGGCAGATCCTCATCGTCCTGGCCATCTGGGCCTTCCAGCTCCTCCTCTCCCCCTGGTGGCTGGCCCGGTTCCGTTACGGTCCCCTGGAGTGGGCCTGGCGGAGCCTCTCCTACGGGACCCGCCAGCCGTTCCGGAGAGCGCCCCGGCCGGGGCCTCCCTCATCCCGCCTTCAGAATCCTGTTGAAGGGGGCACGTAGGCCACTATGGTGCAGGAGAGGTGCACACGGAGGAAAGCCAGCACCTGAAGCGGTGAGGTGTCCTGACGTCCTGACGATCAGATGAGGGCAGGCAGGACCAGGAGCAGGAGCGTATCGATGGTGGCGTGGGCGATCATCGCCGCCGGCAGGTTCCGCCGCCACACGTACAGCCCCACCAGCCCGACCGTGGCCGTCGCCTGCATGGGCACGGCCGCCGGCCCCCAGAACGGAAAATGGACTGCCAGGAAGACGGCCCCGGCGACGACCGCCCCCAGCCAGAGGCTAGTCAGCTCGCCGAGTCGCTCGATGGGATAACCGCGATACAGGATCTCTTCGGTCACGGCCGCGGTGATCACCAGCATGACCCGGTGCCCGGCCGACAGCTCATCGAGTACGGCCAGCCCCTCCGGCGGCTGCCGGATCACCGACAGGCTGACCAATGCGCCCGTGATCACCAGCCCCGCCACCGTCACGCCCACCCCACCCCCGATGGCGAGCAGGACCAGCCGGCCGGAGGGCCATTCCAGGCCTATGGAGGAGAGAGGGCGCCGCTCCCATCGGAGCACCAGCCAAAGGACCGCCGCGGCCAGCACCCACATGGACACGTTGCTCAGGAGGATCTCTCCTGCCACTGGACCCCCGAGGTCCGGCAGCAGGTGAAGCGAGGCCGGGCCCAGCAGCGCTGCTGCCAGCCCCACGGCCAGGGCCCTCCTGGGGCCGCCGGGGCGCACCGCCATCCCAGGGCCGATCCCTTCAAGCATCGTCCGCTCCCGTCTCCGGCGACCCGCCCTCCATCCGGTCGAGCAGCGCCTCCACTTCCTGAAGCTCCGCTCTCACGTTCCACTTCCCCAACTCCAGCGCACTTCGCTGCCCCGGTCCCCTCAGACGAATCGTGCCCTCCTCCAGCTCCCGCTCCACCTGCTCCAGGGCTGCTTCCGCCTCCGTCAGCTCCACCCTCCGCCGTCTCAGCTGCGGCGCCAGCGTCTCCAACTCCTCCTCCGTGCTGAAGAACACCCGAAGAAGGAACCCGTCCTTGACCACCGGCGACGGATACGGCTGCCGCATCCACTCGTCGAACGCTGCCAGTCCCGCCTCAGTCGCCCGGTACACCTTCCGGCGACCCTCCTCTGCGTCCAGCGTTACGAGCCCCTCCTTTCGCAGCCGCGCCAGGGCCGGGTACAGACCGCCGTAGCTCACGGTCCAGAACCGGCCCACCGATCGGTCCACCTGTTTCTTGATGTCGTAGCCGGCGGCGGGGCCGTACCGGAGAAAGCCGAGAATCACAGGGTCGAGGGCACGCATGGAAGGTCCGGTCTTCGTTAGTATCGTGACGATATATCGTAACGATACAAAAAGACCCGCACCGATCAAGGGGCATGACGGCCCGGCGAGCCATGGGTGGATCCTGCCTGACCGCTGAATCTCTCAGATGGGACCGGAGAGAACCGACCCGGCACGGAGAGGCCGGCAGGCTCGCAGCCAGGGTCCCCTCAGAGCAGTTCCTTCGCCCGTTCGAACTGGGGGGGCCAGTCCGGGGTCCGACCGAGTTCCAGGGCGGCCCGCAGGGGCCAGTGAGGCTCATGGAGAAGCCGGCGCCCCAGGAGAACCAGGTCTGCCTCCCCGGTGCGCACGATCTGGTCGGCCTGGGCCGGATCGGTGATGAGGCCCACGGCCGCAGTGGGAACCTCCACCTCCTCCCGGATCCTCCGGGCGAAGGGAACCTGGAAACCCGGAGCCGCCGGGGGCGCCGCGTCGGGATGGATGCCCCCGGAGGAGCAGTCCACCAGATCCACCCCCAGTGCCCTGGCCTCCCGGGCCAGCTTCACCGAGTCGTCCACGTCCCATCCCCCCTCCATCCAGTCGGTGCAGGAGATGCGGAGGAGAAGGGGAAGCTCCGGAGGCCAGACCTCCCGGACGCCGGCAATGACTTCCAGCGTGAGGCGGATCCGGTTCTCGAAGGACCCGCCGTAGGTGTCGTCCCGCCGGTTGCTGATGGGGGAGAGGAAGGAGTGGAGGAGGTAGCCGTGGGCCGCGTGGATCTCGGCGACCTTGAACCCGGCCCGGGCCGCCCGGACCGCCGCGTCGGCGAAGGCCCGGACCACCCCTGGCATCTCAGCCTCGGCCAGGGGATCGGGGATGGGAAACCCCTCCTGGAACGCCAGGGGACTGGGACCCCGGATCCCGGCCCATCCACCGGCGTCCGGACCCACCGGCGCCTTCCCGTCCCAGGGACGGGCCACACTGGCCTTCCGTCCGGCGTGGGCCAGCTGGATTCCGGGAACGGACCCCAGCTTCTCCACGAACCCGACGATCCGGGCCAGAGGCTCCACCTGGCCATCGTCCCACAAGCCCAGGTCGTGGGGGGAGATGCGTCCCTCCGGGGACACCGCCACGGCCTCCGTCAGGAGAAGCCCGACGCCGCCCTGGGCCCGGGCGCCCAGGTACACCAGGTGCCAGTCCGTGGCGGTTCCCTCCGGGGCCGAATACTGGCACATGGGTGCCAGGCCGATGCGGTTCTTGAGGGTGACCTCCCGGAGCGTGAGGGAGGAGAAGAGGTGCGCCGAAGACGGGGTCTGCTCGGAGGACGGGGTCATGGCTTTTCCGGGGGGTTCGGAGTCCGCAGGACTTCTCTCGATGGAGTATGGGGTCCGGCCCTTCCCCTCGTCGAGCCCTCGTTCACCGGAAGGCAAATCCGGCCCTCCCACACCCGTCCGCATCGGGCTGGACTTCCGTGTATCCATAGTATAGACTGGTCGCAGACTGGTCTAATATGGAGGAGTCAGTGACCGAGGTAGGAGCATACGAGGCCAAGACCCACCTTTCTCATCTGTTGGACAGGGTGGAGGGTGGCGAGCGGATCATCATCACCAGGCGGGGGCGACCCGTGGCTCACCTGGTCCCTCTTCCCGGCGATCGCGACTGCACGGTAGAGGAAGCGGTGGAGGAGCTCATGCGGTTTCGAAAGAGACACTCCCTGGGCCCCGACCTTTCCGTTCGGGACCTGATCCGTGAGGGTCGAAAGCGGTGACCTTCGTCCTGGATGCTTCCGTCGCTCTGGCATGGTGTTTCGAGGACGAGGACGATGACTATGCGGAGGACGTGCTGAAGACACTCAGACGGCGGGACGCCGTGGTTGCCTCTCACTGGGGTCTGGAGGTGTGCAACGGACTCCTGACCGCCGAGCGGAGAGGCCGGATCACGGCTCCGGAGGTGGCTCGGGTGGTGCGACTCATCATGGCGCTGCCCATTGCCGTGGACCCCGTGGAGCGGAGCAGGGCGTTGACGACCACCTTCCGCCTGTCGCGGACCGGGAAGCTGAGCTCCTACGACGGAGCATACCTCGATTTGGCGGTCCGCCTCGGCCTTCCCCTGGCCACGCTGGACAGGGAGCTCAGAAGGGCGGCCGAGGCGGAGGGAGTGGAGCACTTCGAGCCTCCGGCCTGACCATCCGCCTCGGTTCGGCCCGAAAAGGTGCCTCTCCGGGTTCGGGGAGGGGGGTCTTTCGACGAGCCCTCGGGCGTTCCCGGTTCCAGTCCCGAATCATCCGCGCAGTCCCGGCACCGGCCCGGAAATCTCGGCCAGGGGACGGGTGTCCGAAGAGCTCTCGGATGCTCGGGCGGCCTCGTCAGTACTCCGGATTGTAGTAGAGGACCTTGCTCGTCCCAAGCCCGTGCCGGGCGAAGCCGGAGGCCAGGATGAGGGCGCAGACCACGCCGTCCAGGACGGGCATGTCCAGCCTCTCCTGGAGAGTCCGATCCATCCCCGCCAGGCCGGCGCAGCCCAGGACGATGACCTCGGCGCCGTCCTCGTCCCGGGCCCGGCGGGCCAGCTCCAGGAAGAGCTCCATCTCCCCGAGACCCTCCTCACCCGTCTCCGGGGCCCGGACCGACGCCACCTGGTCCTGGAGGTGGTACCGCCGGATCTGCTCCAGCTTCCCGGGGACGGAGTGCTGGTGCGTCGTGACCACGGAGAAGGTCCGTCCCAGGAAGGACGCCAGCTTCATGGACGCCTCCCCGATGCCGATGACAGGCTTGGCGGTGAGCTCCCGGAGGACATCCAGGTGGACGTCGCTGTGGCAAGCCACCACGAAGGCGTCGAAGGCCGCTTCGTGCTCCGCCATGATCTCCAGCATCCCGGGCCCGCACCGGACCTCGTGGGCGTGGGTCTCGATGAAGGGAGGCGCGCCGGGTGTGGAGACGGTATGGACCCCGAGGCCGCCTCCCTCCTTTTCCCCCATGAACGCCTCGGCGCTGGCCTGGATGGCCTCGGTCATGGCTGCGTCGCTATTGGGATTGATGATGAGAATCTTCATGTCTCTAGCATGTACGGATCCGACGTTCCCCCGCCCTGAATCTTCTCTTCGATGACGTCCTCCGGGTAGCCCAGGAGGCGCATGAAGGCCCGGGAGACCTCCTTCTCTTCCTCCCGGGTGTAGGCGCCCTCCTTCTCCAGGGACTCCTTGTGCTCCTTCAGGGCCCTGTAGGTCTGGAGGGTCTCCTCATCCTTGTAGTAGAGGATGGACCACTTCCCACGGGTGAACTCCGGGGTCTGGAGATCCGTGACCAGGAGAGAGGTCTCCAGGTGGGAGCGGATGCCCGATCCGGCGACGATGGTTTCGGAGGCCTCCTTCAGCTTCTCGTAGTCCTCCGGATCCAGGGGCGGGCTGATGGCCAGGGGCTTGACCCCCGCCGCCACCATCTCGACGAAACAGTTGATCATTCCCAGTTGAAAGGAAAGGGGATCGAGCTCCATCACGACAGGCCTCCTTCGGGGTTCATGTCTGCTTGCGACCCTCCCGCACGAAGGCTCCGGTCTCGTCCACCACTCGAGTGGCGTAGCGGTTTCTTCCGGAGAGGTGATCGCCCATGAGGGTGAGGAAGGGGCCGCTCAGGGACAGCACGGCCACCAGGTTCGGGATGGCGCACACCCCCACGGCGATGTTGGCGAACACCCAGACCCGGTCCACGTCCGCCACCCCTGCGAAGGCCACCGGAGGGATGAAGTAGAGCCAGCGGAGCCAGCGGACGGCCCTCCGACCGAAGACGTCCACGGCGGCGGTCTCGAAGTAGATGAAGAAGCCGATCTGGGTGGTGAGACAAAAGGTGAGGATGCAGAAGGAGATGAGGTTCCCCGCCACCGCCTGGGGGAAGACCGAGGCGAAGGCCAGAATCACCAGCTCGATGCCCGACTCCCCGGACGACAGGACCCCGGTGGAGAGGACGGCGAAAGCGGTGATGGTGCAGATGATAAAGGTCACCACGAAGACCTCGAAGGCTCCCCACATCCCCTGCTGGAAGGGGTGGCTCGTCTCCGCGGTGGCGTGGGCCATGGGCGCCGTGCCCAGGCCGGCCTCGTTGGAGAACATGCCCCGTGCCACCCCGGCCTGGATGGCCTCCATGACCGCGGCCCCGGCGAACCCTCCCAGGGCGGGGATGGGAGCGAAGGCGTGCTGGACGATGGCGCCGAACACCTGGGGAATCTCCCGCCAGTTCACCAGGAAGAGGACGACCCCCCCGATCACGTAGACCACGGACATGAGGGGAACCAGGCTCTCGCTCACCCGACCGATGCGCCGCACACCCCCGATGACCACCACCGCCGTCACCACCGTCATGGCCCCTGTGACCAGGTAGGGGTTCGTGCCATAGGAGGCCAGGAAGGACCGACCCACCGTGTGGCCCTGCAACAGGGTAGCGCTGCAGAGGGCGTTGACGAAGATCCCCAGGCTGAACAGGGCCGCCAGCAGGGGCCATCCCAGCCCGCGGCGGATGTAGTACATGGGCCCGCCCCGGATCCGGCCGTCCTCGTCGATGTCCCGGTAGTGGACGGCCAGAGTGATCTCCGCCGTCTTCGTGATGGTCCCCAGCAGGGCCAGGAGCCACATCCAGAAGATGGCCCCGGGGCCGCCGATGGACAGGGCCGTGGCGATGCCGGCGATGCTCCCCATGCCCACCGTGCTGGCCAGGGCCGTGGAGGTGGCCTGGAAGGGGGTCATGCGCCCCCGCTTCGAGGAGGGCCGGGCCTCCTCCACCGGCGTCTTTCGCCTGCCCCGGAGCAGGCTTCCGAAGGTCGTCCGGAGGATGGTCCGCCACCCCCGGAGTTGGAAGAAGCGGGTCCGGACCGTGAGGTAAATGGAGACCAGGGCGATGAACACCAGGGTCCAGGGTCCCCACAGGGCGGCATCGATGCCCGCGGCCACGTCCAGGATCAGGTCCATCGGCTCCATGGGAAGTCCTCGAGAGGGGTCCTCGGGAGGGGTCCTCGGTCGCCGGATTCCAACGAATCCCTCCCAGTCTAGTGGCAGAGCCACTGAGCCGCGAGGAATCGCCGGTCCGGCCATGGAACCGCCCGGGTGGAGAGCTGAGGCTTACTGCACGACGGGCCGGTGCTCCGCATGATGGGGACGGGGACTGGATGGCAGATCTGGAGACGGACGCTTCAGGCGGATATTCGGAGGCTGGCGTCTCAGGCGCAGGTTCGGAGGGCAACACCTCAAACGCAGGGTCGGAATCCCGGGTCTCAAAGGTTGGCATCATGATGACTGAGACGTACATTTTGATGTATGACTCGGACCACATTGAAGATGGAGACTGATCTTCTCCGGCGCTTGAAAGCGAGAGCCGCCAGGGAGGGGCGGAGTATGCAGGACCTGGCCAACGAGCTCCTCAGGGACGGTCTCCGGCGTCGGGAAGAGCCGGTGAGGTACGAGCTCCGGCTGGAGGGATGGGAGGCGGAAACCCGGGCCGGGGTAGATCTCCTGGACCGTGACAAGCTTCTCGACCTCCTGGAGGGGCGCTGAGGAAGTGACGTTTTGAGAGCCGTCGACACGAACGTCCTCGTATACGCCGAGATCACGTCCAGCCGGCACCACCAGACGGCACTGGGTCTCTTGAAGGAGACGGCGGAGAGTGCCCGTCCCTGGTCGATCCCCTGGCCCTGTGTCTACGAGTTCCTCCGAGTGGTCACCCATCCCCGGGTCTTTCATCCACCCGTGCCCCTGGATCGGGCTCTGTCCGATCTGACGGAGATCTTCCGGTCCCCTTCTCTCCGCCTCCTCTCGGAAACCGGGCGCCACGCTGAGGTCATGGGTCGGGTACTGGCCGAAGAAAGAGTGGCGGGAAACCTGATCCACGACGCCCACATTGCGGCCCTCTGCCTGGAGCACGGCGTCTCGGAGCTGGTGACCGGAGACCGGGATTTCAGCAGGTTCTCCGAACTGACAGTGGTGAATCCGTTCCGGTAGATGGCCAGCCGAGGCCTCCGACTCTCCCTCTTCGCTCCGGGACTCTCGCCCTACTCCCCAGCGATGCGTCGGGCCTCGGCCAGGATCACGGTAGCGGCGAGTTTCTCCTCCCCGGTCACCGGGCGATGCGCCGGGCCTCGGCCACGCTCTCCAGCATGGCTTCGGCCGTCACCGCAGGACCCACGGCCACGAACCGTAGCGCCGCCCGGCCGTCAAGACGGGTGACGGACACCACCCGGCGGCCCCCGGCCAGGATCTCCCGGTAGATGTGCTCCTGGAGATCGTCCAGGTCCTCCTCCGGGACCCCCGCCGGTACCAGACGGAAGCAGAGGATCCCCGTATCGGGGTCATGGAGCAATTCCACGTCTTCCTGTCCCTCCAGGGTCCGGGCCAGCTCCCGGATAGCCTCCAGGGGCCGGCGGAGGCGGGCCACCAGTCCGTCCAGGCCCTGGTGCCGGATGGAGGTGACCAGGGGAAGGGCCGAGAGGGGCCGGGTGGAAGGCATGGACTTCACCCCGGGGTTGGGTCCGTCGGCGTCCGGGCGGTTCCAGTAGTGGCTGAAGAGAGCCATGCGCCGGAATTCGCTTCGGCGCCGAGCGAAGAGGATGGAGCAGGGGATGGGAACGCCCATCTGCTTGTGAGGATCCCAGCTCACCGAGTCCGCTTCCTCCACCCCACGAAAGAGAGGCTTCCACTCCGGGACCAGGGCATAGGCCAGGCCGTAGGCGCCATCCACGTGGAGCCAGGCGCCGGCCTCTCGGCAGGGCTCGACGACTTCTTCCACCGGGTCCACGGCGCCGGTGGACGTGGTGCCGGCGGTAGCCACGACGCAGACGACGTCCCGGTTGCCGCGAAGGTCCTCCAGCACATTCCGGAGGGCCCCCGCGTCCATGCGCCGGTTCCGGTCCACGGGAACCGTGACCAGAGCCCGCTCTCCCAGACCCAGGACCCGGACGGCATGCTTCAGGGAGAAGTGGGCATCCCCCGAGGTGACCACGGCCAGGCGCCCGGGATCCGCAAAGCCCTGCAGCCCCTCTCGGGCGAAGTCGAAGCCGGCCCGCTCGGCCCACCGATGGAGGGCCATGTAGAGGGCCTGCTGGTTCGCGTAGGTGCCGGAATAGAGGACTGTGGCATCGGCCTCCGGTGGCAGGTCGAAGAGGCGACAGAGGGCCTGGCAGCAGAGCTCCTCCAGCATGGCACCGCCCGGGGACACCTGCCAGTTCGTGACTCCCTGATTCCAGGCCAGGGCCAACTCGGCCCCCAGAGCCGCCCCCTCCTCGGGGAGGGCATTGAACATGGCGTGAAAGGCGGGGAGGTCATAGCGCACCAGGTGGGGCACCAGACGCTCCTCCAGCAGCTTTCGGAGGGCGTCCAGGGGGATGCCCCGATCCTGGAAGGCCACCAGGGGCTCCAGGTCGGCGGCCACCTGCCGAGGCGTGGCGCCGGAGCAGGGGCTTTCCTCTCTTCCCCCGTCGTGCCCCCGGCCGGCCGCAATCGCCTCCTTCCGGCGTCCGGCGGACCCAGGGCCCTTCCCCTTCCTGCCCTCCTCAGCCATCCAGCCTCCGGTGCACGTAGCGGCCCCGTCCCGGTGTGGCCAGACACTCCTCCCCGTCGATGACGAGCTCGCCCCGAGAGAAGACCTTCCGGATTCTACCCTGCACCTCGATCCCCTCGTATGCCGCCCAGTCCGTGGCCATGTGGAGGGTGTCAGGGCCCATGGTCCAGCGGGCCCGGGGGTCCAGAAGGACGATGTCGGCATCCGCACCCACCCGGAGGGAGCCCTTCCGGGAATCCATGCCGAAGAGACGGGCCGGCTCCGAGGCCACAAGCTCCACGAAGCGGGGCAGGGAGATCCGCCCCCGGGCCACCCCTTCGGAGTAGAGGATGGGATAGCGGGCCTCGATGCCCGGGATCCCGTTGGGGCAGAGGTCGAAGCGGTCCTTGCCCATGAGCTTCGCCTCCCAGGAGTAGGCGGCATCGTCGGAGGTCACCTGCCGGATCCGCCCATCCACCACCCCTTCCCAGAGGGCCTCCCGGGCGGCGGCGTCCCGGAGAGGAGGAGAGCAGATCCACTTGATGCCGTCCTCCCGCTCCAGGACCTCCTCGGTGAAGATCAGGTAATGGGTGCACGTCTCGGCCCGGATGTTCACCCCCTCCTCCATGGCGTCGGTGAGGAGGGCCAGGCCTCCGGGGCTGGCCAGGTGGACGATGAAGAAGGGGGCATCGGTCTGGCGGGCCATGTCGATGAGTCGGCGGATGGCCTCGGTCTCCACCTCAGGCGGCTTGCTCCGGGCATGGAAGATCGGTGCCGTCTTCCCCTCCTCCAGGAGCCGGGGGACGTTGGTTTCGATGAGATCGTTGTCCTCGGCGTGGAGCATGAGCATGCCCCCGGCCTCCCCCAGCCGCCGGGCGATGCGTACCAGGTTCTCGTCTTCAATGAGGAGGCCGTCGTCCCGGTAGGTCATGTAGCACTTCACCGTGGGGGCACCGGCCTCCACCACGGCGTCGATCTCCGCCAGGGTCTCCTGGTCGGGCCGGGTGATGACGGGATGGACCCCGAAGTCCACCAGGGCTTTTCCCTCCGCCTCCCGGTGCTTGTCCTCCACCGTCTTCATGAGAGAGCCGTCCGGGACCTGGTTCGAGAAATCCACCACCGTGGTGGTCCCCCCGAAAGCGGCGGCCCGGGTCCCGCTCTCGTAGTCGTGGACGCTCACCGTGCCCATGAAGACGTCGTTGAAGTGGACGTGGGTGTCCACGCCCCCGGGAAGCACCAGGAGCCCCGAGGCATCCACCACCCGGTCGGCTGGAGCCTCCGAGAGATCCCCGATGGCCGCGATCTCCTCCCCCCGGACGAGGAGATCCTCCTGGACCACGGTGTCTCCAATGACCAGCCGTCCTCCCCGAATCAGCGTCGATCCCCGGTCTTCGCCTGCCTTCTCCGTCATGGAACCCCCTGGGTCGCGGGCGCGGGTCGTGGGTGACGGGAGAAAGGTGGGCCGCCGGGGTTCGATGCGCGAGGGTGAGGAGTGGACACATATCAAACCGACTGTCGGTTTGTTATGTGTTCGATGCTCCTGGATGCTGCGCCAACTCTTCTGGTCTTGGCTCCAGGTTCCGTAGCGCGGCTTCCTCCCTCCCACCCGCGCTCTGGGCAGGATGGAGATTCGTGAGCCTGGGGCGGCACCTTGGTCGGTGCCCCCTGGTCCCAGAAAGCCGGACGCCGTGTTTGCAGCAGCAGACGGGGCCCAGGGCATTCGTTGCTGCAAAGACGGTAATAATCGCCGTGTTTGCAGCAGCAGGCGGGGCCCA